>Ga0081455_10001809_pt1 | contig 25785 bp, 21 predicted proteins | sample TabmetS3T2R1_FD_70207 | JGI IMG/M metagenome (GOLD analysis project Ga0081455, IMG submission 70207) | Tabebuia heterophylla rhizosphere microbial communities from the University of Puerto Rico - S3T2R1 | ecosystem: Host-associated > Plants > Roots > Rhizosphere ...
ACGGAGCAAATGGCACTAATCTGTCGAAACTTACATTCACCCTTGCGATTTCGTTTAAAGCCAAGGTCTTGGCCGCAAGATACGCGCCGGTATTGATATCAAGTTGATGTTTGATATGCGTGATCACCACATTAGCAGATTTGGTGTGAATCAGGGCCGCGTAGGGGCGCCCTGGCAATAGCGCGTGCTCACTCATCCACAAAAGATCCGCCTCGAACTGATCAGCCGACTCAACTGGATGGGAAGCGGTGGCAACGACGTCACCTCGGCTGGCATCAACCTGATCTTCAAAAACCAAGGTGACCGACTGCCCTGCGGTTGCTTCTGTGTTCGCATCCCCCCAAAAGACGATTTCCTTGATACGGGTCGCTACCCCTGAAGGGCTGATGCGCACACTGTTGCCGGACTTAACTGAGCCGCTGGCAATACGTCCGGAAAACCCGCGGAAATCGAGGTTAGGACGATTGACCCACTGCACCGGCATGGTGAACGGACGGGATCTGTCACGGTCCATGGTGGGGACGGTCTCGAGCCACTGCAAAAGACTCGGCCGTTCATACCAGGGCATGATGGTATGACCTGGCTCGACAATGTTCTGACCCTCAAGCGCCGACAACGGGATTGCCGTGATCGTGTGAAAACTCAAATCTTCGGCAAAACGCCGATAGGAAAGCTCGATCTCGTCAAAAACCAATTGCGACCAGCCCACGAGATCCATCTTGTTAACCGCCAGCGCGACGTGGCGAATTCCCAACATCGAGACGATGCGGCTATGTCGCTTGGTTTGCGTGAGCACTCCCTTGCGGGCGTCGATCAAAAGTACGGCAGCCTCGGCGGTTGACGCGCCAGTCGCCATGTTTCGCGTATACTGCTCGTGGCCTGGGGTGTCGGCGACAATGAAACGGCGTCTGGGTGTTGCAAAGAAGCGATAGGCAACGTCGATGGTGATGCCCTGCTCGCGTTCAGCTTGCAGTCCGTCAACCAGCAGCGCAAAGTCCAGCCGCTCCCCCTGCGTCCCGAATTTTTTGGAGTCTGACTTGAGCACCTCGAGTTGATCCTCAAAGATTAGCTTGGTTTCATAGAGCAAGCGGCCGATCAATGTTGACTTACCATCATCAACGCTGCCGCAGGTAATAAAGCGCAGGCTATCCATCAAAAATACCCTTCCTGTTTTTTGCGTTCCATGGAACCGGCCCCGTCGTGGTCGATGATCCGCCCCTGTCGCTCGGAGGTCGTAGCGCCCAGGGTCTCGGCCACGATCTCATCCAGCGTCATGGCCGTGCTTTCAATCGCAGCAGTCAGTGGATAGCAGCCCAAGGTACGAAACCGCACCATGCGTATTTGCGGTGTTTCATCAGGTTCGAGCGGCAAGCGATCATCGTCGACCATGATCCACTGCCCATAGCGCATGACCACGGGACGTTTAGCGGCGAAATATAACGGCACGATTGGGATATTCTCTTGGCAAATGTACTGCCAGATGTCGGCTTCGGTCCAGTTGGAAAGTGGAAATACCCGTATGGTTTCACCAGCGTTGATGCGGGTGTTGTAAAGGTTCCATAGTTCTGGGCGCTGGGCTCTCGGCTCCCAACGATGGCCCGGTGCGCGAAACGAAAAAATCCGTTCCTTGGCGCGGGATTTTTCCTCATCACGCCGTGCGCCCCCGAAAGCCACGTCAAACCTGTGAAGATCCAAGGCTTGCTTCAGGGCCTCCGTCTTCATGACATCGGTGTGGTATGCCGAGCCGTGGGTGATTGGCCCGATTCCCTCTAAAGCACCTCTTGGGTTTGTGTAGATGATCAGTTCAAAGCCAACTCGCTTCGCCGTTTGGTCTCTGAACGCGATCATTTCGCGGAACTTCCATCCGGTATCGATATGCATCAATGGAAACGGAATAGGGCCGGGATAAAAGGCCTTTTCCGCCAAACGCAGCATTACCGAAGAATCTTTGCCGATCGAGTAGAGCATCACTGGTTTGGCGGCAGTCGCCGCTACTTCGCGAATGATTTCAATCGACTCGGACTCCAACTCTGAAAAGATGGCGCTGTCCATAGCACAAATGTCAATCCTTCATCCGAAGCTCTGTTCCTGTAAGGCGAGAGACCGGCTGCAATTTCGGAAATGGAAGCCTGAATAAAACGCGATTCGCGTCCCCTTCTTGCCCCAATCTGGCCACTATGAATACTTAAGAATCATGTCATATATCAAGTTATTTTTGCTCAGATGTTCCGGGATCTTTCTTGTTTGGTCAGTGTGGTCCCGCGTGACTTCAGGGCACAAAAATACCTTACGACGACTGTGTTTGGCTCCGCAAATTGCTGGATGAAGGTCCGCTGAGATTGACTAAACCGAAATAGCCTGGATGGCGCCGATCCGTTCTGTCGGCGTGGGATGAGAATAATGATAGGCGGAATACCACGGATGAGGCGTTAGATTTGACAGGTTCTTGACCGTTAGGTTAATCAGCGCCTCCTCCATCGGCCGAGGATTCCGGAGCGTTTCGACCGCAAATCTATCGGCCTCATATTCATGCTTCCGCGAGAGCAGGTTGATTAACGGGCCCAAATAGAAGGTAGCCGGCCCAGACAGCAAACTGAAAAGCACGAGTGCCGCCCCGTTGGAAGGGCTGTCCAAACCAAAGGCGCCAAACAAAGGTCTGTAGTTCACCAGCAAGCTCAAGATATAGAGTCCGCAAAAGAGAAAAACCGTCTGAACCACCAGCATCCGGCGAATGTGTTTCATTTTGTAATGGCCCATTTCGTGCGCCAGCACAGCGAGCCCCTGATCAATGGTCATCTGCGCGATCAAGGTATCGAACAACACGATTCGTTTCGCCTTCCCGATCCCGGTAAAGTAAGCGTTGGAATGGGCCGAGCGTTTCGATCCGTCCATCGAAAAAATTCCGTTCGTCTTAAAACCTACCTGCTCTGCCAAACGCAATATTCGATCCCGTAATTCGCCTTCCGGCAACGATTCGAACTTGTTAAACAGCGGCGCGATGAGCGTAGGATAGACGATCACCATCAGGAGCTGGAATCCGGAAACGAATAGAAACGTCCAGAGCCACCAATAAGAGCCGGTTGCCTTCATCAGCCAGAGGACAACGAAGAGAAAGGGCAAGCCGATGAAGACACCGAGCAAAAGTTCTTTAAGCTTATCGGTCAAATACAGCTTCCAAGTTATTTTGTTAAAGCCAAAGCGCGCTTCGAGCCCAAAGGTCGAATAAAGATCGGTGGGCAAACTCGCTATGGAGAAAACTAGAGCAACGCTAAAGCACAAAATTAACCCTTCGGTGTGTGCTATCGAGAAGAAGCGATTGGCTAGATCTTTCGAAAAACGATCCATTAACGGAAGCAAACCGCTAAAAAGTACAATCAGGGTGATCAATCGACCGTAGATCTCCGCCCAACGCTGAAACCGTCCCTTCGCCAGGGTGTACTGAACAGACTTTTCGTACTGTTCGGCGCTCATATTGTGTTGGAAAAAATCGGGGAGCTTTTTCTCCCCCCATTTTGCACGCACATATCGCAGGTTTAATTCATTGAGACCGAACTCGACGACAAATTCGAGGCCAAAAAGGACAAGAAATACCGCGACGATCAGCTGTTCCATTGGACCGGGCATCGAATGCGGAACGAAACTAAAGGGGGACGAGCAAGGATTTATCAGGGAACGAGCGGACTATAAGTGAAGGTGAGTTTATCGTCGTTTTCATTCACCTCGACCTTGCCGCCGCTCTGAAGTTGGCCGAAAAGAATTTCGTCAGCCAAGACACGCTTGATCTCGTTTTGAATCAACCGCGCCATTGGGCGCGCCCCAAAGGAGGGGTCGTAGCCTCTTTCCGCGAGCCAGCGCCGCGCTTTGACCGTGAGTTGCAAGAACACTTTCTTCTCGTTGAGCTGGTGATCGAGCTCGATAATGAATTTGTCCACCACTCGCTCGATAATCTCCATGGTCAACGAATTGAAGACAATCATCGCGTCGAGGCGGTTACGAAATTCGGGACTGAACATCTTTTCAATAGCTTCTTTGCCCTTGCCGGCATTAGACCGTGCACCGAAACCCAGCGGCGTGCCGCTCATCTCTCGCGCTCCCGCGTTGGTAGTCATAATTAGGATGATGTTTCTAAAGTCAGCCTTTTTACCGTTGTTATCCGTAAGGGTGGCGTGATCCATCACCTGAAGAAGAATATTGAACAAATCCGGATGTGCCTTCTCTATCTCGTCGAGGAGTAACACGGCATACGGATTTCTGTTGATGGCGTCGGTCAAGAGACCTCCCTGATCAAAGCCGACATAACCCGGAGGCGCGCCGATCAGGCGGGAAACCGTGTGCTTCTCCATATATTCGCTCATGTCAAAACGGATAAACTCAATACCCATGATCTGTGCTAGTTGTTTCGCCACCTCCGTCTTTCCCACACCCGTAGGACCGGAGAAGAGAAAACAACCGATGGGTTTCTCGGGATGACCGAGACCTGAACGCGAAAGTCTTATCGTGCTTGTGAGCGTGTCGATGGCAGTATCTTGCCCGAAGACAGTTAGCTTTAGATCTCTATCCAGATTTTGTAGCTGCTCCTTGTCCGATATTGAAACACTTCGCGGTGGAATTTTCGCGATCTTGGCGACGATTTTTTCAATATCTTTGGCAACGATGGATTTCTTGCGCTTGTCCGCCGGCTGGATCTTCACCGCTGCGCCGACTTCGTCAATAACATCGATGGCTTTATCCGGCAATTTGCGATCGTTAATATGCTTCGCTGAGAGCTGCACTGCCGCGCGAATCGCTCCGGTGCTATAGTGGACTCCATGGTGTTTCTCATAATGCGGTTTCAGACCTTCAAGGATTTTGTAGGCATCATCCTGGCTGGGTTCGGGAACTTCGATCCTCTGGAAACGGCGTGCTAGGGCCCGATCTCTTTCAAAGTAGCTTTTGTAATCATGATACGTGGTCGAACCAATGCACTTCAGTTCTCCCGACGCGAGGGCGGGCTTTAGAATATTTGAGGCATCCATCGACCCGCCGCTCGTCGCGCCGGCGCCGACAATTGTGTGAATCTCATCGATGAAAAGAATGGAGTTGGGCAGTTTCTTAAGACCGGCTAAAACTCCTTTTAGACGCGCCTCGAAATCGCCACGGAACTTTGTACCGGCGAGTAGAGCGCCCATATCTAAGGCGTAGATCACAGCATCTTTCAAAACGTCGGGAACATCGCCGTGATGGATTTTGAGCGCTAGCCCCTCGGCCAATGCCGTCTTCCCTACGCCAGGGTCACCGACGTAGATCGGATTATTCTTGCGCCGCCGACAGAGAACGTGAATCGTCCGCTCGATCTCGTCGTCGCGTCCGATGAGCGGGTCGACATTGCCTTGCTGAGCTTTCGCTACCAAGTTTACAGCGAAGGCTTCGAGAGGTTTTACCCGCCGGTCTGGCTTTTCTTCTTCACCCTGCTCGTCTTCGTTCTGAGACCATTCCTCTGCTGCTGCGATTTTGGATATGCCATGGGAAATGTAATTCACCAGATCGAAGCGGGTGATACCTTGTTCCTGTAGAAGATAAACCGCGTAGGAATCCGGCTCGCGAAACATCGCGATTAATAGATTCCCACCGTTGATCTCCTTTTTTTCCGCGGACTGAGCATGGATCACCGCACGCTGCAGCACGCGATGAAAGCTCAGGGTCTGCTGAGGTTGGTGGTTCGACCCCCCGGGAAGAGTCTCCAGATGGGTTTGAAAGAACTCCTCCAAACCTTTCCGAAGCCGGTCGATGTTCCCGCCACAATTAATGATCGCGCTGCTGGCGTCTTTGTCTTGCAGCAAAGCGTAAAGAAGGTGCTCCAAGCAAACATACTCATGACGCCGGCTCTTCGCTTCCTTTAAAGCTGCATTTAGCGTTCCTTCCAGCTCCTTGCTGATCATTTTAAGCCTCTTCCATTGTGCATTTCAGGGGATATTCGTGCTGCCGGGCCAGACCTTCGACCAAAGTGACCTTCGTTTCGGCGACCTCATAGGTATAAACGCCAGCTACTCCGATTCCCTTTTTGTGTACATGGAGCATGATTTGAACCGCTTCTGTATGTTCCTTATGGAAAACATACTGCAGCACCTGCACAACGAACTCCTTGGTAGTATAATCGTCATTGTGCAGTAAAACTTTGTAGAGGGGAGGTTTTTTTAATTTTTTCTTGGTTTCGGTGACTAGCTCGCGATCGAATTCGGTTTCCCTGCGGCTCATGATAGGCTCCCTGGAAACGATATATATTTAACACGCTTCTCCGCCCAGTCGCAATCCTCCACAGTCTCTATGGCTTAGGAAAAATATTGTTGCCTGCTTGTGCCCCAAAGAGGAAAAGATGTTATATTAATTTCGAGCTTGCCGCTTAAATATTAGGACCTTCGAGCAGTCTGCCCCATGGAGGTGTCCTGTGCTTTCTAACAAAGTCAGCGAAATCATGACAACGACCTTGACGACTGCCTCAGTCACAAATTCGATTCAACAGGTTTTAGAGATGATGGTAGCGGCAGACGTCGGGCGTATTATTGTCACTAATAAAGAAGTGCCGGTTGGAATTTTTACTGAAAAAGACGTCCTAAAGCGCGTCGTGAACAGCAGCATCGACTCCAGAAAATCACTGATCAAAGAAGTGATGACCTCTCCAATACGCGCAGTCCGCGAGGAAACCCACATCATCGAAGCTTTTGGCAAAATGTACCGAGGAAAGTACCGCCATCTCCTGGTGCGCGGAAAGAGAGGAAAAATCGTCGGCATCGTCTCTATGCGACGCATTCTGGGAATTGCAGTTGAGTTGGGGCAAGGACTGAGCGAGACGAAAACAATCGGAAGTCTCGTCTCCGGGGGAGCCTTGTCCGTAGACGAAAGCTCATCGGTTTATCAAACCATCGACCGCATGATCCAAAGAGGTGTCGCCTCGATTGTCGTTTCGGCCGCTGGAAAACCGCAGGGTATCTTTACGGAACGCGACGTTCTCAAACGGGTCGCTGCCAAGGGGATTGATACGAAAAAGACTCCGGTGAAGCAAGTGATGACTTCGCCTCTGGTAACGATGGCGAAAACAGCGCTCATTGGCGAAGCTTTGACTGAGATGTACAGGCGTGACATTAGAAATATGCCCGTTATAGAACCCGGGGGCGAACTCATAGGCATCGTTTCTATGCCGGACATCTTACAATACGCCGCCGCTTTTAACATCGACGAAAAGGTTCGACAAACCTGGAAAGAAGTCGAGGAATATTATGATTCCGAAGATCAGTATACACCCGGCTAACACGTTGTCTTTCAAGAGGAATATGGTAATATTGGAGAGTTGTAAATCTGAAGGAGGTTGGATTTGGATACCGCGGCAATCAATGACTTAAACATCTGTGTTGCTACCGAAAATGGGTCAGGAAGCGCATCCTCAAACAACATACTCTTCAAGGCAATCTTTAAAATGGGTATCCCCTGTTCTTCGAAGAATATGTTTCCATCGAATATTCAGGGCTTACCCACTTGGTACCAAATTCGGGCTTCCGCCGAAGGCTATCTAGGCCGAAAAGACGTTATCGACGTCATGGTCATGTTCAATGACGCTACCGCCGCCAAGGACATTTACCGAGTGCGTGACGGTGGTTTGATTCTTTTTGACGACTCGACTCCGCTTCCAGCTCATCTGAAACGGGATGGAGTTCAATACATAGGTGTTCCGGCCAATAAGCTAATCGCGAAGCTTGTACCAGCCTCACCTCTGCGCGCAAAACAACGCAATATGATCTACGTCGGCGCCCTGGCCTATTTGTTCGGCATCGATATGGACGTTATCAAAGCCGTGCTGGAGGATACCTTCGGGAAAAAACCCGCGGTGATCGAGTCTAATCTGCTTTGTATCGACGCCGGCTATCAGTATGTAAAGGAGAAAGGCTTCACGCAAAATATCGCTCGGTTGCAGATGATCCCTAATGGCAACAAAGGGAAAATCATAACGGAGGGCAACACGGCAGCCGCATTGGGGGCGATTTACGGCGGAGCCTCGGTCATTTGTTGGTATCCGATCACGCCATCGAGCTCCCTTGCGGAAGCCATGGAGTATTACCTGCCTCGGTTGCGCAAGCCCAAAAACGATAAACGAACATATGCCATCGTTCAGGCTGAAGATGAGATCGCGTCCGCCGGCATGGTTGCCGGTGCTGGATGGGCCGGAGCCCGCGCGATGACCTCTACTTCAGGGCCTGGGGTGTCGTTGATGAACGAAACTATCGGTCTCGCCTATTATGCCGAGATTCCGTGCGTATTTTTTATCATCCAGCGGGGCGGTCCCTCCACCGGTCTGCCGACACGGACGCAGCAAGCGGACATCTCTCTTATGTATGGTGCTTCCCATGGCGACACCCGCCATATTCTGTTGATCCCCCATGACATGAATTCCTGCTTTGATTTCGCGCGCCGCAGTTTCGATTTCGCTGACCGATTTCAAACTCCGGTTTTCGTCGCTATGGACCTCGACCTGGGTATGAATTTTTGGTCTTCGGATCCTCTCAAATTGGAACAAGCATCCTACGACTACGGCAAGCGATTAAGCGCAGAGCAACTTGAGGAATGGACCAAAGCCGGCAAAAAGTTCCGCCGTTACTTTGACCAGGACGGCGACGGCATACCTTACCGAACCATCCCCGGAAATCAGCACCGCATGGCCTCCTACTTCACCCGCGGATCGGGCCACGATGCCGACGCCAGGTACTCCGAGGATGAAAACGACTACAAATACATTCTCGATCGCTTGAAAAAGAAGTTCGAGACCGCCCGCAAATTTGTCCCCAAGCCAATCGTGGAGAAGGAAAGGGGGGTCAAAACCGGAATCATCTGTTATGGTTCCAGCTATGAGGCGGTCCGCGAAGCTCGGGACCGATTGAAAGCGCGGGGGTTAAAAACCAACCACATGCTAATCAGGACCCTGCCGCTTACGAAGGAGGTACGGGATTTCTTGGCGGAGCATGACACCATTTATTTCGTAGAACAGAACCGCGACGCTCAAATGGCCGCGATCATTAAAGACGAAAGTCCCGAGTTGGGAGCCAAAATTGTTAGCGTACTCGTATACAACGGCCTACCCATAACCCCGAAAGCGGTTGTGGACCAGATTTTCGACGCGGCACAATCGGCCCAATTAAAAACCGCACAGATGTAAGGATAGAATCATGGCAGAAGCGAAACTAAATCGGATTAATCTGACAGAAAAGGACTATGAAGGAGCGCCCTCCACCATGTGCCGAGGCTGCGGCCATGACGCCATTTCAGCATCGGTGATGCGCGCTTATTTTGAAAGCAGCATCGATCCGCGAAAAGTAATCAAGTTGAGCGGCATCGGCTGTTCGTCGAAAACGCCCGCTTACTTTTTGAGTCAATCCTTTGGCTTCAACGCCGTTCACGGCAGGATGTCAGCGGTAGCAACTGGCGCCAATTTGGCCAACCATACTCTGATGCCCATCGGCATCTCCGGTGATGGCGATACCGCCGCTATTGGCCTGGGCAACTTTTGCCACATGATGCGGCGCAACGTGAATATCACTTACATTATAGAAAATAATGGCGTCTACGGACTAACCAAGGGGCAATTCTCCGCCACCGCTGATGTCGGTTCGGTCATGAAGGGAGGAAAAGTCAATGACATTCCGGCCATCGACATGGCCGAGTTGGCAATTACCCTAGGTGCGACTTACGTTGCCCGTAGTTTTTCCGGCGACCGCAAACAGCTCACTCCCTTGGTCCAAGGTGCTCTGGCCCATGCCGGAAGTGCGATCCTCGACGTTATCAGCCCGTGCGTTACCTTCAACAACCACGAAGGATCTACCAAGAGCCTAAAATATGCCAAAGGGCACCTCGACCCAATTCATGATATCGATTTCATTCCGCCTTACGAAAATATCGAAGCCGATTACGACGAAGGCACTGAACACGCGGTGGAGTTGCACGACGGCTCACACATCGTCTTGCACAAGCTGAGTAAAGATTACGATCCAACCAACAAAGCGCAGGCTATTTCAGCGATCCACGCAGCCATCGCCGAAGGGAAGTTTTTGACGGGCCTTATCTACTATAACCCGAATCGCAAGGAATTTGCGGAAGAATTGAATCTCTGTGACACACCGTTATCTGAATTGACGCAGGATGAGCTTCAGCCATCGCTGGAAGCGCTAGAGAGAATCAATGCCGAATTGATGAAGTAAACTTCTTAGCACCGCCTCCTTAAATGCAAAAGGCCTGGCAGGAACCGCTGCCGGGCCTTTTTTATTGAACGGTCGAACCTATTGAACGGTAGTTATAAACCCACTGCCCGTTTTTCCAGCCCTTTCCAAGTTTCGATGATCTCACTCGAGGAAGCCACCAAACCAAAGTGACGGCGTATGTTCTCCAACGTGCCTAGATGTAGCTTTGCTTCGTACGCCGCAGAGCAGTCATCGATCATGGTTACATAATAGTCATAGATATAGGCGTCGCGCGCCGTGGTCTCGACACAGACATTGGTGGCCACTCCGCATACCAGAACGCTCTGAATATTGCGCGCTTTGAGCACGGTGTTCAGGTCGGTGTTGATAAAGGCACTGTAGCGATGTTTAATTACCAGTCTCTCACTCGGGAGCGGTGCGATGCCGTCATAGAACTCCGCGCCCCAGGTTCCTTCTCGGCAAGTGTTCAGGCCGCTTTTTTGCGAATTACGATAGATCCAGGAAGGGGTGTCGGTCCATTCGCTATGCGTCGTCCTAATGTAAACAACCGTGAGGCCAACCCGCCGCGCTTCATTGATCAGCCTCAGAAGATTTGGCACCATCGCTAACGCCGCGCTCACATCCTCACCTCGCTTTCCGGCACTTCCGTCCGGACTTACGAAATCGTTCTGTACATCCACGACTATGAGCGCAGCCACCCTGGGGTCGCAACGTTCTTTTAAGCTTCGTAGTACGTCCATTATAGATTCCTCCTAGTGGTCGTGTTTCTTCTGCAGTCCGCCGTGTCCCAGGGCCATAATATCCACGCGAGAAATTCTCTCTCCCGCCAATAGCCGCGGCAACAATATGTCAAAGGCAGTGAATGGGTCATGCAATACGCAACCGGAAAGGCCCAAAACTGGCGTTTCGTTCAAATAGGCCATAACAAACATCGAGCCGGGCAAGATGGGAAATCCATGGCTCTCCACTTTCGCTCCACTGCGTCGAATGCCTTCGGGCGTTTTGTCGTCCGGATCGACGGACATACCGCCGCTGACTAGAATGATCTCCGCGCCGGCTCGCTGCGCATTCTTAATGAGCTCCGAAATCTGATCCGGATCATCCGTCGCCAATTGCTTATCCACAAGCTCCGAGCCCATTTCGGCGACTTTCTTTCGCACCACGGGTTCGAAGCCGTCCTTGATTCGGCCGGAATAGACTTCACTGCCGGTCACGATCAGATGAACCCTGCGCGAAGGCGTCGGCAAAATCTTCACAATCGGATGATCCTTGCACAGGCTTTCGGCTTGCTGGATCAAAGTCTCTTTCACGATCACTGGAATGGTTCGGGTGCCCGCTACTACCTCGCCCTGCTTCACATAACGGTTTGACGGCAGTGTAGCCATCATTAGGTCACCCAATGAATTGAAGCGATAGAGCAGATCCGCATCGATCTTTAGCAAGCCCGATAGCGCTGCTACCAGATTGACCCGTCCTTCCAGCGGATCGGTGAATTTTAGATTGGGACCTGCAGCCGCTTTGGCCAGTCGGCGCGCTGCCTCTTCTTCATGGAGTTCGTCTTTTTCTAGCTCCATGACATATAGATGCCGTTTCCCCACGTCGAGCAGCTTCGAGATATCTTCTTTCCGCACGATGTGGCCCCGCCGAAAGGCGGGACCTTTGTGCTTGCCGGGCACGATCTCGGTGATATCGTGAGCCAGCGGCATCCCGATGGCTTCTTCTACAGGAATCACTTTCAACATTACTGCAATCTCCTTGAAACCCTCTAACAAATACGGCCCAATTTTTCCACCCGACGCGGCCCTCGGCTGGTGTGATCCGAACTTCAGGAATGAATAGGCCGACTGATTTCCGATTTCTAATCAATCTCGATGCACGAGCTCCGACTTGACGGCAAACTCCGCTTCTTTCTTTTGCACGGAATTAACGAGCACCTTGTCGATCCGTTTTCCGTCCATATCCACAACCTCAAACCGTAAATCATTCCATTCAAACGATTCGGCCACCGCCGGGACGCGTCCCATTTGTGTAAACACGAAACCACCCAAAGTCTGGTAGGCGTCTTTTTTTTCTCCAGGCAAGCTTTCCAGATGAAAAATTTCTCTAAATTCGTCTACACTGAGCATGCCGTCTAAGAGCCACGAGCCATCGTGTCGCTGGACGGCTTTTGGATCGTTGGGCCTCGCACTCAAAGGCATGTCACCAGCGATAGCTTCCAGGATATCATGGTGCGTCAGCAACCCTTCGATACCACCATATTCGTCAACCACCAACGCGATATGCTTGCCGGACTGCTTGAAGGATTCCAACAGCGCCAAGACAGAAATTGTCCTGGGAACAAACAGCGGCTGTTGTATGAGAGCTTTCAGATCCAAAGGCCTGCCAGCTAAACTCATCGCCAACAAGTCTTTCGCTTGCACAATCCCGGTGACATTATCAAGAGTTTCCGTCGCTACTGGAAATCGGGAATGACCGCTTTGAATAATTTTTTCACGAATCTGTTCGATGGAATCTCCAAGATCGATCCACGCAATCTTTGTTCTTGGCGTTATGAGTGACCGAGCGGTCTTATCGCCCAGCCGGAGCACGGCTTCCATCATCTCTTGCTCCGATTCTTCGAAGACACCCGCCTCAGTGCCCTGTTGGACCAGGGTTTTGATCTCCTCTTCCGTAACCGATGCCTCTTGAGCTTGCTGTTTCCCAAAGAAATAGCACACCGTGTCAGTGGAAATACTCAAGAGGCGAATCAGCGGAGACGATATCTTCCCGAGCCAGCGAAGGGGCGTGGCAACGATTGTCGCGACTGTCTCCGGATAGTGCGCAGCCAGACGCTTGGGGACTAGTTGGCCGATAACAAGCGTAAAATACGTGATACCAAGGACTACCAACGCCAGGGCAATGGCTCGGCTGTAGGGCTTGAAGACGGGAAAAAAAGCGATATATACCCTGACCTGGTCCGCAAGCATACTCCCCCCAAGGACCCCCGCCAGGATGACGATCAAAGTGATGCCAATTTGCATCGTCAATAAGGAATTGCTTGGCGTGTTGGCAAGCTGCAAAGCTGTTTTTGCCCTTGTATTACCCCTGCTCGCCCACTCCTGAAGCCGTGATTTGCGCGCTGTGACCACGGCCATTTCAGACATGGCGAACACACCGTTAGCCAAAATGAGCAGTGCAATAATGAGCACATCTATGCCGATTTCCGACATTCTCACTAACTCCCCTCCCTCCCATGCCTGGGAAGGAAAACGATTGGACAACTACTAAACAGAAGCCAGCAATGGTTTCTGAACCGATTGTATGCATATGTGCAATGCAAAAGCGAAAGCTTAAATTGCCATCATTTCTGCCAGCCGTTTCGGCGCTTGACAGGGACTCGCAACCATTCTATTTCGGATTTCGATAACGAAATGCAGAAATCTGCGGAGAGAGAACAAAAATGGGCGCGACCAGGAACTCTATGGAGGCTTGATCCGCCTTCATATATTGCATCATGCTTCGAAGGGGCCCGTTTTTAGCCTATGGTTCATCAAGGAACTGGCCGACGCGGGTATAAGCTCAGTCCCGGTACTCTCTCTCCGTTGCTTCACGGACTTGAACGAAAAGGATACTTACGATCAACAAACGAACGCTCGAGAAGGAGCGCGCCGAATATACCGGGCTACTCCTTTGGGGTTCATAATAGCCGCCAAAGAGAAAGTTAGCGAGCTGTTCGATGAACTCTTGAAGGATGAGTGAATCTCGACCGTTGAGTGGAGCAGGCGATGAAGCGCAACGTTCAAAGGAGGATGGCATGAAATACACCGCTTACCTTTGGGGCATTGTGGTGCTTTCTGTAGTCTTATTTCTTTTTCTCATTGTGAGAGTTACCAGCCTTGGCAACGAAGTCCAAGCGATTTGTGATAAGAACAACCGTGAAATAGCTGCCCTTGAAGATTCTTTAAAACGTACCCAAGCCGAACTCGTAACCGCAAAAGAATCGTTGCCGGGCTTGGGAGAGTATATGAGCACGATACAACTGCATGCGGGAAAACTCTGGTTTGCCGTCAAGGCGTCAAATTGGGAATTGGCAAACTACGAGCTTGATGAGCTCAAGGAAACGATGGAGGCGGCAAAAGCTCTCAACACCGAGAAAAATGGGGTCAAAATCTCGGGTGTTCTCGATTCTGTCCTCCAGACTCAAGTTGCCCAGTTAGCCGAATCCATGAAGCGCAAGAGTCCGGCAGAATTTCAGAAGTCGTACGATGAAACGCTAAGCGCGTGCAACGGATGCCATACGGAAGCCGGCTACAAGTTTATACATATCGTTCGTCCCAATGCTCCCCCGGTTACCAATCAGAAGTGGGAGCCGGGCTCCAAATGAAAAAGACTTCAAACGCAATTAAACATCAAAAAAACGGCAGACGAGGCAGCCCGAGTACTATGAGTGAGGAGTCCTTGGCGCATATCTGACGTGCAAAGATAAGGCGCGACTGATACGCCAAGAAGCGAAGTGAAGCGCTCATACCAACAGCGTCGGCTTTGCTGCTTTGGCGGGAAAAGCAAATCCGTACAATTGCCGCTAGTTGATCTTGTTCTTGATCGGCGGAATCGATTTCAGGTAATCCGCGATAGCTAGAGCATCTTCTTTGGCCATGTTTTTGTATCCGTGCTCGACGACCTCGGCCATGAGCCCTTGAACGTTGTCCAAGTCCGGCTTGGTGCCGTTGATCAGCACCTCCACGATATCTTCTCGTTTCCAATCGCCAATGCCGGTTTCTTTGTCCGGTGTAATGTTCGGTACCGCCTGACCGAGGGGACCGATATTCTTGCCGGCGCCGGCAAGATATAGCGATCTTTTCGGCGCTCCAATAAAGTTTCTTGGCGTGTGGCAGTCGACGCAAAGCGATACATGCTCGACCAGATAACGCCCTCTGTCGATTCCACTTTTCGGTGCCTGGGGCGGTGAATCGGAGAATCGCGCGAAGACTTTCAAAAAGAGAGGCGTGCCCAAGCCCCGCATGAATGGCGCCCAGGTCTTTAGAGGAGGCGTGGCTTTTTTCACGGGCTTTAGGGTTCTCAAGTAAGCGATGAGCGCTTTGAGATCTTCTTGAGCCATTCCGGAATAGCCTTCATATGGCATGACGGGCAAGATTCGACTGCCATCGTTTCGGATGCCTTTAACCATTGCATCGCTAATCTGCTGATCGGTCCAGTTACCAAGGCCGGTTTCTTTGTCCGATGTGATATTCGTGCTGTAGACAGTTCCAAACGGAATTGGAAAAGCACGCGCACCGGCATTCGGGGTTTCTTTCGGGACACTGTGACAGGCGCAGCCGCCGGCAACCTCAAAAATATACTGGCCTCTGGCGACGATATCTTTTGCAGTTTGGGCCTGAGCAATTCCGGAAACCCAAGGCATGGCGCCGACAAAAAGCAACACTAAAAACGTTCTCGCCATATGATTTCGTGTATCGCGGATGGTTATTGCGACCTTTCCGTTCTTATTTTCTTGTCCAGATATTTTAGTGCGCCGTAGAAGACTTGGTTTGTCGGCGCTTGCATTCCGATGCGGCCAAGCAATCCGACCACTATGCCATTGAAAGCTTCATACTCAAGCGGTTTGCCGCCTTCGAGATCCTGAAGCATCGACGGTTTGAAATCTCCGAGGCTCTTGGAAAAATTAAGGGTTTCTTCGAATAGCGCGGGGTCAAGATCAATAGCTTGCGCTTGTGCTGCCTCTCGGACCTCCGTCATGCAATCCAGCGCGAGTTTTGTTAGCGACTCGGATTCTACGATTTCCTTCACATTAGTACGGGTCAGGCAACTGATGGCGCAGAAGGGAGCGTTCCAGAGCAGCTTGCGCCATTGGATATTTCGAATTACCTTACTAACCTCGCAGGAAATCCGCGCCGAAGAGAGCACCCGTTCAACGGCTTGGGTTGATTCATGAACTTGGCCGTCCAACTCGCCGAAGACGATTCTGCCTCCTGACGAGTGCTTGATTTTTCCCGGCTGGAGTAGTTGGGAACCGATATAGACCACCCCGGCCAGCGTTCGCTTTTGGCCCCATCGCTGTGCGATCTTGTCGGTGTTGTCGACACCGTTTTGTAACGACAAAATGATCGTGCGGTCGCCGATCAAGGACGCCAGTTTGTCGGCGGTCGCCTCAGTGTCGTAGGATTTGACGCAGAAGAGCACAAGATCGACGACTCCGACTTGGCTGAGATCGTCGGTGAACAGAGCATCACGGATGTGTAGGTTGCCTTGAGGACTCTCGAGCGTCAGTCCCTGCCGGCGCAGCGCCGCCAGGTGCGGACCACGCGCGATGAATGCGACATCATTAGAGGCTCCGGCTAGCCTGGCACCAAAATAGCCACCAACTGCTCCTGCACCCATTACGGCAACGCGCACGCACGTTCTCCTTTAATCAGCGAACTCTATGCTGCGATCTACCTTGTGTCAATTCCACAGCGCAATAGTGGGCGGCCGCGGATGTTTCCACCGACTAGAGTTTAAGCTTTTATCAAGGATATGTTATTAAACAAAATTGCTATGGAGAAAATCGATCCGCAATCGGATCACTTGAAACTCAGTCGATTCAACCCGGGGCAGCAGGTCAGATTTCAGGGCAAGCCTTATTTGGTTCAGCGCCGGACTACACTGGCTTCCGGCGAAGCCGCGGTTGTGCTCCAGGGTGAACGGGAACAATTCGTTGTCGGCGCCTCCAAGTTTCTTGCCGGAATAAGTTGATAGACTAGCTGGCTACGACCTTCGAGAAGGAGAACATCATGGGGAAAATTCCTCTGACTTTGTCGTGTTGGGAATATGACCGTACGCGAGCCCTCCAGGAGGGAAGGGTTCAGGTCGAAGGGGTGGAATTGACTTATTTGCCGCTCCACGTCGAAGAGACGTTTTGGCGCATGCTTCGCTACCAGGAGTTTGACGCTGCCGAATGTTCGATGAGTTCCTATCTAATGGCACGTGACAGAGGTTATCCTCGATTGATTGCCATACCGGTTTTTCCCTCTAGATTCTTTCGGCACTCTTTCATCTTTGTGAACACGGACTCGGGCATTGAGGCGCCGAAGGATTTGATCGGACGACGTGTTGGGGTGCCTGAGTACCAGATCACTGCCGCTGTGTGGATCAGAGGGATTTTACAGCATGATTACCGGGTGGCGCCGGAAAAGTTAAAATGGTTTACCGGAGGTGCTGAAGATGCCGGTCGTGAAGAAAAACTCAAGCCCGACTTGGGCAAAGACGTTGACATTCGATGGATCGGCCCAGATCGAACGTTGTCGAACATGCTCGACCAAGGTGAGCTCGATGCTTTAATCTGCGCGCACATTCCTTCTCCGTTTGTTCGACGATCTCCTAAGGTGAAGAGATTGTTTCCAAACTTCCGTGAGGTGGAAAACGACTATTATCGGCGGACAAAAATATTTCCAATTATGCACACGATTGTTCTGCGCGAGGAGGTCTACGAGAAGTTTCCTTGGGTGGCCCAAAGCTTGTGTAAGGCCTTTGCGGAATCGAAGCGGATTTGCGAAGAGTCCCTTTATAAATATTCCGCCCTCAAGTATATGCTTGCCTGGTCGTTTGCAGATATAGAGGAAGAAAAGGAACTTTTTGGCGACCAATTCTGGCCCTACGGGTTAGAAGCGAACCGCCATGTTTTGGAAACCCTGATTCAATATTCCAGCGAGCAAGGATTGATCAAAAAATTACCGGATTTGAAATCACTCTTCGCCCCCAACACTCTGGAAGATTTCAAGGTTTGATCGATGGGAAGTCAAAGGCTCGGTTCGTAAACGTTATGGCAGACGAAAAAACAGCGGCCTTTGAGGAAACCAAATGGTGGATCGACCGCGGTCCGGTTAAAGAACGGGAGAAGCCGGCTGCGCCGACCAAGGGCATCATTGAACAATGGGCCTACGAGCTTCTTAAGGGATACAACCAAGACCAGGCGGCGAAGAACCTGGTCGATATCAATCCGAGAATTCTTAAAGAACTCTCGGTCGCTCCAGGCGAATGGGGATACTTTTCTCTCGAAGTTGGTTCCTATCCCACTGAAAGACTCGCCAAAATCAAGAACGGCCTCCCTCTGCCGCCTGGGGCGCGAGGATTAATCGTCGATGCCGGTTATTCGGTAAGGGTTGTGATCACTGCCGAGCCGCCGGGCGAACGTTACGTCGATATCAATTTCACGGACGCACCGTCTTTGGACTTTTGGGTGGGTGGGCAGTTGGTGGAAGAGAGAGTTTTCTCGAATATCGGTGAGGCGCTTAAACGGATCCGCCCCGATCTTCCCAGGTATCTCAATCCGCCAAATTGGGACTAATGGCAGCCGCAAGTCTGCGGTGTGCAGCCACAACCGCCTGCGGAGACAGTTTTCTCTGATTGCGAACCCGGTAAGCTGAATACCGAGAGTTGTTTTTCCACCGCGGAACTCTCGCATTTCGGGCAGGTTACTTTTTCTCGTGGCGAAAGAACGATGATCTCGAAACTGTGGTGGCAGCTGCAACAGTTATATTCAAAAATTGGCATAGTCCTAACTCCGTTAAAGGGTCAAAAAGCTAAGCACTCTTGGCTTTGTTCTTTTTTGGTTTCGCGACTTCACGCAGCGGGGGTTCTCTTGGAATAGCTTCCAACGAGGTGACTTCCAGCCCATAGCCACGAAGCCCCACTAGGTGTTTGCGGTTGTTGGTCAGCAGCCGCATCTTGCGCACTCCCAAATCACGTAGTATCTGTGCCCCGATTCCGTACTCTTTGAAATCCGCCCGATAGACGAAGGAAAGGTTCATATCTTTTTGTTGTTTTCCCTCGACTCTGGGATAAGCTACCATCGATGGACGTGATCCCTTTCTTTCTGGCTGAAGATAAAGAATAACCCCTTTGCCTTCTCGGGCAATAATTTCCATTGATCGCTGGATTACCGCGCCCGTGTTGAGCAGCTCAAAACCGAATACGTCGCCCGGAACATACTTGGTGTGCACACGGACCAAGGTTTCCTCGCGGGCGGAGATATTACCTTTGATCAATGCCAGGTGCTCGCTATGATCCACGTGGGTGTTGTAAACAATCGCCTGGAATTCTCCGCCGACCCGGGTCGGCAAAGGCGCCGTAGCGGCGCGATAAACCAGAGAATCATAATTGAGCCGGTGCTGGATGAGATCGGCAACGGTGCAGACTTTGAGCCTGTGCTTTTTAGCAAACTTCATGAGATCCGGTTGGCGCGCCATCGTGCCATCGTTCTTCATGATTTCGCAAATGACGCCGGCGGGTTTGAGCCCAGCAAGCCTGGCTAGGTCCACGGAACCCTCGGTTTGACCCGCTCGAACCAAAACACCGCCGTTGCGTGCGCGTAGTGGAAAGATGTGGCCGGGGGTGACGAGATCCTGTGGCCGGGCATCGTCGGCGATGGCGTCAAGAATGGTTTTCGCTCGATCGGCCGCTGAAATCCCGGTGGTGATTCCCAACGACGCGTCAACGGATACCGTAAAAGCAGTACCGAACGGTGACGTATTTTCGGAAACCATCATTGACAGTTGCAGATGCTTCACCCTTTCCTCGGTCAATGGAAGACAGATGAGCCCCCGCCCATGAGTGGCCATGAAGTTGATGGCTTGAGGAGTGACTTTCTCCGCCGCCATGCAGAGGTCACCCTCGTTCTCGCGGTCTTTGTCATCCATCAGGATGACCATCCGGCCTCTGCGGATGTCTTCGATGGCCTCTTCGATGGTTGCCAATGGCATGGAATTCCAATCTACCCATCTTGAGATATTGGGTCAACCGCGAGGAACCCCGATGAGCGCCGGCGGTCCGCGTTTTACTTCTGCGTCTAGATAGGAGTATCTGTCGCGTCTCATATGAATTGCTTTCGCTGCCAATTGTTCGGTGGTGTAAACCTGGTCCCTGTGTTGACTTCTCCTGAAAGATTGCTAGCTTAAAGCGATCGGGAAGAATGTATGACGAGGCTTTTTAAGGCACTGGCCGTTCTTGGGATGTTGCTCTGCTTCACTCTCGGAGCGTTTGCTTTGAGTTTCGCCGCTCATGATTCTTCCTCTCGCTGGCCGCGCCTCACGGTCGAACTAAACCGGGTTCCCACCCAAGGTGCTGCTCAGCTGACTCAATACGTCTTTCGCTTCGGCCTTAGATCCGAGGCCGGAGAAGTGTCGCACTCCACACGACCGGAGTTGGAAGAAATGCGTTTGGGTTGGACCGATTTCGTCGAGCCAATCCACGTACAGCTTGTAAATCGCGTCCACACGCCGAAAGTCTCGCTGCAGATCCTCGAACTCGTTCTGTTGCTTTGATCCCTCAACCTTCGTTGTTCCCCTTTTGACCAGGATTAAGAGTCGCGCTTTCAAGTACCGCGGGCTCTTTTTCCGGAATTTGGGGCTTGTGTCGTATTGTCCGTGGCCGGTAACTGTTACCGGCTGACTTCTATGGGCACGCGTCCTATTACAACGGAACAATACGAAGCCAGTATAGTCGCCAAACCATGCGGAGAAATTCCAATGAAGTCTCTGAAACGATTCAAGCCACAACCGTCCCACGATAATCGTCGTTCCAAACTCTGGGTTAAGGGAGTTAATCAGTCAAATTCACCCTGGGAAGAAAAAGCTCTTGCGGTTTTTCAGCCTGATATTCTGGTCACAGTCCAGTATCTCTCCACCTATCGGCGCCGATTTCATTTGCAACCTGAACAGCTTCTCATGCTGGCTGTCCTGGAAGACGCCATAATCTGCTTCCAGGATAATCTAACGGCTACCACACCACGGAAGCAGTCGCTGTTTCGCGAGGCTGAAGAGTGGATCGTCGATGATAACAAATTCTACCTGTTCTCCTTTGGCAATATCTGCGAGGGGCTTGCTCTCGATCCGAACTATGTGCGCCGTGGGTTGCTCCGGTGGAAGGAAATGGTTCTTAGAGAGCTGGCTCGGAAGCAAGCGCTCCAGCAGTTAGCGAGCTAGGTGACGAACGATTTTCTTCGGCACGTAATTCCTGCTACATTGCGCTTCACTAATCGTTGGGAGAAATTGGCGGGATGAAAGTAGGTCTAATTGGCCATCGCGGCGCCGGGAAAACGACGGTATTCAACATGCTAACGGGACTGCAGGCCCAGGTCGGCGGTCACGGTGGCAAGGAAGAGATTCACCTCGGGGTTATCAAAGTGCCCGATGTTCGCGTTGACAAACTGTCGCAGGTTTTCAAGCCGAAAAAGACCACTTACGCCGAGATTCGCTTTACCGATTTTCCGGCCAGTCAAAACGACGATAATCTCAAGGGAAACAGCAGCTTGGTAACCCAGATGCGCGAGGTCGACGCCATGGCTTTGGTTTTGCGTGACTTCGAGCTCGACGCTGATCCGGTCCGGCAGCTCAACGACCTGCTCACCGAGATGATCCTCGCGGACCTCACCGTAGTCGAAAATCGGCGAACCCGGTTGAAAAAAGAGAAGGCACGGCCGCTGGAGGAAGCGCTGCTCGAGCGCTGCGCGACTACTTTAGAGAATGAAGATAGTCTGCGAAACCTTGAATTCAGCGCCGATGAAGAGAGCCTTCTTTCAGGCTTCGGGTTTCTGAGCCGCAAGCCCGTCTTGGTGCTTTTTAATCAGGCTGACGATAAAGCGGGTCAGCCCCTATCAGCGGCTTACCAGGATGAATTGAAGCGGCGCGGATTGGACGGTCTGGCTTTGGCGGGAAAGGTTGAGATGGAAGTCGCGCAGCTGGATGAAAGCGACCGCGCGCCATTCCTGAAGGAGATTGGCATACAACAGCCGGCCAGGGAGAGATTTATCCTAGCGTCCTACCGGCTCTTGGATCTGATAAGTTTTCTTACGACCGGCGAAGACGAGGTCCGTGCGTGGACGATCACTCAGGGAACGACCGCGCGCAAAGCTGCCGGAAAGATTCATAGCGACATCGAGCGTGGTTTTATCCGTGCCGAGGTCATTGCTTACAATGACTTCGTGGTTCTTGGTAGTGAGGGGAAGTGCAAGGAAGCCGGCAAGCTCAGACTCGAGGGCAAAGACTACATCGTCCAGGACGGTGATATCATTCATTTTCGCTTTGCTGTCTAGGAAAAGCCCGAACCTAACAGTCAGTTAAGTTCGCATGCCTTACCGGTCCGTCATTGAGCATCCGGCCAAAATGAACTAAGATTCGGCGCTTGATATCCTTAGGGCTCCTATGACGAGTGGTTCTCCCCGGAATAAACAAAAGCGTTCTGCACCAATGCCGGGTCTTAGGCTCGTCATAACGAGCATATTGATAGCGCTATTTTTTGTCTTCGCTTTTACCGTTTCAGCCCACGCCAATCCTTACCTTCCCAAACCCGGCGAAAGGTCGGTCAAGCTCAGAATCGCTACGTGCGCCATCTCTGGCGGCTTTGCCCACCTATATACGGCTTTGGACTATGGGATCTTCGAGAAATACGGCCTCAAGATGGAACATGTTTTTATCCGCGGCAGCAATGCTTCCTTGGCCGCGCTCGCCGCTGATGAAATTCAATTGCTCTATTGCGCTGCCGAAGCCACGATTCCCGGGCTTGCAACCGGAGTCGATGCCAAATTGATCGCCGCGCCACTGGTCAAACTGCCTTACGTACTGGTAACCCGTAAAGAAATTAGACGGCCCGCGGATCTTAAAGGCAAATCCCTTGGTGTGACTCGTTCAGGCGATTTGAGCGCGCGATTGTCCCAGGCGGTGCTCAAGAAATTCAACATGGCGGATGAGGTTGTGATCCGGCCCATTGGCGGCAGCCAGTCGGAGCGCTATCAGGCAATGGCGACAAATGTCGTTCAAGGGGTTGTCGTCACGCCACCCCTCGACGTTCGGGCGAAAAACGATGGCTTCAACGTGCTTTACCGTCTGGTGGATCTTGACTTGCCATTTATCTATAGCTCTCTCCACGCGAATTCGAGGATCCTACGGGACAAACCGGAAGTCATTCAAAGAGTCGTAGCCGCGTTAGCGGAAGCGATTTTTTTCATGGAAAAGAATCCAGGCAAAGGGAAAATCGCCATTTCCCAGGCGATGCAGGTCAAGGATGAAGAGGCCCTGCGGGTTTCCTATAATGTCTACGCCAAAGAGATCGTCGATCGCAGGATGATCGTACCGGCAGCGGCAGTAGCCGATTCAGTCGAACTTGTCCGTGCAGCGGGAATCCACATTAAAAAACGACCCGAAGAAATCTACGATAATACCTTCGTCAATAACCTGGACAAAAGCGGCTTTCTCAAAGAGCTTTGGGGTAGTGAGCCACCACGCGCCGAGCGTTGATTCTTCCTTTACCTTTGCTTATTTATCACGGCGCAATGTTACTTTTACCCGGGTCGTTTTCATTTCATGGAAAACAACGCGTGCCGTTTCAGTAGGACAAGCAAGAAACACCACCCTGTATTGTTAGCCATTCTATCGACAGAGGAAGGATTTAAGAACTCCTTTCCGGGTTTTCCGCGAAAGCGGAATGTGGATTGGATCGCACTTGCCTTTTTGTTGTTGGACGGGCTTGGCGCAACCGATTGCAGCGATCTCAAGAAGCACTTGTCTTGAATGGTTTCTTTTGTTAGTCCTGCCCCTGTTCGAGTTCAAAACTTGAAAGGCTAAACAATGAGAACTCTCATACAAGGCGGTTATGTCGTCGGCTTTGACGGCAGGGAGCACGAAATTATTAAAGACGGCGTTGTCGTGTTCGACGGCAATCAGATCGAGTATGTCGGCAAACAATATCCCCAACCGGTGGATAAAAAGATCGAAGCCAAAGGCTGTCTCGTCTCTCCCGGTTTTATCGACACCCATTTTCATTCCGGTATCAACGCCAGTGACTATATTCTCAACGATTCAACGAAGACCGATTTTTTTGCGTCGAATTATTTGGCTCACGGCGGTCCAACGCGCGAAGGGGCTCATGCCGCCCATCTCAAAGACGTTGATGTCGGCCAGAGATTCTCATTGATTCACGTCCTCAAGGGTGGGGTGACCACGACTTTTGATATCGGTGGCCCGGGTCGAGAACCGGAGCGGTACGTCGATATGGTGGATCAAGTCGGCATCCGCTGCGGCACCGGGCCAAGCTATAAGAACGTTAGCTTCTTCCACGATCGTGCAGGCCGCTTGGAATACGACTGGGATGACGAGAGAGGGAGCAAAGGCTTGAAAGCAGCCGTTGACTTTGCCAAAAAATTCGCCGGCGCGGGCAATGGCCGTATGATCACGATGTTGTTTCCCGGCCACGTTGATTCCTGCGCGCCGGAGCTTTTGAAGAAAACTCGAATCGCCGCTAGGGAGATCCGGGTCCGCGTGCAGATTCATGCGACGATCAATCTCTTCGAATTTCACACAGTGATGCAGCGCGAGCGCTGCACGCCCATTGAGCTGCTGCACAAGATCGGCTTTCTCGACCCGGAAGTGTCGCTCTCTCACTGTATCTTCATCAGCGGCCATAGCTGGCTCGCCTATCCATACGGTGACGATCTGAAAATCATCGCCGACTCCGGAGCTGCCGTCGCCTATAGCCCACTCAAGTATTTGAAGCTCGGCATCGTCATGGAGTCCTTCGATAAATATCTCAAGGCCGGCATCAATATGGGTATCGGCACCGATACATTCCCGAAAGATATTCTATCCGACATGCGCTACGCCGCGCTCGCATCGCGATTAGCGGAGAAGAGTTTTCTGGCCGGGCATCCGCGGGACGTGTTCAACGCAGCCACTTTGGGTGGCGCAAAGATGCTTGGACGGGACGATTTGGGAAGACTACAAAAGGGCGCGAAAGCCGATATCGCCATCGTCAATCTCAGGGATATTGCCTTTGGCGCTGTGCGCGATCCGATTCGATCTTTGGTCGAAACTGCCGTGAGCCGCGACGTGCGAACGGTCATCGTCGACGGCGAAACACTGGTCGACAATGGGAAGTATCTTCGCCTGAACGAAGAAGAACTGCTGGAGAAAGTTCAGGCGAAAGGCGAACAGGTGTGGGACAGTGTTCCCAAATGGCATTGGACGGAAAAAAGCATCGATGAAGTCGTGCCGCCGGCATTCAAGACACGGTAGTATGAGAGTGGTTGAACCTCCTCGTGCAAAGCTAATCTAAACCCTCGGCCAGAACAAATTCAGAAACTCGACGACTCCAGAGTCCGGTACGGGTAATGGATGAGAATACTTGCTGAACGATAGAGACGTGTTTTGAACGTATTGGTGGCGATGTATACTCTTTACGTTTGAATGATCAAACAATCGAGCGAGAAAAGATGGACCTTTTGCACAGCCAACACCACGCTCTGCTTGAGATTTCGCAGGCGATCGCTTCGCACCGAGAGCTCAACCCGCTTTTTCACGATCTTGCGCCATGCCTGCACCGCGTTCTGGAGTTCGACTTTGCTAACTTGATTCTGTACGAGCCGGGACATCAGGCGATGAAATCCCACGTCCTGGAAACTCCCGATCCTAACTACACCTGCCCTCCCGGAGAATGCCCGATGGAGCGGCCCGGTGCCTGGGTGCGCGACACGCAACAGCCCTGGGTGACCTCCGATCTTGGCAGCGACACGCGATTCCCGGAACTGGCCCGGTGGCTT
>Ga0081455_10001810_pt1 | contig 25776 bp, 24 predicted proteins | sample TabmetS3T2R1_FD_70207 | JGI IMG/M metagenome (GOLD analysis project Ga0081455, IMG submission 70207) | Tabebuia heterophylla rhizosphere microbial communities from the University of Puerto Rico - S3T2R1 | ecosystem: Host-associated > Plants > Roots > Rhizosphere ...
GCTGGGGTGAGGGTGGGCGGGTGAGCGCGAGTGAGCCCCTCACCCTGGCCCTCCCCCCAGTGAGGAGAGGGAAGGAGAAGGGGCGGCGATGATCAGCACCGGCGCGGACGGCATCAAGGACGTCACGCCGCCGCTGAGCGACGCCGACGCGGAGTCGCTGAAGGCGGGCGATCGCGTGCGCATCACCGGCGTGATGTACACCGCCCGCGATGCGGCCCACGCGCGGCTCCTGCCGCTGATCGAGGCCGGCCAGCCGCTGCCGATCGACGTGCGCGGCCAGATCATCTACTACACCGGCCCCTCGCCGGCGCGCCCCGGTCACGTGGTGGGATCCATCGGGCCCACCACCGGCGGCCGCATGGACAAGTTCACCCCGAAGCTCCTGGCCCTGGGGCTCAAGGGCACGCTCGGCAAGGGGGCTCGCTCGCAGCCGGTCAAGGACGCGCTCCGCCGACACAAGGCGGTCTACTTCGGGGCCATCGGCGGCGCCGGCGCGGTGCTCTCCGCGTTCGTGAAGAAGCTCGAGGTGGTGGCCTACGAGGATCTCGGCACCGAGGCCATCCGCCGGCTCGAGGTCGCGGGATTTCCCGCCATCGTGGTCAACGACTGCCACGGCGGCGATCTCTACCAGGACGGCATGAAGGCCTACGCGAGGGAGGAGGAGGCATGAACGGGGCAACCGCGCAGAGGCAGGGCGGACGCATCCTCGGGGAGGCGCGCGCGCCGATCGGGGCCGCGACGCTGCGCCGGGATTCGTGGTGGGTGCTGCCGGTGACGGTCGTGGTGGTGTTGATGGCCTTCATCATCTACTCGACGTGGGCCGCGTTCCAGAACGCGCACTACTTCGCGGACCCGTACCTGTCGCCGTTCTATTCCCCGTGCATCACCAAGGCCTGCTTGCACCACTCCTTCGGCTCGTGGACTCTGCCGGACGTGTCGCTGCCGATCGTCGGCGTGCTGTCGCCCGCGTTCCTGATCCTGGCGGGGCCGGGTCTCTTCCGCCTGACCTGCTACTACTACCGCAAGGCCTACTACCGCTCGTTCTGGCTCGCCCCGCCCGCGTGCGCGGTGCGGGACACCAAGGCCGGCTACACCGGAGAGACCCGCTTTCCCCTGTTCCTGCAGAACTTCCACCGCTACATCTGGTACATCGCGGTGCTGTTCATCGTGATGCTGACCTGGGACGCGATCCTCGCCTTCCGCTTCCCGGACGGCTTCGGCATCGGGGTGGGCACCGTCGTCATGTGGATCAACGTGCTGTTCCTGGCCGGCTACACCTTCTCCTGCCACTCCTGCCGCCACGTGTGCGGCGGGCACGTGGACGTGTTCTCCAAGGCGCCCGCGCGCTACGGGGTCTGGAAGTTCTTCACCCGGCTCAACGAGCGGCACCCGATGTTCGCCTGGCTCTCGCTGTTCAGCGTGGGCCTGACGGATCTCTACATCCGGCTGGTCTCGATGGGGATCATCCGCGACTGGAGGATCATCTGATGGCGACCGTCGACTACGAGACACACGAGCACGACGTCCTGGTCATCGGCGCGGGCGGCGCCGGGCTGCGGGCGGCCATCGAGGCGGCGGCCCAGGGGGTGTCGGTCGGCCTGGTCTGCAAGTCGCTCCTGGGCAAGGCCCACACCGTCATGGCCGAGGGGGGCATCGCGGCGGCGATGGGCAACGTGTGGCCGGAGGACAACTGGCAGGTCCACTTCCGGGACACCATGCGCGGCGGGAAGATGCTGAACAACTGGCGCATGGCCCAGCTCCACGCTCAGGAGAGCCCGGAGCGGGTGCTGGAGCTCGAGCGCTACGGGGCGCTGTTCGACCGGACCAAGGACGGGCTCATCTCGCAGCGCGACTTCGGCGGCCACCGCTACGCGCGGCTGGCCCACGTGGGCGACCGCACCGGCCTCGAGATGATCCGCACGCTCCAGTACCACGCGATCCACCAGGCGATCGAGGTGTACATGGAGTGCAAGATCGAGCGCCTGCTCAAGGACGGCGACCGGGTGTGCGGGGCCTTCGGTTACTGGCGCAACACCGGCAAGTTCGTCCTCTTCAAGGCCAAGGCCATCGTGCTGGCCACCGGCGGCATCGGCAAGGCGTGGAAGTACACGTCGAACTCCTGGGAGTACAGCGGCGACGGCCACTCGCTCGCCCTCTGGGCGGGGGCCGAGCTGATCGACATGGAATTCGTGCAGTTCCACCCGACCGGCATGGTGTGGCCGCCCTCGGTGCGCGGCATCCTGGTGACCGAGGGCGTGCGCGGCGACGGTGGGACGCTCAAGAACACCGCAGGCGAACGGTTCATGTTCAACTACATCCCCGAGTTCTTCAAGTCGGAGACCGCAGACAGCCAGGAGGAGGCCGATCGCTGGTACCAGGACAAGAAGAACAACCGGCGGACGCCGGACCTCCTGCCGCGCGACGAGGTCGCCCGCGCGATCAACTCCGAAGTGAAGGCCGGCCGCGGCACCGTGCACGGTGGGGTGTTCCTCGACATCTGCACCCGGCGTGACGCGGACTACATCCGCAAGCGCCTGCCCTCGATGTACCACCAGTTCAAGGAGCTGGCCGGCGTCGACATCACCAAGGAGCCGATGGAGGTGGGCCCGACCATGCACTACGTCATGGGCGGGGTCCGGGTGGACGCCGACTCCACCGCGGCCACCGTGCCCGGTCTCTTCGCGGCCGGCGAGGTGGCGGGCGGCCTCCACGGCAGCAACCGCCTGGGCGGCAACTCCCTCGGCGACCTGCTCGTGTTCGGCCGGCGCGCGGGGCTGCACGCCGCGCTCTACTGCAAGAACCTGGGCGGCCGGCTCACGGTGGACGCCGGGCAGGTGGAGTCGATCGCGAAGACGCTGCTCGAGCCGTTCACCCGCTCGGGCGGTGAGAATCCCTACACCATCCAGGCCGACCTGCAGGACACGATGCACAACCTGGTCGGCATCATTCGCGTGGAAGCCGAGCTGAAGGAAGCGCTCCAGAAGCTCGAGGTGCTCAAGCAGCGGGCGGCGCGGGTCCACGTCCCCGGCGGCCGCGTCTACAATCCGGGCTGGCACGTGGCGCTCGACCTGGCCTCGCTGCTGACGGTGTCTCAGTGCTGCGCGCTGGCCGCGCTCGAGCGCAAGGAGAGCCGCGGCGGGCACACCCGCGAGGACCATCCGTACACCGACGACACCTGGGGCACCGTCAACCTGGTCTCCCGCCGGCACGAGGACCGGATCGAGCTCCGCCGGGAGCCGCTGCCCCAGATGCCGCCCGAGCTGAAGGCGCTGTTCCAGGAGCGGAAGTGATGGCCACCAACTTCACGATGCAGGTGTTCCGCGGCGACGCCGGCGGCGGCGATTTCAAGGAATACACCGTCGAGGGCGGCGAGGGCATGGTGGTGCTGGACGTGGTCCACCGGATCCAGGCCACCCACGCCCCCGACCTGGCCTGCCGCTGGAACTGCAAGGCGGGCAAGTGCGGCTCCTGCAGCGCGGAGATCAACGGCAAGCCCCGGCTGATGTGCATGACCCGCATGGACATCTTCGAGCCCGGCGAGGTCGTGACGGTCGCGCCCATGCGGACGTTCCCGATCATCCGGGACCTGGTGACCGACGTCTCGTACAACTACGAGAAGGCCAAGCAGGTGCCGCCGCTCCGGCTGAAGCCGGCCGATCCCGACGGCCGCTACCGGATGATGCAGGAGGACGTGGAGCGTGGCCAGGAGTTCCACAAGTGCATCGAGTGCTTCCTGTGCCAGAACGTCTGCCACGTCATCCGCGACCACGATTGGAAGAAGCGCTTCTCCGGCCCCCGCTTCTTCATCAAGATCGCCGGGCTCGAGATGCACCCGCTGGACACCCGCGACCGCACCGAGTTCGTGCGCGAGCACGCCGGCGTCGGGCTCTGCAACATCACCAAGTGCTGCACCGAGGTCTGCCCCGAGCACATCCACATCACCGACAACGGCATCATCCCCATGAAGGAGCGGATGGCGGACAACCTCGACCCGGTGGTGTGGCTTTTGAGAAAGCTGCGGGGCCGCAAGAAAGCCGCGCCCTGACCGCATGAAGATCCACGAGTACCAGGGCAAGGCCATGCTCCGGGCCTACGATGTTCCCGTGCCCGCCGGCGACGTGGCGGACACGCCGGCACAGGCTCGCGAGATCGCCCGGCGACTGGGCGGCAAGGTGGTCGTCAAGGCCCAGGTCCACGCGGGCGGCCGCGGCAAGGCCGGCGGCGTGAAGCTGGCCGACGACGCGGCCGGCGCCGAGGCGGCGGCCCGGCAGATCCTCGGCATGATGCTGAAAACCCCGCAGACGCCCCCCGAGGGGATCAAGGTGCTGAAGGTCCTGGTCGAGGAGGCCTCACCGATCGCCACCGAGCTGTATCTGTCGATGACGCTCGACCGGGGCCGGGGCACGCACGTGGTCATGGCCTCCCAGGCCGGCGGCATGGAGATCGAGGAGGTCGCGGCGAGCCATCCGGACCAGATCCTTCGCGAGTGGACCGACCCGGCGCTTGGGCTGCAGGCGTTCCAGGCGCGCCAGCTCGCCTTCGGGCTTCAGCTCGCCGGCGACCAGCACAAGCAGGGGGTCGGGCTGATCCTGAACCTCTTCCGCGCCTACCGCGACAAGGACTGCTCGCTCGCGGAGATCAATCCGCTCGTGGTCACCCGCGACGGGCGGGTCATGGCGCTCGACGCCAAGCTCAACTTCGACGACAACGCGCTCTACCGCCACCAGGACGTGGTGGCCATGCGCGACGTCAACGAGGAGACGCCGCTCGACGTCGAAGCCTCGAAATACAGCCTCAACTACATCAAGCTGGACGGCAACGTGGGCTGCATGGTGAACGGAGCCGGCCTGGCCATGGCGACGATGGACATCATCAAGCTGGCCGGCGGCGAGCCCGCCAACTTCCTCGACGTGGGCGGCGGCGCGTCCCCCGAGCAGATCGAGAACGCCTTCCGCATCCTCTCGTCCGATCCGAGCGTCAAGGCCGTCTTCATCAACGTCTTCGGCGGCATTCTCCGAGTGGACCGACTCGCGGAGGGCATCATCGCGGCGGTCAAGAAGCTCGGCTTGAAGCTGCCGGTGGTGCTGCGCGCCGAGGGCACCAACGTGGAGCAGGGCAAGAAGATGCTGGCCGAGTCGGGCCTGGCGCTGGTGATGGCCAACGACATGGGCGAGGGCGCGAAGAAGGTGGTCGAGCTGGCCCGGAGCGCTCGCCCGTGAGCATTCTCGTCAATCGCGATACTCGCGTGCTCGTGCAGGGCATCACCGGCAAGGAGGGCGCCTTCCACGCGGCGCGCTGCAAGGAGTACGGCACGCAGGTGGTGGGCGGCGTCACGCCCGGCAAGGGCGGCACCACCCACGACGGCTTCCCGGTCTGGAACACGGTCGAAGAGGCGGTGAAGGCCACCGGCGCCGATTGCGCGCTGATCTTCGTCCCGCCCCCCGCCGCGGCCGACGCGATCATGGAAGCCGCCGACGCGGGGATGCCGCTCGTGGTCTGTATCACCGAGGGCGTGCCGGTGGCGGACATGGTGCGCGTGAAGGCCTTCCTCTCGCGCACCGCGAGCCGGCTCATCGGCCCCAACTGCCCGGGCCTGATCACGCCGGGCCAGGCCAAGATCGGCATCATGCCCGGCCACATCCACAAGGTCGGCAGCGTCGGCGTGGTCTCCCGCAGCGGCACGCTGACCTACGAGGTCGTCCACCAGCTGACCCAGCGCGGCCTCGGCCAGTCGTCCTGCGTGGGGATCGGGGGCGATCCGGTCAACGGCACCAACTTCATCGACGTGCTGCGTCTGTTCCAGGCCGACCGCGACACCACCGCGATCATGATGATCGGCGAGATCGGCGGCACCGCCGAGGAGGAGGCCGCCGCCTTCGTCAAGGCCCACGTCACCAAGCCGGTGGTCGGCTTCATCTGCGGCCAGACCGCGCCGCCCGGACGCCGCATGGGCCACGCCGGCGCCATCATCGCCGGAGGCAAGGGCACGGCGGCCGAGAAGATGGCCGCCATGGAGGCCGCCGGCATCACCACCGTCAAGAGTCCCGCCGACATGGGCGCCACCGTGGCCCGCGTGGTGGGCAAGAAAGGCTAGGGACCCCTTCGCGATGGCCGTCCAGCGCACGCTCACCATCATCAAGCCGGACGCCGTCGCCAAGGGTGTCGCCGGGCAGATCATCGCCCGCCTCGAGCAGGCGGGCCTCCGGGTGCTCGCCGCCAAGCTGGTCCATCTCACCGCGGCGCAGGCCGGCGGCTTCTACATCGTGCACAAGGAGCGCCCCTTCTACGGCAGCCTGTGCGCGTTCATGACCCAGGGGCCGTGCCTGCCCATGGTGCTGGAGGGCGACGGCGCGATCGCCCGGCTGCGCGAGCTGATGGGGGCGACCGATCCCGCGAAGGCCGCGGCGGGGACGATCCGAAAGGACTTCGCGTCCTCCATCGAGGCCAACGCGGTGCACGGCTCCGACTCGCCCGAGTCGGCCGCGTTCGAGATTCCCTACTTCTTCTCCGCGCTCGAGATCTTCCCGAGGTAGTCGCGGCTCGGTGCACTTCCCGGCGTCGCTCGGCCGGAAGCAGCGCCTCATCGCCGGCATCCTGGGCATCGGTCTCGGCTTCGGGCTGCCCTTCCTGCTCTCGGTCGCGATGGTCGCCGCCTCCGGCGAGCTGAGCCTGCTGATCCTGCCCCTGCCGTTCCTGGGCGCGCTCTGGACCATCCAGGGCCTGGCCCCGAGCGGCTACACCCTCGAAGATCGCGGCGTGCGGATCGAGCGGCGCTGGCTCGGTCGGTTGATTCCCTACCAGCACATCGTCGGCTGCGACCGACAGCGGCGGCCGATCGGCGGGCTGCTGGCCGCCGGGCTCAACAATCTGTTCGGCTCCCACGGGCCACGCTGGAATCCCCGCCTCGGCTGGCACTATCTCGCCATCACCAACACCGACGACCTGGTCTTCCTCGACACGCCGGGCGGCTTCGTGGTGCTCTCGCCGGGCGACCCGGACGCCTTCGTGTCCGCGCTGCGGGCGCGCATCGCCGCCGGCTCTCCGTCATGGCCGATCCGATCGTCGTGACCGCCGCGGTCCGGGTGCCGGCCTCCGCGCTGAGCGTGCGGGCGGTGCGGGCCTCGGGGCCGGGCGGCCAGAACGTCAACAAGGTCGCGACGCGGATCGACCTGCGCGTCGACCCCGACGCCATCGAGGGGCTCTCGGACGCGGCGCGGGCTCGCCTGCGCGTCCTGACCCGGAACCGCGCGGACGCTGAAGGTCGGCTGGTGGTGACGAGCCAGGCCACCCGCAACCAGGCCCGGAACCTGGAGGACGCGCGCGCCCGCGTTGCGGCCCTGATCCGTGCCGCCCTCGTGTCCCCGCGATCGCGCGTGAAGACCGAGCCGACCGCCCGCGCTCGCCGGCGACGGCTGGCCGGCAAGAAGCGGCGTGCGGAGGTGAAGCGCTGGCGGCGGCGTCCCGCCGCGGAGGACTGAGGTAGCGGAGCGGCACGGCGGCCACGAAGCGACGGAGTGAAGGCCGCAACGCCCGTGCGGCCGGGCGAGACGGTTGGGCTGCACCCCTAGCGTGAGACAGAAAAACTAGGGAAAGTCGTCCAGGGGGACGGTGGCCAGACGACGATTTCGAACGTGGAGGCAGTGACGGAGAGCGTGGACGCGTTCATACGCCAGTGGGGGTATTCGGCACTCTTCGTGAGTATGATCCTGGAGCAGTTCGTGCCGCCCATGGACGAGGAGCTCCCCGAGTGGCGTACCGTCGTCGGCCTTTTGCCGGATGGTCTCGTCGAACAGGATGACGCCACTGATGAACTCGGCCACCCCCGGCGTGGTGAACAGCATCTGCCGGTAGACGCGCCGATTTTCCTCGGTGTTCTCGATGCCGATCGAGGAGAAGCGCTTGGCGATGGTGGGATGGCTCTCGTCGGCGGCGAGGATGCCGTGTCCGGGGGCCACCAGCGCCCGGGCAATGGATTCGAGCGGCGTGGGGATCATCCATGCCCCCCTGGGCTTCACGGTTCAGACGCGGTCAGGCGAGCAGCTGCGCTGGGCCCGACCGCTCAGTCGTCCATCCGCCTCAGCGCGGCGCCCTTGTGCATGGCGATGTGGTCGGTCTTGTCGCTCTGGATTTCATACTGTGGCTCGTCTTTGCTCGCGTGGTGGGTGTATCCCTTGTAGTCGACATCCTTGGTGTGCACCTTGATGATCGTCCCACTGACCCGTCCAGCCTCGGAGTTCCAGACTACGTGATCGCCCACCCTGAACGTCCTCTTCATGAGAGTGTCTCCCCGTTGTGTCAACGCGGCACCGCGATCTCACACACACCTGGCGAGTCCGCGCTTGAAGATCGCCCCGACCAGTCCGGGGACCGGCTGCGGCCTCCTCGCGGGGAAGGCAATAGTAGTCATACACCCGTCCACGGTCGGGGTAAATCGAAGTGGCCATCGAGAGTGAGCGAGCGAATGGGAGAGGGTTCTGAAGCGCGAACGTGCCGATGAGCTGGCCGTCTGGAGCGATCAATCCACCATGAGTCGGTATCCGACGCCCGGTTCGGTCCTGAGGTAGCGGGGGCGTGCCGGATCGGCCTCGATCTTGCGCCGGAGCTGGAGCATGAAGACCCGCAGATAGTTGGCCTGATCTTCGCGGTTCGGCCCCCAGACCTCCCTGAGCAGCTGTTGATGGACGACGACAAGGCCGGCATGCCGCACCAAGGTCGTCAGGAGCCGGTACTCGGTCGGCGTCAGGTGGACCTCCACGCCTTCCACCGAGACTCGGCGATGCATCAGGTCCACCCGAAGCGCGCCGACGGCAAAGACCGACTCCACCCGCTGCTGGCGGGCAAAGGTCGCGTGACGGAGCACCGCGCGCAGGCGGGCCAGCAGCAGCCCGACGCCGAAGGGCTTGCTCACGTAATCGTTCGCACCCAGGTCGAGCGCCTTGATCATATCGCCCTCCTGATCCCGGGCCGAGAGCACGATGATGGGCACCGTACTCCATTCCCGCACGCGGCGGATGATCTCGAACCCGTCGATGTCCGGGAGCCCCAAGTCGAGGATGATGACGTCGGGCTGACGGGTGGCCGCCTCGGCCAAGCCATCCTGACCGGTCGCGGCCTCATGGAAGCGATACCCCAGGCTCACGAGCGCGGCCCGCAGGAAACGCCGCATCTGTGGCTCGTCCTCGATCACGACCACCGTCGGTCCCCTGGCGGGCTTGTCGCTCGGGCCGGATGAGGACGCCTGCATAGCGGGTCGGATCGCCTCACCCACGGGGGGCCGCGAGATCTGCCGGCGCCGATTCCATGGGCAGGGTGAAGCGGAACACCGCGCCCCCATCGGGTCTGTTCTCCGCCCAGATGCGGCCGCCATGGGCTTCGATGATGCCTCGGCAGATCGCGAGCCCCAGCCCGGCACCGTGCGTGAGACCGGATGAGCCACGATGAAACTTCTCGAAGATCCGCTCTTCGCCCCCTGGATCGAGTCCCGGCCCGCGATCGGCAAGTTGCACCGTGACAACGCCATCGCTCACCATTGCCGAGAGCTCCAGTGGGCTCTCCGGGCCGGTGTACTTGATCGCGTTGTCCAGCAGATTGATCAGGACCTGCTCGATGAGCACGTCATCGATGAGGACGAGAGGTAAGTCATCCGGGAGGCCGGTCGTCAGAGGCCGACCGTGCAGGCGCCGCTCCAGCCGGGCGAGTGCTGCGCCGACCACGTCCTCGAGTGGCTGACTCGTTTTACGCGCCTGGATGCCCGACTCCAGCCGGGTCATGCTCAGGAGGTTGTCCACGAGCCGGGCCAAGCGCTCCGATTCGTCGTAGATCGACTCCGTCAACTCCCGCTGGGTCTCCGGATCGAACTTCTCGTTTCGCCAGAGAAGACTGGACGCGGCCAGGGTGATCGTGGCCAGTGGAGTTCTGAGATCGTGGGATATCGAGCTGAGCAGTGAGCTGCGCAGCCGTTCCGTCTCCATGCGGAGGTGAGCCTCGTGGGCCTGCTCCGCGAGCGTGGCGCGCTCCAGCGCCAGCGCGATCTGGTTGGCGAAGGTCTCGAGGAGCAGGAGACGTCCGGGGGCCTGAAGGCCGCCCGCATTCCGCGGGGCCAGGCTCAGCACGCCGATGGTCTCGCGCGATCCGACCAGCGGCAAGTGGAGCGTCCGCTCGGTGGAGAACACGCGTGTCCCCAACCCCGCGGCCTGTCCATGCTCGTAGGCCCATCGGCTCACGGCCGCTTCGCCGGGCTCCGGCTGGACGGTCTCGGGGTATCGCCAGCGCGGCGCCAGATTCCCGCCGGCGTCGGGAAGGAGCACGACGACATCGGTGGCGAAGACCTCGCCGATATGATGGAGGGCGACCTGCAGTAGGCTGGGCACGTCGAGCGCGGTCGCCACATCGTGGCTCATGGCATACAGCTCCTCCGCCGCTCGCCGCCGCCATTCCGCATCTTCGTACAAACGGATCTTCTCGATCGCGATCGCTCCCATCTGCGCCAGATGCACGAGGATCGATTCGTCCGCCTCGGTGAACTCGCCCGCGTCCTTGTCGGAGAGCTGGATCAGCCCGATGTTGCGGCCGTCGACGCCGATCAGCGGCACGGCGAGCCAGCCGCGGAGCGGCGGGTGTGTGCCGGCCGCCTTGCTGAAGCCGCGCCACGCCGGGTGCGATTCGATCTGGGCCTGCGTCAGGCGCATGGGACGGTTGGCCTCGCACACGAGGCGGTACACGCCGGATCCGTCCGGCTTCTGGGCGAAGTCTCGCCACGCCGCATACTTGTCGGACAACGAGACCGCGTGAAGCGCGTGTCCCCAGTCCTGATTCGCGGTCAGGCCGGAGATGGCCAGATGACAATCGATGATCTGACGCGCCCTCTCGGTCAGGATCGTGAGGGTCTCGTCGACGTTGAGCGTCGAGCTCACCGCCAGCGCGGCCGCCGCCAGGCCCTGGAGCTGGGCGACCTGCACGGCTCGCGCGGCCGCGGCGGCCGCCGCGGCCTCTCGCTCATGCTGGCGTACCGCGACGGCATGCTGCCGGAGGCGTGCCGAGCGGCCGCTGATGATGGCCGCCACCGCCACGATGACGGCGAGCGCGAAGAGATGTTCGGCGTCGGAGATCACGAAGCGGAACCGAGGCGGGATGAACAAGAAGTCGAACGCGACCACGCTCAGCACCGCGGTCATGATCGACGGACCTCGCTCAAGGTAGGTGGCGACGCCCACCGTCCCGATGAGGTAGATCATCAAGAGACTGCTCAGCGTGGAGTATGACGCCATGTCCCAGGCGAGAATGGTGCACACGCCGACGACACCCGCGCCCTGAGCGTAGGCGGGCCACTTGCTCGGATGCAGCATCGAGCGCGGCGGCACGCGCGCGGGGGTGCCTTCGGGTGGGGGTTGGTTCACGCCGACATCCGGGGATGCCAAGAACGTCTCACGCGGCTGGGCGCCCATCGATGCGGAAGCATAGCAGAGCAAGCAAATCACATCCACAACGCGTTCCTAATGCCGGTTCCTTCGCGTTCTTAACGTGAACGGCTTCCTTCTTGATGACGCCTTCATTCCATCGACTGGTAGCGTGTCGACCATGCCCTCTCGAGGGATCGATAGTCGACGAAAGGGAGCGGTTCTCACGGGGAGCGATGCTATGGCGCGTCAAGATGAGTTGATCGGTCGCGGTGGGCGTGAAGCCAAGCCGTGCGAAGACGGATCTCCATGGGCGGTGGTGCTCGCGGGCGGCGAGGGGGTCAGGTTGCGGCCACTTGTTCGCCGCGTGTGCGGCGACGAACGGCCCAAGCAGTTTGTCCCGTTACTCGGGCCACGAACGCTCCTGCGTCAGACGCTGGACCGAGTTGGATTGGTCATTCCTCCCGAACGGACGGTCGTGGTGGGCCTCGAGAGTCATGGCCGATATCTGGCCGGCGAATTTGCCGGACGATCGGCGCCGCATCTCCTCGAGCAACCGATGGACCGTGGGACCGCGGGCGCAATTCTGTTCGCGGCGGAGTGGATCGAGGCCCGGGACCCATGTGCCACCGTCGTGTTCTGTCCTTCGGACCACTTCATTCCGGAGGAAGTCGAGTTCATGGAGCGGGTGGCCGAAGTGGCGGGATTCGTCGAACGGCAGCCGGAGTGGATGATCCTGCTCGGGGCGGAGGCGACCGAGCCGGAGACCGAGTATGGCTGGATCGAGCCTGGTGAATCTGTGGGTCGAACGGAGAACGGTCCCGTGTACCGCATCCGGCGGTTCCAGGAGAAACCTTCGAACGAGGTCGCCGAACGACTGTTCACGAAGGGGTGCCTGTGGAACACCTTTGTCTTTGTCGCTCGCGCCTCGGTGGTGCTCGCCGCCGGGCGGGAGTGTGTGCCGGGCATGGCCGACCGGCTGGCCCGCCTCTCGGCGTTCTGGGGTACCGAGCATGAAAGGTGGGCGGTCCGCCAGGCGTACGCTCTCGCCCCGACGGCCAACTTCTCGCGGGCCATTCTGGAGGCGTGCTCACGGCCTCTCGGCGTTGTGAAGATGCCGGGTCTCACGTGGTGCGATCTCGGCAGCCCCGGTCGCGTCCTGAAGGCGGTGGCCGGGTATGGTATCGCGGTTCCGTGGCAGGCCACGGCCATAGCGTGAGCGCGGAGAGGAGCACGCCCTCGGGCCACGAGATCGTGCCGGCGCCCGTACCCGGGGCAGGCGTTCGTGGCGCGGAGGCATGATGGCGGTCGTGTGGCACGAGCATCCGGCGAGCGGCGGTCCCGGGATCGAGCCCCGATGGACACGCAGCGACAAGCACGGGGTGGGGACCGCGTACTCGGCGGTGAGCCGGGTCTGGTTCACCGTCTCCAAAGGTATCCTGAACGAGGTCTACTACCCGACCATCGATCGGCCGCAGATACGCGACCTGCAATACCTCGTCAGCGATGGGGCGACCTTTTTCCACGATGAGCGCCATCTGGACAACACCCACGAGCCCCTGGCCGCCGACACGCTGGGCTACCGCATCACCAATGTCGATCCCCAGCGGCGGTATCGCATCATCAAGGAGGTCATCGCCGACCCCCATCGGCCCTGTGTGCTCGTCCATACTCGCCTGGAGGCGGAGGACGACGTGCTCGCGAAGCTCCGACTCTTCGCGCTCCTCGCGCCGCACCTCGAAGGCGGCGGGCGGGGTAACAACGGGAACGTGGTGGAGACCAGCTGGGGGAAGGCGTTGGCGGCGCACAAGGGCGGCACCTGGCTCGTGCTGGGTGCCTCGGTCCCGTTCCGGCGGTGCTCTTGCGGCTACGTGGGGACGACCGACGGCTGGCAAGACCTGGCTCGCGACTTCCGCATGGACTGGGAGTTCGACTGCGCGCCCGATGGCAACATCGCCCTGACCGGCGAGCTCGATATTCGACAGAGTCAGGAGTTTGTGCTGGCGCTGGCCTTCGGCGACAGCCTGCACCACGCCCTGGTCGTGATGACGCAGGCCCTGGGCACGTCCTTCACCGGGCACCGTGCGCGTTTCGTCGAGCAATGGCAGCGCGCCGGCCATCATCTGCTGCCGGGGCCAGAAAAGACGACGGGTGACGGCGGGCGCCTCTACCACGTGAGCCACAGTGTGCTCCTGGCGCACGAGGACAAGACCTACGATGGGGCCGTGATCGCGTCGTTGAGCATTCCGTGGGGCGAGTCCGCGAGTGACGACGACCTGGGCGGCTACCATCTGGTCTGGCCCCGGGACATGTGCCACAGCGGCACCGCGTTGCTCGCCGCCGGCAGTAAAGAGGTGCCGCTCCGCGCCCTGATCTATCTGGCCTCCGCCCAGAACGAGGACGGCGGCTTCTACCAGAACTTCTGGATCAACGGCGAGCCGTACTGGCGCGGCACCCAGCTCGACGAGACGGCCTTCCCGATCTTGTTCGCCCGGCGGTTGCACGAGGCGAAGGCGCTCCAGGACTTCGATCCGTATCCGGTCGTGCTGAAAGCGGCCGGCTATCTCATCCACCATGGACCGGTCACTCCGCAGGAGCGGTGGGAGGAGAACAGCGGGTACTCGCCCTCGACGCTGGCCGCCCAGATTGCCGCGCTGATCTGTGCCGCGGCCTTCGCGCGGGAGCGAGGCCACCAGGCCACCGCGCACTACCTCGAAGAGTACGCCGACTTCCTGGAGGCTCACCTCGAACGGTGGACGGTGACCACGGACGGATCGCTGGTCCCGGGCATTCGCCGCCACTTCATCCGCATCCATCCCGCGGACGTCCGCGATCCCCAGGCTGACGAGGACGTCAACCAGGGGCTCGTGGAGCTGCGAAACCAGCCACCCGGGGCGCCCACCGCATTTCCGGCCAAGGACATCGTGGATGCGGGGTTCCTCGAGCTGGTTCGCTACGGCATCCGAAAGCCGGGCGATCCGCTGGTCGAGGATTCTCTCCGCGTGGTGGACGCGATCCTCCGGGTGGAGACGCCCTTCGGGCCCGGCTGGCGGCGATACAACCACGACGGCTACGGGCAGCGGGAGGATGGCGGCCCCTACCAGGGATGGGGATACGGACACGCGTGGCCGCTGCTCACGGGAGAGCGCGGGCACTACGAGCTGGCGGCCGGGCGCGACGTGCGCCCCTTCATCCGGGCCATGGAGACGTTTGCCACGCGGACCCGGTTGCTGCCCGAGCAAGTGTGGGTGTTGCCGGACCGTCCCCAGGCCCACATGAGGTTCGGACGCCCCACCGGAGGCGCCATGCCGCTGGCCTGGGCGCATGCCGAGTACATCCAGCTGGTGCGCTCCGCCGCGAACGGCCAGGTCGTCGGCCTGATCTCGGCCGTCGCCGACCATTACCGCACCCGCCGCCCGGCGCCGCCGCTGCAGATCTGGACATTCAACCGACAGGTGCGCTCGGTATCGACCCGAGGCACCCTGCGGGTCCAGGCGGCTTCGTTGTTCCGGTTGCGGTGGACCGGCGACGAATGGCAGCGCGCCAAAGACTCGGACTCCACGCCCATCGGGACCGGCCATCATTACGTGGACATCCAGGTGCCGCCGGCGCAGAAGGCTCCCATCCGCTTCACCTTCTTCTGGACGGAAGCGGGACGGTGGGAAGGGCGGGATTTTCAGGTCGATACGGCGCAGTCATGACGGTCAAGGGAGGATCGGGGCCATGATCCGATTGAAGCGAGTCTACGAGAAGCCTTCCCGAGCGGATGGCTTGCGGATCCTGGTCGATCGCCTGTGGCCGCGCGGTTTGACCAAACAGCGCGCCGCGGTGACATTGTGGCTGAAGGACGTGGCCCCGAGCACGGAGCTGCGCAAGTGGTTCGGCCACGCTCCCGGCAGATGGAAGCAATTTCAGGCCCGGTACCGAAAGGAGCTCCGCGCGAAGAAGGATGCGCTCGCGCGGCTGAGGCAGAAGAGCAAGACGCATACGATTACCCTGCTCTACGGCGCGCGGGACGAACAGCACAACGAGGCGCTGGTCCTGAAGAAGGTTCTCGAGCACCGCAGATGATGTCGGTGTGATCCCATGCCCGTTCGGCCCAGCCCGGTCCTGCGCACGTGACGACTTCCCACGAGGAAGAAGGCTTCGTCATACGCAGCAGCAGCCCACGGAGGACCGCTATTTGATGACCCGCGCAGAGCTGCTGGATCGCCTCGACGTGCTCCTCGGCGGGCGCGTGGCGGAGGAGATCATCTTCGGGGATGTCTCGACCGGCGCCCACGACGATCTGCAGCGGGCCAGCGACCTGGCGCGGCACATGGTGACCCAGTACGGCATGAGCGATGAGCTGGGGTTGGGAACATTCGAGCGGCCTCGGCGGGCTCTGTTCCTCAGTGGCCCGAGCGTCAGCGAGCGTGAATACAGTGAAGACACCGCTCGGATCATCGACGCGGAAGTGCGGAAGTTGCTGGAAGCCGCGCATCAACGGGTCCGTGAGACGCTGGAGGAGAAGCGCAACATACTCGAGGCGCTGGCCAAGCTGCTGATCGAGAAGGAGGTCGTGGATCGGATCGCGCTCACCGCACTATTGGCCGCGCCAAGGGTGTGAACGAGGCGACGGAAGGTCGGAGCGGCATCGTTCGGCGGCCGGCTGTGTGGGCCGGAAAGGAGCGAGGTGATGACAAGCTCAGCAATTAGCGAACAGCTCGTGGACGCGCTGCAGACCCTCTTCGGGGTTCACCCCGGCTACCGGGCGGTTCACGCAAAAGGCATCGTCTGTGAAGGCGCCTTCAGCCCGGCGCCGACCGCGGCTTCGGTCAGCCGCGCACCCCATCTCCAAAACGTCTCGGTGCCGACAACGGTCCGGTTCTCCGACTTCGCGGGCGTCCCCACCGTGCCCGACGGCGACCCGCTGGCCAGCCCGAGAGGCATGGCGATCAAGTTCCATCTGCCGGGTGGGATCGACACCGACATCGTGGCCCAATCGTACGACGGGTTTCCCGTCCGTACCGCCGAAGAATTCCTGGTGTTCGTGCGCGCGCTGGCCACGAGCGGCCCACCGCTCGCCGACTTTCTGGCCAGCCATCCGCAGGCGAAGCGGTTCGCGGAGGCGCCGAAGCCGGTCCCGGCCAGTTTCGCCACGGAGTCGTACTACGGCGTCAACGCCTTCCGCTTCACCAACCGCGAAGGCGTGAGCCGCGACGGCCGATATCGGGTGCGGCCGGAGGCAGGCGAAGAGCACCTGGATGCCGCCGAGGCGGCCCGCCGGCCGGGGAACTTTCTCTTCGAGGAGCTTCGAGAGAGGCTGTTCCGAGGCCCCGCTCGGTTCCGCCTGCTCGTCCAGCTCGCTGACGACGACGGCGACCCGATCGATGATGGCTCTCGACCCTGGCCCGAAGGACGACGGCAGGTCGAGCTGGGCACCATCACGGTCACCTCCCCGCTCGCGGACAGCGCGGCGGTCGAGCGCCGGCTGCTCTTCGACCCGGCCCGGCTCGTGGACGGTATCGGGCTCTCGGAGGATCCACTGCCTCTCGCCCGGTCGGCCGTGTACGCCATCGCGTACCGGCGTCGAAACGAGGCGGTGCACGCGGAAGTGACGGGCGTCCACCTCTGCTGCCAGGGGTGCGTCGATGCCGTTGACGCCGCCGTGAAGAGCGTGGCGGGGGCGACATCCCGTTGTGATATCGAGAAGCAGACCGTGGCGCTCACGGCCCGCGACGGCGCGGCGGCTCAGAAAGCGCTCGACGCCATCGCGGCCGCCGGCTTCCACGGCCGCACCGACGACGCGCACCTGGCGATGAAGGCCGTGAGCCGCATTCCCCGGGGCCGGGTGAAACACCTGAAGGTCTCGGGCATCCATAACTGCTGCGATCTGTGTTGCGAGGCGATCAAGGGGGCGATCGCGACCGTGGACGGTGTGGCCGGCGACACGGCCACCCCGGGGGCGACGACCTTTGAGGTCACGGGCGACTTCCAGGCCGCTGCGCTCGTAAAGGCCCTCAACGCCGCCGGCTTCGGCGCGCAGGTCAAACGGTGAGCGATCACCGGCCCCATCAAGCGTCGATTAGAAGACGGTCCCCCTGAGGGCGGCGATCGCATTGAGCAAGAACTGGAATGCGATCGCGGCGAGGAGCAAGCCCATGACGCGAGTCGTGATCCGCAGAGCGATGGGACTCAGCCACTGCATGCCCCTGGCCGAGAGGCGAAGGACGAGATAGCTCACCAGGGAAACGACGAGGATGCAGCCGCACAACGCTATCTGCTGGGCGAGCCCACGAGCCTGGCCGTGAAGCACGATGACCGTGGAGATGGCGCCCGGCCCGGCCAGCATGGGGATGGCCAGGGGCGTCACCGCGATGTCCTCCTTGGCTGCGCCGGCGATGGTCTCTTCGCTCGTCTCCTGGACCCGGGACCGCTGCGCGCGCAGCATGTCCAGGGCGATGAGCAGCAAGATCATGCTGGCCGCAAGCTGAAAGGCGGGCAGGGTGATGGCGAGGAAGCGGAAGATCAATTTTCCGGCGAGGGCGAAGAGCAGCAGCACGGCGGCCGCCACCCAGCACGCCAGCCGGGCGGTCTTGACCCGGTGCTCCGGGCTGCTGTTGGGTGTCATGGCCAGAAACGCGGGGACCGTCGCGATCGGGTCCACGATGACGAAGAGCGAGCTGGTGGCCAGCAGGACGTACTCGAGAAGACTCTGCCAGGCCATGGAGTGAGCGTGATCTCCGTCGCGTGTCCTACGAACCCGGCGCGCCAGATCTGGTTGCCGGCGTTTCGGGCTCGTCATTCCGATGCCCAGTCGCGCGCCTTCCGGACGTCCGCTAAGGCTCCAGAGTGTACCCGGCCTCGGTCGTCCGCGTGGCGCTGTCAACATGTGCTCGTTCTGGTACGTCGAGTGCCTGTCTCGGCTGAGGGGAGCGTCGGAGAACGGGGGGACGGGTCATGACCAGGATAGCGATCAATGGGGTCGGTCGGGTCGGTCGCGCTGCGTTCAAGCAGATCATGGAGGACGGGGATCTGGAGCTGGCGGCGGTCAACGACCTCGCCCCGGTGGAGGAGCTCGCCTATCTGCTCGGGCACGACTCCGTGTATGGCCGCTACGGGCGTGACGTTCGCGCAGAGAGTGGCCGCCTCGTCGTCGACGGCCGATCCTGCGTCGCGCTGAACGAGGAGGGCCTGGACAAGTTGCCCTGGCGTGACCTCGGGGTGGCGGTCGTCCTCGAGTGCACGGGCGTCTTCACCAGGCGAGCGGATCTCGAGCGTCATGTCGACGCCGGGGCGCAGTTCGTCATCCTCTCCGCGCCGGGCGAGGGCGGTGACGTCCCCACCCTCGTCCACGGCGTCAATCGGGCCGATCGCGGCGCCAGCATCGTCTCGTGCGCGAGCTGCACGACCAACTGCATCACCCCCGTGATCGAGATCCTCGGCCGCCGGCTCGGGATCTTGAAGGCGACCATGACCACGACCCACGCGTATACGGCGAGCCAGGCGCTCGTCGACCGGCCCGACCGGGACCGCCGCCGTGGACGTGCGGCGGCCACCAACCTGGTCCCGTCGACGACCGGGGCCGCGAAGGCCACGATCCGAGCGCTACCCGAGTACCGAGGCAAGTTCGACGGGCTGGCGATCCGCGCCCCGGTGCCCGTCGGTTCGATCGCGGATGTCGTATGCCTGGTCGCGCGGCCGACCAGCGTCGATGAGGTGAACGGCATGTTCCGCGAGGAGGCGGCGAGCAGCCGTTACCGCGGCATCGTCGGCGTGTCCGACGAGGCGCTCGTGTCGGCCGACATCATCCAGGACCCGCGAGCGTCGATCATCGACTGCTCCCTGACTCAGGTCGTCGACGGCGATCTGGTGAAGGTGATGAGCTGGTACGACAACGAGTGGGGGTACGCCGCGCAGCTGGTGCGGGAGGCGAAGGTCGTCGGGCGAACGAGGCCAGAGGGGTGAAAGCTCAGCAGGCCGAGGTAGGGAATTCCACGGCTTGGGTAAGATGTGCGGGCGCCGGGTCACTAGGGACGGCAGGAAACGCGATGGACTCACGCTCGATCGTACGCTTGCTGCGACACGTCTTCGACGCGGAGCCCGAGGAGATCTCCTGCTCTGAGTGCTTCGATCTGCTCTCGGTCGGCGTGGAGCTCGAGCCGGCCGGAGCTACGTGGGAGCCGGGCCTGACCCGCCTGGGCCGGCACTTCGGGCAGTGCCGCGTCTGTCGCGACGAATACGAGACACTCCGCGACTTCGTGCGCGTCGAGGCTGAGTCGGCGAGTGATCAAAAACAGCGGAGAAGGGGGATGACGGCAATGATCCGACTGAAGCGTGGCTACGAAAAGCCGTCCCGAGATGACGGCGTGCGGATCCTGATGGATCGGTTGTGGTCGCGCGGTTTGACGAAGGCGCGCGCGGCGCTGAGATTATGGCTGAAAGGAGTGGCCTCGAGCGCCGAGCCGCGCAAGTGGTTCGGTCATGACCTCGTGCTGCAAAAGGTCCCCGAGGGTCGCAAGCGATGACGTCCGGGGCGACGCTCGACGAGCTCGCGATCAACACCATCCGGTTCTTGTCCGTGGACGCCGTGCAGCAAGCCAATTCCGGGCACCCGGGTCTACCGATGGGCGCAGCGGCCATGGCGTACGTCTTGTGGACGCGGCACTTGCGGCACAATCCGACCAATCCCGAGTGGCCGGACCGCGACCGGTTCGTCCTCTCGGCCGGGCACGGCTCGATGCTCCTGTACGCGCTCCTCCATCTGACCGGCTATGCCCTGCCGCTCGATCAGATCAAGCGGTTCCGCCAGTGGGGCAGCCTGACCCCAGGTCATCCGGAGCGCGACTTGACGCCCGGCGTCGAAGCCACTACCGGCCCTCTCGGACAGGGACTCGGCAACGCGGTGGGCATGGCCATCGCCGAGGCACATCTGGCCGCGCGCTTCAACCGGCCCGGACACGAGATCGTCAACCACCGCACCTACGTCATCGCGAGCGATGGCGACCTGATGGAGGGAGTCCAGTCCGAGGCCTGTTCGCTCGCCGGCGACCTCAAGCTCGGCAAGCTGATCGTCCTCTACGACGACAATGGCATCACGCTCTCGGGCACGACCTCGTTGACCTTCCGAGAAGACGTGGGCGCGCGATTCTCCGCCTACGGCTGGCATGTGCAGCGCGTCGGAGACGGCAATGACCTGATGTCGGTTGAGGCCGCGCTCCGGGAGGCCTCGCGGGTCGCCGACCGGCCGTCGCTGCTCATGGTGCGGACCATCATCGGGTTCGGGGCTCCGCTCAAGCAGGGGACCTTCCACGCCCACGGCTCTCCGCTGGGCCCGGAGGAGGTGCGGGCCGCCAAGCAGAACCTGGGCTGGCCGGTCGAGTCCGCGTTCCTCATTCCCGACGAGGCGCGGGCGCACTTCCGCTCGGCGGTCGAGCGCGGCGTGCGATGGGAAGAAGAATGGCGCCATCGCCTCGAGGCGTATGTGGCGACCTTTCCAGATCTCGGATCGGAGCTGACCCGTCGGCAGGCCGGCGACCTGCCGCCCGGGTGGGACGACGACCTGCCCATCTTCGTCTCGGACCCGAAAGGCCTCGCCACCCGCAAGGCGTCCGAAGCTACGCTGAAGACGCTCGCCGCCAGACTGCCCGATCTCGTGGGCGGATCGGCGGATCTCGACCCGTCCACGCTCACGGGACTCAAAGGTCAGGGCGACTTCGCGCCCCCGTCGATGTCCAAGGAGGGCGTGCAGGGAGCGGTCGGAGGCGTCTGGAGCCCCGCCGGGCGCAATGTCCACTTCGGGGTGCGAGAGCATGGCATGGGCGCCATCGTGAACGGATTGGCGTATCACGGCGGCTTCGTCCCGTATGGGTCGACGTTTCTGGTCTTCTCCGACTACATGCGCCCGGCGGTACGGCTGTCCGCGCTGTCGCGGCTGGGGTCGATCTGGGTGTACACGCATGACAGCATCGGCCTGGGCGAGGACGGTCCCACTCACCAGCCGATCGAGCATTTCCTGGCGCTTCGGGCCATCCCCGACCTGCTCTTCATCCGACCGTCGGACGCGAACGAAACGGTGTGGGCGTGGCGAGTCGCCATCGAGAATCGCCAGCGGCCCACCGCTCTCGCGCTCACTCGTCAGGCCGTACCGACGCTGGATCGCTCGATCTATGCGTCGGCCGAAGGGCTTACTCGCGGAGCCTATGTGCTCAATGGGCCCACCGAAGCGTCACGCCGGCCCGACCTCATCCTGATCGCGACGGGCTCCGAAGTGCAGCTCATCGTCGCCGCCGGCGAAACCCTGGCGGCGAAAGGGGTCGAGGCACGACTGGTGTCGATGCCTTGCTGGAAGCTGTTCGAGGAGCAGACGCCGGAGTACCGGGAGAGCGTGCTGCCCGCCTCGGTCACCGCACGGCTCGCCGTCGAGGCCGGGCGCTCCCTGGGCTGGGAACGCTGGGTGGGCACGGCCGGCGCTACCATCTCGCTGGACCGGTTCGGAGCCTCGGCGCCGGGTGAGGTGTTGATGCGGGAGTTCGGATTCACCACGGATCAGGTCGTGCGTGCGGCGGAAACACTGCTCACCGGGTCCGCGAGGCCTCACGAGACCAACGTCCAATTGCCGTCCTGACTCTTGTGCACGTCTGCATTGCGGCCAACACGCGGGCGCTCCGTTGACCCACCCCGGCACGGAGGCAGGTGGACGGCTCAGCACCCGAGCCCCGTTTCATCTCGAGGCCACCGTCCGCGTGCTGCAACGCCGGCCGACGAACCTGGTCGAGGCCTGGGAACAGGACCGCTACCTACGGGTGCTGAGGACGTCGGAGCATCTCGCGTTGGTCGAAGTGGAGAACCGCGGGACGATCGATAAGCCTGATGTGCGCTACTCCGTGCGCCACGGCAACCCTTCCACCGCAACGCGGCGTCAACTTGCCCGGACCCTACGGAAGGTGCTGGGCCTCGACGTGGACGCGGGCCCCGTGCAACGGCTCGTGGAGGCGGATCTCAGGCTCCGGCCCGTCGCGCTGGCCCTACGCGGCATGCGACCTCCGAGGTTTGCCGAATGGTTCGAGACGTTCGTCAACGTGGTGCCGTTCCAGCAGCTGAGCCTGGAGGCAGGTCTGGCCATCGTGCGACGACTCGTCGAGTGCTTTGGCGAGCAGCTCGAACAGAGCGGTCGCCGTTTCCATGCGCCTCCTACGGCTCGCGCTGTCGCCGAGGCGCGGCTCGACGCGCTGCGGAAGTGCGGCCTGAGCCTTAAGAAGGCCGAGTCGCTTCGCTACCTGGCTCGAGCGATCGAGTCGGGCGAGCTGGCCGAAGACAAGATCTCCGGCCTGAGCACGAACGAGGCACTCAGCGCGCTCGTCGAGCTGCCGGGCATCGGCCCCTGGAGCGCCAGCCTGGTGTTGCTGCGCGGTCTCGGTCGCCTCGACGTGTTTCCACCTGGAGATGTCGGCGCCGCGCGCGGGCTCGGCGCGCTGATGCACCTTCGGCCGGGGGCCTCGCTCACCCGTCGCGTCGAGCGCTTCGGCGCGTACCGAGGCTACCTGTACTTCTACGCCCTGGGCGGCAGCCTACTGAGGAAAGATCTCATTCACGCCGCGTCTTCATCGTGAAGATGGCCGAATCAGCCCTGGGCGAGGATCAGATCGGAGCGATTGTCCTCTTCGTCGGCGTTGCGCAGGAGATCGAGGAGCCGCGGACTGCCTGCTCGCCGCCGGGTGACGCCGTTCCGCAACGCTTACCTCGGCCGACTGAATAGCGCGAGCATCTCTCGAGGCGACAAGCCCTCGAGCGGCCAGCCGCGTCTTGAGCCTCGGGCGCGCGTCGTGCAAGAGCTTGTACAGCGCATTCCGCGTTGTTCCCCAGTGACGCACCAGGTCGTCGAGCGGCAGTTCGTCGGCGATCACCGCCCGCAGCCCCTGGCGCTGGTGCCCACTCAGGCCGTCGTGCATGGCGGTCTCGATACTCGCTCAAGCTTCAGCCCGGCCGACGCGGTGCTCCGGATCGGGGGAGCGTTTCGGCTTTCGGGAGCCACGCATGGCCGGTCGCCTCGAGCCCGGCGCCGAGCGACGTGGGCGAGCAAATCAGACCGGATGCGCCGGATCTATACGCAGTCTTAACGCCAGTTCTTTCGCTTCCCTAACGTAGATGACCCTCCTCCTGATGACGCCTTCATTCGTTTGACTGGTAGCGTGCCTCCCGATGGATCGCAGTTCGACGAAATGAATAGGCTCATACCCTGGTGCGAGCGCGAGTGGGGAGCCGGGGGCGAGTCAGGGCCGGCGGGGTTCCAGGGAGGAGCGTCATGATACGTCCAGGTAAGCTGAGCGGCCGTCGTCAGCGTGAAGTCAAGCCGGAGGGGCATGAGGCCGTGTGGGCCGTGGTGCTCGCGGGAGGAGAAGGCGTCAGGTTGCGGCCGCTCGCCCGTCGCGTCTGCGGCGACGAACGACCCAAGCAGTTTTGTCCTCTGTTCGGATCGCGAACACTGGTGCGCGAGACCCTGGACAGAGTTGGACGGCTCATCCCGCCGGAGCGCACGGTCGTGGTGGGCATGCAGGGTCATGCTCGATACCAGGCGGGCGAATTCGGCGAGCAACCGGGTTCACCGGGTCCCTATGTGCTCAACCAGCCGGATAATCGAGGAACCGGCGCTGCCGTGCTCCTCGCTGCCCTGTGGATCGAGGCGCGCGAGCCACAGGCAACGGTGGTGTTCTTTCCGTCGGATCACTTCATCGGAGAGGAAGAGGTCTTTGTGACGCATGTGTCGGAGATGGTCGACTTCGTGGACCGACAGCCGGAGTGGACGGTGCTGCTTGGCGTGCAACCGAGCGGGCCGGAAACGGAGTATGGCTGGATCGAGCCTGGTCAACGGCTAGGGTGGACGGGCCCGAGTCCCGTCTATGGCATTCGGCGATTTCAGGAGAAGCCCTCAAAGGAAGTCGCGGATGCGCTGTTCACCGGCGGATGTCTCTGGAACACCTTTGTCTTTGCCGCTCGGCTCGCCGTGGTGCTCGCCGCCGGTCGTGAATGCGTGCCGAGTCTCTACGAGCGTCTGATCCGGCTATCCGCCTTCTGGGGGAGTGAACACGAGCGGTGGGCGCTGCACCATGCGTACGCCCTCGCCCCGACGGTGAACTTCTCGGAGGCCATTCTGGAGGCGTGCTCACTACCACTCGCGGTGCTGGAGGCGCGGGGGTTGACTTGGTGCGACCTGGGAACTCCGGAGCGGGTGGTGAAGACGCTAGTCGGAGTTGGCGTCTCGGCTCCCTGGCTCGCGGCGTCCACCTCTGGCGTAGCGTGAGGGACGGGGAGAAAGCCGCGACTTCCATCGACGAGGGCGTGTGATGACCGCCCGAGCGGTGGTCATGCCGGACGTGGAGAGCCAGCGCCGGGTGTGGTCCTGGATCACGACGGTGGACCACAAGCGCATCGGAGTGCTCTACGGTACCACTGCCTTCACCTTCTTCATCCTGGGTGGTCTCGAGGCGCTGCTGATGCGCGCGCAACTGGCGCGGCCGGACAACACGCTGGTGGGGGCCCAGACCTACAACGAGCTGTTCACCATGCACGGGACCACCATGATCTTCCTTGCCGTGATGCCGCTGTCCACGGCCTTCATCAACTTCACGGTTCCGCTGCTCCTCGGCGCGCGGGACGTCGCCTTCCCCCGCCTCAACGCGCTCAGCTACTGGATCTTCCTCGCGGGCGGGCTCCTCCTCAACGCAAGCTGGCTGCTCGGCGCCGCCCCCGACGCCGGCTGGTTCGGCTATGCGAACCTCACCTCCACGCGGTTCTCGGCTGGCCTCAACGTCGACTTCTGGATGCTGGGCATCCAGATCCTCGGCATCTCCTCGATCTTGGGCGCCCTCAACTTCGTGGTGACCATCATCAACATGCGGGCTCCGGGCATGACCCTCATGCGGATGCCCGTATTCGTCTGGATGGCCCTGGTCACGCAGTTCCTGGTGCTGCTGGCCTTCCCGGCGCTGACCGTGGGCCTCATCCTCCTCATGTTCGACCGCTTCTTCGGCACGCTCTTTTTCGTCCCGGCCGCGGGCGGCGACCCGCTGCTCTGGCAGCATCTCTTCTGGATCTTCGGCCACCCCGAGGTCTACATCCTGATCCTGCCGGCCATGGGCATCACCTCCGAGGTGATCCCCACGTTCGCTCGCAAGCCCCTATTCGGCACCCCGATGGTGATCTACTCCGGCATTCTCATTGGCTTCCTCTCCTTCGGGGTCTGGAGCCATCACATGTTCGCGGTAGGGTTGGGGCCCGTGGCCGACGCCGCGTTCTCGTCGGTCAGCATGCTGATTGCCGTCCCCACCGGCGTGAAGATTCTGAACTGGCTCGCGACGCTCTGGGGGGGGCGCCTCCGCTTCAGGACTCCCCTCTATTT
>Ga0081455_10001811_pt1 | contig 25769 bp, 20 predicted proteins | sample TabmetS3T2R1_FD_70207 | JGI IMG/M metagenome (GOLD analysis project Ga0081455, IMG submission 70207) | Tabebuia heterophylla rhizosphere microbial communities from the University of Puerto Rico - S3T2R1 | ecosystem: Host-associated > Plants > Roots > Rhizosphere ...
CATTCATCACATCAATCTGCAATCTGCAATCCGCAATCCGCAATCCGCAATCCGCAATCCGCAATCCGCAATCGTCACCTCCTCCACTTACCCTCCGGCCACTTGTCGCCTTGAATAAGAATCTCGCCGTCGGCGGGCATGCCCGGTTTGGCGAAACCGAAGCCGGCTTTCAACTGCAACTTGACTCCGACGACCTGTTTCACGCGCTCGTTGCGGAAGTAGGTGTTTTCCGGCGTGAAGGTGGCTTCGGGGTCGACGCGTGAGACGTATGCTTCGAGGGGTTGATCGGGATTGGAATCGAGGAAGACGCGCGCCGGCTGTCCCACTTTGACTTTGCCTATCTCCCCTATAGGGATGAAGCCCCGCAAATAGACCTTGGTCAGATCCAGCATGGTGACGACCGGAGTTCCAGACGTCACCACTTCCCCCGGCTCGGCGGCTCGCGTCGTGATCGTGCCGTCGAACGGCGCGGTGACGATCAGGTCCCGGCGGTTCTCCTTGGCCTCGCGGAGTTGGGCGCGAGCCTGTTCGGCGCTCGCGTTGGCGGCGGCTATCTCAGCCACCTGCTGCGTCATCTGCTTACGAACGGCCTCGGCCGCGGCCCCGCGAATCAGGGGGTTGACCAGATTCGCTTTGGCCGTTTCCAGCGCGCCGCATGCCGCCTCGTATCGACGCTTCGCGGCGGCCACCGCCGCCGCCTGTTGAGAGGCCTTTGAAGCCGCTTCCTGTCCCTGGCGTTCCGAAACCGCGCCGGTTCTCGCCAGCCGGGTGTAAGCGTCTCTGTCGAAGAGCGCGAGCTGATAAGCTGCTTCCTGATTGGCGAGGTCGGCCATGGCGGCCGCCATATCTTTCCGCGCCTGCGCCACTCGCCCTTCCGCGTCGACTTTCGCCTGTTCCATTTGTAATTGGTTCTCTCGCAATTGCTGCGCGAGGACGGCGATCTGATCTCGCGCCGACTGCGTTTTCGCCTCCAATTGCCGCAGCGCGGCGATGGCTTGGTCCTCGCGCGCGCGAAGCTGTTCGAAATCGAGAATCGCGATTGTTTCTCCGGCCTTGACGCTGTCGCCCTCTCGGAAGAGCATTTCGAGAATGCGCCCGGTCGTTATCGGCGCCACGGCGGAATCGTCGCCCTCTATCCGTCCGCTCAGAGTGACGATGTTCTCGGGCACGCCGCGCTTTGCAAAGAACAATTTCCAGATCAGAAACGCCGCGCCGGCGCCCGCGACAAGCAGGACGAGCAGAATGACGAGGCGGCGAAGGCGCGGGCCGACGGCCTGCCTCAGCCTGTTCCAGCGCGTCTGCCTGGCTCGTTCCGGAGGAGGCGCGACTGTTTGTTGTTCTGTCATTCGATTGTTCTCTCAAGTCTCCGTCCGGAAGCGCACACAGTCGGGTCCCGTCACTCTTGATTACGATCAACTCAGACAGATCGATCAGACGTCATACAAACGCTGAGCCAGCGGCGCCACTCTTGCGCAGGACTGTCTACGCGCGGTTTCATGCGTATCGCCGGCCCCTCGGTAGTAAGCGGTTGAGGCGCCGTGGTAGAACACTGTACGTGTCGGATGCAGAGGTTTGTATCTTTATTGATGAGTGGTTAGGTAGAGATTTTGAGATTGATGAGTGGTTAGGCAGAGATTTTGAGGCGCACATTTTCCATTGTTCATATCACATTTGTCATTTGTCATTGCCGCTCGCCGCGGTGTCCTTGCGGCAACGCAGTTTAGGTAAGAAACCAGATGCGCCGCCGAATTGCCGCAAGGACACAGTAGTAGGGCCAAAAGTAATTGTCTCCCTTTTCTGGACACGGTAGCGAGAATGCCCCAATTAATAATTCTGAAAGGAGACTGAGACGATGGCTGAGCAACAAGTATACTCCGAAGCTGAGGCGGACTTCGGCAACTATGGAAAACTGTTTTGGAATTGGAGCGGCAACAATTCCATCGTTCCTGAGGAAAGGGTTTTAGAAATCGCAACGCTGACCTTCAGTTATTTCCCCTCAGGAGGCGGAATTGTAGGCCGCGCTGATGTGATCGGGCGGGACTCCTCAGGAACCGCGATGTGGCGGGTCCAAATCGTTTACGTGGAACCGAAGAAAACCGTTCATCTTGTCTTTCCAAAGGGACTGAAGCTGGAAGCAGGTGGGTATGTGGAACTCGGCTTTGTAAATGATGGGCCTGGCAAAATCTTTATGAGTGCCAATGGAATGCTGCTGTTCTTATAGAAAGAACGAAGAGCTTTTTGGCGCTTTCAAATACGACCTAATAACGACATGCGCCGTGAGCATTCAATGGGCTGTCTTGACATGCTTTGACATGCTTATGATAAAAATCAAGACGGCCCGCCGAAAGCTCACGTTCATATCACATATGTCATTTGTCATTGCCTCTCGCCGCGCAGTTCCGGCAATGACAAATGACAAATGTAATATGGCAAATGAAAAAAGAAACTAGACGCCGAGGATGTATTGGGCGGACGTTGTTAAACGCGCGGGAATGTCTGGCTGAGTCTGGGCCATGATCCCCATTTCGCGCGCTACGAACTGGCATTGTATGACTCGACGCGGGCGGCTTGATTCATTTCGCATGCCGCTGTGCCACAGATGTCCGTTGAAGACCAGCGCGGAACCGGCTTTGGCGATGATGAATCTCTGGTCGGGATGTTTGGCGTCGGGTTGCTGCATAGGCTTCGGCAGCGGTTTAAACCACAGGTGACTCCCTGGAATGAGTCGCGTCGCTCCGTTATTTTCTATGAAGTCATCAAGGAGCCAGAGCGTTGTGGCGACGCTGAATGGCTCCGATGATGATACGCGGGGATACCAATCAGTGTGCAGCGCCTGCTGACCGTATCCCGGCAGAGGATCGCGCCCGCCCAACACCAACACTTTGAATGAACGCCGCAGCACGTGGTAGGTGGCCGCGAGTATTTTCGGATGTGTGAGGACGCCGTCGAACGCCTCGTCTTTTTGGATCAGTTCGCCGGCGTGTCGCGTGCCGCTCTGCTTGCTGTTGGTCGTCGTTTGTTTCTGGTCGACGGCGCGCTCGAACGCCGTTCGCAACCGCGTCAGCCAACCCGAGTCAATGACATCCGGCAATACGACATAACCAAGCCGATCTAGAGATTCCTTCTCCGCGGCCGAGAGCGTCGCCTCGGTGACGCCACACTCTCTGAGTACGTCCTCGATTCCGCTCAACGTCGATGCCATTGTCATTTCCTCCGCTCGAACATAAGCAGGATTAACAGGATTTTTCAAGATTCACCTCAGTCTACCACAACCCTGAAAAATCCCGTCAATCCTGTCCATGACGTCCGACGTCTACTCATACCTTAACGCGTCAATCGGGTCGAGGCCGGCCGCTTTGCGCGCAGGGTAATAGCCGAAGAAGACTCCGACCGCGACGGAGAAGATCACAGAGCCGACGATAGCGACCAGGGAGATCAGTGTGCGCCAGCCAAGCATCATCGGAATCACGAACGAGACTGCTATGCCGAACACGATGCCGATCGCGCCGCCGGTCAGGCTGAGCACGATTGATTCGATCAGGAACTGCGTGCGTACGGCAGACGAGCGGGCGCCGACGGCCATGCGGATGCCGATCTCGCGCGTGCGCTCGGTCACCGAGACCAGCATGATGTTCATGATGCCGATGCCTCCCACCAACAGCGAGACGCCGGCGATGCTGCCGAGCAGGATCGTCATAATCCGGTTGGTCTCGTCGGCGGCTTCGGCGACGTCGGTCAGATTGCGGACGAAGAAATCGTTCTCCTCATTGGGCGCCAGTTTGTGGCGCTGGCGCAGCAGTTCGGTGATCTGATCCTGCGCCGTGTAAGTCGCCGCCGGTGAGATGGCCGAGACGTGGGCGAACTGGACATAGGTGATCGACAGCAATTTCTTTTGAACCGCCGTGAAAGGCGCAAACGCCGTGTCGTCCTGGTCGCGCCCCCCCGCGTCCTGCCCTTTTGCTTTCATCACTCCGATGACGCGAAAAGGCAGTTCACGCACCCGGACCATTTGTCCGACCGGGTCCGTGCCGGGGTAGAGGCTTTCCGCAACGGTCTGGCCCAGCACGATGACGCGCGCGGCGGTTCTGACGTCGGCTTCGGTGAAGAACTCGCCGCTCGACACATCCCATTTCTTGATCTGCGGAAATTGTTCGTTGACTCCCTGGACCTGAGTGTTCCAATTCTGATTGCCGAAGACCAGTTGCGCGCGCGTGTTGACGGTCGGGCTGGCCATGGCCACGCTCGGGATTTCGCGCCTGATGGCTTCGATGTCTTCGACCGTCAGCCTATTTGAATTGGTCGCGCCCGTCCCGCTGCGCACGCCACCGACGTTCTGCGACCCAGCGCCAACGAAGAGTAGGTTTGTGCCGACGTTGGCGATCTGCTCTTGCACCGAAGCCTGCGCGCCCTGGCCGATGCTGACCATGGCGATCACCGCCGAGACGCCGATGACGATGCCGAGCATGGTCAGGGCCGAGCGCATCTTGTTGCGCGCCAGCGCGCGAAAGGCGATTCGGAAGATTAGGATTATGTTCATGCGGTTCAACCTTCAATTTTCATAAGTCCTGTGGGGCTTATAGGACTTATAGGACTTATAGGTCCTAATAGCCCTATCAATCGTCGTCATCGTCATCCAAAATGGGCAGTGTCTTGAGTTCTTCGGCGGCGTCGCGTCGATGAAGAACGGGCTCGTCGCTTCTGATCTTGCCGTCGCGGAAGATGACGACGCGCTGGGCGTATTCCGCGATGTCGTGTTCGTGAGTGACGAGCAGCAGCGTGATGCCGCGTTCGCGGTTGAGCCGCTGGAAGATATCCATGACCTCGACCGAAGTGCGGCTGTCGAGCGCGCCCGTCGGCTCGTCGGCCAGGATGATCGTCGGGTGATTGACCAGCGACCGCGCGATCGCGACGCGCTGCTGTTGCCCGCCCGAAAGTTGATTCGGATGGTTGTTCTCACGCCCGGCCAACCCAACCGCTTCGAGCGCCTCCTGCGCGCGGCGCTTTCTCTCCGCGGTCGCGATCCCGGCGTAGAGCATCGGCAACTCCACGTTCTCGATCGCAGACGTGCGCGAGAGCAGGTTGAAGCCCTGAAAAACGAATCCGATCTTCAGGTTGCGGATGTCCGCGCGGTCGTCTTTCGAAAGCTTCGACACGTCGTGGCCGTCGAGAATATAGGTCCCGCGCGTCGGTTGATCGAGACAGCCGATGATGTTCATCATCGTCGATTTCCCCGAACCCGAAACGCCCATGACGGCGACGAACTCGCCCTGCCGGATCGCCAGGGAAACGCCGCGTAACGCATGCACTTCGATGTCGCCCATCTTGTAGATTTTGTGAATGTGATCAAGCTTGATGACGGGCTCAGTCCTTGTGACGCGTTCGCTCGCCGCTCGCGATTCCGTCTCAGCGGTTGACTCAATTATTTTAGTATCAGCCTCTGCTGCCAACTGCACGTATTCTCCTTATAGGACTAATAGAACTAAAGGACTTATAGGACTTATAGGACGATTTATAAGTCCTATAAGTCCTATAAGTCCTTTAGTTCTATTCACAATGTTACCGTCGGCCACCGCCGCCGCCACCACCGCCGCCGCCGCCAAACCCGCCAGGGCCTCTGGGGCCGCCGCCGGGCATGCCGCCGAATCCGGGCGGACGTTGCTGGTTATTCTGCGGCCTGTCTTCGGCGGGGATGTTCTGGCCGACGATGATAATATCACCCTCTTTCAGGTCTCCTTCAATCACTTCCGTCGCAGTGCCGTCAGTGATGCCGAGCCTGACCAGGCGCGGTTGTGGTTTGTTGTCGGGGCCGAGCACCCATACGATGCGCCTTTGCCCTTCCTGAATCGGCGTGGTTGACGGCACGGGGCGAGCGCTCGCTCCGTCGGCGCCAGAGGAACCGCCTCTGCCTGCCTGATCGCGCCGCCCGGCTGCGCCGCCAGTTGCGCCAGGGCTGGAGCCGCCCGCCCCCGCCTGCCGAGCGCCGTCAGGCGCTCCCTGTTGGCCGTCCGCCCGCTGGCTATCTGCCCGCTGGCTATCTGCCCGCTGGCTATCTGATTGATTGCGTCTTTCTCTCCATGCGCGCCGTTCTCCGCCGCCTGCGCCATCAGAGCCGCCGTCGCCTCTACCTCCTGAGCGTCGTCGCTCGCCGCCACCCATCGCTCCTTGCTGGCCGTCTCCCCCGGCGCGACGTCGTTCGCCGCCGTCCATTCCTCGCTGTTGACCATCTGCCTGATTCCCGCGGCGCTCGATGTTTCCGGATTGCGTGGGAGCGCCCCTGCCGGCGTTTTGGCCTGCGTCTTTACCCTGGTCTTTCGCCACGGCGTCTTTCGGCGCCGCGTCTTTCGCGCCTTCTTTGCCGGCTTCTGTCCCGGCGCCAGGTCCAGGTCCCGCTTGAGTCTCGCCGCCGCGGAACAGTTCGCGCATCTTCTCAGGCGTCATGCCTTGTGGGCGGAAGCGAAGCGCGGCGTTGGGGACCTTCAGCGCGTCCGGACGTTCGGCGATCGTTATTGTCAGGTTCGCGGTCATGCCGGGCTTGAGTTTGAGGTCGGGATTCCGGACATCGATCACCACGTTGTAGGTGACGACGTTCTGATTGTTCACCGGATTGAGTCGAATCTGGTTGATTGCCCCGCCGAAGTTGTGTCCGGGGAAGGCGTCAACCGTGAAGTTCACGCGGTTGCTCTGATTGATTACGCCGATGTCGGCCTGATCGATGTTGGCGATCACCTGCATCTGGGTCAGGTCGTTGGCGATGGTGAAGAGTGTCGGCGCTTGAAGACTGGCCGCGACCGTCTGTCCCTTGTCGACGTTGCGGGAGACGACCACGCCGTCGATCGGCGAGGAGATCGTCGTATAGCTCAGATTGACTTCGGCCATTTTGAGCGCCCCTTCGATCTGTTGAATCTGCGCGCGTGCCTGTTTAACCTGGGCCCTGGCCTGCGCCAGTCCGGAGCTTGCCGACGTCCGCTCGCTCACCTTCGCCTGATCGAGTTGCGCGGACGCCTGGTTGTAGCGAGCTTCGGCGGCGTTGTAACTGGTTCGCGTCGCTTCCAGGTCGCGCTCAGGGATGACGCCTGCCTTGGCCAAACCCTCCTGGCGCCGAAGCAGGCTCTGCGCGTCATCGCGTTGCGCCTTGAGCGCGGCGAGATTGGCGTTGGCGCCTGAAACGCCCGCGCGCTGGGTCTCGACCGCCGCCTCGGCGGCGAGCACCTTCGCCTCTGAGTCCGCCAGGTTGGCGCGCGCCTGTTCCAGATTGGCGCGTTGTGAAGCGACTTGCGCGTCATATACCCTGGGATCGAGTTGCGCGACCAGCTGCCCCTTTTTCACAACCGTATTGAAATCGGCGTATAATTCCGAGATCGTGCCCGAAACCTGGCTTCCGACCTGCACGGTGGTCACGGCCTGCAGCGTTCCGGTGGCGGAGACCGTGTTGCGGATGGCGCCGCGCTCGACCTTCGCGGTTATGTATTCTTCTGACGATGCGCGTCGCCCCCACAGGAAATACCCCCCTGTTCCGCCGACGAGGACGACGCCGATCGCCGTTATGATGAGTTGCTTCTTGTTAAACTTCAGTTTCATTTTTTTTGTTTCCTCAAAAAACGACTACAGGTTTAAAGACACCAAGACGGCCCGTTTGGTTACGGCTTAGCGAAATTAAAGGGCGACAGGGTCATTATGATCATTACGATCAATGACGCGCCGCCGAGGCAGGCCCCGAAAGGCAACGGCGTCTTGAAACCTCGCCCGCCGCGATAAATGAGGATCAGTCCTGCGATTACGCCGACAATCGAACCCAGCAGCAAGACTCCTATAGCGCCGCCGAGGCCCAGGAATGCGCCGACGATCGACATCATTTTTATATCGCCCAGGCCCATTCCTTCAAAGCCGCGTATAAAAAAATAGAGCGCGCGAATACACCAGATCAATCCGCCACTGATCAACGCCCCGACACTCGCCCGCATCAATCCGCCGTAGGCGTCTTCAAAAACCGGCTGATATTTCGACGAGAGGAAGACGACCGCCAGCGCCCATGCGACGGCGGCCATTACCCCGATGATCATCGTCGCGCGAATCGCGCGGTTGTGGCGACGTTCGGCCTCGGAATATTCCCGGAGGCGCCGCCCGGCTTGCCTGCTCGCATCGGTCAGTCGGTCATTGCCGTGAGCCGCGGAGGCGTCCTTGGCAGCGCCCCCAGGACTTCTCTCCCGGGTATTATCATCAATCTCTTCCCAATCGAAATATTTGCCGAACAGGATCGGGTCGAGTTTGTCGAGCAGCCATAATGCGGGCGCGGCGGTTGCGAAGATCGCTCCGCCGAAGAGCGCCGTGCGCCAGGGCGCGAATTCCGACTGAAATCCGGTGAAGAGGATCGAGATGTCAAACGCCGTCGATAACCGCTCGCCCGACGCGGCGCGTGCGGCGCCGCCAAGGAGCGCGAAGAGGAACGCCGGATAGGTGATGACATTCGGCAACAGTTGATGGCGCGCGTCAATGAAGACCAGCGAGATCATTACGCAGGCGAAGGCGAAGTCAAGGAGCGCCTCCCATGACGGGCCGGTCTTGAAGACGATCGCGACGAAGATCAGTCCGGCGCACAGTTCGACCATCGGATAAGAAAATGAAATTCGCGCGCGGCAAGAACGACAGCGCCCGCCGAGCAGCGCGAAACTGAGGAGCGGAATATTGTCGAACGCCTTGACCGGAGCGCCGCAAGCGGCGCAATGCGACCCTGGATGGACGATCGACTCGCCGCGCGGGACGCGGTAGATCACCACGTTGAGAAAGCTGCCGAAAATAAGTCCGAGGACGAAGGCGGAAGCGGCGTAAAATGAAAGTGGCAGATCGAGTTCCGTCAAGTATGGCATCCTTTGTCAGCTTGCGTTAAAGTCACCTCAATCATGGCGGCCGCATGACCACCCATGAAATTCTGGAGGAGGTCGAAAATAATAAGGGGCGATGAAAATTTTACAGGTTTGTTCCGCAGAAAGCTTGGGCGGCGGCGAACGTCATGTAATAGACCTGACGCGGGCGATGATCGACCGCGGCCATCAATTGCATCTGGCCGTGCGAGAGGGCAGCCCGCTCATGAGCGCTCTGGCCGATTACCCGATCCACTGGCACGAGTTAGGGCTGCGCAACGCGCTCGACGTTATCAGCGCCCAGGGCATCGCCAACGCTATCCGCAAAAACCAGATCGACATATTACATGCCCACCTGGCGCGCGATTACACGTTTTGCGGCGTCGCCGCGCGGATCGTAGCCAGGCTTGGAAACCCGGTCGGATTCTTCATCACGCGCCATCATTTCAACCCGATCAAATCGAATCCGCTTTACGCCTGGACGATCGGCGAGGCGCGCGCGCTGATCGCCGTCTCGGACAGCGTGCGCGAGAGTCTCATCGAATCCTTCCCCGATTTCGCCGACCGCATCGTCACTATCCCGAACTGGATCGACGCCGGGGGCTGCGGCAATTTGAGCCGCGATGAGGCTCGCGCCCGTCTCGGCGTCACGAGGCGTCTGGCAGTCGGCCTCGTCGGACAGATCACACGACTGAAACGCCAGGACCTGTTCATCGAAGCCGCCGCGCGCCTGATCCGTGACCGCCACTGGAGCGACGCCGAATTCCTAATTGTAGGCGAAGCCGCGCCCGAAGACGAATCTTACCTCAACCACTTGCGGGAGACGGCCGATAGATTGCGCGTCGCCGACCATCTGAAATTCACCGGCTACGTCGAAAACCTGCCCGCGCTGCTAGCCGCCTTCGACGTCATCGCCGCGCCTTCGGACAACGAAGCCTTCTCGCTCGCCCTGGTCGAAGCCATGGCCTCCGGCTGCGCCGTCGTCGCGACCCGCGTCGGTGGAATGGCCGAGATAGTACAAGACGGCGTCACCGGCCTCCTCTTCGAACGCGATAATGCGCATTCCTTGACCGTCGCCTTGTCGCGGCTGCTGGCCGATAAACACCTGCGCGAAAAGATCGGCGGCGTCGCGCGGGCCAGTGTGATCGAACGCTTCGACCGTAGGAACGCCATCGACCGGATCGAACGCCTTTATCTGAACGACAATTTGGAAATGGAGACGCCAGGCCACAGATCCACAGAGCCACAGAGATGATGAAAAGAAAGGAGCGCCCCCATTGGCCTATTTGCTTTCCTCTGTGGCTCTGTGGCTTGGCGTCTTGGCGGTTATGCCGCGAACGCGTCGCGCAGAACTTTCAGACTCTTCGGGACCGCCAAGTCAGCCGCCTCTTTGCCTTCCATCTCGAGTGAGACATAGCCCTTGAATCCGGCGTCGCGCAAGATCTTCGCGATGCGGTTGTAGTCCAGCTCGCGGGTGTAATAGACGCCGCCGCCGTAGTAAGTCTTGGCCTGCACGACGATCGCATGCGGCGCGAGCTTCTCCAACTGCGAATACGGGTCGCCGAAGAAATTGCCGGTATCCAGATTGATGCCGAGCCAGGGCGAATTGACCTCTTTATAAATCCGCAGCAGCCCGTCGACCTTGGTCGTCAATCCCCAGTGATTTTCCAGAGCCATAATCACGCCGGCCGATTCGGCGTGCGGGACGCATTCGTTGATCGATTCGATACACCATTTGAAGGCGTCGTCGTCAGTGTAACCGGGCAGCGGAGTCTCCTGCCCGCCCGCGTCCAGCATCTTTTGAAAATCGGGGATCGTGCCCCAGCGGCCCGAATTCAAACGGATGGCGGGGCAGCCCAGATAATGCGCCAGGTCAATGCATTTTTTCGTGTGGTCGATGTGTTGCTGTCGTTTTTCTTTTTCGGGCGATACGAAGTTCTGGTGTATCGAGAGGAAGAAGAGGTCGAGGCCGTTGGCGAAGGCCATCCGCTTCAGGTTGTTCAGATACTTCTTCTCTTCGCTCTCCATCTGGCGGTGCAGAATCTCGACGCCGTCGAAGCCGAGCCGGGCGGCGTTCTCTATGACTTTCTCAATCGGGTATTTCACCTTGTCGAAATGCCAGTAGGAGTATGTCGAAACGCCTATGCGGATGGGTTGCGTCGATTTTGCGGGTTGCGACGTTTGGGCGAGGGCGTCATTGACAATGAGCGCGGCGCTCGCCATCGCGCCGGTTTTGAGCATGTCGCGTCGGGATAGGGTCATAGCGTCTCCTTATGATATTCAATTCACGGATAAGTCGGTTATCAGGCCACAACGTTGCGCCGGATGCCATGATTAAGCTTCCCATTCCTCTATACTACTTGGAGCTCTCAATTCGCACTTTGGCTCGTTATTCATTGGTTTTGTCGGCTAACGACCAGTTTCACCGGGCCGGCGGGATGGCGCTGATCAACGGGGATACGCCGACTGCGCCGGCTCCGGAGCAACCGCTAATTAGGCGCCGCTCTCGACGACGAGCCCTAGATTCACGATTACCTATCCTCGCCAGACGAAGGCCGGTTGGCTCTTGATTGTTTCATTGATCGCCACTGTGCGTTCAAGATGGTTCAGAACCCATCGCGCTCGGCTGAGCGGGTGGTCTGGAAACAGCGCGTCGTATTCAGGCCGTTCCGACTTGTTTCGCGTCATCGGCCCCGTCTCGCTCGGATCGTAAGGGTCGTCAAGCCAACCCGTCATCCTATCCGACTCGGCATCAAGCCCGATCTCGCCCGAGGCCATCAACCTCGTCGCGACGACCGTGTCCCGCACTCCTGTCATTCCGTGTTCCTCGCATTGCGCCTTTAAGACGTAACTGAAGTCCCGGAATGGGAACGTGAGGGCGCCAAGGTAGGTTCGCCCGGTCGGCTGTTGCGCGGCCTTGAACAGCGTCCGCACAGCCGTACAACCGTCGACAAGGACCGTGTCAATCTCGATAACGCCGAGGCCGGATTGGCTCACAATTCGCCGGTAGAAGGCGCGAACACTATCGATGTTCGACAGATCGGCGTGAATGTTCGGCGGGATTGGATAGTGAAACAATCCCAGCCCGTCGCCCTTCGGCGTGAACCAGATGATCGCTCCGTTGTCCTCGCCCTGGTGTTCAAAGCCAGTCTCATCAAAGGTAATCGCAAGTCGCGACACGACTACTCCTCCTTATCAACAAGCGACGAACGACTGTGTTCACCGGGCCGCCGTTGTGAACATGCTTCATTCGTTTCCACTTTCAAGATCAACTGACCAAAGATAAATGCGCGCGATACCATTCGATCGTGCGTTTCAAGCCTTCGTCCAAGCTAACTTCCGCACGCCAGCCCAATCTCGCTTCTGCCTTCTCCGCCGACAGGTATTGCGCGTCGATTTCGCGCTCGATCTTTCGCGCGAGCATTATCCGCGGTTCGATCTTTCCCTCTTTGCCCGCAAGCCTGATGATGAGTTTGACCAGTTCGAGCATTGACTGGCGCTCGCCCGCGCCGAAGTTGAACGCCTCGCCCCTTACCTCCTCGATCTTTTCGGCCAGCAGCAGGTAGCCGCGCGCCACGTCATCGACGTAGACGAATTCGCGGACAGGCGTGCCGTCGCTGCGGATGATCGGCGGCTCGTCACGCAGCGCAGAGACTATCGCGCCCGGGATGATGCGCGACAGGTTCATGTCGCCGGGGCCGTAGATGTTGGCGAAGCGCGAAACGGCCACGGGGCTTCCATACGTATGGGCGTACGACCGCGCGATTATGTCCGCGCAGGCCTTCGAGGCGTCGTAAGGGAACAGCCCCAGCAGCGGGTAATCTTCGTCGTAAGGCAATCGATCGTGCGAGCCGTAGGCCTTGTCGCTCGAAGCGACGACCACGCGTTTGACGGTCTCGGCGCGGCGGCAGGCTTCAAGCAGCGAATACGTTCCGCGAATGTTGGCCTCGAAGGTCGAGATCGGTGAGCGGTTGGCGGCGCCGACGATGGCTTGCGCGGCCAGATGGAAGACGGCCTCGATCTCGTACTCGGTCAAGACGCGCTCCATCAGGGCGTAATCTTCGACCGAGCCGTCGACGACGGCGCCTTTGCCTCTTAGGCCGAACAGATCGAGCGAATTCGCGCGCACGGAGTCGCGCTGCAAACAGACGACGCGCGCGCCTTGCTCGACCAGCGCCCGCACGACGTGAGCGCCTACGAAACCGGTCGCGCCGGTGACGAAGGCGTTGCGGCCTTTCCAGAATGATTTATTCATTTAAGCAGTCAGACAGAGATTTTGAGGCATGTCCCATTTTCCATTGTTCATATTGCATTTTTCATTTGTAATTGCCGGAATGACGACCTCCGGCAATTACAAATGAAAAATGCAATATGAACAATGGAAAATGTTACCAGACTTTCCATTCGGCCTCTCCGGTCTCCCACAATTGATTGAATTCCAGGTTGTCCTTGTAAGTGTCCATGCACTTCCAGAAGCCAGTGTGTCGGTAAGCCATCAATTGCCGTTCGCGCGCCAGCCGCCCGAAAGGGTCGCGCTCCAGGGCGCAGTCGTCGTCCAGGTAATCGAAGACCTTTCGGTCGAAGACGAAGAAACCGCCGTTGATCCAATCGGCGATGACCGGTTTCTCTTCGAACTCCGTCACGGCGCTCTCGCCGTCAAGCTTCAACAGGCCGAAGTTCGAGCGCGGGTGGACGGCTGTAAGCGTGGCGACGCGCCCGTGCGAACGATGGAACTCCAGCAGCGCATGCAAATCGATGTCGGCCAGTCCGTCGCCGTATGTCACGCAGAACGTCTCGTCGTCGCCGACGTATCGCTCGACGCGTTTGACGCGGCCTCCGGTGTCGGTGTCGAGGCCGGTGTCGGAAAATGTGACGCGCCAGTCTTCGCTGATCGAACCGCTCTTACGCAATTGATAATCACCCGCCTTGCCCATCTCCAGCGTGAAATCGGAGTGGAGCCAGTGGTGTTCGAGGAAGTAGCGTTTGATCGCGTCGCCGAGATAGCCCAGGCAGAGAACGAAATCGTTCAGCCCGTGATGGGCGTAAATTTTCATCAAATGCCAGAGCACGGGACGGCCCCCGATCTCGATCAGAGCCTTGGGGACGTTGGCGCCGTGTTCGCCCAGACGCGTTCCGCGCCCGCCGCATAGAATGACTGTCTTCATCGGTTGTTCGCGATGTGGTTTGAAGGTTGAGTCAGCGACTTAACAAAGCCTCTGACTTCGCTCGCGAAACGTTCGGGCATTTCCGACTGCGGCAGGTGGCCGCATTTGTCGAACACTACCAGCCGCGAACCGGCTATCAGCGAGTTCAACCGCCGCCCCGCTTCGAGCGGGATGAGTTCGTCTTCGGCGCCCCAGACGATCAGGGTGGGCTGCTTGATCTTGTTGATCTCGGGCTCCACCGGATTGAGTCCGGCCTGTACGCGCGCGAGGTAGGCCGCGCGCTGTCCGCCGCGCGTTTTCAGCGGGCGGTAGTAGGCCGCGACCTGTTCGTCGGTGACCATTGAGTCATCGTAAAAACTCTTACGCAATCCGTCGCGCACCAGCGAGTCGGAAGTCAGAGCCAATGCGGCGATCGCCGGACCGACGACCGGCCACTCCGCCACGCCGGGCGTGACCGAACCGCCGCCGCTGACCGTGACGCCCCCGCTGTCAACCAGGATCAGCGCAGAAACGCGATCTGGATGTCTGACGGCGGCGTTCATCGAAACCTCGCCGCCCATCGAACTGCCGCAGAGAATCGCCCGGTCAATTTTCAGATGATCCAGAAGCCGAACCACCAGGTCTCCCTGCGCGCGCCGCGTGTAATCGCCGTCCGGTTTGCCCGAAAAGCCGAAGCCTTTCAGATCGACCGCGATCACGCGGTACTGCTGTGAGAGCGGATCGAAGACGTCTTTCCACGCGAAGGTCGACGACGTGTAGCCGTGAATCAACACCAGCGGCGCGCCCGCGCCCTTATCCTGATAATGAATCCGCACGCCGTCAACGTCGGCGAAGCGGCTGTAAGCGGCGTTCGGCACTGCCGCGCGCGCCTCGCCGAAATCGACGTCGGCGGGGCGCGCGAACCAGAAGATCGTGAAAGCGACGAGGAGGATTAAGATCGCCGCAAGCGCGAAACGGATCAACTTTTTCATCTTCATCATGGCTTCAATTCTTGACCAGCTTATTCTTCTTCAGAAACGCGAGAACCGCGTCGTTGAACTTCTGCGGCTCGTCCATCATAAGAAAATGACTGACGCCTTCCCACATCTGGTATTCAATGCCGGGGACGAGGTCGCGGACGTATTTTTCATATTCGGCGTCCCATTGCGGCTGTTTGGCCATCACGGCCAGCGTGGGCGCGTTGATCTTGTCCTGCTTCCATATCGCCTCGTCCATCATCGCGTCAAACGCGCCGACCATCACGTGCTGTGGCGTGCTCATCATCGTAGCTCTGATCTCTTCCAGGTCCTTTTTGTCCTTTACGCTTTGCGCTATGAAGCCGATCATCCGCTCGGCCTGCTCTTTGTAATTCGGCCCGCGTAATGGATCCACAATTTGCTTCATCTGTTCCGGGTTGCTGAACGGGCGCAGGCTTCCGTCAACAATCACCAGCGCGCGCGTCTTGTTCGGATAGTTGCGGTAGAACTGGCGGATGACTGGCGTTCCCATGCTGTGGCCGACGAGCGTCGCGCGTTCGACGCCCGCGTCTGTGAGCACAGCGTCAATCGCCCGCGCGAACAGGTCCATCGAATAAGTGATTTGCGGCTTGTCGCTCTCGCCATGGCCCGGCAGATCAATCGCGATCACGCGCGATTGATTGACGAAGGCCGGGATGTTCGCTTTCCAGTACTTCAGACTACACGACCAGCCGTGGACGAAGACGACGGCCTCTTTGCCTTCGCCGTAATTCTGGTAATGCACGCGAATCGTGTCGAGCTTGGCGGAGCGATCCTGCGGCGGCGGCGCTTTCGCCTGTGATAATGCGGCGCCAGATAGGACAGACGTTGCGAATAGCGCAATGACGATTCGGCGAATAAAACTCATAGTCATAGGGTGTTCCTTTGCTGTTCGTAGTTTAACTCTTCAAACATCGTTCTAGCCCGGAGGGGAAGTGAAGCCGCCTTCAGAAACGACCTGCGGCTGTTACGGGATCGGCTCATATCTAATCTTTCTGTTGGTGTTGTTTCTTTCCCAGACTTTGGAGAATTTGAGGAAGACACTGTACGCCGTGAGCATCGCGATGATCAATCCCGGAACGCGGTCGCGGAGGCGACGAAATACTTGTTACTTCAGTTCGAAGCTTGCAGTGATTGAGGCTTTGACCGTGATTAAGCCTGGCGCAAAAAGAGTGTCCGTGTCCGTTAAATTTCCCTGCACGGTCGCATCATCAAGAACCTCCGTTGTTTACATCGCTGATTGAGAATGTTGGGGGGACGATCAATGCTTGCCGTTTGCATTGCCATTCAACACCGCTCTCAGCGCCTGCCCCGTATACGACTTCTTATTTTTCGCGACCGCTTCCGGCGTCCCTTCGGCGACGATCTTTCCGCCGCCTTCGCCGCCTTCAGGCCCGAGGTCGATCACCCAGTCGGCCGATTTAATCACGTCCAGGTTGTGCTCGATGATGATCACGGTGTTGCCCAGGTCTACGAGTCGCTGCAGCACGTCGAGCAGCTTGCGCACGTCCTCGAAATGCAGGCCCGTGGTCGGCTCGTCCAGGATGTAGACGGTGCGGCCCGTGGCGCGGCGCGAAAGCTCTTTGGCCAGCTTGATGCGCTGCGCCTCGCCGCCGGAGAGCGTCGTCGCCGACTGGCCGAGTTTGATGTAGCCCAGGCCGACCTCGTAGAGCGTCTGCAACTTCTGTTTGATCTGCGGGTGATTTTCGAGCAGAGGCAGGGCTTCTTCGACCGTCGCGTCCAGCAACTCCGAGATGTTCTTGCCCTGATAGCGCACGTCTAGCGTCTCGCGGTTGTACCGGCGGCCCCGGCACACTTCGCAGGTGACGTAGACGTCGGGCAGGAAGTTCATCTCGATGCGCTTCAACCCGTCGCCCTGGCAGGTTTCGCAGCGGCCCCCTTTGACGTTGAACGAGAAGCGGCCGGGTTTGTAGCCGCGTTCGCGGCTTTCGGGCAGCATCGAATAAAGCTCGCGGATCGGCGTGAACACCCCCGTGTAGGTCGCCGGATTCGACCGCGGCGTGCGCCCGATCGGCGATTGATCGATCTCGATAATCTTGTCTATGTGTTCCAATCCTTCAATCGCGGCGTGCGCGCCGGGTTCGGCCAGGCTGCGGTAGAGTTTCCGCGCGATCGCTCGATAGACAATGTCTTCGACCAGCGTCGATTTGCCGGAGCCGGAGACGCCGGTGACCACCGTCAGGACGCCGAGCGGGAATGAGGCGTCGATCTGTTTCAGGTTGTGTTCGGTCGCCCCGCGCACGACGACGGCCTTGCCGTTCGGCGGGCGGCGCTGTTTCGGAATCTCGATCTTCAGTTCGCCCGCAATGTAACGTCCCGTGACCGATTCGGGCGCGCGAGCGACGTCGTCGGGCGCCCCGATGGCCACGACCTGGCCGCCATGCGTGCCGGCGCCGGGGCCGAGGTCTACGACGTAATCGGCCCGGCGGATCGTTTCTTCGTCGTGTTCGACCACGAGAACCGTGTTGCCGAGGTCGCGCAATTGGGCGAGCGTGTCGAGCAGCCTTTCGTTGTCGCGCGAGTGCAGTCCGATCGAAGGCTCGTCGAGCACGTAGAGCACGCCGCGCAACTGCGAGCCGATCTGCGTGGCCAGGCGAATGCGCTGTCCTTCGCCGCCGGACAGCGACGCCGCCGGGCGGCCTAACGTCAGGTAGCCCAATCCCACCGATTGCAAAAAGCTCAAACGGTCGCGGACTTCCTTCAAAATCCTTCCGGCGATGATCTCCTCGCGCGGCGTCAGTTCGACCTCGGCGAACTCGCGCAAGGCTTCGACGATCGACATCGCGGCGTAATCGGCGATCGAGCGCCCGTTGATCTTCACGGCCAGCGATTCGGGCTGCAACCGCGCGCCGTTGCACGCGCGGCAAGGCGCCGGCGAGATCAATGATTCCAGCCCCGACGACTCTTCCTCAATCTCGCGCCGGCTCATCGTGTCGAGCAGAAAGGCCGTCGCGCCTTTCCATTCGGCCTTGTATGTGTATTCGCCGTAGCGAAACTCGATCTTCTCCTTCAACCCGAAGAAGAAAGCGTCGCGCGCCTTTTTGGGAAGCTGAGCGAAAGTCATTTCGGCGCCGGCCCCGAAATGTCGCGCGACGGCCAGCAGGGCTTCGCGCAGATAAGTGTCGGTCGCCTTGTCTGAATCGCCGACGAAGCGCATCTCGCCGATCGGGATCGAATCGTCGATTACGATCTTCGACGGGTCCACTTCATTCTTCGTCCCCAGACCGTGACACTCTTTGCATGCGCCGTAAGCCGAATTGAACGAGAACGATCGCGGCTCCAGTTGCGGGATCGAGACGCCGCAATCGACGCAGGCCATCCGTTCGGAATAGAGCCGCTCTTCGCCGTCGACGATCGAGACGATGACCACGCCGTCGGTCAGCTTAGTGGCCGCGCGCACGGACTCTTCCAGTCGCTGGGCGATGCCGGTCTTGATCAACAAACGGTCGACCACGACCTCGATGGTGTGATTGCGGCGCTTGTCCAACGCGATCTCTTCGTCGAGTGATCGCAATTCGCCGTCAATGCGGGCGCGCGTGAATCCTATCGTCCGGAGCTTTTCGAGCTCCTTTTTGAACTCGCCTTTGCGCCCCCGGACGATCGGCGCGAGGATCATCACGCGTTCGCCTTCGGGCAATTCCTTGATGTTTTGAATGATCTGGTCGGTGGATTGGCGCGACACGGGCCGCCCGCAGTTGTGGCAATGCGGCTGGCCCACCGAAGAGAAGAGCAACCGCAGGTAATCGTAAACCTCGGTGACGGTGCCGACGGTCGAACGCGGGCTGCGGCTGGTTGTCTTCTGTTCTATCGAGATGGCGGGCGAGAGGCCTTCGACCGCGTCGACGTCGGGCTTTTCGAGCTGTTCGAGGAACTGTCGCGCGTAAGCCGAGAGCGATTCGACGTAGCGGCGCTGGCCCTCGGCGTAAATCGTGTCGAAGGCGAGCGAGGATTTGCCGGAGCCGCTCAAGCCGGTGATGACCGTCAAACGGTTGCGCGGTATCTCCAGGTTGATGTTTTTCAGGTTGTGCTGGCGCGCGCCGCGCACAGTGATGCGGTCAATAGCCATAAGGATAACTGCGGATAAATTGATACGCTGTATGAGAAACGACAATTTTAGATGACGCGATGGGACCGCGCAAGATGGCGCCTTGAGGTCGACTTTGGCCGGGCAATGGCGCCGATCCGCGGGAGAAAGAAGCTCAATTATGAGCGCGACATTAACTGAAGCTTGCGCATAAATCGGGAGTCGCCCCCTGAGTACGCGTCGCTTCCAGCGCGCAGTCTCGGTTAGACCGCCTATTGTTTCCTAATGCGCCTCCTGTCGAGACTGCGCGCTGGAAGCGACGCGTACCCAGGTATGATCGACTTGGAAGATTGGCTATTAGTCGCAACCGATTTCGACCGGCCGAGGGAGATGCGCAAATAACCTCTCGGTGATTCTTCCCTCAGCGATCACGGAAGCCCAGAAAGTTATCGCCATTCTCAAATAAGCAAATGAGAGCGCGCAGGAAGGCGTCTCGAAACGGGTTATTCACTGCCCAGGTCAGCCCATCTGTCTTTCCCAGACCAATACGGGCATTGAGGACAGGCCTGGCCTTTCGGATAATCTTTTCCTTCTTCATGCCGGCAGCCCAGTATCTTTGCGACCGCGGCTATCGAAACGGCTTTGTGCTCGCTGATGTATCCGAGTATTTCATTCGTAATTTTTTCATCCAACCGCGCATCCGTCTCAGCCGTATGCCATCTCCGCATGATGGGTTCAGCGCCTTCTTGTTTTATTATGCCGACGGCCACCTTTGTAGCTTTGCGATTATCCGGCCCGTAATAGGCCACGGTCGCTACCGGGAATCCGCGGAAACCTTATTGCGATTTCTTGATGATTCTGTTCCTTATTATGGAGACTCCCTCCACGCGATATTTGGATGTGGCCGATTATACACCCGCTCGACACGAACCGCATTCAGCGACCTGCCGAACCGATTCTCACTTGTTCCGTTGCCTCGCCACATCTTCGTCCGTCGCCGCGAACCACAACCGAATCGCAAAATCTTTCCTCTCACGGTCTCCTCCCGCCGAAGCCATCGTCTTGCCGTCTGGCGAGAACGCGACTGACAAAACAGAGGCTTCATGCCCATATAGCGTGGCCAGGTTCTGCCGCGAGGCCACGTCCCACAGCTTGACCGTCTTGTCCACACTCCCGCTGGCCAGAGTCTTGCCGTCTGGCGAGAACGCGACTGACAAAACAGAGTCTTCGTGGCCATCTAGCGTGGCCAGGTTCTGCCGCGAGGCCACGTCCCACAGCTTGACCGTCTTGTCCCTACTCCCGCTGGCCAGAGTCTTGCCGTCTGGCGAGAACGCGACTGACCAAACAAAGTCTTCGTGGCGTATTAGCGTGGCCAGGTTCTGCCGCGAGGCCACGTCCCACAGCTTGATCGTATTGTCCACACTCCCGCTGGCCAGAGTCTTGCCGTCTGGCGAGAACGCGACTGAAAAAACAGAGGATTCGTGGCCATTTAGCGTGGCCAGGTTCTGCTGCGAGGCCACGTCCCACAGCTTGACTGTCTTGTCACCGCTGCCGCTGGCCAGAGTTTTGCCGTCTGGCGAGAACGCGACTGAAAAAACAGAGGCTTCATGCCCATCTAGCGTGGCCAGGTTCTGCCGCGAGGCCACGTCCCACAGCTTGACCGTCTTGTCCCAACTCCCGCTGGCCAGAGTCTTGCCGTCTGGCGAGAACGCGACTGACACAACAGAATCTTCGTGACCGTGAAAGGTCTGCGACTCCTGAGTGGTAAGCCACAGGTGATACCAGAAAAAGTCGCGCGCCAATGGCAACAGCCCATTTCCCGACGACGGCAGGAAAGCCTTAAGTAATTCGTTACCTCTTGCGTAGTTCTTTTTGTCGAAGGCCTCCTGCGCCAATTTCATATTGGCGACGTAATAGAGCTGGTTGGCATTTTGCTCCTGGCGCTTGGCTGTTCTCTGTTGCTGCCAGGCATATGAAGTCAACCCGAGCAGCGTAATGAACGCCATCGAGAGCACTGACCAGAACAGATGTTTTCTTCGCGATTCCGCTGAACGGCTCCTCGCCAGAAATCCCATCGCTTGCCAGAAATCCGAATCGTATCGCTCCGCCCATTGGAGATTCGGCTCTCTCTCTTCTATCCAGCTCGAAGCCAGTTGCAATTGCGTGCTGCCCCAAAGCAGGCCACGCTTCCGCTCGTGTTTGTGATAGGTGCGTGCGGCGTCGGCGACGCGGCGGTACATCTCGCGCGATTCGGCTTCGGTCTGCACCCACTCGCTCATCCGCTCCCATTGCCTGATCAGGCTTTCGTGAGAGATGTCAATAAGCGGGTCGTCATCGCCGGTCAAGGTCAGGAACGAACGGCCTCCGCCTCTGAATCGCTCGATGATTTTCAGAACGATATCGCGGTCGGCGCCAGTGACGGCTACGATTTCGCTCAAATGCGCCGGGCGGCGGACGCGCCGGCCACGAGCGTCGGTATCAGTCAAGGACTGGAACATTCGCTCGGCGACTTTCAACTCATCGGCGTTAATTCCATCGAGCGCGGCCTCAGCGTCTTTAGACAGGGCGTCTTTGATTCCACCGGCTGCTTCGTAATGCGGCAGGTCGACCTGAATGGATTGCGGATTAGGACTCAGGAATTGTGGATTTTCGTCTCGCCCCGCCTCTCCGTCCCCTCGTCCCCCTGTCGCCTCTCTCTCCCACTCTTCCCAGGTGCGCATCAGCGCATGCTGCATGACCGGCAGTTGATCTGATTTATCGCCCACGTCATTGAGCAAGCGGTCGAGCAATCGCGGATAGACGGAGCCGCCGAACAATCGGATCGGGCCTTCGATGGCCTGCTGGCGCTGCTGGCGGGTCAGTCGCGGGACCAGGTACTGGCTGCGGTTCATCGCTTCGGGCAGGCCGTGGAAGTTGTCGCAATCGCCCAGGAAATCCGACCGCATCGTCATCACGACGTAAATCGGCAAGCGGCGCTGCTCGGCCAACGCCAGCATGATCGAGACGAAATCTTCGGCCTCGGCGCGCTGTTCCGGTTTGCCCGATTCGACGCCGAAGCGGAATATTTCCTCGAACTGGTCCACTAGCAGCAGCAGATTGGCGTCGGAATGGGCCAGCGAGGGCGAGAGTAGTTCGATGACTGCCTGCGCGCCTCCGGCCCGGATCGCTTCGGCGCAAGCTTCGACATCGCCTCCGGCGGGGGTCGCTACGATCAATGCGGCTGCCAGGTTCCGCAGCGGGTCGCCGCCGGGTTTCATCACAGCCACGAGCCACCGGTCACGGTCTTCAGTCAGAAAGCCGGCCCTGAGTTTCGGGATCAGGCCCGCGCGGACGAGTGAGGATTTGCCACAGCCCGAGCTGCCCACGACGGCGATGAAATGGTCGCGGTGAAGGCGCCGCAGCAATTCGACGGTCTGTTCGCCGCGCCCGAAGAAGAGCAAAGCTTCGCCGCTGTTAAACGGACGTAGGCCGACGAACGGATTGGACGGAAAGGCGATTGCGGCGCCGTCAGCGCCGGTCGTGTTCGTTGTTGAATTGGCGATGGTGGCTGTCATTACTCTTATCCGAAAACCCGCATAAACGTTTGGGAGTCGGTTAAATCGCGACTATCGAATTCGTAAACCGGCAGCAGCGGCAGTTTGAATTCGCCATTGTCCGATTTGTTTCGCGGCGGCGCGAAATAGACGCTGCAACTTTTCAACGGATGCCTCGCCGTGACCGCGAATTTCACGGCGTCGCCCAAACGTTCGCGCACCCAATGTTCATCAACGCTGCCGAAGACGATGATCAAACGATTCACCTTTCTCAAGCTCTCCTCGAAAGCTCTGACGCTGCCGCCCGGCTCGTCTCCTTCGGAGTGAAGATGAAGCCGGATTTTCAATTCGGTCAGCGTCCGCCCCAGGTCGAAGGCATGCAGTTGATCTTTGAGGTGCGTTTCCAACAGCACTGCGGAGTCGTCCCTCTTCGCGGCCGATTCCTGTTTCAACTCACCGAGCCTGTTGATGATCTCGCGTGCGATCGCGGTTTGTGGTTCGCGGATGAATTTGTATCCGGTGAGGTCTCGCTTGCCATTCTCCAACCGGTCGAGGAAGTCGCGGTGCGCCTCGTCTTCGATGGTTTGAATGTCGAGCGATTGCGGGACCCAGATCAGTTGCGATTTCGCCTGCCGCAATCCCAGTTCGACCTGACTCCGCGGATAGGTCTTGTTCGCCTCGCCGTCAATCTCGCGCCCTGGCCATTGATCAAGAAGGTGCACGGAGAGATTCGCGCGTCCCAGTTCGGCTATGACCCGCTCGTCGTGCCGCGCCGAATCGTATGGCGGCGGGATTTGCGCCGTCAGATTGACCCCCTTCTGTCGCAACTCGCCGCTGACGCGGCGGCGCAGCGCGCTCAGCGAATCGGCCGTGTCGGCCAGAAAGACCGTGAAGCCGCCTTGGGCCTCGATTGAGGGCGACGGCGGCTCCGGCTCGTCAATCGCCTTTTTGAACTCTTCGAGAGTCGCGTAGATCGCCTCGCAGAGTTTGCGCATCTGACTCGTAAATCGCCGGTCGTTGACATCCGAGGGGTATCCGACCTCGTCATCACGTTCGGCGTCGTGAAATAACTGACCGCTCGTGCCATCGAACTCTTCGGGCCACTTGGAATAATGAATGTTGGCGAGCAAAACATTGAATAGGCGCGACCGGTCGCCGACGCTCGGCGCGTTCGCATTCTTCTCGCGGAACCATCGCAGTTCTTTGCGGCAATAAGAGGATTCCAGATAGCCTTTCGACGTGAGCGCGACGAAGAGGGCCGAAGAATCGATCGCGTCCTGGATGGTTTTGTCGAATAAATGATTGCCCTGGAGCCTGCGACTGTCCCGCCACACTCGCGCCAGGCCCATCCGTCCTACCTGACGGCTCAACTCCATCTCAAGTTGTTTTTGAAACACTCCGACCCAGCCGTCCTGATCGTCAACGTGCGAGTAGCTGATGAATATATCGTTCTCGAACCTGGGCAAATAGGCCATAAACGTTGTTATGAACTTGGCGGAGTCGAGGTACAACAGATCCAGAATTCGGGCGGGAGAATAGCATCAATATTGGCGAGTAACAATAGTTGATAGTTGGACAAACCCGCCAGGAGGCCAAGGACGCCAAGAGAAGAGTTGGAGGTCGTTTCGGTAAAATACCGCGCGCGTAAGCAAGAGTCAGTGTGACGCCGTAAACGCCGGTGGAGATAAGATCATCGATGGGGATGAACCGGATCGGGCAAAGGGCCCTGAGTTCGTCCATAATCCGAACTGTATCGAAATGGCGCTGACCTTCCGCGGAGGTCAAGATCACTACTTCAAGTTGTGTCTCTTTGGCCACGTAGGGCAGATTGCCGGGTGCAAGATAGGAAGGCAGCGAGATGCGGGCAAACTCATCTATGTACCGGTCGCCCCAGATGACGGTAAGAAATTTGACTTTCATTGCTTAGTCCGCGAGGGGCCCCTTGAGCCGCAAACTGCCGATCTGACGGCAAGATGGTCGTCTCGCCAAAGTGGACGCGACGATGATGCCCCGCCAGATTGATTTTGCCAGTCCCGGTAGTGGCAGGGTAAAGCAGAAACCGGCGGCAAACTCTAGCTGAAACTCTCCCGGCCCGGCATTGCAGCGGGGGAAAAAGTCCTTTATTCGGGCCTATGGAGCCCGCTGGAACCGACCGCCGCGCTGGGCCTCCCGTGGGTTGGCGGCTACGACGTGGGTTCAACTGCGGTCAGCCGTCGCATAGCCTGGAAGACTTAATGAAACACGCCGTCAAAGAACTGCGGGAAGTCTCACCCGAGGTCCTCTATTCCGATGGCGGCTTTCTAGCCGTTGATCGGGACACGGTGCAGCTTTTGAAGGAAAAGGCCAAGCTATCACCCCGACGGCGATGCCGGCTTTGCTTTCACGCATCATCCGACGATCTCCAGCAGGAGATGCTAATCGTCATGCATCGCTCGTCCTATGTCCGCCCCCACCGCCATCTCCGGCGCGCCGAGACGCTGCTCATCATCGAGGGACATTGCAAAACACTGCTGTTCGACGCGGACGGACATGTGACAGACATCTTGCCAATGTCGCCGGCGGTCGATGGCGGCCGGTTCTTCTACAAGATGCCTCCGGGCATCTTTCACACCCTGATCTTCCAATCGGAGTGGCTGGTATTTCTTGAAACCACACTCGGCCCGTTTGATCCGTCCTCGAGCGAGGCAGCCTCTTGGGCGCCACCGGAGACCGACGCCGCGGCCGGTCACGCCTTCTTGTCGGGCCTTGCGGCTGCCTAGATCGAAAGGCCCACATAGTTTACTCGAGCTGGGAAGTCGGGCAATTAGCTTCTGTCGTCGGCAGACATTTTCATTTTCAGGAGGGACAGGGCGGAATGGCTTGTTTGGTTTGCAGTGCTCCGGCGGTCAAGCAGGCGCTTGATCTTGGAACTCATCCGGTAGCGTCGTTCTTCCTCACCGAGAAAGACGCACCGGAGCACGCGGTTCATCTCGTCCTTGGGCAGTGCGCAGCCTGCGGAACCATCCAGTTGATGAAACCCGTGCCGCATGAGGCATTGATTCCGCCGTATGATTGGCTGTTCGCCCGCGAGCCGGAAGAGCATCTCGACGAGGTTGTCGAGCGGATCGTCGCCCTTCCCGGTGTCACCTCAAACAGCGTCATCGGCGCGCTGACGTCGAAGGACGACACCACCA
>Ga0081455_10001812_pt1 | contig 25757 bp, 21 predicted proteins | sample TabmetS3T2R1_FD_70207 | JGI IMG/M metagenome (GOLD analysis project Ga0081455, IMG submission 70207) | Tabebuia heterophylla rhizosphere microbial communities from the University of Puerto Rico - S3T2R1 | ecosystem: Host-associated > Plants > Roots > Rhizosphere ...
GCTCGGGCGCAAGCTCGAAGCGGTGGTGGTCGACCCGGCGTCGAACTGGCCGCTGTTCGCCGAGAAGGCGCGCGAGCTCCTGCAGAAGGACAAGGTCGCGGCGGTGTTCGGTTGCTGGACCTCGGTCAGCCGCAAGTCGGTGCTGCCGGTGTTCGAGGAGCTGAACGGCCTGCTGTTCTACCCCGTCCAGTACGAGGGCGAGGAAAGCCAGCGCAACGTCTTCTATACCGGCGCGGCGCCCAACCAGCAGGCGATCCCGGCGGTCGACTATCTGATGGAGAACGAGAAGGTCCAGCGCTGGGTGCTGGCCGGCACCGACTACGTCTATCCGCGCACGACCAACAAGATCCTGGAGGCGTACCTCAAGCAGAAGGGCGTCAAGCCGGAAGACATCATGATCAACTACACGCCCTTCGGTCACTCCGATTGGCAGTCGATCGTGGCGGAGATCAAGAAGTTCGGCTCGGCCGGCAAGAAGACCGCCGTCGTGTCGACGATCAACGGCGATGCCAACGTGCCGTTCTACAAGGAGCTGGGCAACCAGGGCATCAAGGCCAAGGACATCCCGGTGGTGGCCTTCTCGGTCGGCGAGGAGGAGCTCGCCGGCGTCGACACCAAGCCGCTGGTCGGCCATCTCGCCGCCTGGAACTACTTCCAGTCGGTGAAGAACCCGTCCAACGAGGCCTTCATCAAGACCTGGCAGACCTTCACGAAGAATCCGAAGCGCGTGACCAATGATCCGATGGAAGCGCACGTGATCGGCTTCCAGATGTGGCTCGAGGCGGTCAAGAAAGCCGGCACGACCGATCCTGATGCGGTGATCGACGCCATCATCGGCGTGTCGGTGCCCAACCTGTCGGGCGGCTACTCGACCATGATGCCGAACCACCACATCACCAAGCCGGTGCTGATCGGCGAGATCCAGGGCAACGGCCAGTTCGACACCGTGTGGCAGACTCCGGGCCTTGTGGTCGCCAACGAATGGTCGCCCTACCTGCCGGACTCCAAGGACCTGATCGCCGATTGGCGCAAGCCGATGAACTGCGGCAACTTCAACGTTGTCACGGGCAAGTGCGGCGGCAAAGGCAAGTAGTCACCGGTACCAGCAACTCACAGGGGCGGGGCGACTTTCCAGTCGCCCCGTTCTCATCTCCGGGCTAATTCTCGATCCATGCTATTTCTGCGTCCGCTTGCGGGGCTGTTGTCGGCGCTGGCCGCGATATTCATCGCCGGCATGACGTTGGCCGCCGACCTTCAGACCCTGGTGACCAACCTCACGACGGGCGGCTTCGGCGATCGCGAGACCGCGATCGGCGCTTTGGCCGCGTCGGGGGAGGCCCGAGCTGCGCCGATTCTTCAGGCGTTGGCGGCAGGCCAGCTCTACGTTCGTCAAGCTGACAAGGCCGTGGTAATCGGCAAGCCGGACGGCAATCAGCTGTCGCTTTCCGATGCGGTGACGGGCAAGCCGGCCGGCACCGCATCCGAGACCGAACTCGACCGCGTGCGGGTGAACAACCGCCTGCGCGGCGTTATCGAGGCCGCCGTCGGCTCGCTGACCTTGATGAGCCCGGACGCAAGAGTGCGGCGCGAGGCAGCCGATTCGCTTTTCAAGCGGCCCGATCCGGCTGCGCTGGGGGCGCTGGACGCGGCGCTTGCGGCCGAGAAGGACTCCGGCCTCAAGTCCGCCTTCGGCCAGGCACGAGCGGCTGTTGTCCTGGCAACGGCCGACGCGCCCAAGGCGCAGAAGCTCGAGGCGCTCGTGGTCGTCCGCGACCGCGGTGACCGCGAGGCGCTCGGTGTCCTGCAAGCGGCAGTCAACAGCTCGTCCGACGACGAGGTGAAGACCGCGGCAGCGGCCGCTGCCGACTCGGTGCGCCAGTCGCTGGCCGCCTGGGAAGCGGCGCAGAACGTCTGGTACGGCATCTCGCTGGGGTCGGTGCTGCTGCTGGCGGCGATCGGCCTTGCCATCACCTTCGGCACCATGGGCGTGATCAACATGGCGCATGGCGAGATGGTGATGCTGGGCGCCTACACCACCTTCGTCGTGCAGGAGGTGATTCGCACCTCCGCGCCGCATCTGTTCGACGCTTCACTGTTGATTGCCCTGCCGCTCGCCTTCCTGGTCGCGGGCGTCGTGGGCATCGCGATCGAGCGCGGCATCATTCGCTTTCTCTACGGCCGGCCGCTCGAGACGCTGCTTGCGACCTGGGGCCTGTCGCTGGTGCTGCAGCAGGCCGTGCGCTCGCTCTTCGGCCCCTCCAATCGCGAGGTCGGGGCGCCGTCCTGGATGTCTGGCGCGTTCCAGGTCGGCCAGCTCAACATCACCTATGGCCGGCTGTGGATCGTGGTGTTCGCGCTGGCGGTGTTCGCCACCCTGATCCTGCTGCTGCGCAAGACGCCGCTCGGCCTCTACATGCGCGCCGTCACGCAGAACCGGCCGATGGCCTCGGCCATGGGCATCCGCACGCCGCGCGTCGATGCGCTGACCTTCGGGCTGGGATCAGGCATCGCGGGGCTTGCCGGGGTGGCGCTGAGCCAGATCGACAATGTCAGCCCCAATCTCGGCCAGGGCTACATTATCGACTCCTTCATGGTCGTGGTGTTCGGCGGCGTCGGCAACCTGTTCGGCACGCTGGTCGGCGCCACCGCGCTCGGCATCGTCAACAAGTTCCTCGAGCCCTATGCCGGCGCCGTGCTGGGCAAGATCCTGGTGCTGGTGTTCATCATCCTGTTCATCCAGCGCCGGCCGCGCGGGCTGTTCGCGCTGAAAGGGCGCTCGGTCGAATGATCACGCGCTTCCTCTGGCAGGGCATGGGCCCCAGCCTGCGCGCCGCCGTGCTGTTCGTGCTGGCGATCGGCATCATCCTGCCGCTGCTCAACCAGCTCCTGCCGGCCGGCAGCGCGCTCTACGTGCCGGCCTGGGTGCTGCAGCTGATCGGCAAGTACCTCTGCTTCGCCTCGCTGGCGCTCGCCGTCGACCTCGTCTGGGGCTTCTGCGGCATCCTCACGCTCGGCCATGCCGCCTTCTTCGCGCTGGGCGGCTACTGCATGGGCATGTACCTGATGCGCCAGATCGGCAGCCGCGGCCAGTACGGCAACCCGCTGCTGCCCGACTTCATGGTGTTCCTGAACTACAAGGAGCTGCCCTGGTTCTGGCACGGCTTCGACCAGTTCTGGTTCGCCGCCATCATGATCCTGCTGGTGCCGAGCCTGCTCGCCCTGGCGCTGGGCTGGTTCGCCTTCAGGAGCCGCGTCACCGGCGTCTATCTCTCGATCATCACCCAGGCCATGACCTTCGCCCTCATGCTGGCCTTCTTCCGCAACGACATGGGCCTGGGCGGCAACAACGGTCTCACTGACTTCAAGGACATCCAGGGCTTCTCCGTTCAGGCCGACAGCACGCGCGCCGTGCTCTGCTTTGCCTCGGCTTTCGCCTTGGCCCTGGGCCTCGTCATTGCGGCCGCTGTCGTCGGCTCGCGTTTCGGCAAGGCGCTGACCGCGGTGCGCGACGCCGAAAGCCGCATGCGCTTCTTGGGTTACCGCGTCGAAGGCTACAAGCTCTTCGTCTTCGTGCTGTCAGCCGCGATGGCGGGCCTCGCCGGCGCGATCTATGTCCCGCAGGTCGGCATCATCAATCCTAGCGAGTTCTCGCCGGCCAACTCCATCGAGGCCGTGATCTGGGTCGCCGTCGGCGGCCGCGGCACCCTGATCGGGCCGGTGATCGGCGCCTTCCTGGTGAACTGGGCCAAGACCTATCTCACCGGCGCGCTGCCCGAGATCTGGCTGTTCGCGCTCGGCGCGCTGTTCATCGCCGTGACGCTCTTCCTGCCGCGCGGCGTGGTCGGGCTGTGGCGGCAGCTCACGGCCCGGCGGGCGAGGCCCGCATGAACACTTTGAAGAGCACCTCGGCGCTTCTTTACCTCAGCGGCGTCACCGTCTCGTTCGACGGCTTCAAGGCGCTGAACAATCTTTCGTTGCTGGTCGAGCCGGGCGAGATGCGCGCCATCATCGGCCCCAACGGCGCCGGCAAGACCACCATGATGGACGTCATCACCGGCAAGACCCGGCCCGACGAGGGCGAGGTGGTGTTCGACGGCGCGGCCGATCTCACCAAGCTCGACGAGGCGGCGATCGCGACCTTGGGTATCGGGCGTAAGTTCCAGAAGCCGACCGTGTTCGAGAACCACACGGTGCGCGACAATCTCCTGCTGGCCTTGGCCGGGCAGCGCAGCTGGTACCGCCTGCTGCTTGCCCAGCCGACCAAGGCCGAGAACGGCCGGTTGGCGGAGATCCTGAGCATCATCCGCATGGAGCCGCAGCAGCACATGCTGGCGGCGCGCCTCAGCCATGGCCAGAAGCAGTGGCTCGAGATCGGCATGCTGCTCGCGCAGGACCCCAAGCTCTTGCTGGTCGACGAGCCGGTCGCCGGCATGACCGATGTCGAGACGGAAACCACCGCCCATGTGCTGCGCGAGATCAACCGCACGCACTCGGTCGTCGTGGTCGAGCACGACATGAGCTTCGTACGCGCGCTCGGCGTCAAGGTCACGGTGTTGCACGAGGGCTCGATGCTGGCCGAGGGCACGCTCGACCAGGTGAGCGCCGACCCGCGTGTCGTCGAAGTCTACCTCGGGCGTTGACCATGCTGGCGGTCCAGAACGTCAATCTCTTCTACGGTGCGGCCCAGGCGCTGCGCTCCGTGTCGCTCGGCGCCGCCACCGGCAAGGTGACCTGCCTGCTGGGCCGCAACGGCGTGGGCAAGACCAGCCTTCTGCGTGCGATCTGCGGCCTGCAGCCGATTGCATCGGGCTCGATTGCGCTGGGCGGCGAGGATGTCTCGAGGTTGCCGCCCTACGAGCGCGCGCGGCGCGGCGTGGCGCTGGTGCCGCAAGGCCGCGAGATCTTCTCGCTGCTGACGGTGAAGGAGAATCTCGAGACCGGCTTTGCCCCTTTGTTGCGCGATCAGAAGAAGATTCCCGACGAGGTGTTCGAGCTCTTTCCGGTGCTGCAATCGATGCTGAGGCGGCGGGGTGGCGACCTCTCGGGGGGCCAGCAACAGCAGCTCGCCATCGGCCGGGCGCTCACTATGCGGCCCAAGCTGCTGGTGCTCGACGAGCCGACCGAAGGCATCCAGCCCTCGGTGATCAAGGACATCGGCCGCGCCATCGTCTACCTGCGCCAGCGCGGCGACATGGCGATCCTGCTGGTCGAGCAGTATCTCGACTTTGCCCACGAGCTCGCCGACGACTTCGCCGTCATGGATCGCGGCGAGATCGTGATGTCAGGCACGCGCGCCGACTTCGATACCGAGGCGGTGCGTCGTCACATGACGGTGTAGCCGGGCGCACAACGCCTGCGGCATCAGTCCTTCAGGGCAATGATCTTCTCGAGCGTCTCCGCCAGGGCATCTTGCGCATCCGCGGGTAGCGCATGCAGCACCTTCGCAATCGGTTGCAGCGGGTCCCGGTGGAGCAGAGCCTCACCGCTGCGCGTCAGCTTGACGATTTCGGCGCGGCCGGGGCCGGCCGAACCGGCCTTGTGAAGGCAGCCGCGGGCCACCAGCGTGCGCACGGTCCGGGCAACGGCGCCGAGCGCCAGGCCCTGATAGCGCGCCAGACCCGCGGTCGTTGCGTGGGCGCCGGAGGCATTCTTGAAGTAGCGCAGTGCGGCCCATTGCGCTGGATACAGCCCTTCCGCGTAGGCACGCGCATGCATCTGTCGACTGGCCAGCTCGAAGAGCCGGGCAAGCGCGGCCGCTCGCTTTGCGGCGGCAACATACGATTCGCTCAAGTGATCGCTTCCAGAAATGCTACGAGCTCGCGTTCATCGAATGGCTTGAGAAACACCTTCTCTGCGCCCCAGGCTTCAGCGAGAGAGGTCGCCCCTTCCAGCGTCATGCCGGGGCCGCCACCCGTCATTGCCACCAGCCGCATGCCGGGTCTCTGCTTGGCGGCACTGCGCAGAACCTGGACTCCGCCTATGCCGGGCATCCAGAGATCGCAGACCAGCGCGTCGAATGAACGCGCCGCAAGAGCGTCGGCGGCCTGCCTGCCGTCCTCCACGCTGACGACCTCATGCCCTTCGGCCCTCAGCGCAGCCGTGATGGACTCGCGCACGCCCCAAACATCGTCGGCGACAAGAACCGAGAGTTTGCGAGAAGCCGGCAAGTCCATCCTCCTACTGGGCAACCGCCTATTGGGCGACCGTCGGTGCTGCTCCCTGCACCGCCGGGAATCTCAAGGCGACGGTGGCGCCTCCCGTCGAATTTGATCGGATTTCCATCAGGCCGTCGAGCGACTTGACGATGTGCCTCACGATCATCAGCCCGAGCCCGGATCGCCATCCGTCGCCCAGGATATCTCCACCTCGCTCCTCCATCATCTTCCGCGTGGCGTCGCTCACGCCGGGACCGGAATCGGAGACCTCCAGAAGGAAGGAACGGTCGTCCTGCGCGCGGAAGGACACGCGCACCTCGCCGGTGTTGTCCATGGCAGTGGCGGCGTTGCTGACGAGGTTGGACAGGATCCGGAAGACGTCGGTCTCAGCCACGAGCGGGCCGTCCTTGGTTTCGACGTCGGCGACGACTCGGAGTCCGTTCGCACTGACATCCTTGATCAACTTGATCGAATCGATGACGGCAGTGCCAAAGGGAACCAACTTGGCGTCGCGGCGCGATCGCGCGAGACTCAGAACGCTGGCAACGATCTGCGCCGCCTGACGGGCCGACTCCGTCACGATGCCGAGCAGGCTGATGCGCGGGTCGCCCTTCTCCAGCGACTCGCTGACCCGCCGCGAAAGATTGAGGACGGGGTGAAGCAGGTTGTTGACGTCGTGGGCGATCGACCCGATGAGGAATCCAAGCGCCGCCAGCACGCGCTGATGGCCCTGTTCCCATTCGCGAGCAACCTGGTCCGATACGTCGGTCAGGGTGCCACGCCATCCGATGAGGTCGCCGTGCGCAAGCACAGGCAGGCCGCTGAGCGACAGACAGCATTCGAATTGGTCAGGCTTGAATTGGTCAGGATGGGGAATTCTGAGGCGAACGTCCCGGAATGCCGTCTTGTGCTCGAGCGCCTCTTGCAGTTGGGCTACGTCGGCACCAAGCGCCGCGAACTGTGCAAGCAAAGGTTTGCCGCTCGACAGGCCGGCGACCGGCGAGGCACTCTCGAAGGTGCGCGTCACGATCAAGCTCGCGTCGGCCTCCCAGAAGTCGTCGGAGGCGGTGATTGCGAAGTCACGGAAACGGCGTTCGTTTGCCGCTCGTTCGGCGCGCGCGACCATGGCGCGTTGACGCAGCTCGATGGAGGTGACGACGGCGAACAGCAGACACGACGTCGCCACGCCGAAATAGACGACATTCACCGTCAGGGGCCGAGCCGGAAGCGCATCTGGGAAGAGATTGAGGCCGATCCGTGCAAGACCGGTCAAGAGCGCCGGCGACCAGCAAAGAAGGAACAGGCTTGCCCGGCGCGGTTGGAACAGGGCGGTTGCCACGCCCATCGTCACGACCGTCAGAATCGCGAGAAAGCCCGGCAACGCTGAGTAGCGCAGGATGGTCAGGTCCTGGATCAGGACACCGGAGCCAATCGCGGCGAGAGTAAACAGGGCGGCGAGGATGAAAACTCCCATGCGCGTCCATCTGTTACGGAGCGGCGCCTCCAGGAACGTCGCCGAGAACAGGACGGAAGTCGCATAAATCATAAAGGTGCCACCGAGCGACAGGATGCGCGACAGAATGGTCACGCCGGGCCATATCAGGCTCTCGATCAGCCCTCGGTCGCCTGCGATATAGGCGGCGATCGACACTGTCACGCCGGCCAGCAGCATGAGCGCGTGATCACCCATGGCCGCGCCTGTCGCTGCACAGTAGACCGCAAGTGTGAGCAGAACGCCGAGCAGCGCACCGAAATACAAGGCCTGGCTTGTGTAGTCCGATACGAATTGCGAGGCAGGCTCCAGCCACAGTGAAGCGCGCATCGAGCTCACTGTGTGCACACGAAGATAGAGCGTGCGCCCGAGGACGTCGGCGCGGCCGAGGTAGATGACGGGATAGGCCGTGATCGGTGGAGGGTCCGTGTAACGCCAGCTGCGCTCGAGCACCACGCCGTCTCCGTCGCCGACGACAAACAGCTGAAGCGAGCGTGTCCGAGGCTCGCGCAGCGACAGCACCCAGTCCTCGCTGTCGCGTGGCAGTCGGTCGATCTTGAGGCGCAGCCAGAAGGCTGTGTGATCATTTGCCGACAGGCCGTGGTTGGCCGGCTTGCCATCGGCAGGGAGGAAGCGCCGTCCGATCATGTCGGCGAGGGTCAAGCTGCCGTCGGGGTCGACGAAGTGATCGGCGTTGCCGCCGATGAACCCCGACGGCTCGCTGGATGCGTCCGCAGCGGCAAGATGCGGCGACAAGGCGATGCAGAGCGCGATCGCCAGTCGCGCCCAGACCAGGCCTTTCGACCGGCTGCTTCCGAGTGGCACCCCCGCCGCCCCGTTGATTTTCCCCCGTCGAGCTTCACCACGGATTGACGGAGTGTCAATGATGAAGTATTCAGTGAATAGTTCAGGTGTGGGATCCTGAACAGGATGCGTCCGCCGCACGCGTTTGCGGCGGCAGGGGAAGGCCTGAAATTGTCCTGGGCTAGCGGGGCAGGGATTGTGGGAGGGCCATACGATGGGTGTGCCGAAGCTCGTTGTGCCGGAGACGCCTTACGCTCTGCCGGAAGGCGATCAATTTCCGCTGCCCTATTCGCTTGCCAACATGGTGCGCCTGAGCGACGGGCGCCTGGCGGCGACGGGCGGCGGCGTCGACGCTGCCATTCAAGTCCAGATCTTCAACGCCGATCTCTCGGCGACGACGATGTCGGTCCCCATGACGGACCCTTCAACCTACCCGTCGCACGTTGACTCGCGTTCCCGCATCACCGCCCTGCCGACGGGCGGTTATGCGATCGGCTGGGTCGCCTCGGACACTACGACGACGCCGACGACGGACCAGCTCACGGGGCAGGTGTTCGCCGCCGACGGCACGCCGGGCGCGGCGCTGTCCCCGGGAGACAATGGCCGCATCATCGATCTCGGGTTGTCGACCCTCGCCGACGGCTCCCTGCTCTACTACTGGCACGAGGCGATCGCGGGCGGCCCGCTATCGAATCAGAGGGACGTCGTCACCCACCTCTCGACGTCCGGGACAGTGCTGGGCAGCGCGGCCCTTTCCACGACGTCCAGCCTGTCACAACCCTCAGGCTTCTACGGAGCGGTCGGCCTCAACGGCGGCGGCATCGCCACCGCCGAGACTCTGCGCCAGGGGAATGCCGACGGCACCTGGGACCTCGACCTCATGGTGCGCGTCCTCGACCACAACCTGGTGCAGCAACACCAGGCGCTGGCCTTCGACGGCGAGCTCGGGCAGAGCGACGTCATCAGCAACGCCTACGACCTCAAGGCGCTGTCCGACGGCGGCTTCGTCCTCGAGTACACGGATCGGATCTACAACAACGCGACGTCGGTGTTCGACTACGAGGAGCACATCTCTTTCTACAATGCCGACGGGACGAGGCGCGGCAACGACATTCTGCTGTCCTCGGCGCCGGGCTATTCGCTGGCCAGCCCCAAGCTCGGCGTGCTGAGCGGCGGCAACGTCGTCGCGATCTGGGAGGACGGCAAGGGCGGCTCGCACATCTGCGGCCAGATGTTCGATCCACAGGGCGACAAGATCGGCCAGCAGTTCACCATGGCCGACGCCCAGACGGCACTGACACCGGCTGGAGTGATCGGTCTCGACGCCAACAGGTTCGTCGTCAATTTCATCGATACGGGCCCTAACGAGATCCCCGGCACGCCGGTCTACGCTGTCTACGATGGCTCCACGGGTAGCAACATCAGCTGGCGCGATGCGACGACGGCGTTCGACATGAGCGCGGTGCCCTTTCCCGCCTTCGAGTCGGTGGTCAGCGCCGGCGCGAAATCGTTCACGCTCGTGGCGGCGGACAACACCCGTTTGATCGTCTCCGGCAACGGCTTCTCGTACGTCGGCAGCAGCAATGGCATGCCGACGGTCGGGACGATCTTCACGCTCGATCTTCGGGCAGGGGACGGACGCCAGCTCGTGCTCCTGAAAAATCTCTGGCTCTCAGCGCCACAGTTCTCGACCTGGCTTCAGACCGGCGACGTTCAGGCTTTCGAGAATGCGGTCGTCGCGGGCGACGACACCATCTCGGGCAACGCCCAGGACGATATCCTCATCGGTGGTCCCGGTAACGACAGCATATCGGGCCTCGGCGGCAACGACATGCTCGATGGCGGCACCGGCGCCGACACGATGCGCGGCGGCGCGGGCGACGACAGCTATGTCGTCGACAACGCCTCCGACCAGGTGATCGAGCTGGCCGGCCAGGGCACCGACCTGGTGACCAGCTCGGTGGGCTTCACCTTGGGCAACAACGTCGAGAACCTGACGCTCGTCGGCACGGCAGCCGTGAACGCCACCGGTAATGCGCTTGCCAACACGCTCACCGGCAACGCCGCCGCCAACAAGCTCGACGGCAAGGCCGGCGCCGACACCATGCGGGGCGGCGCGGGCAACGACAGCTACGTCGTCGACAACGCCTCCGACCAGGTGATCGAGCTGGCCGGCCAGGGCACCGACCTGGTGACCAGCTCGGTGAGCTTCACCCTCGGCAGCAACGTCGAGAACCTGACGCTCGTCGGCACGGTGGCCGTGAACGCCACCGGTAACGGGCTCGCCAACATCCTGGTCGGCAACAGCGCCGCCAACGCGCTCGACGGCAAGGCCGGCGCCGACACCATGCGCGGCGGTGGCGGCAACGACAGCTACGTGGTCGACAACGCCTCCGACCAGGTGATCGAGCTGGCCGGCCAGGGCACCGACCTGGTGACCAGCGCGGTGAGCTTCACCTTGGGCGACAACGTCGAGAACCTGACCCTGACGGGCAGCTTGGCGCTCTCGGGCACCGGCAACAGCCTCGCCAACGCCATTGTCGGCAACGCCGGGAACAACATCCTCGATGGCAAGGCTGGCAACGACACCCTGACCGGCGGCGCCGGCAACGACACCTTCGCCTTCTCGACGGCGCTGAACCGGTTGACCAACGTCGACACCCTGGTCGGCTTCGTGTCGGGCGCCGATCGAATCGCGCTGTCGCAGTCGGTCTTCTCAGCACTTTCCCTTGGCACCCTGGCGCCGGCTGTCTTTATGCAGGCTGCGGCGGCGACGACCAGCAGCCAGCACATCCTCTACAACGCGGCGACCGGCGTGGTGTCCTATGACGCCGACGGCAACGGGGCGGGCGCCGCCGTCGCCTTCGCCAAGCTGGCGCCAGGTCAGGCGCTGGCGGCTGGTGACTTCAGGGTCGTGTGATCTGGAACGGACTTCCCGCCACCGCGCCCCCAAGAACGGCAACCTTCAGTCAGGGACACGAAACCTGAGCCCCTCTGACCAAGCGGCCGGGGCGTTCACCCGTAAGCTCGTCGTCGCGTATCGTCTCGACGCCGGCATTGAACGTGTGACGGTAGCCCCGTGCGCGCTGGATCAGGCGTCGGCCACCCGCAGGCAGGTCGTAGACCACCTCGGGGCGCTGCAGCGACAGGCCTTCGAAGTCGATCACGTTGATGTCGGCCTTGTGACCCGGCGCCAGCAGGCCGCGGTCGAGCAGGCCGTAGGCTTCCGCCGTGCCGCGCGTCTGCTTGGCGACCAGGAACTCCAGCGGCAGCTTGGGGCCTCGCGTGCGGTCGCGGCCCCACAGGGTGAGCAGCGAGGTGGGCGAGGACGCGTCGCAGATCACGCCGACATGGGCGCCGCCATCGGCCACGCCAAGCACCGTCGCCGAATCGGTGATCATCTCGTGCACCACGTCGAGGCTGCCATAGGCGTAGTTCTCGAACGGCAACATCAGCAGGCCCTTGCCGCTGCGTGCCATCATCTCTGCCAGGGCGACAGCCTGTGGTGTCCGGCCACTGCGCTCGGCAAGGGCGGCGATCGAGTTTCCGGCGTCGGGTTCATAGTCCGGCTTCTCGCCGATCGGGAACATCTTGTGGAACGACTGCGCCATGAAGGCCCGTGAACCTTCTCCGCCCGATGTATCGGTCAAGCGACGCCGCAGATCGGCATCGGCTGTAAGGCGAGCGTAGCGTTCGGCCGGCGACAGCGTGCGCATGTCGAGCCACGCCGGATGGCCGGCAAAAGGATGCGCCGTGGTCTCGAGCCCCATCAGCACGCCGATCGGGCGTGAGCCAACTTGCGCGTTTGCCGCACGACCAGCTCGGCGCACGGTGTGGATCTGGTCGAGCGTCTCGCGCCACAGCTTCGGTTGCGCATCGACCTGCACCAGCAGGCAGGACAGCGGCCGACCCGCCACGGCCGCCGCGGCGCTCAGCGCCTCGAACTCGCCCGGCCCGAAATCGGAGTTCACCTGCAGCACGCCGCGCCCGGCGCGCTTCATGCCGGCGGCGATGCCCAGGAGCTCGGCCTCGCGGGCGCTGAGCGACGGCGTGAAGCGGCCGTCCTTGGCCTTGTGCTTGGTGGTGCGCGAGGTCGTGAAGCCCATGGCGCCGGCGCGCAGCGCCTCCTCGGTGAGCCGCGCCATCTCCTCGATCTCGCGTTCCGTCGGCTTCTCGGCATGGTCGGCGCCGCGCTCGCCCATGACGTAGAAGCGGAGCGCGCCATGCGGCAGTTGCGCCGCCACATCGATCGCCCGATGCATGGAGTCCAGGGCATCGAGATAGTCGGAGAAGGATTCCCAGGCGAAGCTGACGCCTTCACTCAGCACCGTGCCGGGAATGTCCTCCACACCTTCCATCAGATTGATGAGATAGCCCGACGAGCCCGGCCTCACCGGTGCGAAGCCGACGCCGCAATTGCCGAATACCGTGGTGGTGACGCCGTGCCAGGAGGAAGGCGTCACGTAGGGGTCCCAGGTTGCCTGGCCATCATAGTGGGTGTGGATGTCGACGAAACCGGGCGTCACCAGCAGGCCGCCTGCATCGATCTCGCGACGACCGGCACCAAGCTTGGGGCCAATGGTGGCGATCTTTCCATCTTGCACGGCGACATCGGCGATGCGGCGTGGTGCCCCAGAGCCGTCGATCACGGTTCCATTTCGGATGACGAGGTCAAACATTGTCGCAGGATAGGCCACAGGGCTGCGGCCGGTCTATGTTCGCCGCCCCGATAAGCCATCCCGTCCGGGAGACCGACCTTTGCAGAAACCTCTTCTCTTTTCGCCTCTCAAGCTGCGCGGCGTCACCGCGCCCAATCGCTGCGTGGTGTCGCCCATGGTGCAGTACCGCGCGACCGACGGGCAGGTGAACGACTACCATCTGGTTCATCTCGGCAAATTCGCGCTCGGCAAGTTCGGCATCGTCTTCACCGAGAACTGCGCAGTCGAGCCGCGAGGTCGTGTGACGCAGGGCGATCTCGGCCTGTGGGACGACGGCCAGATCGAGGGCCACCGGCGTCTCGTGCGTTTTCTCAAGCAGGAGGGCGCGCTGGCGGCGACCCAGATCACCCATGCCGGCCGCAAGGGCAGCACGCCGCGTTCCTTCGACAAGCCCGGTCAGCTCGGGCCGGAAGGCGCGGGCTGGCAAAGATGGCAGGTGGTTGGGCCGTCGGAGATTGCCGCGGCCGAGGGCTGGATGGTGCCCAAGCAGCTGGCCGCCGCCGACCTCGACGACATCGTCAGGAAGTTCGGCGAGGCGGCGCGGCGTGCCGATGCCGCGGGCTACGACGTCATCGAGATCCATGGCGCGCACGGCTATTTGTTGGCGCAGTTCCTGTCGCCGATCAGCAACACGCGCAACGACGAGTTCGGCGGCGACCGGGCCGGCCGCATGCGCTTCCCTCTGGCGGTGGCCAAGTCGGTGCGCGCCAGCTGGCCTACGCACAAGCCCATGTTCATCCGCGTCTCGACGGTCGATGGTGCCGGCGGCTGGGAGGTCGAGGACACCGTCGTGTTCGCCAAGGCGCTGAAGGAGCTGGGAGTCGATGTCATCGACTGTTCCTCTGGTGGACTCACCGGCCTGTCGACGGCGTTGCCGATCAAGCGCACCCTCGGCTTCCAGGTGCCGTTCGCCGCGGCGGTGAAGCGGCAGGCGGGTATTCACACCATGGCGGTGGGCCTCATCCTCGATGGACCACAGGCCGAGGCGATCTTGCAAGCGGGCGACGCCGACCTGATCGCGATCGGCCGTCAAGCGCTGTACGACCCGTTCTGGGCCTTGCATGCGGCACAGGAACTGGGCTGCGACGCCAACTTCGAGCTGTGGACGCCGGAATACGGCTGGTGGCTGGACAAGCGCAAGAACAACCTTGCTGACATTGCCCGACACCAGAAGGTCAGCTGACAACAGCGGGAAAGCACAATGACAGGCATTCTGGCCGGGCTTCGCATCGTCGAAGGCTCGGCGTTCATCGCCGCACCTCTGGGTGGCATGACGCTGGCGCAGCTGGGCGCCGACGTGATCCGCTTCGACGACATCAAGGGCGGGCTCGACAACGAGCGCTGGCCGGTCACACAGGACGGCCGCTCGATCTACTGGGCCGGCCTGAACAAGGGAAAGCGCTCGATCGCCGTCGACCTGCGCAGCCCGCGCGGCCGTGAGCTCCTGACCGCGCTCATCACCGCGCCGGGCGACGGTGGCGGCATCTTCACGACCAACATGCCGGCGCGCGGCTGGCTTGCCTACGAGGAGCTGGCGAAAAAGCGCGCCGACCTGATCGCGCTCAACATCATCGGGGCGCGCGACGGCTCGGCGCATGTCGACTACACGGTGAATGCCATCACCGGCTTTCCGATGGTGACCGGGCCGGTCGGCCATGACGGGCCCGTGAACGCCGTGGCACCGCCCTGGGACCTCGCCACGGCCTATGCCGGCGCCATGGCAATCCTGGCCGCCGAGCGCCACAGACGGCTTACGGGCCTGGGTCAGAGGATCGTGCTGCCCCTACAGGACATGGCGCTCGCCGCGACCTCGGCGCTGGGCTACATCGGCGAGGCGGTGGTCAACCAGGTCGACCGTCCGCGCTTCGGCAACGAGATCTTCGGCACCTTCGGCCGCGACTTCAAGACGAAGGACGGCCGCTTCGTCATGATCTGCATCTTCTCCGACCGCCATGTCGATGCGCTGGCTGCAGCCGGTGGCTTCGCACCGGCCTTCGCGCGCATCGAGGCGTCGAAGGGCGTCGACCTCAAGACCGACGCCGGCCGCTGGCTGGCGCGAGCCGAGCTCTGCGCCGTCATCGAGCCGTGGGTCACCTCGCAGACCGCGGTGGAAGTCGCCGAGGCGCTGAAGAAGGCAGGCGCGCTGTGGTCGCCCTATCAAACCTTCCGCGAGCTGGCGGCCGACAAGGAGCATGTGCTCGACAATCCGATGTTCACGGTGCTCGACCAGCCCGGCATCGGTCGATACCCGGTGGCTGCCTCGCCGCTGCAGTTCGGCGCGATCCCGCGCGAGCGGCCTCAGCCTGCGCCGGTGCTGGGCCAGCATACGGACGAGATCCTGTCGAGCATCCTGGGGCTTCCAGATCATGAGATCGCCAGGCTCCATGACGACAAGGTGGTCGGCGGGCCAAAGTGACCTTGGATCAACTAGTTGAATAGACTAGTTTAGAGTCCATGAATACCGTGGGCGCCTTCGAAGCGACGACCAACTTCTCGGCACTGTTGGAGCGTGTCGAGCACGGTGAGCAAATCATCGTTACGCGACGTGGGAAGCCGGTTGCTCGCCTGATGCCGATTGCTGAGAGCGCCAAGGTCTCCGAGGCGATGGCAAAGCTGCGTGACCTGCGCAAAGGCACGACACTGGGCGGTTTGTCGTGGAAGGAGCTGCGCGACGCCGGACGCAAGTACTAGGGATGCTGGTCGTCGACGCGTCAATTGCGTTGACTTGGTGCTTCGAGGATGAAGTCACGGCGGCGACCGAACCGATTGGTTCCCAGGTCAGCGTCGGGGAGCGCTTGGCGCTTCTGGCGGCACTACCGATGTCAATCGATGCCGAGACCGATCCGGGAGCTGGCTCGAGCCGAGCGCCTGACGATATACGATGCGGCATACCTTGAGCTCGCCGTCCGAATCGATGGCACTCTGGCGACGCTCGATCGCGCCTTGGTCCGCGCCGCCCGCCATTTGGGCGTCGCGGTCGCTCCTTGACGGATCGTCGACGTGACCCGCGTGAGACCGAACGAAGTCGTCATCGAGCTGAACGCCGTGCTCGTCGCCCTGATTGGCGACACACCGCAGGTCCTCACCCTGGAGGACGGCGCGCTCCTGCCGTCCGGGCCTTTCGAAAGCGATCACCCGACCCTGCAGACCGGCCTGCGCGCCTGGGTCGAGCGACAGACGCACCATCCCCTGGGCTATGTCGAGCAGCTCTATACCTTCGCTGATCGCAACCGTGCCGAAGCGAGCACCGGCCGGCGCATCGTGTCGATTTCCTATCTTGGGCTGACGCGCGAGCGCGCGGTCGATGGTGAACGCGAGCCGGGCTGGCAGAGCTGGTATCGCTATTTCCCGTGGGAAGACTGGCGCGACGGAACGCCGAAGCTGCTGAAGCGTGCGATTCTGCCACGGCTCGAGAAGTGGGTTGGCGAGCTCCGTGATCCCGTTCTCAGGCGCGAGCGGCATCAGCGCGTCGACGGAAACTTCGACGAGCGAAGCTGGAACGAGGAGCTGGTGCTGCAGCGCTACGAGCTGCTCTACGAGGCGCGTCTGGTGCCCGAAGCCGGCCGGCCGCGCAGTCCCGTCACGGATCCCATTCCCGGCGCGCCGATGCGCTACGACCATCGGCGCATCCTCGCCACCGGCATCGCGCGCCTGCGCGCCAAGATCAAGTATCGGCCGGTCGTGTTCGAGCTGATGCCGCCCGGCTTCACGCTCGGCCAGTTGCAGCGCGCCGTCGAGGCGCTGGCCGGCAGACCTCTGCACAAACAGAACTTCCGCCGGCAGGTCGAGCAGCAGGGCCTGGTCGAGGAGACCGGCGCCACGACCAGCGGCACCGGCGGAAGGCCGGCCAAGCTCTACCGCTTCCGCGGCGAGATCCTGCTCGAGCGCGCGCTCGCCGGCACGAAGCTGCCCATCACCCGCTCGTAAGCTCGCCGCGCTCCGCGGAAATAACCCCTTGACGTCCCTTATGCTCATTCCTAGCATTATATAGTAATGCTCATATAGAGCATAAAGGTGCTCCCATGACCATGTCCGTTCAAGCCACTCAGCTCTACGACAAGGTGAAGTCCGTGATCCTGCCGGCCGAATGGTCGGAGTTTGCGCCCGATGTCGACGCCATCCTGGCGCTGAAACGCGAACGCAATGCGGTGATCCTGGCGCATAACTACCAGACACCGGAGATTTTCCACGGCGTCGCCGACATCGTGGGCGACAGCCTGGCGCTCGCCCGCGAGGCCATGAAAACCAATGCCGATGTCATCGTGCTCGCGGGTGTGCATTTCATGGCCGAGACCGCCAAGCTGCTCAATCCCGGGCGCACGGTGCTGATTCCCGACTTGCGGGCGGGCTGCTCGCTCGCCGCCTCGATCACCGCCGAGGACGTGCGCCTGCTGCGGCAACGCTGGCCGGGCGTTCCGATCGTGACCTATGTCAACAGCTCGGCGGCGGTGAAGGCCGAGAGCGACATCTGCTGCACCTCGGGCAACGCCAGGAAGATCGTCGAGAGCCTGGGCGTTCCCAAGGTGATCATGCTGCCCGACGAGTATCTCGCACAGAACATCGCCAGGGAGACCGGCGTCGAGATCGTGACCTGGGCCGGCCACTGCGAGGTCCATGAGCGCTTCTCGGCGGAAGACGTGCGCAAGCTGCGGGCCGGTCATCCCGGGATCGTCGTGCTCGCGCATCCCGAATGCCCGCCCGAGGTCGTGGCCGAGGCCGACTTCGCGGGCTCGACGGCGGCGATGGCCGACTATGTCGGCCGCGAGAAGCCGCGCCACGTCGTGCTGATGACGGAATGCTCGATGAGCGACAACATCGCGGCCCTCAATCCCGAGGTCGACTTCGTGCGGCCGTGCAATCTTTGCCCGCACATGAAGCGCATCACGCTGCCCAAGATCCGGCGTGCGCTCGAGACCATGCGGCATGAGGTGACGATCGATCCAGCCGTCGCTGCGGCTGCGCGCCGCGCCGTCGAGCGCATGCTCGCGGCATGAGGAGGACACGATGGACGCGATCCGCGCTGAATATGCCGGCCGGCCCCTCATCATCGGTGGTGGCCTGGCCGGACTGATGACTGCGCTACGCCTTGCGCCGCACCCTGTCGTTCTGCTCGCCAAGACGCCGCTTACACAGGGAGCGGCGTCAGCCTGGGCCCAGGGTGGCGTGGCCGCTGCCGTGGGCGACGACGACGCACCTGAACGCCATGCCGAAGATACGCTTGCTGCCGGAGATGGCCTTACCGACCCTGCGGTGGCCGCTCGCGTTGCGGCAGCGGGCCCGGCTGCCATCGCCGAGCTGGAGCGCTACGGCGTCGTCTTCGACCGCGATGGCCAGGGCCGTTTCGCGCTCGGCTTGGAGGCGGCGCATGCGCGCCGCCGCATCGTCCACGTCACCGGCGACGGAACGGGAGCTGCGATCATGCGCGCGCTGGTGGTTGCGGTACACGCGACGCCCTCCATCACGGTCATCGAAGGGCTGGAAGCACGCCGGCTGCTGATCGACGATCGCGGCGTAGCGGGAGTGTTGGCCGCTGGACCACGGAGCGCCTGCCTGCTGCCGACCCGCCGCGTCGTGCTGGCGACCGGCGGCCTGGGCGGTCTCTATGCCCACACCACCAATCCGTTGGGCGCGATCGGCCAGGGCTTGGCGCTGGCCGCCCGCGCCGGCGCCGTCCTGGCCGACATGGAGTTCGTGCAGTTCCATCCGACGGCGCTCGACGTCGGGCTCGATCCCATGCCGCTGGTCAGCGAGGCGGTGCGTGGAGAGGGCGCGGTGCTGATCGACGAGACCGGCACACGTTTCATGGCGGGGCATGGGCGTGCCGAGCTCGAGCCGCGCGACGTCGTCTCGCGCGCCGTGGCCGCCCATATCACGGCTGGCCATCGCACTTTCCTCGATGCCAGAGCGGCACTGGGCGCGGCTTTCACCACGCGCTTCCCTGCCATCACAGCGCGCTGTTGCGCCGCCGGTATCGATCCGACGCGCGAGCCCATTCCGGTGCGACCGGCAGTCCATTATCACATGGGAGGCGTCGTCGTGGATGCGGCAGGCTGCAGCTCCGTCGAGGGCTTGTGGGCCTGCGGCGAGGTCTCGGCGAGCGGCCTGCACGGTGCCAATCGCTTGGCCAGCAATTCGCTGCTCGAAGCCGTGGCGGGTGCGGGCTTCGTTGCGGAAAGCCTCGCCGGCAAGGTGGTCGCGCCGCTGTCCGCACCCCGCCCCGTGGCTTTGCCGCCGGCGCCCGATGCCACGCCGCTTCGGCTTCTCCTGAGTGAGACCATGGGCGTCGTCTGTGAGGGCGACGGTCTGTCGGCAGCGATCGAACAATTGAAGCCGCTCGCCTTCCGGGGCGGTGCCTTGGCCGATCCTGCGCTGGTCGCGCTGATGATCGCGACCGGCGCTCTGGCGCGTGAGGAGAGCCGCGGCAGCCACTGGCGCCGCGACTTTCCCAAGACCTCACCAGCCTGCGCGCGCCGCCTGGTGCAGCGCGTGCACGATACCGGCACACGTCTTGTCTGCCGGCCAATGCCTCTTCCTGTCGTCTCGCAATCCCTTGTCGCTGGAGAATGACCATGGCGCTCACTTCGCTTCCGCTGTTGATGCTCGAGCCGATCGTGCGGGCGGCTTTGCTGGAGGATCTCGGTCGCGCCGGCGACATCACCACCGACGCCATCGTGCCGGCGACCCTCAAGGCCGAGACCGCTTTGGTGGCGCGCCAAGCCGGGGTCGTAGCGGGTCTCGATGCGGCATCGCTCGCCTTTCGCCTTGTCGATCCGACGATCGCGGTGCGCGCTGATCGGCCTGACGGCAGCCGCGTGCAGCCGGGAGATCGCATCGCTGTCATCGCCGGGCCGGCGCGCAGCGTGCTGACGGCCGAGCGTGTGGCGCTCAACTTCCTCGGCCATCTGAGCGGCGTCGCCAGCGCCACTGCAACGCTGGTCGAAGCGGTGAAGGGCCACAAGGCCCGCATCTGCTGCACGCGCAAGACCATGCCGGGACTGCGCAGCCTGCAGAAGTACGCCGTACGCGCCGGCGGCGGCGTCAATCACCGCTTCGGCCTCGACGATGCCGTCCTGATCAAGGACAACCATGTCGCCGCCGCAGGTGGCGTCGCGGCGGCGATCCGTGCCGCTCGTGCAGGCATCGGTCATCTCGTCAAGATCGAGATCGAGATCGATCGGCTCGACCAGCTCGACGAGGCGCTGGCCGAGAAGGCTGATGCAGTCCTTCTCGACAACATGACGCCCGACCAGCTTGCCGAAGCGGTGCGTCGCATTGATGGCCGCGCGATCAGCGAAGCGTCGGGGCGCATCACGCCGGCGACCGCGCCCGCGATCGCTGCGAGCGGTGTCGATCTCATTTCCGCAGGCTGGCTCACTCACAGCGCTCAGGTTCTCGATATCGGCTTGGATTGGCGGTCAGGCGCCGTCGAAGTGAGACCTGTCGCAGCCTGAGGCGGGCCAAACGGGCGCGATTCTTGATGAGGATGCCGTATTGCCGTCATCGAGCCATGGTCCTATTTCCTCTCCATGAGAGAGGCGCTTTCCCAATCCCGTCTCGCCGACATCATCGACCAGGCGCGCGGCAAGACACCGGCGGACCTGGTCATCAAGTCGGTCGGCATCTTCGACCTGACGTCTGGCGAGATCGCCACGGGTGACATCGCCATCGCGGGCGATCGCATCGTCGGCATCCGGGAGACCTATTCCGGTGCGACCGAGATCGACGGGCGCGGCCTGATCGCGGTGCCGGGTTTCATCGACAGCCACGTCCATTGCGAATCGTCCCTGGTGCCGCCGCTCGAATTCGACCGCTGTGTCGTGCCGCGCGGCACGACAACGGCGATTTGCGATCCCCACGAGATCTGCAATGTGCTGGGCATCGCGGGACTGAAGTTCTTTCTGGAATGCGCGGCCGTCACCGTCATGGATCTGCGCGTGCAGCTGTCATCCTGCGTGCCGGCGACGCATCTCGAAACGTCGGGGGCGCGGCTGGAGGCCGAGGATCTGTTGCCCTTCAAGCATCATCCCAAGGTAGTGGGACTCGCCGAGTTCATGAACGTGCCGGGGGTGCTCAACAAGGATCCGGGCGCGCTCGCGAAGCTTGCGGCCTTCTCCGACGTCCAGATCGACGGCCATTCGCCGCTCTTGTCGTCCTACGACCTCAACGCCTACATCGCCGCCGGCGTGCGCAACTGCCATGAGACGACGTCGGCCGCCGAAGCGCGCGAGAAGCTCGCCAAGGGCATGCAAGTCCTGGTGCGTGAAGGGACGGTGTCCAAGGATCTCGCGGCATTGGCCGAGCTGATCACGACCGAACGCGCGCCGTTCCTCGCGCTGTGCACCGACGATCGCAATCCGCTCGACATCGCCGAGGAAGGCCATATCGACTATCTGATCCGCGCCGCCATCGGCCGTGGTGTGCGCCCGCTCGACGCCTATCGCGCCGCCACCTGGTCGGCGGCCCGACACTTCGGGCTGTTCGATCGCGGGCTGGTGGCGCCGGGACAGCTCGCCGATCTCGTGCTGCTGGAGGATATCGCCACCTGCAAGGTCCAATCAGTGATCTGCCGCGGCGCGCCGGTGACCGCCGACCGCTTCAAGGCGCGGCCGGACGTGCCGTTGGTCGGATTGGACTCGGTGAAGCTGCGGCTGGTGACGGCCGCGACGTTCTTTATGCCGGCTGGCGCCGCCGGCTCACCGCCCGTGATCGGCATCAGGCCAGGACAGATCCTCACGGACCGGCTCGCACTCGACGTTGCGCGTGAGAACGGTGCATTCGTCGCCGATGTCGTGCGCGATATCCTCAAGGTCGCGGTGCTGGGTCGGCACAATGACCGCGGCGATGTCGGGCACGGCTTCGTCAAGGGCTTCGGCATCACGCGCGGCGCCATCGCTTCCTCGATCGGCCATGACAGCCACAATGTCTGCGTCATCGGCTGCAACGACGCCGACATGGCGGCGGCGGTGAACCGCCTGATCGTCCTCAAGGGCGGCTTCGCGGCCGCGGTCGACGGCAACGTGGTCGCTGAGCTGGCCCTGCCGATCGCCGGCTTGATGAGCGATCGGCCATTCGAGGAAGTCGAGCATGGGCTGCGTGCGTTGCGTCAAGCCGTGGTGGCGCTGGGCACCAGGCTGCACGAGCCCTTCCTGCAGATGGCCTTTCTCGCCTTGCCTGTCATCCCGCACTTGCGCATCACGGACAAAGGCCTGGTCGACGTCGACAAGTTCGCGCTTGTCGACTGATTCCGCCTGACAACCGCGGGGCAACGCGCAGGTTCGCCCAGCGTTGTCGAGCCGAGGCGCCGGTTGCGCCCGGAGATCCCAATGGCCAAAGCTTTCCATCTGCTGCCCGCGCTCGCCGCTCTGTTGCTCGCGGGCGTGGCCTTTGGGCAACAATTCCCAGCGGAGGTGCGCGGTCAGATCGATGAGATGCTGAGCCGCTCGGTGCTGGCGCCGCCGGTATCGCCGACGGCAACCTGTGGCACGCTTGTGGTCGGCCAGGAGAAGAGCTGGACGGCGCCCTGGAAGCGTGGCTTCTCGCACCATCCGTCCGAATGGCCGTGGCTGCGCCAATATCCCGTCGGCACCGCTTTCCGCTTCTGCCAGTATGCGGCCAGGGTGACGGGCATGAACTCGGAGGTCACCTATATCGCGGAAGTCGCCACGATCAATCCCACCCCTGTGCAACTCGTGGCCTGGATGACCAACGCCTGCCGCAAGGCGATCCAGATCACCAGCGCCTCGCCGTCCAGGTTCGATGAATGCGTGCGCGGCCTCTATTGGGGCCTGCCCCTGCAGGCAACCGACGATAAGAAGAGCTTTCTGGGCGTGCGCCAGTTCTCAGGAGGCAACTTTGTGATCGCGGGCGCCGTGACCCTGGATACCGCCCGTGGGGGCGTGGTCTGTCATCGTGACGGCGTCGCTCTGTTGCGCGAACGGCCGGGCCTGCCGGCGATCGGCTATTTCGTGCTGACCGAGACACCCGACGGCAGGACTGAGAAAGCGGTCAACGACGGGGAGCTGGCGGAATGCTTCAAGATCGCCTCGCCCAAGGAATGGCCCGGCGGCTCGGCCGCCGCCGTCGTCGGCACGACCCGCGACCAGTTCTGGAACGCCCTGCCGAAGCTTGGCCGATCGCCAGCCGAGTTCGGACTTTCGGTGCGCGCCGACCTCGAGCCGTCCGAGACGTGGCGGCGTGTGGTGCGCGAAACCCATCTCGCCGCACTCAGGTCCAACGACAATCTGCTGATGGATGCTTGGGTGCTGGCGCACGCGCCCGATCTGCTGCGCTGATACGGGCGGCGACTTAGCCGGCCATCCAGCCGCCATCGACCATCAGGTTCTCGCCGGTTATGAAGGTTGACTCGTCGGAGGCGAGGAAAAGGACCGCGTTGGCGACGTCCTCGGAGCGCCCGAGCCGTGGCAGCGGTGTCCTGGCATGGCTATAGTCGATCCAGCGCGGCTCGATGGCGCGGCCGGTCTTGCCGGTCAGGATCTTGCCCGGCGCCACGGCGTTGCAGATGATGCCGTCCTTCGCGTAGTCGACCGCGACCTGGCGCGTCAGATGGACGACGCCGGCCTTCGAGATGCCGTAGGCGGCGTTCTCGGGCGAAGCGACCATCCCGTGCTGGGAGGAGATGTTGACGATGCGGCCGCGCACCTCGTTGCGGATCTCCTGCCGCTGCATCTGGCGAATCGCGGCGCGGCACATCAGGAACACGCCGGTCAGGTTCACGTCGAAAGTCCGGTTCCAGTCGGCAAGCGTCGTGTCGGCAAGCTTGCCGCCCAGGTTCAGCACCGCGTCGTTGACCAGGATGTCCAGGCGGCCGGTCGGCGCCGCTGCGCGACGGACGGCTTCCTCGGCGTCCGCCTCGCGCGAAACGTCGCCCTGGAAGAAGGGCGCATTCAGGATCCGGTGCGTCGGCTCGCCGCCTTCGCGTACCGTCTCCGTGATGTCCATGAGCAAGAGCAGCGCGCCTTCCTCGGCGAACTTGCGGGCGATGGCCCGCCCGATACCCGAGGAAGCGCCGGTGATCAGCGCCGTTTTGCCGGCCAAGCGTTTCATCTCTGCCTCATGATCATGTCGCGCTCGAGCTTGGCCACCCAACGCGCGAACGGCCAGAGCAGCACGAAGAACAGGATGGCGGCGGCGGTGAGCGGCGTCGGATTGTAGGTCTGCTCCTGGGCGACTCGGGCCGAGCGCAGCAGCTCGGGCAGCGCCACCAAGGAAGCGATCGAGGTGGTCTTGACCAGCTCCAGGGAATTCGATGCAAGCGGCGCCAGCACGCGCGAGATGGCCTGCGGCAGGATCACCAGGAAGATCGCCTGCAGGGGCCGCAGCCCCAACGCGAGAGCGGCTTCACGCTGGCCATGCGGCACAGATTCGATGCCGGCACGGAAGATCTCGCCATAGTAGCCGGAATAGTTCAGGACCAGCGCAAGCACGCAGGCGGCGAAGCTGGGCAGCTTCAGGCCCAGGAACGGCAGCCCGTAGAAGATCAGGATCAGCAAGACCAGCACAGGAAAGGAGCGGAACAAGTCGATCCAGACCAGCAGGGCGATGTTGGTCCATTTGTGATGGAAGCTGTAGATCACCGCGATCAGCAGGCCGACGGCGACCGCGATGGGTACGGTCACGACTGCGAGCAGGGCGGTGAGCTGCAGGCCCTGCCAGAGCAGTGGCCAGATTCGGACGAACGAGTCCCAGTCGGCGAAATTGTCGAGGAAGAGTCTCAGCGCTTCCATGGTCACCGCCGATGGGCCGGTGCCGGCCCGGTGGTGCGCTCGATCCAGCGGCTGGCAACCACCAGCGGTACGAAGAACAGGAGATAGAGCGCGGCGGCCAAGGTGAGCGGCGAGGGATTGGCGGCGATCGCCATGGCGCTTTGCGCGCGGCCCAGAAGCTCAGGCAGCGAGACGGCGGTGCCGAGCGCCGTGCCCTTGGTGATGGCGATGGCGCGATTGGTGAGCAGCGGCACGGCGATGCGGATCGCCTGCGGCAGCACGACCAGAAAGAGAATGCGAAAGAAGCCCAATCCCAACGACCGCGCGGCATCCCACTGGCCCTGCGGCACGGCCTGGATGGCGGCCCAGAAGATTTCGGTGGCAAACGCTGCCAGCACCAAGCCCAGCGCCAGCGTGGTGGCGGCGAAAGGCGAGAGCTGGATGTCGGCATAAGGCAGCGCGAAATAGAGAAAGACGATGATCACGAGCTGCGGCAGCGTGCGGAAGATGTCGACGAAGACGACGATGCCGATATCGGCCGGCCGCCATCGGAGCGCCCGCACGATTGCGAGCACGAGACCTGTGCCGACCCCCATGACGATGGTGAGCAGCGCCACCTGAACGGTGACGCCGAAGCCGCCCAGGATCGACGGCCAATACTGGGCGAGAATCTGCGGGTTGAAGAAGTTGTCGACCAGCGGACCCATCGGGTCTAACCCTCGGGTCGGCCGGCTACTTGCAGCTCGGCACGTGCGGCTTGAACTCGTATCCCTTGAAGCCGGGCGCACCGTAGCCCACGAACACCGCGTTGATGGTCGAGGTCTGGTCCGGCGGCGAGCCGTACCACTTCTCGTGCAGCTTCGCG
>Ga0081455_10001813_pt1 | contig 25755 bp, 39 predicted proteins | sample TabmetS3T2R1_FD_70207 | JGI IMG/M metagenome (GOLD analysis project Ga0081455, IMG submission 70207) | Tabebuia heterophylla rhizosphere microbial communities from the University of Puerto Rico - S3T2R1 | ecosystem: Host-associated > Plants > Roots > Rhizosphere ...
GGCCAGTCTTACAGGTACCCCTCAGCGATCTCACCGCGCGGGGCACCGCGGCTCCCCCCGCCCCGCACGACACGCTGGCAGCCGCCGAGCGCAAGCACATCCTGGCGGTGCTGGAGGAGACGCAGTGGGTGCTGGGTGGCCCGCACGGTGCGGCAGTGCGCCTGGGGATGAAGCGCTCTACCCTGCAGTTCCGCCTGCGCAAGCTGGGGCTCACCCGCCCCGGCAAGTGAAGGCTCCCCTGCCTCGTATACGCGTTTCTAGAGATGTCCACATATGGGCATGATGCCCGCCCGTTGGCATCGTGGTCTTGGCACCGTGGTGCCCATCGCCATGCCCCTCTTCTCCTATCGTGCTGTCTACCAAGCGCTTCCTGCCCGCCGGCAGGCCCAGAAGGCGCCGGCACAAGGATTGCTCTTCCTGTTGTGCATAAGGCGAGGCTGCCACTGAGGGAAGAGAAGGTGGGACAATGCTCAAGATTACCGTACATGATACTGCTGGCCACCTGCGCATAGCACTCGAAGGCAGGCTCGCCGGGGCGTGGGTCTGTGAGTTAGAACAGTGTTGGCTCACCGCCAAGGCGAGCTACCCACACCGACCACTCACGGTTAACCTGACGAGCGTGACCTTCATCGATCAAGCTGGGCGGTATCTCCTGCAGTTGATGCACCGCGACCGTGTGAGCTTCGTGACGTCCAGCTTGATGTGGCAAGACATCATAGAACACATCACAGATGCGCAGGAGAGCGACTGAGAAAGGCCATGTATGTTGTGATTGAGAAAACAGCCGCCCCTACCGGGGCGTTTCTATAGAGCGCAGAGCATAGATTGAGGCACCGCCCATGGGGGCCAGGCCTGTGGACACCGGTCTGGCCCAAGGCCCGAGAGCCGATGCCCAAGGAGGTTAAGTATGAGGTGGCAGCCTATGGGTGTTGGCCTGGTGGTGTTGGCCGGTCTCGGCGGTTGTATGGTCGGACCGCACTATCACACACCGCAGGTGCCAGCGCCGTAGGCTTTGAATTTGATGGCCAGTATTTCTCTATATCGACGGTCTACAGCAAGATAGGCCGCGCAAGAAAGAGAGGTAGCCACGATGGCCAGAATTCGATCTCTTGAAGGACGCGAGGCAGGAATTCTGACAGGAATCATTCAGGGCGTGTTTCGGCTGGCTCTCGGCCGCCCTCTGAATCCGACCAAGGTTCAGGCGCATGCCCCGCGCGCGATGCTCGCTTCGTTCCTGTCCAACATGATCTTTGGCTCCGGACGGTGGGCCGTCGGCCGGAACCTGGTCCAGATGGTCCGCATCCGCGTAGCGGCCCGTAACGGTTGCCCTTTCTGAATGGACGTTAATGCCGCCGTGGGCGGCAAAGCCGGCCTCTCGCGGGAGCAGATTGAGGCTGCACTCGGCATGACGGAATCCAGCAACTTGCCTGAGCGGGAGCGCATCGCGTTGGAATACGCAGACCGCGTGAGCGCAACGCCTGTCGATGTTCCGGACGCATTCTTCGCACACCTGCAGCGGCTGTTCTCGGAACGCGAGATCGTCGAACTGACGGCGCATATCGCTCACGAGAATTACAACGCCAAGTCGAACCGGCCGCTGCGCGTTGAAGCCAACAACTTCTGCGAGATGCCGTTGCCGCAACCGCAGGCGTAGGTATCGTAGCGAGCCGGCTGAAAAGAGCGCTGCCTAGGCTCCCCCCACCCCCGCACGATACGCTGGAAGCAGCCGAGCGTAAGGACATCCGGGCCGTGCTAGGGGAGACGGGATGGGTGCTGGGCGGGCCGCACGGCGCGGCTGTGTGGCTGGGAATGAAGCGCTCCATCCTACAGTGCCGCCTGGGCAAACTGGGACTCACCCGTCCCAGCCCGTGACGATGCGTTCCCCTCTCGCGCCGGCCCGCCTATCGCGGTGCCCACATGTGGTCACGCTGCCAGTGGGCTGGCAGCGTGGCCCTGGCACCCTGGGGCTCGTCGCCCTCCCCTGCTTCCTCTATCTGGCTGTCTTCCAAGCGCTTCCTGCTTGTTGGCCGACCCTGCAGGGACTGGCACAGGGATTGCGTGACCTGTTGAGGTAGAAGGCAAGATCGCGAGGCCGGCAGGATGTGCGTCCGCGATCGCCTACCGGCGCAACCCCATGGCCTCTGCTTCGACGACCACGGCGCGGTGGTATGTGGCGGTGCCCGCGCGAAGGAGGTTCTCAAGATGTCTGGAATTAGATGGCTCATACTCCTGCTGCTGGTGGTGGGGCTGTCGGGGTGCTTCATGACCAAAGTGGCGACGGTGCCGATGCGCGTGGGAGGCGCCGTAGTCTCCGTCGTTCCGGTCGTCGGGGAGCCGGCCTCTGAGGCGATTGACAAGGCCGCGGATGCTGTGGATACGCTGCCATTTTGATGGCTGCCGAGGTGCGGAATAGCGGCGCGCGGCCCGGCGATGTCGTCGCCATACTCGGGGTGGGCGGACTCGGCCATCTGGGTGTGCAGTTTGCCGCCAAGATGGGTTTTAAGACTGTCGCTATCGCACGAGGTGAGGATAAGGAGCCTCTAGCCAGGAAGCTCGGCGCGTGGCATTACATTGACAGTCAGGGGCAGGATCCTGCGGCGGAACTGGTCAACTTAGGTGGCGCAAGGGTGATTCTCGCAACCGGGACGAGCGGCGAAGCGATGAGTGCAGTCCTGGGCGGGTTGGGCGTCCGTGGGACGTTGGTGGTCCTTGGCGCTCCTGAGTCGCTCGAAGTGTCTCCATTGCTGCTCATTTCAGGACGCAGGTCGGTCGTGGGCTGGTACTCCGGCACGTCAATCGATGCGCAGGATACCCTCGCCTTCAGCGTGCACAATGGTGTACGGTCACTGAATGAGGTCTTCCCGCTGGAGCGGGCAACGGAGGCCTACGAGCGGATGATGAGCGGCAAGGCACGGTTTCGAGTCGTACTCACCACCGGGCACTAGTCGGGTGCGATGCCGCCTCACAAGCATAGGCGGCGGAGCCGCGCGGGTGCAGCTCATAGGATGCTATTAGCGCCTCACATGCGGTCCAGTGATGTGCATCGTTAGATGCCGCGCGACAGCGACTCCTTGGAGTGCAGAGATGACCGCGAACAAAAGCATGGTGGAAAAGTACATGGACGGCTCCAGGAAAAGCGACCATGAGCTGCTCCTATCTTGCCTGACTGATGACCGTGCATGGGAGATGCCCGGCGCATTGCACTTGCTTGGCAAGGAAGCCTTCGACAAGGCAATCAAGAACGATGCGTTTGTTGGCAGCCCCACCATAACCATCACGCCAATGACGGAAGAAAACGAGGTCGTAGTGGCGGAAGGCTCAGTGCGCACCCAGAGAAAGGCCAGCGGACTCCTAAGCGCAGTATTTTGCCATGTATGCATTATGCCACGCGGCAATAGTAAGCGGATGACCACGTATGTCGTGGACGTCAAGTGATGGTTGGCTGCCGGTGTCGTCTTACGCGGGCGTTCGGCGGCCATCGACTGCATGGGATGCATCGATAGAGCAACCCCCTGGTGAAAGCATCTCTTTGAACAGAGGAGCAATGCACATGTCAGCTACAAACAAAGCAATCGTTGCCAAGGTAAACGCGGCTTTTGCCGCAGGCAGCACCGAAGGATTCCTGTCGTTCTGCGCGGAAGACGTAGCATGGACAATGGTCGGCGACAAGACCGTGAAAGGCAAGGCCGCCATTCGCCAATGGATGGCGTCAATGGAACCCATGGAGCCGCCAAAGTTTACAGTCCATAATGTCATCGCCGAGGGTGACTTCGTCACGGCCTACGGCGACATGACCATGAAGGACAAGGATGGAAAGGTAGTGCCATACGCGTACTGCGACATCTACCGCTTCCGAGGCGATAAGATCGTCGAATTAAGCGCTTTTGTCATACAAACCGAGGCAAAGTACTAGAGCACTGCTCAAAGCCGATGGCCTTTTGTGGTTGCCGGCGTGATGGAGAATCTGGGTGTGCTGCTTGTCCTGGTCGCCCTGAGTCTGGTACAGGTGAGCGTTGTCACGCCCTTCAATGGCACGGCGCCGCTGTTCGTTCTGGCGCTGGCCTCTCTCTTGCTCAAAGACGTCGAGCGGCTGACTGGGCGCATCGTGCTGGGGACTGTGCTCATCGTGTTGGGAGTCTTTCTGCTGACCGCTGTGGAAACAGGAGATGTCTATGGTGGGTAGTGTTCTAAAAGTGGAGATGGACTGCGACTGATGGCACACTGCGCCTCCTCTTGACGGTCTCCAAAAGCAAAGAGGGGTTCATGACCTGTATCGCAGTCCGATGTCCCCACTGCGACAGTGAGCAGATCGTCAAACGCGTGACAACGCACTGCGGCACCCAGCGTTACCTGTGCCAGAACACGGCGTGTGCTCGGGGGAGTTTTCTGCTGGACTACCGTAACTGAGGCTGTTGACCTGAGGTGAAACAACACATCATCGCCATGCGTCTCAATGCCAGTGGGGTGCGCGATACCGCGCGAGTGCTGCGCATCAGGACCGACCGCTCAATTTCTAGCAGTTTGTCGCGCGTACAATCTGGCTGAGGTGTGGCGTCTCTCCGGTCCGTGTGAGAGCCAATCGCCTGCAAAGACGCGAGCCTCAGCAAGGCTTCCTCGTTCACAGGTAGGCCAACGTCGACCTTCTACAAACTCCGATAAATTGAGCGACTCGAGATGCTACCTCATAGAGGGGGAAACAATGATCCTCATCTTGATCACGCTCGCGCTCACCGTTGGTGGAGTGACGATCTATTGGGCTTTGAGGAGCCGAGACTTCCGGAAATTCTTGGCAGGAGCATTCTTCGTCAGCGCGGGAATTCAGTTCTATCTCTACCTTGCCGATGTATCGGTGCCGCTCTTGGGCACGAGCTTTGTGCAGACGCCTCAGCTCAGTGCCGTGCGTTCCATACCCAACTTCATCTTCTTTCTGGTCACACTCTACTTTGGGTTCATCAAAAAGCCAAAGTAGGCCAACTCATCAAGTGGCCGGGAAGTTGACGATCGCCGAGGTCAGCGACTCCGGGGGAAGCGCCGCTGTGAAATGATCGAAACCCGAGAGGGTCAGCACTTGGGCGTTCGGGTACAGGCGCTTGAGGGCCTCGCGCTCCTGCGGGGCCACCACGCGGCGTCCGGTTCGAAAGGAGCGGGATTGATCGTGAAATCGAGAGAAACTCTTCTAATTCAGAAGGTGGTGTTGGGCCAGGCGCTACGCCCAAGTGCGGCACCTGAAGTGGGGTTACGCCGCTACGAGCGCACGCGGGCGCGGAGAACGGACGCCGTGGTACGATTGGCGCGGCGGAATGCTCGCTTTGGCTCCCTGCGGAGTCGCCCGGCTTGCTGGCTGCGAGACCTGATGGTACGGCTCGTTCCAGAGGCCGTACTACTCAGATCGCTTATTGCGCTCGGCCTCCCACAGGACGAACTGGACCCCTAATGTGTCCAAAAGCACGAGGGAGTGTTTCAGATGTGCACTTCATAGAGTTAGACCCACCAGCCGAATGCATATCGATTGATGACCAATCCCAGGACAATATCCGCGGTGGATCAGGACAGGAACGTGCGCGATATCTTGCTCCTCAAGCCATGTTGCCGTTGCACTGTACAGTCAAACATACCTGGTCTATACTGCACTTTACTGGCGAGAACTTCGCAATGATCAGCTTGGTTGACCGTATGAGGTCTCATGAACGGTTATGGGATGAGGTCGCACGGTGCTACGCGTGTATGAGGTCGCCCATGGGGAGACATGGGCCCGATCCGTTCGGCGACCGCCTGAGCGTTCTGGTCACGGTGTTGCCCTCGACCTGGAAGCCCGCATCGTCGCGTATGAGTCCACTACATCTAGAGACCAGGATACATACCCACAGTCATTACATGTAGTGACTTATCTCTAGTACTCCATCACAGCAAATTTGATGGATGATAAGGATATCGGATACAGTCTGGTCAACCTATCCATAAGAAGGATGACCAGTATGCCCAAGAAAAAATATCTCGTGACGCTCAGTGACGATGAACGCGAGCAACTCGAACACCTGCTGCACAGTGGGACGCATGCGACCCGCAAAGTGACCCGTGCGCGTATTCTCCTCAAAGCGGCCGAGGGCTGGCACGATAGCGCCATCGCTGCCGCCCTCGCTGTGGGGAGCGCCCCAGTCGAACGCCTCCGCCAACGCTTCGTCGAAGAGGGGCTGGGAGACCTGGAGGAGCGGCCACGCCCCGGCACACAGCCCAAGCTGGATGTGAAGGCCCAAGCCCGCTTGATCGCGGAAGCCTGTAGTGCCGCGCCAGAAGGTCGCCAGCACTGGACCTTGCGCCTGCTGGCCGATCGGGTGGTGGCCCTGGGCCTCGCGCCGTCGTACTCCTATGAGAGTGTCCGCCACGTCTTAAAAAAACGGTCCTCAAGCCATGGCTGAAGAAGCGATGGTGCATCCCCGAGGTGAGTGCGGAGTTCGTCGCTGCGATGGAAGACGTCCTGGAGGTCTACGCCGAGCCGTATGATCCCACACGGCCGAAGGTCAACTTTGATGAGACCACCAAGCAACTCATCCAAGAGACCCGGCAACCGCTGCCGGCCCAGCCAGGGCGGCCGCCACGCTATGATTACGAATATGCCCGCAACGGCACGCGTAACCTTTTTCTCTTCGTGGAACCCCAGGCGGGCTGGCGGCACGTGCAGGTGACGGAGCGGCGGACCAAGCTCGACTTCGCCCACGCGATGCAGTGGCTGGTGGACGAAGGCTACCCCGCAGCCACGGTGATTCGCGTCGTGCTGGACAATCTCAATACCCATAAGATCGCGTCGCTGTATGAAGCGTTTGAGCCTGCTGAGGCGCGGCGGATTGCTAGGAAGTTGGCGTTGCATTTTACACCCAAGCATGGGAGCTGGTTGAATATGGCCGAGATCGAGTTAAGCGTCCTGCAGCACCAATGCCTCGACCGTCGTATCCCCGACGCAGCCACGCTCAAGCGAGAAATCGCGGCCTGGGAACAGCAGCGCAATACGGAGCAAGCGACTATTGATTGGCGCTTTTCTGTCTCCGATGCGCGCAAGAAACTCAAACGCCTCTATCCATCACTTCCAGCGTGATGGAGTACTAGATGTAGTGACCAGATTTAAAGCCTATATAGCGTTGGGCACAAGTGGATTTTTCGGGCGATTGAGGACATGAAGAAACAACCCGCCAATCTTCCAATCATGTCCTTCGAATCCGCGAGCGCGTTGCGTAAGTGGCTTCATGAGAATCACGCCACCTCTGACGGGATATGGGTACGGATCGGCAAGAAACATTCCGGCGTAGCCTCTATTACCTTTCATGAACTGCTCGACGCAGGGCTTTGTTTCGGTTGGAGTGAAAGCACACGACGCGCAGGCGACGAGCAATCATACTTGCAGCGCTTTACTCCTCGACAGACAAAGGGCACGAAGTCAATGCGGAACCAGGAACGCGTTCAGAGACTCATAGAGGAAGGCAAGATGATGCCCTCTGGTCTCGAAGCACTGTGCATTCGTGCAGACTTTGCGCCGAACCATTCATGCAAGCCGCAGCCGCTTCGCGGCTTGGCTTCATTCAGACGTTGGGCGTCGGGAACACGATCCACCGGTGGGAGATATTGAACATGGATGCAATCAACCTCGCGGCAAAGCTCACGAGATTTACGGAGCACTGGCAGCCGAGAACCGTCGGCCAGTTCAACGGACATGACCTCATGGTGGTCAAAGTTAAGGGCGAGTTCGTCTGGCACAAGCATGATGACACGGATGACTTCTTCCTTGTCCTGAAGGGTCGGCTCACCATCCGTATGCGAGATCGAAACGTCCATCTTGGCCCAGGTGAGGTATTCGTGGTACCCAAGGGGGTCGAGCATTGCCCTGTCGCGGAGGAAGAGGCGCACATTCTTCTGATCGAGCCCACGGGGACGCCTAATACCGGCAACACCGAGACTGCTGCCCCTCGACGCGTCATTTAGGCCAATGTGGATCACGCCGCCCACCCATCCGTTCGAGCGGACCGGCCAATAGCGTTGCTGTTGGCTCCCCTCGCGGCTGCGCCGCTCGACGGCCGCTCAACGGAAGCGTTAGCCGGCGCTTGAGAGGAGGCGATCCATGAGTAGCGACGCGTTATTTGGGCTCAGCATCTTGATGAGCTTTCTTGCTTTCGCCATCGTCACGAAGGTGTACATCTGGCCGCGACTCCGGGTCATGTGCCGAACGGATGCCCTCATTCCATTGGTAATTCCCCACACATTTCGGTTTGTTGGGCTCAGCTTTCTGATCCCTGGGGTCGTATCCCCCTCGCTTTCGCCGGCCTTCGCTATTCCGGCAGCGTATGGTGATCTAGTTGCAGCCATCCTTGCGGGCGTCGCGACATTGGCACTTGCCGCTCGCGCATCCTGGGCCATCCCGATTGTGTGGGTGTTCAACGTGTGGGGCGCAGTCGACCTCTTGCACGCAATCTACCAAGGCCAAATCGGCGTGGGCATTGCCCCTGGATCGCTGGGAGCGGCGTTTTTCATCCCGACAGTCGTTGTCCCACCGCTACTCGTTACGCATGGGCTCATATTTTGGCTGCTGCTGCGGCCAAAGCAATGAAGCGGCGCCCGAATCATGGGTACTACATGGCGCCTGGTCAGATTCAGTCCCGGCTAACAAGGCGCGAGACTGTTGAAAAGTCGATTTTCCGAAAATGCAATCTAACAAAATCAATCACTTGCAAAGCTCGCAAGCTCCAAAAACGGGGTTTTCACACAGTCTCGCGCTCCAGCGGACCAGCCACTCGCTACGCTCGCGGCCGGCCGCTGAGCTTAAGCGTTCGGCTGACATTTTGCGTAAGGGCATTCCCATCATGCAACCCCAATCAAAAAAGGCAACGCCCATGCTCTGGCGGAGCACCTTACTGGCCCTGTGCACCTCGTGGCGCTCTCCTATGGGGGGTTCCCCGCCACCCTGGTAGCGTTGGAACACCCCGACCTTGTGCGCAGTCTGATCGTGCTGGAGCCCGTCATGGGGGCCCTACTGGCAGATATCCCAGAGGCCAAGCCCGTGCTTGACGAGTGGGGCGAAGCCTTCACGCCGATTCGCACGGCGGCGCAAGCTGGGGATACCCGGCAGGCGGTCGTGTACCTCACACCAACGGATAATTCCAGCGTCATCATCAGGTACAATCCCCCTATTTCACACGGGCAAGAAGGGGACTCTGCCATGGCATCCAATCCATTGTTTTACCAACTCCTACTGGTCGCTCTCGTGTTGATCTGCCTCATGGTTCATGTCGGATTGCCCGACGATATACCGCGTGTGACCAAAACGCCCTTAGCCCCCAAGCCGCCCCGTCGCCGACGTTCCACAGAACCTAAGCCGTTTACCGGGCTCATCCACCAACCGCTCTGTGAGGCCTGTAAGCAAAAGACCGCTAGCCGCCCGAAGGCGCCAGGGTCGCCGCCGCCTGTAATCACCTTCACACGAGGACGTCGGCGCGCAGTCGATACGCAAGCCCACTTCTGTCCCGATCCCACTTGCTCGTACTACGGCCGGCTTGGACTCGGCAACCTGCGCGCCAATGGGCACCCCGGCGGACAGCCCTGGCGCCAGCTGCAATGTGTCTCATGCCACGGGTATTTCTCTGAGACATATAGCACGATTTTTCATGGCAAACGCTCATCTCCTGAGCGCATCGTGCACGTCATCGCCTGTTTGGCTGAAGGGTTAGGCATCCGGGGCACGGTGCGGGTCTTCGAGATCGATGCCAATACTGTGCTGCAGTGGTTGGTGGAAGCCACCGAACAGCTCAAGGCCTTTTCAGACTACTTTCTGCACGAGTTGCAGATCAATCAGATTCAACTCGACGAACTCTACGCGGTGCTCAGGGCGGTCAGAGACGGTGACATGCATGAAGCCGAGGCGGTGGAACAGCTATCGCGTTCACCCCACTGGGTCTGGACCACCATCGATCCTGAGACGAAACTGCTGCTGAGTGTCCAGGTGGGGGAGCGCAGCTTGGCGATGGCTCAAGCTATCCTGCATCAAGTTGTGCAGGTATTGGCGCCGGGCTGTGTGCCGCTCTTTCTGAGCGATGGATATGCGTATTATCTCACCGCCATCGTGGCCCATTGCGGTCACTGGGTACAGCCACCTCGCACACAGGCCACAGGCCCGGCCCCTAAGCCACGCTGGATGCCGCTGCCCGAGCTACTCTACGCGCAAGTGGTCAAGACTATGAGGCGACGGCGCATTGTGGAAGTCAAACACCGGGTCGTATTCGGCACGAAAGCGGCGGTGGATCAGGTCCTGTCTGCTTGCGATTGGCAGAGCAATACATCATTCGTCGAACGGCTCAATCTGAGCCTGCGTCAGCGGGTGGCGGCGATGGGGCGGCGTAGCGCCACGCCGTGTAAGCGCGAAGAGGGGTTGCGCCAGCAACTGGCGCTCTTCCAGGTCTATCATAATTTTGTGTTACCTCATGCGAGTCTGCGCCAGGAGCTAGCCGAACTCCTTCCCACCAACGGTCGTGGCTCTGCCAGGGTGTGGCGGCCGTGTACACCAGCGATGGCGGCGGGACTCACCGATCGGGTCTGGCGTTTGCAAGACGTCCTGAGGTTCCGCGTGCCACCGTGGCCGCAGATGCAGACGGTCTAAGCAACAATGCCGGTGGAGAATTGTGCCGTTGGACAGCTGCGGTTTGCTCAGAGGCAGGGCAATCGGGTGCGATGAGGTCTTGGAAACGGGCTTCGAGAGTGAATGACCGGCTGATTGACTCCTCTCAGACGCCATGGGAGAGGTCCCAAAACATTATCCGCAGCCCCGAGGTACGCGACCAAATTTTTCAGAAGCTGCTTAATATCTTCCGCCCGCCCGGCGTCTTGCCCGGAGTGTAACCACAACAATAAAAAATGCTATAGTTTATCGCTGATTGCAGGGCAGGTAGCCCTTCTGTATAAACTTGATTTGTTGCTAACTTTAGGAAAAAAGAAATGGAAAACAGGGGCTTGCTTTTTATCCCGGACATCAGTGGGTTTTCGCGGTTTGTGAATGAGGTAGAGATCGAGCATAGTCGCTTCATCATCCAGCAATTATTAGAAGTGTTGATAAGGGCTAATGACTCTGGCCTTAAGATATCTGAGATCGAAGGCGATGCCATTCTTTTTTACAAATTTGGCGAGCTGGTGGAATTGAGTTCTTTGTACAAACAGGTAGAAAAGATGTTTCGTGCTTTTCATCAATACCTGGTGGCCTATGATAATCGTAAAATCTGTCAGTGCAAAGCCTGCATATCTGCCGTTGCCCTTACTTTAAAAGTGATCACACACTATGGCGAATTCACTCCCCTGAGTGTACAGCAATTCGATAAGCTCATTGGCAAAGATGTGATCGTTGCACACCAGTTATTGAAGAATGATATACCGCAACACGAATACTGGCTGGTAACAAAAGATCTGAACAGGCGGCCTGCTGAGCTTACACAGTGGATGCAATGGAATACAAGTTCGAAGGAGACTGAAAGCGGTGAAATTAGTTTTTATTATACACAATTAGGTCCATTAAAAAATGATATTCCAAAACCATCCATCCCACAGGAGCTCTCTAAAAAAACCAAAATGCTATCCGTTGCAAGAGACTATGATGTCGATATAAAGACCTTGTGTTATACTGTGGTACATTTTGAGTTTCGCCATCTCTGGCACGTTGGGATAAAAACGATAGATGAAGTTGAACACTTGTTGCCGGGCATAGGCAGCCGCCACAGGCATGTGCTTGAGAATGGGAAAACGGAACTGATGTATATAAGCAGTTTTGTTTATGACCCTGAGGGAAAGACAATATTTAGCGAAACGAATGAAAAGGATAAAAGTTCTATTTGCTTTGTGGCAGAAAAAACCGGGGATCATACTAGCAGGCTGACACTTGAGCTCTATTTTCAATCAAATATTCTCAGGCAGGTTTTGTTTAATCGATTGGGAAAAAAGAAAAAAGAACATGAATTCCGGCTATCATTGGAGTGCCTTGATAAAGTAGTCAAAGCAATGATTGTTCCTCTTGAGTTTTGAAGGATTCTCCCGTTCACCCGGGATCTTGCCCGGTGTATATCTTACATATAGGCCCCTGGACCTCCACAGTCCTCGGGCGGGGCGGCTCGTTTCCCGCCCGTGCAGACAGGATAGAGGCGGCGCGGGTGCAATGGCAGCATCGCTTCGAGCCGGAGGTCACACACCCAGTGATCGATAAAATGTGCGCGATCACAGGGTGGCAACCCGTAGCAGACACAGGTCCTAGCGTCCGACGTCTCTCACTCCTCTAGCGTTTTCCTCTGGATCTGGTCTTATCTTTCCGGTATACACCATCCATCAGTCTGACCCTGTGGTATACTGACTGGAGACGTCATGGAACCGCGGTCTGAGCCTGCCAACACCGTCTGGCCGTGTCCTTTTACCCCCCAGGACTGGGGTAAGCGGCCACAGGGGTGGCAAGAGAGCAAATCTCCTCACAATGAGGCGTGGTGCCGTCGCCTGCATCGCCATGATGCCGCGCCGAACCAGAGGCGCTGCCCCTGCAACGTTCAGTCGCCGTCAAGCGTCAGCCCTCGTCCTGTGAGTGACCGCAACCACGGTATTGCACTCAGCATCATCCAGCGCATGAGCGGGTTCCGAGTGGTGAATCGCCGCATCATCGCCTTCGACGCTTCGACCTCATGGAACGCATAGGCGATCATTTCCTTCTGGTATGCATCAATCGCCTGCGCCAGCGGTTCTCGCCGCGCCGCGGCGCTCTGTAGCTTTTCGCTGAGCAATGCCGCGTCGCGCAATGCCGTGTTACCCCCATGCGCCCCGAAGGGTGGCATCACATGAACCGCGTCACCCATGAGGGTCGCGTGCGAGACGGCCCACCACGTCGGTCGCTTCGCCGCGAGCAACTGCACCGCTAGGGTATAGTCCACGTCGGCGCGTTCCACGAAGCGTTGCAGCACCTGGTGAAAGGCGCGAGCACCATCGAGTGCAAGACGGTGCAGTGCCTCGGTGTTGAGCTCCCGCACCTCAGGCGTGAGATCCTCCATTGGAAACACAAGCGCCCACATCACGTAGTCCTCACGGATAGGCGGCGGCTGGTCCGGCGCGAGACGCGCGAACGCCACGGGTGGCGACTCGTGAAAACGCATAGTGGTAAAGAAAAAGGCACGGCCAGGTGCACCCAGGGCGAGCACGCCGCTCGTCTCAAGTTCCTGCGGAACCAGCGTGCGGCCGTTCTGGTGCAGAAGGGTACGGCCATAAATAGCCATGAAACTGACCTCCTCCAGTGCACAATCGGGTAAGACCTGACTGCGCAGCGCCGAATGCGCCCCATCGGCGCCAACCACTAGCGAAGCGTTGACTGAGCTACCATCCACAAAGAATAGCGTTGCTGCCTCGGACATGCTCTCGACACGCGTCGCCTCCTTGCCAAAATGCACCCGGTCCTGAAGTCCGGACAATAACAGAGTGCGCAAGTTTTGCCGATCGGCCTGGCGTGGCCCCCGTAAGTTCGCGCCGCTCGGGTCGGCTTTGAAGGTGAGTTTGAATATCTCGCCCAGGTTTTGATTCGTAAAGCGAAAGTAGCCGCCCGGATCGCCGGCTGTGGCCAGAAACAACTCGAACAGGTGGGACGGCAAGCAGTGCTGAAGCGCACCAATGCCGTGCTCATCGACAGTGATGCGGTATCCCTGGCGCCGCGCATGGGGGGATGGATCGCGTTCATACACATGAACATCAAACCCGGCGCGGACTAGCGACTGCGCAAGGCACAACCCGCTTAACCCCGCACCGGCGATCGCAACTGAAGGTGTCTCGGACAAGGGTAACTCCCAACGGGAATGTGCGCCTAACGGCCAAGCTCAGCCGCCGCAAGCGCTGCCGATACGCGCCAAGCTGCGCCTGATCATGTGCGCGCAGCGGTTGGCTGGAGCGCATGTTGGGCACGGCCACCTGCCTGATCGCGCTACCAAATCAAGGGCACCAGACGGTAACGCACCTTCTGACGATACTCCTCATAGCCGCTTAAGTTTTCCACCAGAAATCGCTCCTCGTCAAGCAACCGCACGACAATGACGAGGAGCAAAGGCAGCGCAAACGGTAGGGCCACCCAGGACCCCAGCGCCAGCGGCGTAAAGAGTAGTCGCTCAATTTATCACTGTTTGTAGAAGGGTAAAAGCTTGACACATAGGTGAGAATCTCTTCTCATTGTCGACCCGATCTTAGGACCACAGGAGAGGCTCATCTATGCCAGTGCTTGCATATATCCACCAACTCTTCAACGCCGAAGATTGTCACGCTTACATCCATACGCTCCGTTGGAAAGAACGCCCGCTGCAATGTCCTCGGTGCCAGAGCCAGGACGTCGATCCCTGGGGGACGTACCACTACCGCCCTGGGTGCAAGCGCTACTGGCGCAACGGCTGCAAGCGGACCTTTAGAGCAGATTTCATCCTCCTGTATGGCATGCCGCCAAGACACTGGATGCCCGCCACGGTCTGCCCTCCCGGGAATCCCCAGGGAATTGCAAGCCACTCTAATCCTTGGCACCCCCAGGATTCACGGGAGCGCCTTCCCAGGCTCTGAGGAATGCCTGTGCTTGTTCCGAGGTATGCAGATACGCAAAACGAGCGACTTGGCGTCCGACTTCCTTCAGGCGCTTTTCCAAGTCGCCATCATGCAGGGTCCCGGACTGGTCGAAGACCTTGTACGCTTCTGGAATCGATACCTGTTCCGGGACCACCCACGCGTGCAGCGCGCGACCCACGGTCCGCAAACTGTTGAGCGCGTTGATGGCACCCAGGGCGCCGCCCGAGACGCCCACCAGGCCGATCATCTTGCCTTCGATTTCATTGAACCCCATGAGATCCAAGGCGTTCTTCAAGACGCCACTGAAGCTCCCATGATACTCGGGCGTGCCCAGAATGATCCCCTGGGCGTGGCTGACCTCGCTCCGCAGCCGAAAGACATCCGCAGGATAGGTCCGTTCGTCTTCCTTCCCGTCGCACGACACAAGCTGGTAATCTTTCAAATCGAGCAGGCGTATCTGGGCCCCGACCTCTTGGGCGCCGTGCAAGGCCACCTGGACCGCCATGCGGGTATAGCTCCCGCGTCTGAGACTGCCGCAGATGCCCACGACAAAGACGCGGTTCTCAGCCTGATCGTTGTGATTCATGGTGATCTCCCTCCTACTATGGCGACCATGCTCGATGTTGAGCACGGCGCAGGAACAACTACCCCGTGGACAGGTGAGGGCGGGACTCATGATAGTGGATGACCTTCCACGCCCCGCCTGTGCGGCGCAGGATGAAGGTATCCCGTGCATCAAGGAGCAAGGGCTGGCGCTGCCCCTTGAAGACCACTTCGGCATGGACATGACAAAAAGCGTACGCCACATTGCCAAAGACATCCATCGACAGGTCACTGACCTTCATAGCCTTGACTCGCTCGACGCATGCGGCGACGTTTTTGTAATACTCCTCTACTCCAGCCCAGCTCCGCACTGGCTGGGCTACTTCCAGGGGAATCAGGTAGATAATATGGTCGTAGTCTCGATCCCAGATGACTTTGAGCTGGTTGCCATCCATCGCCTCCCACCCCCTGCGATACTGCTCAATGACTTCTGTAATCTGTCGCCTGTCCTGGGCACTTGCTGCCATAGCGTTGCCTCATGTCCCTGATCACTGCGCCACACTGTGCTCAGACCACGAGCACCTCGATCCGGTGGATGGCGTTTCTGCATCCGTACTCCGGCTGGCTTGCGCCGTCGTGCGCGTAGGCCTTGGCGCACAGCACGACCGCACCAGGATCGGGGGCACGCCAGGAGAGCACGAAGCGCTGCCAGGCTCGCTCCACGCGGGGTTCCACCTGCGCCTCCCTCCACGTCGCGCCGCCGTCGACGCTGACCTCGACCCGGTCGATACCACGGTCTGCCCAGACCCATCCCCACACCTCGTGTGGGGGTGTTACGCGTGAGTGCTTGTCCGGGTGCCGGCGACACGATGACGGATTCCGGGGCGACCGACCAGACCGGGACCGTCTTTCCGGAGTCCCCTCCGGCGGCGTTGGGCACCGGGTCGGTGTACCAGCGCGTGGTAAAGGGCCCGGGCGCCCGTGTTTCGGCAACCGTCATGCGCGTGAGCCATTTGACGCTGTTGGTGCCATAGAAGCCGGGGACCACGAGGCGCGCCGGAAAGCCGTGCTCGGCCGGGAGCGGCGCGCCGTTGAGCTCGTAGGCGATCACAACGTCCGAGGGCACGCGTGCGAGCGGCACGTCCTTGACGTACGCCTGATGGTATATCCCACCGAACTCGCCGTAATCCGCACCATACGCCCACAGGTAGTGCGCCTCGGGTGCCGGCCCGCAGTCGCGCAGGATGTCGGAGAGTCGTGCGCCGCTCCAACGCACGTTGGCGATGCGTCGCGTGGGCTCGCAGGGTTGCAGTGGATTGCCGGCGCACTGATGGAAGCTCGTGATCGTACATCTGGGGTAGGCGGTCACGTCAGAGAAGCTCAGGCCCAGCGGCCGCGCTACAAGTCCGTCGATCGTCAGCGACCAGGCGTCCGCGTCGAGTAGAGGCACGCCCAGATGGCAGAGGACGAAGAGGTCTGCCGTCGGTGTGCAGCGCTCCTGCATCTGATGCGGCGCGAGCGAGATACGGCCGAAAGAGCCGGCACGGTACCGCGCACTGCTCTCGCCCTGGTCACCTCGATAGGGGGATTCCGGAGAGGACATCTGAGACTCCTTTGCTGGTCTTCTCGCCACGTTGGCGCATGTGCGCCATGCCGGGGGAGCCTCGCCACCACTCCAGTGCCCGGGGTGCAGCACCCCAGGCACGCGTGCAGCAGGCCGTGACCGTTTAGCTCCCCGTCTCGGGCACAGTCATGACTTCTAACAGGTGGCCGTAGGGGTCTTCGAAGTAGAAGCCCCGCCCGCCCCGGCGGGTGTAAAGCTGGCCGTCGGTGTGGTTGAATGGGCCGCTGCCGTAGGGGAGACCCCTGGCTTGCACCCGGCCGAAGATGGCCTCGAACTCCGCCTCGCTGACATGGAAGGCGTAGTGATGGCTCTGACCTGTCCGGGGGTCGAATCCCGGTCCGCCCCAGGGTTCGGGCGCGTCGGCGAAGTCCAAGGTGAGGCTTTCGTTGACTTGCACTTGCGTGAAGGGGCCGGAGCCCGGCTTGACCGTCAAGCCGAAGATGTCAGCGAAGAACGCGGCGGAGGCGACCTTGTCGGTCGCCGGCACGATGGTATGGTCTAAGCGAATCGTCATGGTTCCCCTCCAGGTGGTGTGCTCTGGGTTTAGACTTTCAATCGATCTCCTTGTAGTCATGCCAATCCATAGTCGAAACCCAGCGCGCTACGGCTGCACGTCGAGCACTTTGAGCGTCTCCATATCGAACGGCGCCGAGAAATGCTCATGCACGACCGTCCATTTACCGTTCATCTTGCGATACCCAGCGGTCATGCGCATCCATCCAGCCTTTTCCTCGCCATTTTCTTCTGTTCCGCCGCAGCGGGTGAGTGCCGTGGCAAAAGCCACGTCGTCGCCTGCCGTGACGTGCACGTCGTGCACCTCGAAAATCATCGTGCCTGGACGACACATGGCCAGACACGCTTGCCAGTGCTTTTTGTACGCATCGACGCCCTTCAATTGCAGCTGGGACACAGCATCGAACGCGAGGATATCGGGGGCGTAGTGCGACACGATGCCCTCGATGTCCATGGCGAGCACTGCGCGCAGCCAGCTGTCCACCTGGGCGCGGATCTCAGCTTCGGCTGTTGCTTTGGTAGGGTTCATGAGCGTTCTCCTTTCGAAAACGGGTTGACGCAGGGTGCGCCGTCCTGCACATGGAGGCACCGGCGCGCACGGCGCCACGGTCACCCTCCATGACACGCCGAAGCGATCGGCGACCATACCGAAGCGCGGGGCAAAGAAGGTCGTGGTCAACGGCATCTGCACCTGCCCGCCATCGGCCAGAGCCGCGAACAGCCACTCGGCCGCGGCTGCTTCCGGCACCGTGAGCGACAGCGCAAAGCCCTGGAAGCTCGGCTGTCCTGTGCATTGACCGTCGGAGGCCATCACCATCGTCTCGCCAATGCGGAAGCTCGTATGCATCACCTTGTGCTCGGCACCGGGCTGGACCATGCCAGGTTGTGGGGGCTCAGGGCTGTCCTGGAAGCGCATGAGCATCATCACCTCGGCGCCGAGCGTCTTTGTATAGAACTCGACCGCCTCCTCGCAGCGGCCATCGAAGAACAGAGAGGATTGGACCTGCATAGCATCTCCTTAGCGGTGGTGCGTGAACGCGCCTCTACAGACCAGTCGAACGACGGGTAGCAGAATCGACAGGTCGCAAGCAGTTTTTGGCGCAGCGGCGTCATCTGGTCCCCTGCCCTTCAGGGGTCTGCTCTGGAGACGCGGTGAGGTGCTATCGCGCCTTTTCCTCCGTCACGATTTCCGGCTTCCCGTGAAATCAGCGGCTGTGTTGGTGGAGAATACGTACCGCCTACTACAAGAGGTTCAGACCTGTGCACAACGCGCAACCAGGCATGACTCAACGCACACCGAGCGTTGAAGAGACGATATGAGCGGGAGATAACGCGACACGTTCAGATATCGCGATACAGTTCCCTCGTGCTCTAGCGGAGCGCCTTGGCCACGGCGATCATCTGGTCAGGCCGTGCACGCACCCAATAGTTGTCTGTCAGGTTCACCCACCGCACCGTGCCAGACGCATCCACCAAGAACTCGCCCGGCCTTGCAATGTCCTGGCCATTGATGCCAGCGCCGGCGTGCACCAGGTCATAGCGGCGAATTACGTCTGCTTGTGGATCAGAAAGAAATGTATAAGTGTACCCGGCTTTCTGACACAGCGCGCGCGAGATCTCGGGCGCATCGACGCTGATCGCCACCGGACGAATCCCCACCTCGGCGAGCTGCACAAGATGCTGCTGGATACTCCGTAACTCGGAGTTGCATGACGGTCACCAGGCACCACGGTAGAACACCAGCAGTACACCCTTCGGCGCGTGTCCATTGACTGGTGCTGCGAGGAGCTCTGCCAGCGAGACGGGCGTGCCATGTATATCGGAGAGACGGAAGTCCGGTGCCTTCTGGCCCATCTGGGGCGCGCTCTGCGAGGCGGGCAAGCGCCGTGCCATAATCCACGTGGCGAAGACAAAGCAGCCGCACAGCGCGATGCTGAGCGTCGCCAGGGCGACGCCAGCGATCTTCGCTCTCCTGGGTCGCCCCGGTGCATACGCACGCCGCACACCAATGAGCACGAGCGCCGCTGCGATGCCGAAGAGCAAGAGGTTAGCCCAGGGGACATCGCGGGTGACAGGAAACCACACAAAAACAAAGAAGTAACTGAGCAACGCAATCCAGCTCAGCAGAAACCCTGCCCAGATGGGCCAGTTGAATCTATGGGTCTGCATGGAAACTCCTCTCGTCGCGGCCCTCGGGCGATCGCATAGAGCAGTGTAAGACCCCTTGGCGCAAATCGATCGTGCAGACAGGCGCCGTGAAGCCGTGCGGCCTCCACCGGTGCCTCAGGCGCTGCCAACGCCTGGGACACGAGGTCACGCGGCGCGTCGAGGACGTGCGTCCTCACAGGTTCCCGCTCCCCGGCGTGCGTGGCGGCACTCGTGCTGGCTTTGCTTCTGGCCAGGCTGCTTCTCCTGGGCTCCTTGCATGCTGCATATCGCGTTCGGTATCCTTCGCGCTGGTCCAGGCGCGGACACTACGTTGGCGGACCTTCGCGCACTGGCCGAATTTCGACGGTCCCCACGCGCGCCACGGCACCTCGTGCGGCGATCGCGGTCGCCTCGTCGCGATCCGTGACGTCGATGAGCATGTAGCCACCGAGGTGCTCGCGCGTTTCTGCAAACGGACCATCCGTCACGAACCGTTTGCCGTTGCGCACCCGGACGCTGGTCGCCGTCGACGGCGGTTGGAGCGGGGCACCGCCCAGATACTGCCCGCTCGCCGTGAGCTGGTGTGCGAGCTGCAGCTGTTCCCCGTAGATCTGCTGGCGTGCGGCCAGGCTCAGCTGGTCCCAGGCCTCGTCCAAGTACATCAGCAACAGGTATTGCATGGGTGTCCCTCCATGGCTTCCCCAGGGGGAGGCAGGTGATCGCACGCGTCTGCCGCGGCGCATGTGCAGGAAATATACTGCTCAAATGTACAGTGTGCAAGTTTTTTTACAAAGGGTCGCGTACCTGGCCGCTGCGGCGCATGTTTCGAGGACGCTCCCAACTCGTCTGCGCGGTCTCCATCCGCTGGTCATCAACCCTCGAAGCCAGTTCTTTGGACCTCTTGCCACCCTGTCAACCGACCGTAAGCACTCCTATGTGGCCTTGCCTCACGCTCGTCGCACCCATCCACTCTTGACACGACATGAGGGTGTGGCCATGGTGGCACTCGCAACATCAGCACCTCATGCAGCGTCCACCTGCGCCGAGCGTGGCGGAGTTCTGCACCTCATGAGGCAGGCCCGAACGATGAGCAATCGGCAAAAACGTAAGAGCAGAGCGTCCTGAGGGAGGCCTATTACAAACCGGTGGAAAGGTCGAGGGGATGGCATGCCGCACACATCATGGCAGTTCTGACGATACTATAATGCAACATCCACGTTGTCATGGTCTCGTGGTCAATACCATCATGGGCGATGGCGTGCATCTTTTTTCATCCTGCCGCGTCAAAGATGACGGAAGGCCGAGAAGGCAGCTCTCGGGCTGCCAGTGCCGGTCCTCTACAATGCTCAGTGACCTTCTGCTTACAGAAACGGAGGTGGCGATGCAGGTCACGGAGATCTGGAGATATCCGGTCAAGACCATGGCCGGCGAGCTGCTGCAACGTGTACGCCTCGGGCCGCTCGGCATCGTAGGCGACCGCGTCGTCCATATCGTGGACACCCAGGGGCAGGTGATGACTGCACGCTCCCATCCACGGTTCCTGGGCCTTAAGGGGACACTAGGTCTCGATGGCGAACCGCTGGTGGACGGCCGACCCTGGAACAGTCCGGAAGTCGCCGCCACGGTGGTGGATATTGGCGGGCCTGGCGCGAAGCTGGTGCGCTCTAACGGTGTGGAGCGCTTCGACGTGCTGCCGCTGCTGGTGGCCACGGACGGCGCCATTGCCGCCTTCGGTCACGACCGGCGCCGCTTGCGGCCCAACATCGTGATCGGCGGCGTCGCGGGGTTGGCCGAACGTGAGTGGCCAGGCGGCTGTCTACGCATCGGCCAGGCGCTTATCGGTGTCCAGGATTTGCGTCTGCGCTGCATCATGACCGCCTACGATCCCGACACGCTGGTCCGGGATAAGGACATCACCCGTGACATCTACCGGCGGTTCGAGGGCAAGCTCGCGCTCAACTGTTTTGTGATCGCAGGGGGTGACATCACCGTGGGGGACGAGGTGCACCTGGTGCGTGGTCGTGCCAGCGCTGCGGCCGCGGTCCTCGCTGACTAACCCACCCATGATCGACAACACGACAACGGAGTGTCAGATGCACTCTATACCCGATACCATTGAAACTATGGTGCGGATAGGCACTATTGAGGTCGAGGGACCCACCATCTTCTCCCGCAAAGCGGGCAAGCCCGGCAACCCTAAGCTTGTTTTGCTACGAGGGTTCCAGAAAGCTTCTGCTCGGGAGCGTGTGCCACGCTCGTGTGCTCTCGCCGTAGCGCTCTTGCCGTAGGCTATGGTTTCGATGCTGCCGCTCACCCATTTCAGGAGGTGGCGAATACGGTACAATCCTGCTGAAGGTTGAGATGTTATATCACTGCCAGAGCGTCTAAGAGCCGTGGTCAGCAGGTGCTCACGAAAGGCAACATATGCGTACCTATGATATCGAATTCTTCTGGGACCCTGTCTGCCCCTTTGCCTGGATCACGTCCCGCTGGATTGCCAAAGTATCGGCCCAGACGGGTTACCAGGTCGATTGGCGGTTGATCTCGCTGCGTCTCCTCAACAAGCAGAAGGACTATGCCACGGAGTTTCCCCCCAATTACGAGCGTGGTCATACGGCTGGCCTGCGCATGTTGCGGGTCGCCGCCAAAATACGGGCCGAACTGGGTCGGGAACATATGGGAGCCCTCTACGAAGGCTATGGCAGAGCCTACTGGGATCAGCCCAAAGGGTCGGGGATGAGCCAGAAGCTGGGCACGGTGGCCCATATTGAGGAGGTGCTGCACACTATTGGACTGCCTGGGGCCTTTGCGACAGCCGCGGATGACCCCAGGTGGGATGCCGAACTCGACGCCGAGACACAACTCGCCCTCAGTCGCACCGGCCGTGATGTGGGCACCCCGATCATCACGTTTGCGCCCCCCGATGGGGTGTCCTTTTTTGGCCCGGTGATTTCCCGTATTCCCAGTGACGAAGAAGCCGTCCCGTTGTGGAACGCGGTGCTCACGCTGGCACAATTCCCTGGCTTCGCCGAACTCAAACGCAGCCTCCGTGAGGCCCCGCAGTTGCGTATCCTGGGCAATCTCCGTGATACCCCCCTGCACGAAGATTGGCAGGGTGGGCATCGGGCCGACGCGCTGCCTGAGAAACAGGCATAGCGACCATGTAAGAGCGGGGAGTATTCTTACTCCTTAGAGCACAATACCGCATGATGTGGCTCTACGTTTCCAGACACACGGAGACAAGCAACCTCACGCACCGTATGCGGTGTGTTCGATACGTCAACCCATAAGGAGTACGTATCTCGTCCCGCCGCAGCCACTGCGGCGGGCCACTGGAACGCCCAGGCGTAGGCAACGGCCCGCACCCTCCTACGCCTGACGTACCCTTTCCACGCGCACACGTGAGTGGTTGTCACTGCGTGCTGCGGAGTGGAACAGGGTGCGATACCGGCCTGGGGTACTGTCCAGGAGACGGAGAAAGGCGCGCCGCAAGAGTTCCGCACTCCCAAAGCCACAACTGACGGCAATCTCGTCCTGGCCCTTGTCGGTCAATTCCAGTTGTCGACGGGCGGCTTCCAGGCGGGCTTGTGCCACATACCGGGCGGGCGTGATGCCCAATTCCTGGGTAAAGACCCGGGCAAAATGGCGTGGACTCATGGCCATGTGGGAGGCCAGGGCTTCCACCGAGAGATCCTGGTCCAGATGATCCGCAATCCAGCTCTGTAAGTCGTGGAGTGAGCGCCGTGCCGACGTTTGCGTTGCTAAGGCTACACTGAACTGCGCTTGCCCGCCTGGTCGTCGCAAAAACAGGACCAACCCTCTGGCGACTTCTAACGCCATCGCCTGCCCACAATCCTCTTCCACCAGAGCTAACGCCAGATCGATGCCGGCGGTGACGCCCGCCGAGGTGTAGATATGGCCATCCTGAAGCCAGATCGGGTTGGGATTGACGGTCACCGAGGGGTATTGCGCCGCGAGTGCAGGGGCCCAGAGCCAGTGGGTGGTGGCGTGCCGTCCATGCAGCAGGCCGGCCTCGGCGAGCAGAAAGGCGCCGGTGCAGATGGAGCACAGACGACGCACCTGCCCGGCCATCGTCCGCACCCACGCGAGCACCCCCGGCGCATGCACGTGCATGGCACCCTGGCCACCGGCAATCAGCAGGGTATCCACCGGGCCTCGCAGCGCACGATAATACCCATGCGCCAGCAGCGACAGCCCAGACTCGCCAGCAATCGTGCGTTGTCGTGCCGTACTCAGCAGTTCAATCTGGTAGATCGGGGCAAGCTGTTGCCATTGTCGCAGGCGATTGACCGTGGCAAAGATCTCGACAGGACCAACAATATCCAATTCTTCAGTGGGTGGGGACGCTAAGACCACCACGCGCAGTACCGGTCGGTCGGCGCTCTGTTGCAGGCCTGGTAGTGAGGCTGTGTGCACCAAGGCTTCTCTCTCCACATGTAGTACAGGTCGCGGAGCCGTGGCATGGATTATCGCAGAAAGGCATGGCTCTTACCAAATAGAAATGGCAGTAATCGTGGGTTCTTTGTCATTTCCGTGCGCACGGCTCTGTCGTATTGTCTTCATGGACGCGACACGCCACAGACGCAACAGCTGACGCGCATCATGATAGCAGGCGCTTCGCGTGGGCACTCGCGCCACGGGGTAGACCGGCGGTGGTTCACGGCGCTGCTTCTGGCCTCGCCGCCGGTCGCTTGCAGACCATCACGGGTTTCTTCGCCATGCTGACCATAGGGTCGGCACTGGACGACAGGAGGTAGATACCATGTTATTCTCTCGACTTTCGTCTTTTCTGCGCCAGGGGCTGCTCGCCGATGCCGTGATCACCGGCGCCACCGGGCTGGTGATGTTTTTCGGCGCCGGTGTCCTGGCACGCCTGCTCGAATTGCCCGAAGCGCTCCTGCGCTATGCCGGTCTGGCTCTCTTGCCCTTCGTCGCTTACGTCGCCTATGTCGCGACGCGCGAGCACGTGCACCGGCCAGCGGTCTGGGCAGTGATCCTGCTCAACGCGCTCTGGGTGGCCGCCAGCATCGTGCTGCTGCTGAGTGGCTGGGTCGCTCCGAACGCGCTCGGCGTGGTTTTCGTTGTCGTGCAGGCCTTGGCTGTCGCCGTGTTCGCTGACATCCAGTACCTTGGCGTGCGTAGGTCCATGACGACCGTTGCCTGATACCCCATCGCACCGCTGATGCGCCATGCCATCACCAACGGCGTGAGGCGGAGGCATACGCCGCCCCATCGGGGGTCGGGGAGATCCCGACCTTTCCACGGGAGGTCACTGGTATGCCATGCTTCGAGACCAGCGATCACACAACCCTGTTCTACATCGACTGGGGGACGGGCGACCCCGTCGTCTTCGTCCACGGCCAGGGCCTCAGAGCCGACATGTGGGAGTACCAGGCACTCGACGTGACGGACCAGGGTGTCCACTACATTGCGTATGACCAGCGTGGCTATGGCTGGTCAGACCAGCCCGGGCACGGGTACGACTTCGACACATTCGCCGCCGTCGCCTCGACGGCGGCGCGGACCGCCCGGGCGATCCCAGGGAGCCAGTGCGTGGTGTACGAAGGAGCATCGCACGGCCTGTTCTTCACCTACCGGGATCGCCTGCATGGCGACTTACTCGCGTTTATCCGGGGGTGAGCGTACGGGGTGAGCCGCACAGTAGAGGACTGGGGCACACCGCATCATCCTTGACGTGGTTGCTGCAGTCGGAGGACGCATTATGGCTATGTTATACTCATTCTTATAATGATCTCTCCAGGTGGGGAGCCATGGTGTCGTTGAGCTGTGAGATGGAGACGCATTATGGACCCGACCCTGCATTTTCCCGCCGAGCAGTGCCGCATGCTGAACGACGTGGCGCGGATCATCGCCTCTCGGCGGAATCTGGCCGACCTGTTTCACGATCTGGCCGCGTTGTTGCACCGCCTCCTGGATTTTTCCTATCTTGGGGTAATGCTGTACGATCCCGCGCGGCACGTGCTGCGGCTGCATAATCTGGAAGGCGCCCCGCGCGGTCCCCTGCGCCCCGGTGCGGAATTCGGGGTGGAAGACATCCCGTCAGGCTGGGTCTGGCAGCAGCAGCAGCCGCTGGTCATCGGCGATGTCACACAGGCTCCCCGCTTTCCGCAGGCCATGCAAGCGCACCGTGAGGTCGGGCTACGCTCCTTCTGCTCCTTGCCCTTGAGCACAGCGCATCGCCGCCTGGGTACCCTGGCGATCGGCCACCCGGAGCGCGACGCCTATAGCCCATCGGAGGTCGCGTTCGCGCAACTGGTGGCGGCGCAAGTGGCGGTTGCGGTGGACAACGCCCTGCA
>Ga0081455_10001814_pt1 | contig 25739 bp, 21 predicted proteins | sample TabmetS3T2R1_FD_70207 | JGI IMG/M metagenome (GOLD analysis project Ga0081455, IMG submission 70207) | Tabebuia heterophylla rhizosphere microbial communities from the University of Puerto Rico - S3T2R1 | ecosystem: Host-associated > Plants > Roots > Rhizosphere ...
CCCGCGCCGGCGGCCGGCGCGCCCGCGAAGCCCGCAACCGCCGGCGCCGCAACGGCTCCGCAAGCCGCCAAGACCAACCTCAACACTGCGACGGCAGCAGAGCTCGACAAGCTGCCGCACATCGGTCCAGCCCGCTCCAAGGCGATCATCGAGGCCCGCACGAAGGCGAAGTTCAAGGATTGGGACGATTTCGTCGCGCGCAAAGTCGTTCCCGCCGATGCCGCAGCCGCGATGAAGGACGTCGTCAGCTTCTGAAACGCTGCAGCCGTCTAGTTGCGAGACTCAAGGCGCCGTTGCGCGCCTTGAGTTTTCCCGAGCGCGCCGCCAAGCGCGCAGCGTCCCACATTCGCCTTGCCTCGCCGAGCGCAGGCGCTCAGCCGGCAAAGCCGCCACCGTCGAGGAAGGCTTGCTCGTCCGGGTTCGTGGCGCGGCCCAACAGCGCATTGCGGTGCGGGAAACGGCCGAAGCGGCGGATGATTTCGGCATGATGCGCGGCATATTTCGTGAATTCATCATCGCGATAATGGCGCGCCAGCTCCAGGCATCGCTCCTGGTCGGCCAGATTCTCCGAGTGATTGAACGGCAGATAGAAGAACTGGCGCTCGGGATGTGAGACCTGCCGATCGAAGCCGCGCGCGATCGCACGATCGGCGACGGCGCGGGCGAGCGCGTCGGTCGCGTAAGTGCGCCGGTCACCGCGGAACATGTTGCGCGGGAACTGGTCGAGCACGATGGCGAGCGCCAGCGCCCCATCCGGCGTCTCCTCCCAGTGCGCGAGCTTGCCTTCCTCGGCAGCCCGCCAGACGGAAAGGAAACGGTGTTTGATCTCGGAATCGAATGCTGCGTTCTTTTCGAACCATTTGTCCGGTCCAGCCGCGCGCCAGAATGCCAGCACATCCATGGGTCCGATCGCCTCGGCGGCGCCGAGCTCGCGGCCGCCGGTCATAGCCGCACCCGTCCGGAATTGATCTGCTCGTAGAGTGCGGGGTCGAGACGCACGAAAGCCTCGCGTTGCGGATCGCTGAAATAGATCGGATCGCTGGTCAGGCTGGGATCGAAACCTTCCTTGAGCAGGTTGATTTTCTTCTGCTTGAATGTCGTCGTGAGATCGTTGTCCTTGCGTATGCGCAAAAACACCGGCCGCGCATATTCGGGCAGCTGCGCTGCGATGTGATCGCGCAGCGCCGTCAAGTTGAGATTGTCCTTGGCGACGATCGCGGCCATGCCGGCGCGCCCGTCCCGGCCGGCAATCTGAACCCCGTAAACATTGCTCTCGAGAATGCCGTCGAAGCGTCCCATGGCCTCCTCGACCTCAGTGGTCGAGACGTTCTCGCCTTTCCAGCGGAAAGTGTCGCCGACGCGGTCGATGAAATAGAAGTAGCCGTTCTTGTCCTTGCGCATCAAATCGCCGGTTCGGAACCAGAGATCGCCCTTTTCGAACCCGTCGTGCAGGATCTTCCTGTCGGTCTCGATCTCGCTCGCATAGCCCTCGAACCGTTGCCCGGGCTTCGATGCATGCTTGATGATTTTGCCGATGACCTCGCCAGGCTCGTCGACCTGGCACTCGATGCAGAAACCCCGCTTGTCACGGATCGGCTGCTGGGTTTCGGGATCGAAGCGCACGACCTTGATCGGGAAGCGCCTCGCAAGCCACCACGGAAGCCGGCCAACCGCGCCCTCCTTGCCGTCGAAGTTGAACAGCGAGACGTTGCCTTCGGTCGCGGCGTAGAACTCGATTATTTGCGGGATTTGAAAGCGGCGCTTGAATTGCGGCCACACGTCGGGACGCAAGCCGTTGCCGCAGGCCAAGCGCAGGTGATGTTTTTGCTCATTCGGGTTCGGCGGCGAGTTGAGGAGATAACGGCAAAGCTCGCCGATATACTGAAAACAGGTGCAATCCCAGCGCACGATATCGTCCCAAAATTCGCGCGCGGAGAATTTATCCCGGATCACCACCGATCCGCCGTTGACCAGGAGCGCACCCGTGGCGACCACGCCGCCGGCAGTGTGATAAAGCGGCAGGCAATCGTACATGCGGTCGGTGCTGCGCGTGTCCATCACGCCGGCGAACGCGTAGCTCGCCAGCATCACCCGATAGTGGTTGACGTTGGCGGCCTTGGGCAGGCCGGTCGTTCCCGACGTATAGATGTAAAGCGCGCGATCCTCGATCGTGAGCGTGGGAAGGTCTGCCGCGGCGAGGTCTTCGCCGGGAAGGCTGTCGACCTCGCGGTCGATGCGGGGGAAATTTGCGTCGGCTTCACCGTGCATCCAGACCTTGGGCTCGCCCGTGATCTGCCCGCGCGCGCTTTGCAGCGATTCGAATAATTCTGCAGCCACGACGATGTGCTTTGGACTAACCACGTTGATGCAATACGCCAGCGCCGTTCCGGTGAGGTGAGTATTTATGAGGGCGACGACGCCGCCGACGCGGGTAATGCCGATCCATGCGGCGACGAATTCCGGCCGGCCCGGCATCATGAGACAAACGGTGTCGCCCTTGCGAAGATTTTGCGTCAGGGCCCAACGCGCATAGCGGTTGGAGCGCGCGGCCAGTTCGCGGTAGCTCAAACGCTCGCGGTCCGACAAGAGTGCCGGCGCCTCGCCGTATTTGTCGGCAAGCTCGAGGATGACTTGCGGAAAGACCCGGGTCGGGTTCTTGGCGATCGGGGTCGTCAGCTTCAGGGTACGCAAGGCGCCCCTGAGGCAGGTCACGTCTGCCCTCACCCGATCGATCAATCCCATCACTGGTCCAATGCTTACCGCCGCGCGCCGCGGCGCGCGCAACATCGAGCACCGGGCGTGAGGTGGCAAGAGCGCTCATCGGACAGAGCGTCGCAACGCGGGCTCGTCTGGCCGCGGCACCTGCTATTCGGGCGGCGTGCTATGAGACGTTCTTGGCGGCCCGGGCCTACCTCGTCTGCGAGCTCTGCTGGGCCGCCGGGATAATCGCCATGGGCGGGGGCTTCGATTCAGGCTTTTTTGGTTTTGGCTTTGCGGCCGTTCCGTCGCCGGCAGCGGTCGCGTCCTTGCTGGCGTCCTTGGGTGCGACCACTTTGGGTTTCGGCTTCGCAGCGGCCGTGTCACCGGAGGAGGCGGCGGCGGTCGAAGGATCCTTCTCCCCCGGAGGCTTGCGCTTGGGCTTCGCCGCGGGGACGGTCGTCGCCGCCGTGTCCTTATCCTTGGCTGCTGCCGGCTTGATCACGGCCGTCTTCTTCTTTTCCGGATTCGGATCGCTCGCGGCCTGCGATCCGGGTACCGGCGGCTTGGTGCCAGTATAGACCAGCACCGGCTCGCCCATCTGCTGCAGCGGCGCGGCGCCCTTCGCCTTCCCCGGGCGCAGACTCGCGAGGAAGACGGCGTAGGGTGACTCGGGATTATTCGCGACCAGGTCGTCCTCGTCCTCGGTGGCGGGCCGTTTGCGATGCGCCCCGCACATGTCATCGCGCAGATTGGGCGGCGCGGCTGCGACCGGCTGCAGCGTTTCCACCGTGCCGTACGGCGACATGAACCAGGACAGTCCGCTGGTGCTGTTGAAGCCGCGCTCGAGCAGCTGCGCCGCCTTCATCGCGCGCGCTGCGGAGGAAGGAGCGCCGAGCACCACGGCGATGAGCCGCCTGCCGTTGCGCGTCGCCGACGCGACGAGGTTGAAGCCGGAGGCGCAGATGAAACCGGTCTTCATGCCGTCGGCGCCGGGATAGCGGCCGATTAGGGTGTTGTAGTTCCACCGCACCATCTTTCCCATGCGGATGCCGGGAAGATGCCAGTAGTAATCGTATTCCGGCAGTTCGCGGATGAGCGCACGCGCCAGAATGGCGAGGTCGCGCGCGGAGGAAACCTGATCGTCCGCCGGCAGACCGTTCGGATTGACGAAGCTCGATTGGATCATGCCGAGGCGGCGAGCGCTGGCGTTCATCTCGTCGGCGAAGCTCTCCACCGAGCCGGCGACGCCTTCGGCGAGCACGACCGCCATGTCGTTTGCCGATTTCACCATCAACATCTTCAGCGCGTTGTCGACGGTGACCACGGTGCCGACGCCGAATCCCATCTTCACCGGCGACTGCGCCGCAGCGTTCGCAGAAACGACGAGCGGGGTGTCGAGTTCGAGCCGCCCCTCCTTGACCGCGCGGAGCGTCACATAGGCGGTCATGAGTTTGGTGACGGAGGCGGGATACCACGGATAGCCCGCGTTCTGGGCATGGAGGACTTTGCCGCTCTCCGAGTCGATCACGAGCAGCGCTTCGGCGCCTGCCCGGCTCATCGTGAGCCCGGTTGCGGCGCAGGCAATGCCCACCCACATCAGCGTTCGCGCAACGAAGGATCGGGTCGAAGACATCACGGCTCGGGTTCGGTGCTTGGCGGCGCTCGGGAAACGCTCCATAGGGGAAAAAGGTCTAAGCCCACGATGGATGAAAGGCAAAAGCCAACGCTGACGATGCTGCGCTGATGCCCCTGACGGCCGTTCATGATAAGAGAAAACGTCTAAAGTTCGGCAGGTTAGGCCATTGCGCGAAGGTTGTCCGCTGCAAGGCCCATAAATGACATATAGGCTCGAAAATAGACAGGAGGCCGCCGTGACGGCTTGCATCGTTGGCTGGGCGCACACACCCTTTGGGCGGCTCGAGGGTGAAACCGTCGAGAGCCTGATTGTTGGAGTTGCAAGCGAGGCCCTCGCCGATGCCGGGGTCGCCGCCCGCGACGTCGACGAGATCGTGCTCGGGCATTTCAATGCCGGCTTTTCGGCCCAGGATTTTACCGCCGCATTGGTGCTTCAGGCTTCCCCGGACCTGCGCTTCAAACGCGCCAGCCGGGTGGAGAACGCCTGTGCAACCGGCTCGGCCGCCGTGCACCAGGGTCTCAAGGCGATCGCTGCCGGGGCTGCTCGCATCGTGCTCGTGGTCGGCGTCGAGCAGATGACCACGACGCCTGCTGCCGAGATCGGGCGCAACCTGCTCAAGGCATCGTATATGCGCGAGGAAGCCGATATCGACGGCGGCTTCGCCGGTATTTTCGGCCAGATCGCAGCGCGCTATTTCCAGCGCTGGGGCGATCAATCCGACGCGCTTGCGCGCATCGCCGCCAAGAACCACAAGAACGGCGTTGCCAATCCCTATGCCCAGATTCGCAAAGATCTCGGTTACGAGTTCTGCCGCGCCGAGAGCGAGAAGAATCCGCGCGTGGCGGGGCCGCTCAAGCGCACGGACTGCTCGCTCGTTTCCGATGGTGCCGCCGCCGTCGTCTTGGCCGATGTCGCAACCGCGCTGAAGCTCGGCAAGGCGGTCGCCTTCCGCGCCGCCGAGCACGTGCAGGATTATCTGCCGATGTCCAAGCGCGACGTGCTCAAGCTCGAAGGCTGCACGCAGGCCTGGACGCGCGCCTTGGCGAGCGCGGGTGTCAGCCTCGGTAATCTTTCCTTCGTCGAGACCCACGACTGTTTCACCATCGCCGAACTGATGGAATACGAGGCGATGGGCCTAGTGCCGGAAGGACAGGGCGCGCGCGCCATCAAAGAAGGCCTCACGGAGAAAAACGGGCCGTTGCCGGTCAATCCTTCGGGCGGGCTCAAGGCCAAAGGTCATCCGATCGGCGCGACCGGAGTATCGATGCACGCGCTCGCCGCCATGCAGCTCATGGGCTCGGCCGGCGATATGCAAGTAAAGAACGCGAGCCTCGGCGGCCTCTTCAATATGGGCGGAACGGCGGTCGCCAACTACGTGAGCATTCTGGAACGGATCAAGTAGTCTTCCGTTCGGCCAGCCGCGCCAGCGGGATCGCCGCGAGCACGATCAGCACCGGCTCCATGGGCAGACGATATTTGGGCGCAGCGATGGGGCCGTTGAGCAACAGGAAATAAGCGAGTACTCCGGCTGCGAAGACCGCGGCCCATGGCGTCGTCCGCGCGAGCATGACAAAGCCGATCCCTTCGAGCGCGAGGAAGGGCAGCATCGCAACGAGCCCGAGAATCAGCAAGAACTGGTAACGTCCGGGATCATCGAGCAAGTAACTCCGCGCCTTCTGCCATAGACTGCCCCCAGGCGTGTTGTAGAAGCTGGGCTTGGGCAGGGCGCGCACGCGCGGGTCGGAAAGCAAAGCGGGTGCTGCGAGATTGGTCAGCATGCCTTCGACCCAAGCCTTGGCGAAATCCGAGCGGGGCAAAAGCGCCATCTCATCGCGCGCCAGACGCGAGGCTATGGCCGAGCGGCGAAACGGGTTCGATTCTCCGCTGGATGCTTGCCGGTAGCGCGTTTCCATGCGCTCGAATGTCGTTTGGTAGGGAATGCCGGCGGCACGCTCGGTCACCAACGGAACGATCCAGAACGCCAAATAGTCTCCGGTCTGCGACGTAATGCCGTAGCTGTCGTATTGAATGACATTGCGCAGCAGTACCGGAGAGATGGGTGCCGCGGCGGCGATGCCGAACGCGGCAGCGGCGGCTAGCGCCGGCATAAGGCCGCGGCGCTGTACCAATGCGACAGCGAAGACGACCGGCACTGCTGCGGCCAGCAACATCGCGACCGCGGGTCGCGTGGCGAGAGCAAGCCCGCCGGCGAGGCCGGCGCCGATGGCGAGCTTGATCGTCGGGCGCCGCAGAAAATGCGCGGCGGCGAGCAGCATCACGGTGAAGAAGAAGAGAAACAGCGAATCGGTGAGGATTTGGGTGCTGAACACGATGAGTGTCAGCGACAGGGCAGCAACAATGCCGGCGATCAATCCGACGCGCGGCGAGATCAGAGCGCCTAACGCGGCGATAAGAACGCAAGTTGCGGCATCGATCACCGCCTGAATGAACGCGACCACCCGGGGGGCGTCGCCGAACACATGCTGAACACCCGCGAGCAGCAGCGGATAAAGCGGCATGCGGTCGGTGGTCGCCGACAGCGTCGGCCACAAGGTTTCCGGCTTCGCCAGGGCCGCGCCCAGCGCCCAGTACGCGAACGTGTCCTGCTCCGCGAAAAAGGAATTGCGACCCGTAAGCAGCGCCAGATTGATCAGGCGGATGAACAGAGCGAGCACGAAAACCGTCGCGAGCGGATGATCGGCCGCACGCATGGCGCTCGTTCGGAAAGACTTGGTCGAGTTTCGAAACGTCATCATCCAAGGCGCGAGCCAGCTAGGGGCTTCCGGTGTCGGTGCGTGCGATGACGTCGATGGTCGCACCGTCGCCGATCAAGGCTCTCAGCGCCGGTGCCGACATCGGAAGTTTTTTGCCGGTATCGCCGGTCTCGAGCCGGTAACCGTGGCGCTCCAATATCCGGATGAGCTGCTCGAAGCGCTGCGGGACTTCGTCCTGCACGTGAGGTCCGATCTCGATCAGGATCGGCGGCTTCTGCGCCGTCAGCAGTTGCGTCGCACCGCGCAACACGTCGAGCTCGTGACCGTCCACATCGAGTTTGACGAAAGCGATGGGCCGATTGCGGTGCTTGGCCCGCATCTCCTGCACCAAGGCATCAAGAGTGAGGAAGCGTGCCCCCTTCGCCGTCTCCAGTTCACCGAGATGTTTGCGGTGCCGGTCAGTGCCGCCGCCCTTGAGCGGCCAGCGTGCGTAAAATCGGGCATGGTCTTTTGGACCGGGACCATTGCTCTGCGCGGTCAATGCGGCCTGCAGCAGAGTGAGCCGAGGCAGCAGATCGGGATTCAAGGCGGCGTTGGCCCGAAGACGGGAGAATGCGTAATCCGTCGGCTCGACTGCCACGACGATGCCGTCAGGGCCCATCGCCCGGGCAAAGGGAAGAGTGTGCGCGCCGATATTGGCTCCGATATCGAACACGAGCGCGCCGGGCGTGATCCAGCGCGCGGCGCGTGCCGGGATGCGCTGATAAAGCCCAAGATAGATCGCAAGATCGATGCCTTCGTTGAGCTCCAGTTCCCAATTCACATCGCGCCGCCGAGCGATCACGCGAGAGGAGCGGCCTGCGAGCGCGCGCGCACCGACGATTGCGAAACTGAGCACGCGGGCGAGCGCAATTTTCCTTTTGGTTGTCAGCATGGCCGATGAAAATCGCGCTCGATCACGATTCTGTCGCGGGGCCAGTCCCAATCCGCGGCAAGATGGTTATTCGCCGGCCGGCTCTGCGTCGCAAGCGCCCGTTTCCTTACCGCAGCGAACTCGTTCGCTATGCTTCCGCCGGCTGGCTGCTCGCGCGCACATGCCGCTTCTTCACCGGGCCGGCCATGAATTGGCTGCGGGCAAGCTCGGCGAAATGCCCGCCGCGTTGAACCAGTTCATCGAACGGGCCGCTTTCGATAATGCGGCCGGCCTGGAAGACCAGGATGCGGCTTGCGTTGCGGACGGTGGCGAGCCGGTGGGCGATCACGAAGGTGGTGCGGCCTTTCATGACCTCGGCGAGTGCAGCTTGGACTTTCGCCTCGGTCAGCGCGTCGAGCGCGCTCGTCGCCTCGTCGAGAATGAGGATGGGCGGGTCCTTGACCAGCGCCCGCGCAATCGACAGCCGCTGACGTTCGCCGCCTGAGAACAAGCGTCCGCGCTCGCCCGCGTTGGTGTCGAAGCCCTGCGGCAAGCCCTCGATCGCGTCGAGGACCTGCGCGCGCTCGCAGGCTGCACGCAGTTCCTCATCGGTAGCGTCGGGCTTGCCGACGCGCAGGTTCTCGGCGATCGAGCGGTTGAACAGCAGCACCTCCTGGAACACAACGCCGATGTTGCGCCGCAGGCCGGTGAGCGTCAGCGCCCGAACGTCCATGCCGTCGATCCGCACCGTGCCAGATTGCGGATCGAAGGCGCGGTGCAGCAAAGCGAGCGCGGTCGATTTGCCCGCGCCCGTCGCGCCGACGAGCGCCACCGTCTCGCCGGGCAACGCCGTGAAGCTCAGATCGGCCACCGCGGCCCGCTTGCCGTCGTATGAAAACGACACGTCCTTGAATTCCACGAGCCCGCGCATGCGGCCGGGATCGATGGCATCGGGGCGGTCGCGTACCGCCGGCTCGGTATCGAGCACCTCGAAAAATTCGGCGAGCCGAGGGACGTCCATGGCCATCCGGTTGGCGAATTGGACGGCTTGTTCCAGCCGGCTGATCAGCAGCGCGGCAAAACTCATGAACATGACGATCTCGCCGACCGTGGTGAGATCGCGCAGATAAAACCAGACGCCGAGGATCAGAATCGACAGCATGGTCAGCGTGGTCGATGTCCGCGTGATCACCGCCGTCACCGCCCACCAAGACAATACCGGGATCTGTGCGCTCAGCACCTCTTCGCCCATCTTCCTCATTCCGGAGACTTCCGTCTCGATGCGGGCGAAGCTCTGCACCAGCGCGATATTTCCCAACGTATCGGTGGTGCGCTCGGCTACGTCGGTATAGTAGCGCTCGACCGTGCTCTGCAGTCGTTCGCTCTTGCGCACGACCAGCGCGATCATCACGGCGAACACCGCGCACAGCACGATCAGCATCAGGCCATAGCGCCAGTTGATGAACAGCGTCAGCGGCAGCAGCACGATGAGCGATATGAAGGCGGCGAAATGCTCGCGGAAGAAGGCGAGCCAAAGCGCCCACAAGGTGTTCGTTCCGGTGATCATAACCTTAACCAGCCGCCCGGAATGCGAGCCCGTGTGATAGCTGAGCGGCAGCTGCAGCACGTGTTCGAAGAACATGGTCCGCACCACCTGAAACTGGCGGTGCGCCAGGCGATCGGCGTGGAGCGCCACCAGTGTGCTGCAGGCGATGATGAAGAGCCCGAAACCGACCCACGCGCCGACCAGCAGCAGCAAATCTCGCCAAGCCACTTGCGAGACGCGCGGCTGGGCATTCGCGAGCGTATCGACGATGCGGCCGAATAGGATCGGCTCCACGAACATTGCCGAAGCGAGCGCCAGATTGGCGAGCGCGAGTACCCAGCCCAAACGGGCCTCGCGCCCGAGCAGTCCGAGAACGCGGATGTAAAGATGGAACAATTTCATGGGGCCGACATCGGCAAAAGGCCGGTCTTAAGGGGGGTCTACGGATCGGCGCGGTTTATAGCATGTTCCGTTCGGAGCGAACCATAACCACCCGCGGCGTGCCGGGAGGCTTCAATCCGATCCGACGCGGTCCAATGCCGCGCTCAGTGAACTCTGCGCTCTTGGGCGGGCGGCAGGAATGAAGCGTCGAAGATATCCTCTACCTTGGGCTTGGCTTTGAAGGTGTAGACTAAGCCGATCTGATCGATGGACTCGGCAAGCCGCGCAGGGTCGATGGCGCCGTAGCCGTTGGCTTTCACCTCCGGGGTGACGATATTGTCGCGGATGGCCATGCGCAGGCGTTCCAGCTCGACCTCCCGTTTCACCATGTCGTCGCGCCGCATGAGCGTATCGACCGCTTCGCTGGGGCGGCGCACGATGTCTTTCAGGCCGTGGAGAAAGGCCTGCAAGAACCCCTTGACCGCGTCCGGCTTCTCGGCAGCGAATTTAGGGTTCACGATGACGGCGTTGCCATAAAGCTTGAGCCCGTAATCCGCCATGGGCATCAACACGATGTCGTCCACGGGCACGCCACGATCCTTGAGATCGACATAGAGGCGGAACGAGTAGCCGAGCGCGGCATCGATCTGCCCGGCGGCCAGCATAGGCGCGCGCACGGGGATGCCGATCGTCTCGATCGTCACCTTCGCCACATCGATTTGGTTGAGCTTGGCGAAGAGCGGCCACTCGCCGAACGTGATGCCGGCAGGCGGGGCGCCGAGCTTTTTGCCTTCGAGCTCCTTGGGGTCGGTGATGCCGCGGCTCTTGCGCGCCACGATGGCGAAAGGTGGCTTGTTGTAGAGCATGAATATCGCCCTCACCGGCGGTGAGGGATGCTGGTCGCGATACTTGATGAGGGTGTTGATATCGGCCAGGCCCATCTCATAGGCACCGGAGGCCACGCGGGTAATCGGCTCGAGCGCGGTCGTCGCCTCGTCGACGGTGACATTGAGACCTTGTGCTCTGAAGTAGCCGCGGTCCTGGGGGAGGAAAAAGGTCGCGGCCAATCCCTCCAGGCGCCCGTCGAGCGAGAACTTGATGCTTGTCTGCGCCGCGGCAGGCCACGACGCCATCACTGCGAGCGCTACCGCAAGCAGACAGACGAGCCGATCCATCCGCGTGAGGTTGAGGAGGCCCATGATTGCTCCCTCTACGTCGGCCACCCCCTCGTCGCAAACCGCGGCTGACGGGGCCAGATAAAGAACATGACGCTGCAAAGCGCAAGGCGAGATCGCGTCTCGCGCCCGTCCTTCACAGAATTCCAAACACCGCGCGCTGCCACTTTGTGCCCGCATGCGAGTTATTCTTTCGCCTCGACCACGTGAACGGTTGTTAAGATTAACGAGCCTCAGCTCGAGGCGGCTCCTCGAATGCGCCCATGATCGCAGATACGAACACTTGCCCCGCCGCGGATGCAGATACGGCACCCCTCTTCAGCGCTGCCTACGCGCCGCCCGACGAGGCGATCGCAGCCACCCTGCTCGATGAAGCCGCTCGCGCCAGCGAGGCCGAACGGCGAATCGACGGCTATGCCAGGCGTCTGGTCGAGGGGATCAGGGGGCGGGCCGGAGGACTCGGCGGCGTCGAGGATTTCCTGCACGCCTATTCGCTCTCAACCAAGGAGGGGCTTGCCCTCATGGTGTTGGCGGAGGCGCTGCTGCGGGTGCCCGATGCCGCCACCGCCGACCGGCTGATCGAGGACAAGCTGGCGACCGGCGAATGGTCGTCGCACCACGTCAAATCGAGCGCGCTCTTGGTCTCGGCCTCGGCGTGGACGCTCGGCATGACCGCGCGCATCATCCACCCCGGCGAGACCCCGGATACGATTCTGGAAAGTCTCGTCAAACGCCTCGGCATTCCCGCCGTGCGCGCGGCCACGCGCCAGGCGATGCGGCTCTTGGCCTCGCATTTCGTGCTCGGACAAACCATCGAGGAGGCGCTTGAGCGCGCCCGTGCCCAACGGGCCGTGCGATATTCATTCGACATGTTGGGGGAGGGCGCGCGTACGCGGGCGGACGCGGAGCGTTATTTTGCGTCCTACGCCCATGCGATCGACGCCATCGCCGCGCACGGCAACGAGGCGAGCCGTCCCGCCATCTCAGTCAAGCTTTCCGCCTTGCATCCGCGCTTCGAGGCGGTATCGCGCGATCTGGTTTTGACCGAACTGGTGCCGAAGGTGCTCGAGCTTGCGCACAAGGCGCGCGACGGCGGCCTCGAGCTTACCGTGGACGCCGAAGAGGCCGATCGGCTCGAACTCACCCTCGACGTAATCGCAGCGGTCCTGGCGGGAACCTCGCTGCGCGGGTGGGACGGCTTTGGGCTTGCGGTGCAAGCGTATCAGAAGCGCGCGCCTGCCGTGATCGAATGGCTCGACGAAACCGCCCGCAGGCTGCGCTGCCGGCTGACGGTGCGGCTGGTCAAGGGCGCCTACTGGGATACCGAAATCAAACGCGCCCAGGAGCGCGGTCTTGCCGACTATCCCGTATTCACGCGCAAGGCGATGACTGATCTCTGCTACACCGCCTGCACAAGACAGCTGCTCGCCAAGCGGCCGCGGCTCTATCCACAATTCGCCACTCACAACGCGCTCACCGTGGCGAGCGTGATCGAGGATGCCGGCGGCGTTGAGGGCTATGAGTTCCAGCGCCTGTATGGCATGGGCGAGGTGCTGTACCAGCTCTTGCTGGCCGATTACCCGCGGGCGGTCTGTCGGATCTATGCTCCGGTCGGCGGCCATCGCGATCTTCTCGCCTATCTCGTGCGCCGTCTGCTGGAGAACGGGGCGAACTCCTCCTTCGTGTCGGTGGCCGCGGATCCGGCGGTGCCGGTTGCCTCGATTCTCGAGCGTCCGCAGAACCGGATCGGCGACGCCCGTCGTGCGCGCAACCCGAAGATTCCGTTGCCGCGCGATCTTTATGCCCCGGACCGACGCAATTCGTCCGGCGTGGAATTCGGCGACCGCGCGGCTCTCGACGCGCTGCTCGCCGAGATCCGTGATGCCCGCCCGGCGGTCGAGGCGGCGCCGCTCGTCGATGGTACGACCCGCCCCGGCATCGGGCGTTCGGTGCTGTCGCCGATCGATGGCAACGTGATTGGCCGTGTTGGCGAAGCAGACGGCGCCGTCGTCTCGGCCGCCATGGCAGCAGCGCACGTCGGCTTTGCCCCGTGGGCTGCCACCGCGCTCGAGCTGCGCTCCGCCATGTTCGAGCGCGCGGGCGATCTCCTGGAACATTGGCGCGCCCGACTCATCGCGCTGTTGCAGGCCGAGGGTGGCAAGACGCTCGACGACGCGGTGGCGGAAGTGCGCGAGGCCGTCGATTTCTGTCGCTACTACGCACTCGAGGCGCGCCGCACGCTGGCGCCACGGTCGTTGCCCGGGCCGACCGGCGAAGCAGACGAGCTTTGCTATCGCGGCCGTGGCGTGTTCGTCTGCATCAGTCCGTGGAATTTTCCGCTCTCGATCTTTCTCGGTCAGGTCAGCGCTGCGCTGGTGGCCGGCAACGCCGTAGTGGCCAAACCGGCCGAGCAGACGCCGCTTATCGCCGCGGAAGTCGTGCGCATCCTGCATCAAGCGGGAATACCGGCGAGCGCGCTGCATCTGTTGCCGGGCGATGGCAAAGTCGGCGCCGCGCTTGTCGCCGATCCGCACGTCGGCGGCGTCGCCTTTACCGGCTCGACCGAAGTCGCCCGGGCGATTCATCGCGCGCTGGCCGCCAAGGATGGTCCGATCGTGCCGCTGATCGCGGAAACCGGCGGCATCAATCCGATGATCGTCGACGCCACCGCGCTGCCGGAGCAAGTCACGGACGACGTCATCACCTCGGCGTTCCGCTCGGCCGGCCAGCGCTGCTCGGCGCTGCGCCTGCTGTGCGTGCAGGAGGATGTGGCCGATGCCATCGTCGGGATGATCACAGGCGCCGCGCGCGAGCTCAGCCTGGGCGATCCGCGCGAGCCCTCCACCCACGTGGGGCCCGTGATCGATGCCGAGGCGAAGGACAAGCTCGACCGCTGGATTGCCGACAAGGAGCGGCAAGGTCGCCTGCGCTTCCGTTGGGACGCCTTCAAGCCGTTGCCGCAGAGAGGGACCTACGTGTCGCCGGCCATCGTCATGCTCGAGCGCGCGCGCGATTTGCGGCAAGAGGTGTTCGGACCGATCCTGCACGTCGTGCGCTGGCGCGCCGGCGAGCTGGATGCGCTGCTCGATGAAATTGCGGGGAATGGCTACGCGCTCACGCTCGGCATCCATTCCCGCATCGATGCCTTGGCCGATCACATCGTCGGGCGGCTCCCGCACGGCAACGTCTACGTCAATCGCAGCATGATCGGCGCGGTCGTCGGGACGCAGCCGTTCGGCGGCAGCGCGCTCTCCGGCACCGGGCCCAAGGCGGGCGGTCCCAACTATGTCGAGCGATTTGCCGCCGAGCAGGTGGTGAGCGTCAACACCGCCGCTGTGGGCGGCAATGCCTCGCTGTTCGCCGCCGGCGACTAGCGAGCCGTATTCTTTAACCCACTGGTGGCCGGTTGGGGTTATCCTGAGGCGACATGGGTGATTCGCTCGATCGCCTCTACCAGGCCGTCCTGGCCGCCCGCACCGCCGATCCGGCATCCTCGCGGACCGCTCGGCTGTTGCGCGCGGGCCGCAGCAAAATGGCCAAAAAACTCGCGGAGGAAGCGGTCGAGGTGGTGATCGACGCCATGCACGGCGATTCCGATGCGGTGGTGCGCGAGAGTGCCGACCTGCTCTACAATCTTGTGGTGCTCTGGGTCGCCTCCGGCGTCCATCCAAGCGACGTATGGACGGAAATGGAGCGGCGCGAGCGGCTCTTGGGAATTGCCGAGAAACTTCCGAAGGAGCGTACCGACGCTCCACTGCGGCGCAAAGTCGTTGCGCTCGATCGGAGCCGGGTCCGCAAGCGGCGTTGATCGCCCCTTCAATAGACGCGAGCTTGCAGCAAACTCCGCTCATTCCTCGCACAAGCCGGAGTCCAAGCCCAAGACTGGGGGTTCCGCTTTCGCGGGGACGAACGGCTGAGCCTCTTGAGACGGTTTCGAACAAGCTGAGGCTTCCTCGCCTCTGGCGGATGGACAATTGCGGCGCTCGCCGCTAAGCAAGCCCGCCATGCTTCGCCGCCTCTACAATTGGTGCATCGCCGCCGCCGACAAGCCGTACGCCGCTTGGCTGATGGGCGCGATATCGTTCATGGAAAGCTCGTTCTTTCCCATCCCGCCCGACACGATGCTCGTTCCGATGGCGCTGGCGCGCCCGGACCGCGCCTGGTTCTACGCGACCGTGTGCACGATCACTTCGGTCGCCGGCGGCGTGCTCGGCTATTTTATCGGCGCGGTGCTTTACGAATCGGTCGGGCTCTGGCTGATCGGGCTCTATGGTTACGGCGACAAGGTCGACGCGTTCCGCGCGGCCTACGCGCAGTGGGGCGGCTGGATCATCCTGATCAAAGGATTCACGCCCATCCCCTACAAGATCGTGACCATTGCCTCGGGCTTTGCCGGTTACAATTTCTTCCTGTTCGTCGTCCTGTCGATCATCACGCGCGGCATGCGGTTCTACGTCGAGGCCTTCCTGCTCAACCGCTACGGCGCGCGAGCGCGCGCGATCCTGGAAGAGCGCTTGGAGGTGTGGGCAACCGCGTTTGCGGTGGTGCTCGTCGCCGGCATTTTTGCCGCGGTCTATTTGTTCTGAGTTCCACCACTCCTCAATTTTGCCACGGCCGGCGCCCAGCCTTCGTGCGGCTGTGCTATCGCGGGACGGGGATGACCAGCCACTCTCGACAAATCGGTGTTCGAGGCCTCGCGCTGCGCGCAGCGGTGGCCGCATGCGCGGCCTTCCTCCTTGCCTCCGCCCTCGCGCAAGAGGCGCGCCCTCCAGCCGAGATTCCAACGCCGGACGAGCGTGCTGCCAACCCGCCGGCGGCTTCCGAGCCCAATTTGCTGCCGCGGCCCGGCTTCGTCGATGCAATCGGCCGTTGGCTGGACGACGGCACCACGAAGTTCAGAACCGATTTGCAAGGCGCACAGCAGACCTTCGACCAGCTTACGGATCAGACCCGCGATGCGGCCAAGGATGCAACCAACGCGGTCGTGGGATGGCCGAATGTGCGTATCGTGCCGGTGCGCGAGCGCTGTGTCGTGTCCGCTGGCGGCGGCCCCGATTGTGCGGCCGCGGCGACGGCGGCCTGCCGCGGCAAGGGATTTGGCAGCGGCAAGAGCCTCGATACCCAGTCGGAGCAGAAATGCCCCGCCCAAGTCCTGCTCCGCGGCCGCGCTGCGAGCGATGTCGAATGTCGGACCGAGACGTTCGTGACGCGCGCGCTCTGCCAGTAACCCGGCGCATCAAGCAGCCCGCATGAGCGAAGCGATATGCGGGGCCCCGGATTTCGCTGGCGCTCATCCGGGCTACGAACCGCGCTGGACAGCTCGCGCTTCCTCTGCCGTAATAACTCTGTTGTTTGCGAGAGCGGAGCACCCCCGTGAATCTTCACGCCATGTTGCTCGAGCGGGAGGCTGCGGGCCGTCTGGTCACCGTCGGCCTCATCGGCGCGGGCAAGTTCGGCACCATGTTCTTGGCACAGGCGCGCTTGACGCGCGGGCTGCATGTCGTCGCGGTCGCGGATCTGGACATCGCCCGCGCACGGCGCCAGCTGCGCACCGCCTGCTGGAACGATGAAGCGATTTCCGCGTCCTCGCTGGGGGACGCACTCGCGCGCCGCAGTACGTATGTGACGGACGACGCCGAGGCGGTCATCGCCTGCCCCGAGATCGACGTGATCGTCGAGGCGACCGGCGTCCCCGCGGCTGGCATACGCCACGCTTTCCGCGCGATCGATCACGGCAAGCACATCGTGATGGTCAACGTCGAGGCCGATGCGCTTGCTGGCCCCCTGCTCGCACGCAAGGCAAAAGCCGCCGGCGTGGTCTACAGCCTCGCTTGGGGCGACCAGCCCGCGCTCATCTGCGAGCATGTCGATTGGGCGCGCGCCTGCGGCTTCACGGTTGTCGCCGCCGGCAAGGGGACGCGCTACGAGCCGCACTATCACCGCTCCACGCCCGACACCGTATGGGACATTCTCGACAAATATCTGTCAATTGCGGACCGCAACTCGATCAATCCGAAGATGTTCAACAGCTTCGTCGACGGCACCAAGTCGGGCATCGAGATGACCGCGGTTTGCAATGCCACTGGGCTCGTGCCGCAGAGCGAGGGATTGGGCTTTCCGCCCGCGACGCGCTTCGAGCTCGCGGACGTGTGCAAGCCGAAGGCGGCCGGCGGCACGCTCGAGAAGGCGGGCGTGACCGAAGTGACCTCGTCGGTCTATCGCGACGGCCGCGACGTGCCGCATCATCTCGCGCTTGGGACCTATGTCGTGTTCGAGGGCGAGACTGATTATGCGCGGCGTTGTTTCAAGGAATACGCGATGCTGCCGGACAAGAGCGGACGCTACGCCGCGCTCTATCGGCCGATTCACATGATCGGACTCGAGCTCGGCATATCGGTTGCCAGCGCAGCGTTGCGCAAGGAGCCGACCGGCGCGCCGACCGGCTTCCGCTCCGACGTCGCCGCTACGGCCAAACGCACACTCAAAAAAGGCGAGGTGCTCGACGGCGAAGGCGGATTCTGCGTCTGGGGCAAACAGGTTCCGGCGGCGCGCTCGCTTGCGGAGGGCTTCCTGCCGCTCGGCCTTGCCCACGAGGTCAGGCTCAAGCGCGACGTCGCCGAGGGCCAATGTTTGCGTTGGAGCGACGTCGCCTATGACGAAACCGATCTTGCCGTGATGGTGCGCCGCGAGATGGAAGCGGCATTTGGACGGCCCAACGTGCCCGCGGGCGCAACGGCGAGCTGACCCGCTTGCATCATCTCGGATTATACCAACGGCAGTCGTCCTTGACTCGTCATGCGCGGGCTTGACCCGCGCATCCATCGAAAAAAGCGCTTCCTTCAAGGGATGGATTGCCGGGTCAAGCCCGGCAATGACGTGGATGGGTGCAAGCGCCACTGGTCGAGCAGCGCCCGCGCACGTGTATGCGAGGGCGTGGCGAGGAACAGCGCTAGGTCGTCGGGCGTGTCGATGTCGAGCGCGACACGTGGCAAGCGCAGCACCATGGGCTCGATGCCGCAGCGCTTGGCCGCGGCGAGATGAGGCCGGAAGCTGTCGGTCCCGAAGATGAGCGGCACGGCGCCGGCTGGCGCACAGATGAGGGCGTTCGACCCGCGCTCGTCGCGCGCCGGAACGATGATGAAGGCGCGGGTGTCGCGGTATGTTGCATCGTCATGAGCCTCGAGGAGCCTGCCGATGTCATCCGTTTGCACGAGCGGAATGTCGCCCGGCACGGTGAGCATGTCATCCGCCGCGAGCTGCCGGGCCGCGGCAGCGACCGCGCCGGTATGCCCCTCGCGGGCTCCATCGCTTGAAACGCGCGCACCGTATCGCGATGCGATCGCCTCCGCCGCGGGATCGGCCGTTACCACGATAATGCCGGCGAGGTCGCGCACGCCGGCGAGCGTCGCCAGCACGTCCTCGAACATGGCCAGCGCCAGCTCTTGCCGCCGCCTCGTGTCGAGCGCCGGGGCGAGTCGGCGCTTGGCGTCGCTCGTCTCCTTGATCGGCACCACGGCATAGATGCTGCGGCGAGCATTCATGCCGCGGCCTTTGCCAAAGCGTCGGCGCTGGCGAGCACGTCCCGCGCAAGGTTTTCGCGATCGGCAAGCGTCGTCATGAGGGTATTCGTCACTGTCACCGGAATGCCAAGCTTGCCCGCCGCGTCGGCATCGGTGCCATCGAGCACATAGGCATCGAGCAAATCCCGGTAGCGCCGCGCCACTGCCGCCGCGCTCACCTCGAGGCCGAGCTCGGACATCATCTTGGCAGTCGGTCCTTTCACCGCGCGGCCGCCGATGATCGGGGAGACTGCCACGACGGGCGCGGCGGCGCCGGCGATCGCTTCGCGCAAATCGGGAACGGCGAGGATCGGCTCGATGCTGAGAAACGGATTGGACGGACAGATCACGACTGCGCGCAGCCGGGGATCACCGAGCGCGGCCAGCACATCGGCATGCGCGCGTGCGGCGGCCGCGCCATCATAAATCACTTCCAGAACTCGGGGGGCGCAGCGCCGCCGCACGAAATAATCCTGAAAGTCGAGCCGGCCTTCCTCCGTGCGCAGGCAGGTGCGTACGACATCGTCGCTCATCGGCACGAGGCGTGCGGCAATTCCCAAGCGGCGGCAGAAATCGGCGGTGATGGCGGACAAGGCTTCGCCGGCCCTAAGCCGTCGCGTGCGCTCCACATGGGTCGCGAGGTCGCCGTCGCCGAGCGCAAACCAGGTTTCGCCGCCGAGTGCTTCCAGCGCCGCCATGAAGGTCCAGCTCTCATTGCGCCGGCCCCAGCCGCGTTGCGGATCATCGAGGCCAGCCAGCGTATACATGATGGTGTCGAGGTCGGGCGAGATGGCGAGCCCGAGATGCTCGAAGTCATCGCCGGTATTGGCGACCAGCATGAGATCCGCGCCCGCCATGACGCGGCTCAGCCCCAGCGCGAGCTTGGCGCCACCGATGCCGCCGCACAGCGCGACGACAAGATTGCGAGCGGCGCTCACCGGAACAGGTCCTCTTCGGCCGGCCGGATCAGCGCGGCGCCAGGCAAGGGCGACTCCGACCAAGACACACCCCGCATCAGTACCATCGGTCTTCCCTCGTCCGCTTGCCCCATTACGAGCGATGCGGCGCTGGCGATCTCGTCGGCAAATCCGGTTTGCGTGACGCGCAGCGGGTGCCCGAACAGGTCCGGTCGCCCGCGCATGTCCATGAGCGCGGGCAGTCCCGCAACCCCGAGCGCAACGCCGACCGTGCCGCGTCGCCACGCACGCCCCCAACTGTCGGTAATGACAACCCCGAGCCGCTTGCGAAAATGCGCGGCGAGCCGCGTATGCAATCGCTCGGCGGACGCATCCGGATCGCTCGGCAGCAACAGCACGGGCTCCGCGGCGATCTCGGGGTCGATATTGGAGCGGTCGACGCCTGCATTTGCCATGATGAAGCCGAGCCGATGTTCGACGATCAAGACGCCTGGGCTCTGGCGCACCACGCGTCGGGTTTCCCCGAGGATGACCTCGACCAGACGCGGATCTTTCTCCACCTCGCTGGCAAGCGCGGCGGCGTGCGGCGAGGGCGTAATTTTTGCGAGATCGACGTAGCGCCCCTCCGCCTTGGACACGATTTTCTGTGCCACCACCAGGATGTCGCCGTCCGCAGGCGCAAGGGCGTTCCGCTCGCACGCAGCGATCATGAGCGCGGCCAGGTCGTCCCCCGGCCGCACCAGGGGAATGTCGGGAACCGGGGTCAGCGTGATCACCATCGCCGCTGGGCCGTGCTTCGTAAGCGCCATCGCCGTCACTGTAGCAACGAAACCGGTCTACTGCTGCGCCGCCTCGGGACGCGCTCGGTTAAGCCGGCGCGACCGGGGGTGATCCTCCCTGGCCGAACACCTATGATGGCGCATGCGGTCGATTCCGCTGGGAGCAAAGGGAACATTCACGCTGCGCGTGACGCCCGCGCATCTCGCGAACCAATTCAAGGACGCGATGCTGCCCCCCGTGTTCGCCACCCCAATGATGATCACGGCCATGGAGAATGCCGCGCTCAACGCCATTCGCGGTTATCTCGATCCGGGCGAGAGCGCGGTCGGGACCGCCATCGAAGTGCGCCATCTGGCGGCGACGCCGGTCGGGCATGAGGTGACCGCGGAAGCCGAGGTTACCCGCGTCGACGGTCGCCGCGTCTTTTTCAACGTCAAGGCACGCGACGAGAAGGAGGAGATCGGGCGCGGCACGCACGAGCGCATGGCCGTCGACCTGCGCCGCCTCGACGAGCGCCTGTCCGGCAAATCCAAGACGTAAACTCTGCGACAGAGAAGAGATCACTTGCTGCGCGGAATGTTGAGGCTAGCGCCAAAGAATCTCAATGCCTCTTCTGCGATCAATGCATGGATGCGGCCGCGATCGACGCCCGGAGCGTCGATGCAGGCCTGCGGGAATTCATTTTTCCCATCATCGTTGCACTCGTTGACGAAGATGTCGTGATCGACCCGGCCCGGAATCACGTAAAGCTCGGCGCGCGGGACGTGCCGGGCCGCGAACTCGGCATTGTCTCTCGGCGGCGCCTGGGTATCGCCAGCACCGACTGTGATGTAGGTCGGCACTTGGAGCTGCTGCAATCCCGCTGCATCCATGCCGAAGGCTTGCACGATCCCGGGCGCCATAGCGAAGACGGCCTTGACTCGCTTGTCGTGCACGTCGAGCGCGGGGCCGGCATCGAGCGGCAACGTGTTGCGCAGATATTCCGGCACCATCTGATTGTTGCGCCAGCCGCGTTGGAAGGCGAGATACTTTTCGGGATCGGTCCTCGCCCCACCCACCCAGAGCGCGGTGAAGCCGCCTTGCGAATGGCCGGCGACGCCGATTCGGCTTGCGTCGATCGCCTTTGCCCAGAACGGATCGCTGAGGAGGAAACTGATGGTGAGGCCGATGTCGCGCGGACGTTGCCACAGCTTGTTCGCGAGATAGGCAATCGTCGAGTCGTAAGTATTGGCGCGGTAGTGATTGAGCGCGGCCACGATGTAGCCGCGCGAAGCGAGGGCCTCGCCGAACCAGGCATAGTAGAGGCCGTTGCTGCCGCGCCCGTGCGAGAACATGACGAGCGGGCGGGTCGCGCCGTCGAATGTCGGCTCGGCGTCCTTGTAAAGATTGAGGTTGGCGAAGAACGGCATGACGAAACGAGCGGCGGAGCGGTCGCGGAGCGCGGCGGGGTAGAACACGGTCAGCGCCAGATGGCGGTCGCCCCCCTGCGCGTCGACGAATTCGAGCTGTCGCATGCCGACCGGGGTGCCCTGCGCGAGCGTCACGCTGGGATAGGCCAGCATTGCGCAGAGCACGCAAAGGCGCGCAACAGCCGCTCCGCCGTGCACGAGCAGGAGAAACGTGAATGCCGGCACATGCCTATTATGCATGTGCCAGTTCTCTCCTCGATTCCACGCGAAGGCAAGGGATAGGCAACTCCGCTCATTCCCGCGAAAGCTGGGAATCCAGGCGAGACTAGGCTATCCGTCGTCGCGGGAAGACCTGCAGCATTGATTTGTGATCATGCATCCTAGTATGTGCCGTTGCCATGACCGCCATCCGTTCGATCGTGCACCCGACCGATTTTTCCGATTTGAGCGCGGCTGCGTTCGCTCACGCCTTGCGCATCGCCTTGGCGGGAAGAAGCAAACTGCACCTCCTTCACGTCTCCCAATACGATGCCGCCGAGGCATTGGCCTTCCCGCACGCGCTTAGCCTGCTCTCGCAATGGGGATTGTCGGACGAGGATGATCCGCCGTGGGCCGTCGCGGCCAAGCTCGGAATCGAAGTCGACAACATTCGCCTCAAGTTGCAAGAGCCGACGCGAGCCATCGTCGATTTTCTGAGTGAGGATGGCAGCGAGCTCGTCGTGATAGCGACCCACGGGCGGGACGGCGTCTCGCACTGGCTGCAGGGCTCGGTGGCGGAGGCCGTTTTCCGCCGCTCGGCGATCCCGACGCTGTTCATTGCGCCGGGTGCCCGCGGTTTCGTCGATCAGGTGAGCGGCGATGTGAAGCTGCGCCGCGCATTGGTTCCGGTTGACTTCTCGCCCCCGGCAGACCGAACGGTCGACATCATTCAGCGTTTCGGCCAACTTCTGACCGGTGCAACTATCGCAGTCGATCTCCTTCACGTCGGCGAGGCGGCGCCGCCGGTCCATGCCGTGTGGTCGAACGCGCCCGCCTTGCCGCCGGTCATGCTTCGCTCCGGCCATGTGGTGCAATCGATCGTGGATGCTGCCATCGAACTTGACGCCGACATCATCGCCATGCCGACCGCGGGACATCATGGCGTTCTCGACGCGCTGCGCGGCAGCACCACCGAGCGCGTCATCCGCCACGCGCCGTGCCCGGTGCTGGCATTGCCGGTCGCGTCCCGACGTTAGCATTAAGTAGCCCGGCATGAGCGTAAGCGACATGCGGGATCGCGCGGCACCGGCATCGCCTTCGTGTTCAATGCGCCGCGCTTTATCGCCTTCCTCGGCCCGCTGTTCGCCGGCACGCTGATTGTGCAGTTCGGCGGCTACGGCAGGCGGCGATGATCTTCGCCTGCATCTACTTCCTGGGATTAGTGGCCGCGCCATTCCTGCCGGAAACAAAAAGGAAAGCCGCCGCCGGAGGAGGTGTGAGCTCGACTCGAAGGATGGCGAGCAATCTCAGAATCGGCATTAACTCAATGCCGAGTCAGCGGCCATGGGCCGCGCGCCAGCGCTTGAACTCCTCGCGCGCCTCCGGCCCTGGAGGATAGATGCCGAAGATCGAGCGGCCTTCCTCGACCTTCTCCTGCACGAAATCCTCGAACGCGGTCTGCTCGAAGGCCTCCTCCGCCACCTCGTCGGCAATGTGCTGCGGGATTACGGCGACGCCCTCGTCGTCTCCCACCAGGACGTCGCCCGGATAGATCGGGACTTCGCCGCAAGCGATCGGAACGTTGAGATCGACCGCATGATGCTTGATCAGATTGGTCGGCGCGGCTGCCGCCGCGTGATAAGCGGGAAAGGGTAGCTGGGCGATCTGCGGCGAGTCTCGCAGCCCGCCGTCCGTGACGATGCCCACAACTCCGCGCTTCCAAAGCCGCGTCACCAGAATGCCGCCGGCGGAGGCGGCCGCCAGGTTGCGGCGGCTGTCGATCACGAAGACATGGCCGGGCGGGCACTCCTCGACGCCTTTGCGCTGGGGATGGCTGCGATCCTCGAACACACCGAGGTGATCGAGGTCTTCTCGTGCCGGAATGTAGCGCAAGGTATAGGCCGGACCGACCATCGCCGGTCCGCCCCGGTTGAGGCGGTGGATGCCCTGGATGAAGGTGTTGCGAAATCCGCGCTTGAACAGGACGGTGGTGAGCGTAGCGCTGGATACCGCCGTCAACTTCGCCCGGGTCTTTTCGCTGAATGGCATGGCGGAACCTCTTGTTTCGGAAGACGTTTGCGCCGAAGACAGTGTCTCGAGATAGTGGCCATCAAACGCCTCGACTTACAAACGGTCCAGGAGGTTTCACGTGCGCGTATTGGTCTCTGCGGCGGCGGTCGCCGTCATCGCTTTCGCGATCCCCGCGCAAGCGCAAGATTGGCCCCGGCGCCAGGTGACGATCGTGGTGCCCTTCACCGCTGGCGGCACCACCGACATGTTCGCGCGGATGCTCGCCCAAGGCCTGCAGCAGAAATACGGCAGCCCATTCGTCGTCGACAACCGGCCCGGTGCCGGCGGCAACGTCGGCGCGGCGGCCGTCGCGCGCGCGGCGAGCGATGGCCATACACTGCTAGTCGGCACCGTAAGTACGCATGCGATCAACCCGTTCATCTACAAGAATCTCACGTTCGATGCGGAGAAGGATTTTCAGCCGGTAAGTTTGATCGCGCGGCTCCCGAACATGCTGGTTGTGAACCCGAAGGTGCCGGCCAAAACGGTTCCGGAACTGATCGAGCATTTGAAGAAGAACGCGGGCAAACTGAGCTACGGCTCCTCAGGCGCAGGCACCTCGACTCATCTCGCCTCCGAGCTGTTCCAGCTGCGGACCGATACCAAGATGGTGCACGTGCCATACCGCAGTTCGGGCGACGTCATGAATGCGCTCATGGGCGGCCACATCGATCTCGCCTTCGACAACATGACGCTCGCTTGGCCGCAGGCGAAGGCCGGCACGATGCGCGCGCTGGCGGTCACCAGCACCGAAGCGAGCCCGACCGCGCCGGAGATTCCTCCGGTTGCCACCACGCTGCCCGGCTTCGATGCGACGTCGTGGCACGGCTTGTTCGCTCCCGCGCGCACGCCGCGCCCGATCGTCGATGCGCTCGCCGCCGAGGTAAAGCGGATCTTCGAGGCGCCGGAGCTGCGCAACACTCTGCTCGAGATCGGCGCAGTGTCCTCGCCAATGACGCCTGAACAATTTTCGCAATTCATTTCCTCCGAGCGCCGCAAGTGGCAAGAGGTCGTGCAGGCGGCTGGAGTGGAGGTGCAATAGCGGACCGCCCTAGAGCTACTCGGCAATCGGATAAGACCAGGGGCAGGCCCCCGCCGCCTCTGCGGGCGGCCGACCTTTCAATCTTGCGCGCCGACTATCTGTTCGCCTGCTGCAGATAGGTCTTGGCCTGCGCGAGTTCGGGCCTGGTCCCGCCGTCAGCGAGCTCAACCAGCTTGGTGTAGTAGCTGCGCGCAGCGGCCGTATTGCCGACGGCAGCTGCTGCGGCCGCGGCGCCCGCATAGCTGCGTAGCCGATTCTTCGAGCCGCGCAGCGATGCTTCGAAGGCCTCGAACGCCTCCTTCGGCTGGCCGAGTTCCAAGAGCAGCAGGCCCAGCGCCTCATGCGCGGTCATGCCGATCGGACCGGGGCTGAGCGTGTCATGGGTTTCGGAGCTCTCTTCTGCTTTCGCCGCTTCCCGCATCAGGGCCACGGCCTCGCCATTGCGACCGAGCGCGCGATCGACCCAGGCGCTCGCTACCTTGTGCTGGATGGCGACCTGTCTTGCCCAGTACAGGTTCTTGGCGTCCGCCAGCGTTTTCTGCAACTCCGCGAGCCGCTCGAGATCGGCGCCTGCTTGCTCCGGCCGGCCGCTGCGTGCAAGCCCGACGGCGCGCGCGAAATGCGGCACCGATTCCGCGTATGGGTAGCGGCTCGGCCGCGGCGGCAGGTTTGCCGCCGTGTCCCAATCGAGCCGTTCCA
>Ga0081455_10001815_pt1 | contig 25723 bp, 25 predicted proteins | sample TabmetS3T2R1_FD_70207 | JGI IMG/M metagenome (GOLD analysis project Ga0081455, IMG submission 70207) | Tabebuia heterophylla rhizosphere microbial communities from the University of Puerto Rico - S3T2R1 | ecosystem: Host-associated > Plants > Roots > Rhizosphere ...
TGCGGGCGGCGTCCAGGCGGCGTCCGGCAAGGCCGACGACGAGCCCATACCGCTGTTGTATGGGCGAGGAGGAGAACGCCGCCGGTCGTCGTCTGGGCGTCGACCGCGCCGCCAGTCGACTTCGCGACAGGCCCTAAGGTGGCGGGCTGGATCAGACAACCGTGAGGATGTGTGCACTATGGCGTTGGAGAAGCCAGCAGTCAGCGACGTCGGGGCCACCCCGCCGACCGAGCTGGAGATCACCGACCTGGTCGAGGGCACCGGCCCGCAGGCACAGCCCGGGCGGCCGGTGACCGTCCACTACGTCGGCGTGGCCTACTCCACCGGCCGGCAGTTCGACGCCTCGTGGGACCGCAACGAGGCGTTCACGTTCCCCCTCGGCGCCGGTCGGGTCATCCGCGGCTGGGACGAGGGCGTCGCCGGCATGAAGGTGGGCGGCCGCCGTACGCTGCGGATCCCGCCGCACATGGGCTACGGCGACCGCGGTGCCGGTGGCGTGATCAAGCCCGGCGAGTCGTTGATCTTCGTGGTGGACCTGCTCGAGGTCGGCTGACCCTCGAGCTCAGCGCGGCTCGTCGCGCGGGACGGCGGGCCAGGCGGCCCGCAGTGCCAACTCGACCGCCCGCGCCACCCGCATGACGGCCTCCTGGCTCGGCGCGTCCGGCCACACCACGACGACCGCCGGGCCGGGCTCGGGCGCCGTGATCGGGTAGATCGCGTTGTCGATGCCAGGCCGCATGTCGAGGTAGGGCGGAATGCGCGGGGCTTCATCCGTCATCACGTTGACCACCGGAATTTATGGCCGCCGGGGCGACCCGCCGTAAATTCTCCGTCATTTGCCCGCCCGATCGAGCGACAGAACAGTAACACCGGGTCTGCCTGACAATCCTGCCCGAATGGATGAAGCCCCGCACCAGCACTCTGCCCTAACGGCTGTCGCCCTCTCGGCCGCCGTGTCCGTATCGTCGCGGGGGTGACCGATCACCCACCCTGGGTCGCCCGCTACCGGGCGTCCCGGGTCTTCCTCCCCTTGTGGGCCGCGGATGCCCCTGACCGCAACCTGTACCAGAGCAACGCGTCCGGCCGCCGTGAGCTGTACGCCTGGGATCGGGCTGCTGACACCCACCGGCAGGTCACCGACCGGCGCAACGGAACCAGTACCGGCGCCATCGACCCCTCCGGGGACTGGATCTGGTGGTTCGACGACACCGACGGCAACGAGTGGGGCAGCTGGGTACGCGAGCCGTTCGCCGGCGGCGACAAGCCGGAGCCCGCGCTGCCGGGCGTACCGGCCGGCTACCAGCACGGCATCGCCCTCGGCCGTACGCTCGCGGTGGTGGGCGTGGCCACCGACGACGGCACCAGCGTGTACGCCGGCCAGCCGGGCACCGTCGACGCGCGCCAGCTGTACCAGCACCAGCAGGTCGCGCTCGTGCAGGACCTGTCCCGCGATGACGCGCTGGTCTGCCTCGCACACTCCGAGCGCGGCGATTTCATGCACCTGGCCGTACGGGTCCTGCGTACCGCGGACGGCAGTACGGCCGGCGAGCTGGACGACGGTCCTGACCTGGGCCTGCGCCCGGTCGGCTTCAACCCGGCCGGTGGCAGCACGGTGCTGAGCCTGCACGAACGCAGCGGCCGGCTGGAGCCGCTGCTGTGGGACCCGCTCACCGGGGAGCAGCGGGAGATCCGGCTCGACCTGGACGGCGACCTGCTCGCGAGCTGGTATCCGGACGGCACCGCCCTGCTGGTCACGCAGCTGTCCGCGGGCCGGGCCGAGCTGCACCGGTACCGGCTGGACACCGCGGAGCTGACCCCGCTCGGCACCCCGCGCGGCACGGTCAGCGACGCGGACGCGCGCCCGGACGGCACGGTCGAGTTCAGCTGGTCCAGCGCGGCCAGCCCGCCGGTCATCCGCTCCACCACCGGCGCGGTCGTGCTCGAACCCGCCGGCGAGCCGGCGCCACCGTCGGTCCCGGTCGAGGACGCCTGGGTCGACGGCACCGGCGGGCGCGTACACGCCTTCGTCTCGTGCCCCACCACCGGCAGCCGGCCGTTCCCGACGATCTTCCTGCTGCACGGCGGCCCGCACTCGCTGGACACCGACCAGTTCAACAACAACCGCGCCGCGTACGTCGACGCCGGGTACTGCGTGGTGCAGGTCAACTTCCGCGGCTCGGTCGGGTACGGCACCGCGTGGCGGGAGGGACTGGTCGGCCGGCCCGGCCTCACCGAGCTCGAGGACGTGGCCGCCGTACAGGACTGGGCCGTCCAGAGTGGACTGGCCGACCGGGACCGCTGCGTGATCGGCGGCGGCTCCTGGGGCGGTTACCTCACCCTGCTCGGCCTCGGCACGCAACCGGACCGCTGGGCGCTGGGCCTGGCCGTCGTCCCGGTCGCCGACTACGTCGCGGCGTACGAGGACGAGATGGACGGGCTGAAGGCGATGGACCGCTCGCTGTTCGGTGGCGCTCCCGAGGACGTCCCCGACGTGTACCACCGGTGCTCGCCGCTCACCTACATCGAGCAGGTCCGGGCGCCGGTCCTGGTGCTGGCCGGGCAGAACGACGCGCGCTGCCCGATCCGGCAGATCGACAACTACCTCGTACGGCTGGCGCAGCTGGGCACCCCGCACGAGGTCTACCGCTTCGACGCCGGGCACGGCAGCGTCGTGGTCGAGGAGCAGATCCGGCAGATGAGCCGGCAGCTGGACTTCCTGGACCGGCACCTGCCCGCCGGCTCGTTCGCCGCGGGGCCGCCGCAGGGCCCGAGCGTCGCGGCGAACTGAGGCAACAGGTACGGCCCGGCCGGCATCCCCGGCCGGGCCGTACCTGTCTCTATGTGTCCGGGCGCCGTGTCCGCGACCCGTTGCCACATGGCTACATGAAGCAACCCAAAGGCACTCCGTGTAACCAACGACGGCGAACCCGGCAGGTTATCCCGCCGTGGTCAACTCGATCGCGACCAGTTCGGCGATCTCCGCGGTGTTCAGCGCGGCGCCCTTGCGCAGGTTGTCGCCCACCACGAACAGCTCCAGGGTGTTCGGGAAGTCGATGGCCTGCCGGATGCGGCCCACGTACGTCGGGTCGGTGCCGACCACGTCCGCCGGGGTCGGGTAGATCCCGGCCGCGGGGTCGTCCAGCAGCACGATCGTCGGCTGCCCGGCCAGCTCCTCGCGCGCCTGCGCCACGCTCAGCGGGGCGGCGAACCGGGCGTGCACCGCCATCGAGTGCGTGGTCACCACCGGTACCCGTACGCAGGTGGCGGAGACGGCGAGGTCGGGGATGCCGAGGATCTTGCGGGACTCGTTGCGGACCTTCAGCTCCTCGCTGGACCACCCGTCGTCCTTCAGCGACCCGGCCCAGGGCACCACGTTCAGCGCCAGCGGCGCCGGGAACGGCGACGGTCCGGCGGGCACAGCCTTGCGTACGTCGCCCGCGACGGTGCCCAGTGTCCGGTCCCCGGCTACCGCCGCAATTTCGTCATACAGGCGCTCCGGACCGGCCACGCCAGCCCCGGACACGGCCTGGTACGAGGCGACGACCAGCTCACGCAGGCCGAAACGGCGGTGCAGCGCGCCGAGCGCCGGCATCATCGCCATGGTCGTGCAGTTCGGGTTCGCGATGATGCCCCGCGGCCGGTTCGCGACCTCGGCGGCGTTCACCTCGGGCACCACGAGCGGCACGTCCGGGTCCATCCTGAAAGCACCTGAATTGTCGACGGCGACGGCGCCCCGGGCCGCGGCCACCGGCGCCCACTGCGCCGACACCTCGTCCGGCACGTCGAACATCGCGATGTCCACCCCGTCGAACGCCTCCGGCGACAGCGCGACGACCGCCACCTCCGCCCCGCGTACGCGCAGCAGCTTGCCGGCGCTGCGCGGCGAGGCGATCAGCCGGATCTCCCCCCAGGGATCCCGACCGGCGGCGGCCCACTCGGACAGGATCGACAGCATCACGCTGCCCACCGCCCCGGTCGCGCCCACCACCGCCAGGGTTGGCTTGCGGCCCATGCTCACCGTCCCGTCCCCGCGTACACCACGGCCTCCTCGTCGCCCCCGAGGTCGAAGGCGTCATGCAGTGCGCGGACGGCGGTGTCCACGTCGTTGTCCCGGCACACCACGGAGATGCGGATCTCGGAGGTGCTGATCATCTCCACGTTGACCCCGGACTCGGCCAGGGCGCGGAAGTACGTCGCGGACACGCCCGGGTGCGAGCGCATCCCGGCGCCGATCAGCGACACCTTGCCGATGTGGTCGTCGTACAGCAGGCTCTCGAACCCGACCGTGTCCCGGACCCGGTGCAGCCCGGCCATCGCCGCCGAGCCGTCCGACTTCGGCAACGTGAAGGAGATATCGGTACGCCCGGTGCCGTGCGTCGAGATGTTCTGCACGATCATGTCGATGTTGATCTCGGCGTTGGCGACCGCCTCGAAGATCAGCGCCGCCTGCCCGGGCTTGTCCGGCACGCCGACCACGGTGATCTTGCCCTCGCTGCGGTCGTGCGCGACGCCGGTGATGATCGCCTGTTCCACGGGCAACTCCTGGATCGAGCCGGACACCGTGGTCCCCGGCTTGGTGGAGAACGTCGAGCGTACGTGCACCGGGATGCCGTACCGGCGGGCGTACTCCACGCTGCGCAGGTGCAGCACCTTGGCCCCGCAGGCCGCCATCTCCAGCATTTCCTCGTACGTGATCACATCCAGCCGGCGCGCCCGCGGCACGATCCGCGGGTCGGCGGTGAACACGCCGTCGACGTCGGTGTAGATCTCGCACACATCGGCGCCGAGCGCGGCGGCCAGCGCGACCGCGGTGGTGTCCGTACCACCCCGGCCCAGCGTGGTGATGTCCTTGGTGTCCTGCGATACGCCCTGGAAACCGGCCACGATCGCGATGGCGCCGTCGTCCAGGGCCTGCCGGATGCGGCCCGGCGTGACGTCGATGATCCGCGCCTTGCCGTGCACCGAGGTGGTGATCACGCCGGCCTGCGAGCCGGTGAACGAGCGGGCCTGGTAGCCCAGCGAGCTGATCGCCATGGCCAGCAGCGACATCGAGATGCGCTCGCCCGCGGTGAGCAGCATGTCCAGCTCGCGCGGCGGGGGCAGGCCGGACACCTGGCGGGCCAGGTCCAGCAGCTCGTCGGTGGTGTCGCCCATGGCGGACACCGCGACCACGACGTGGTGGCCGGCCCGGCGGGTCGAGACGATCCGCTCGGCCACCCGCTTGATCTTCTCCGCGTCGGCGACGGACGAGCCGCCGTACTTCTGGACGACGACCCCCACCGCTTCCCCTTCCGCCGCGCACCCGACGGGAACCAAGCCTACCGGGCGCCCTCACCTCGATTCCGTGGTCGAGGTTCTATGGTTGAGCCCCACACCGATCGAAGGAACGCCGTGAGCCGACCCACCAGCAGCCGTACGTGCCCCAGTGACGTGCCGCTGCACCCCCTCATCGCCGAGCGGTGGAGTCCCCGCGCGCTGGACCCGGACCGGGTCATCACCGACCGGCAGCTCGTCGGCATCCTGGAGGCGGCCCGCTGGGCGCCCTCCTTCGACAACCGGCAGCCGTGGCGGTTCCTGGTGGGCCGGCGCGGCGATGAGACCTTCGCCGGCATCCACCGGGTGCTGTTCGAGAACAACCAGGTGTGGACAGGCAACGCCGCGGCGCTGATCATGGCCTGCGCGGTGACGCACGCGCCGGACGGCACGGCAATGCCGCAGGCACCGTACGAGCTGGGTCTTGCCGTTGCCCAGCTCGCGCTCCAAGCCCAGGACGAGGGGCTGGTGGCGCACCAGTTGGGCGGGTTCGATGCCGACAAGGCCGCGATCGCGTTCAGCATCCCGGACCACGTCCGCCCGTACGCCGTGGTGGTCGTCGGATACCTGACAGACCCGGACACGCTGCCGGAACACCTCCGCAAGCGTGAGACCGGACGCCGCGAGCGCAAGCGGGTGCGCGAGTTCTCCTTCTCCAAGAGGTACGGGGAGGCGCTGTACCTGCGCTGATCTTCACCCGGTTCGGGGCGGCGTCGGGCGCCCTTGACGCTCTCGCTAACGTGTTGGCTTCGGGGACTGCAACCAATCGCATACATCGCGTCACCTGTCCCCTGGCGCCCTGGCCTTGAGACTCCCGTTCCGCACCCGCCTCACCCCCTCGGGCGACGAGTGCGCCAACTCCCGCCGAGCTCTAGAGAGGGTTCTCCCTGTGGACGACATGGTCGTGACCGGACCCGTCGGCTTTGACAAGATGCGCCAGATGATGGCCAAGGCCGCGGAGCTCCGCGACCGCGAACAGCGCCAGTTCTACGACTCGCTCGAGGACGTCCGTACCCGGCTGCGGACCGTCGAGACCTTTGCCAACGAGGGCAACGCCCGGCTCCCGGTGCTCAGCGACTCGGTCAGCGGGGTGCAGGAGCGCCTGCAGCACCTGCCCGACCGTACCGAGATCAGCGTCATCGCCGAGCGGCTGGACGAGGCGCTGGCCCGGATCGACGCGCAGGACCAGGTGCTGGCCAAGGTCAACGAGACCATGACCACGCTGGTCGACCGGATGTCCCGGCCCATCGAGCAGCTCGACGCCCGGCTGGAGGGTGTGTCGGGGCGGTTCGATGGGGTGTCGGGGCGGCTGGACGGGCTCAACGACCGGATCAGCCACCTGCACAGCAGGCTGGACGACGTGGACGCCAACGTGGCGAAGCACGGCAGCCAGATCGAGGAGCTGCCCGCCGTCCTGGACATCCCGGCCGTGCACCGGCGCTTCGACGACCTGAACGGCGGGGTGCACCACCGGTTCGACGAGCTGATGGCCAAGCCCGGCCTGGAGATGCCGAACGACCGGCTGGACGACCTGGCGGTACGGCTGGAGACGCTGACGCAGCGGCTGGAGCAGGTCACCAGCCGGCTCGACGTCATCGAGGACAACGTCAAGGCCGAGGTCACCACGCTGTCGGGCGTGGTCGAGCAGGGCATCGAGAAGATCGAGGGCAGCGTGGTCGCCCGGCCGGACCGGGAGGAGATCAGCACCACCCTGCGCGCCACCAACAGCGAATCCGAGCAGCGGATCACCGGCCAGCTCGACGAAGCGCTCGCGGCGCTCGCCGAGATCATGCTGGGCGGCCGGCAGAAGGCCCTGACCGCCCGGGGGCGCAAGTCTGGCCGCGATGAGGCGGACGTTGAGGACGCTGCAGTCGACGCCTGACGGCGCTGCTGCACCGCCCTCGCTGACCGGCCCGATCGCCGGGCCGGTCAGCACCGCCGAACTTCCCGCTGTTCCCCCGGCGCCGGCTGCACCCGACGATGCAGCCCCCGAGGTCATCGCGGCCACACTCGTCGAACCACACACCCGCCCCACCCAAACCGTCCCGCCCAAGCCCGCTGGCCGCACCGCGGTCACGCGAGGCACCCGCGCGCGCCCGCCCGGCGGAACGCGGGCCGCCGCCGCAACGGATACCGCGCCAACCCCCGCACCCGGCCCCGCGCGAACTCCCGCGCGCGCACCCGGGCCCGCACCCGCCGCCGCGACCCGCGGCAGCGGCGCCCGGGCAGGCGCTGCTACCCCGGCCCCGGTCGAACCGGCGGCAGCCGGCGATGGCGGCCGACCCCGCGGCCGGAAGGCGGCGGTGCCGGCAACCGCACCAAGCCGGACCGGTACGCCCGCGGCCGCACCGGCAAAGCCGGCGAAGGCCGCCACTGCCGTACCCGCGAAGGCCGCCAAGGCTGTACCGGCGAAGGCAGCCAAGCCGGCGAGCGCGACGCCCGCTGGTTCGGCCAAGGTGGCCGGTGGCGCGGCGGCACGGTCTGCCGCCGGTCCGGCGAAGGCGGCCGGCGGCAACGCGACCCGGGCTGCCGGAGCCGCGGTCCCGACTGGCGGCAGTCCGGCGGCCGGCGGCACCGCCGCGGCGGCGCAGAGCACAGCGAAGGCGGCACGCAAGGCGCCGGCGGGAGCCCGTACGAGCAAGTAGCCCGGTGATCAACGCCGTACTGCTGGTTGAAACCCGGCGGTCTATCGGCGTTGATCACCGGCATGGCGGCGGCGCGCGGCGGTCAGGGGGATCGGTTAAGCTGTCGCCGTCATGCGTCTGCGGAGCCTGCTCCTTAGCAGCCGCGGCGAGGCCCCTTCCTGACAGGCCGGCCTCCCTCGCCGCGGGTTGCCGTGCTGCGCCGGTCGTCTCCAGCTTCCGATCACAGGAGCAGCACCGGTGTCCATCCAGCCGCGCGGTACCCAAACGCCCACACGCATGCCGATCAACCGCTACACCCCTTTCGCGCCCATCGACCTGCCGGACCGGCAGTGGCCGTCGAACCGGATCACGAAGGCCCCCCGATGGCTGTCGACCGACCTGCGGGACGGTAATCAGGCCCTGATAGACCCGATGAGTCCGGCCCGCAAACGGACCATGTTCGACCTGCTGGTACGCCTGGGATACAAGGAGATCGAGATCGGCTTCCCGGCATCCGGCCAGACCGACTTCGACTTCGTACGCCAGCTGATCGCCGAGGACGCCATCCCGGACGACGTGACGATCTCGGTCCTGACCCAGGCCCGCGAGGAGCTGATCGAGCGTACGGTCCAGTCGCTGGTCGGCGCCCGGAAGGCGAACGTCCACCTGTACAACGCGACCGCGCCGCTGTTCCGCCGCGTGGTCTTCGGCGTGGACAAGGCCGAGTGCATGGCCATCGCCACCCGCGGCACCGAGGCGGTCATGAAGTACGCCGGCGAGCTGCTGCCGCACACCGACTTCGGCTACGAGTACTCCCCGGAGATCTTCACCAGCACCGAGCTGGACTTCGCCATCGAGGTGTGCGACGCGGTCATGGACGTCTGGCAGCCCGAGCCGGACCGCGAGATCATCCTCAACCTGCCGGCCACCGTCGAGATGGCCACCCCGAACACCTACGCCGACCAGATCGAGTACTTCTGCCGCACCATCAGCCGGCGCAACGCGGTGTGCGTCAGCCTGCACCCGCACAACGACCGGGGCACCGCGGTAGCGGCGGCCGAGCTGGCGATGATGGCCGGCGCGGACCGGGTCGAGGGCTGCCTGTTCGGCAACGGCGAGCGCACCGGCAACGTGGACCTGGTGACGCTGGGGATGAACCTGTTCTCCCAGGGCATCGACCCGCAGATCGACTTCTCCGACATCGACGCGATCCGCCGTACGGTCGAGTACTGCAACCAGATCGGCGTGCACGAGCGCCACCCGTACGCGGGCGATCTGGTGTACACCAGCTTCTCCGGCTCGCACCAGGACGCGATCAAGAAGGGCTTCGAGGCGCTGGCCGCCGACGCCGCGGCCGCGGGCGTACCGGTCGGCGAGCAGCCCTGGCAGATGCCGTACCTGCCGATCGACCCGAAGGACGTCGGCCGCAGCTACGAGGCGGTCATCCGGGTCAACAGCCAGTCCGGCAAGGGCGGCGTCGCGTACATCATGAAGTACGAGCACGCGCTGGACCTGCCGCGCCGGCTGCAGATCGAGTTCAGCCAGGTGATCCAGAAGGTGACCGACTCCGAGGGCGGCGAGGTGGACGCCGCGACGATGTGGGCGATCTTCGCCACCGAGTACCTGGAGCCGGCCGGCCCGGTGCAGCTGCTCGGCCACCGCACCGCGAGCGTGGCTGATCACCAGGACGCGCTCACCGTCGAGGTGAGCGTCGGCGGGGAGCACCGGTCGATCTCCGGCGCCGGCAACGGCCCGATCAACGCGTTCGTGGCCGCGCTGGCCTCCATCGGGTACGGCGTGCGGGTGCTGGACTACAACGAGCACGCGCTGTCGGCCGGTGAGGACGCGCGGGCCGCGGCGTATGTGGAGTGCGAGATCGGCGGCCGCACGCTGTGGGGCGTCGGGGTGGACGCGAACATCGTCACCGCGTCGCTGAAGGCGCTCACCAGTGCGGTGAACCGGGCGCGGAGGTAGTTAACTCAGCCGCCCACCCGCGGGTAAACGGCAAGAGGCCAAATGTGAAAAATCATTCATAACTGACGCGTACGGATCGGTGGATCGTTGGTCTTAGTCTTCGACCCGATCTGGGCAGTAATCTGCGGCTGACGCCGAAACGTCCCATGAGCAAGCGCCCCGCGGCAACGCCGAGCCGCGGGGCGCTTTACGTTGCCGACGCAACCTGGTCACCGCGCCGTGACTCGTGCAGACGTGACGGACCTGACCGCGCGCGGCAGCCTTGAGGGCGTGCGTACGCGCCCGGCTGTCCAGGAGCTGTACGACGGCTGCTACCGGCGGCTGGTCGGCCAGCTCTACGCGCTCACCGCGGACCTTGCCGAGGCTCAGGACGCGGTGCAGGAGGCGTTCGTCCGCGCCCTCGCCGCGCCGCGCCGCTTCGCCCGGCTGGACAACCCCGAGGCGTGGCTGCGGGTGGTCGCGGTCAACGTGGCCCGCCGCCGGATGCGCCGCCGGGCCCACCTGGACCGGCTGCTGCGCCGCGATCCGCCGCCGCTCCAGGTCGTCCCCGGCCTGTCGCCCGACCACGTCGCGGTGGTCACCGCGCTGCGCACCCTCCCGTACGCGCAGGCCGAGGCGATCGCGCTGCACCACCTCGCCGACATCCCGGTACGGGAGATCGCCGAACTGACCGGCGTTGCCGAGGGCACCGTGAAGGCGCGGCTGTCGCGCGGCCGGGCCCGGCTGGCCGAACTGCTGGCCGATGACCCCGAGTTGGAGGTGCCCGATGCCTGATCGCCTGGAGGCGGTACGGGACGCGGTGCAGGACATCGTCGAGCCGGCCGCCGAGCGCGCCCCGTTCGACGAACTGGTCGAGCGCGCCGCCCGCCGCCGGCACCGGCGCTGGCAGGTCGCCGCCGCGGCCGTCCTGGTCCTGGTCGGCGCGGGCCTGCTGCTCAGCAAGCCGGTCGGCGACCAGGTCGCCACCCCGCCGGCCACCTCGACCCGGACCCCGTCGGCGCCGCTGCACGGCAACGAGCAACTGATCCAGAGCATGCAGTTCGCCGACCCCGAGCACGGGTACGCCGTGGTCATCGCCTGCCGCGGCCCGGGATACCGCTGCGCCGCCCGCGCCACGACACTGCGCACCACCGACGGCGGCCGCACCTGGTCGGTGCTGCGGAACCCGGCCGACACCGAGCCCGGTGAGGTGGTCCGGGTGTGGGAGGCGACCGAACACGGCGTCGTCCTGTGCGCCGGCGACCTCTACTACTACAGCACCGACCTGGTCACCTGGCACGAGCGGCCGATCAACCCGCAGGACGAGGGCGGGACGGTCGAGACGGTCCCGGCCGACTGGCGCGCCGACGTCATCCACGGCGCGTACGTCGCGCTGGACCCGATCACCAACCGGTTCCGCCAGCTCGCCCACCAGCCGGACCTGCCCCGGACGCAGGACCACTGGACGATCAACGCCGGCCCGGACCAGCGGCTGATCGCGGTGGCCAGCAACGACAGCGGCGGCCTGTGGCTGGCCTACAGCGAGGACCGCGGGCGCACCTGGCACGGGCAGCCGGTCCCGGCGCACCACGGCGGCGATGCTCGGATGGTGCTCGCCGACGACGGGACCGACCGGGTCTACCTGGTGGACGGCGACCCGAACGGCCGGCTGAACGCCATCTCCCGGCTGGACCACCTCGGCGGCGCGTGGGTCTCGATCCCGGTCCCGACCCGGGTCACCGCCGACCCGAACCCCGGCACGATGAAGGTCGTCCGCCTGCTGCCCGACGGCGAGTTGCTGTACGACGTGGACGACCCGTTCCGTACCGAGGACGGCGGCACCCGCGTCGTACCCGTGCCGCTGGTACGCATCTACGGCTTCCAGGCGAAGGTGAGCGCGCTGCAGAGCATCGACGGCATCCTGTTCAGCAACGTGCCACCCGGCATCGACGCGCCGGACGGGGTCGTCTCGATCCTCGTCTCGACCGACTCCGGGCGTACCTGGTCGCTGCGCGAGTCCCGTTTCAGCCGGTGATGCGGTAGGTGCCGCCAGCTGCTCAGCAGAGATCCTCCACTGTGGACAGTCAGGCGGCGGAGGGAGCGGCGAGGCCGGGGTGTGGCCGCGGATTCAGACGTCGAGGCGGCGGCGGCCGGAGAAGGCTCGGCCGAGGGTGACCTCGTCGGCGTACTCGAGGTCGCCGCCGACCGGGAGGCCGCTGGCCAGCCGGGTGACCGCCAGGCCCATGGGTTTGACCAGGCGGGCCAGGTAGGTCGCGGTGGCCTCGCCCTCCAGGTTGGGGTCGGTGGCCAGGATCAGCTCGGTGACCGCGCCGTCGGCCAACCGCTGCATCAGCTCGCGCACCCGCAGGTCGTCGGGCCCGATCCCGTCGATGGGGCTGATCGCCCCGCCGAGCACGTGGTACCGCCCGCGGAACTCGCGGGTCTTCTCCACCGCGACCACGTCCTTGGGCTCCTCCACCACGCAGATGACCGCCGGGTCGCGGCGCGGGTCGCGGCAGATCCGGCACTCCTCGCCCTCGGCCACGTTCCCGCAGACCTTGCAGAACTTGACCTCGTTCTTCACCCGGGTCAGCACGGCGGCGAGCCGGTGCACGTCGGCCGGGTCGGCGGCCAGCAGGTAGAACGCGATCCGCTGCGCGCTCTTCGGCCCCACCCCGGGCAACCGGCCCAGCTCGTCGATCAGGTCCTGGACCGCTCCCTCGTACACGGGTCTAGAACGGCAGCCCGGGCAGGCCACCGCCGAGGCCGCCGAGCCCCTGGGTGAGCGGGCCCATCTTCTCCGCCGCCAACTCCTGCGACTGCCGGGTGGCGTCCCGGACCGCGGCGACGATCAGGTCCTGCAACGTCTCCACGTCGTCGGGGTCGACCACCTTCGGGTCGATCTCGACCGCGGTCAGCTCGCCGGAGCCGGTGACCGTCGCGGTGACCAGCCCGCCGCCGGCATGGCCGGTGACCTCGGCCGCGGCCAACTCCTCCTGGGCGGCGAGCATCTGCTGCTGCATCTTCTGCGCCTGCTTCATGAGCTGTTGCAGGTTCGGCTGACCCGGTCCCACGGGTGACTCCCTCGGCTTGCGCTACTCTTAAGAGGAAGCCTAGCCGGCAGCACCGACAGGGATGGCAGGCTGTACGGCGTGCCACGCCGCCCCGACCACTCGCCCGCCCTCCGCGGGCTGCTCCTCGCGCTCGTACTGGCCAGTGTGCCGGTCTGCGCCGGGTGCGGCCAGCCGGCCCAGGGAACGCCCTCGCTCGCCGCCGCGGTCCCCGGCCAGCCGGCCACCGCCGACCCGGTGCCCGCGGCGGCGACGAGCACCCCGAGCAGTACGCCCACGACCCGTACGCCAGCCAGAACGACCCCGCCGGCGCGCAAACCGACCAGGGTCGCGACCCCCGCGGCCAAGCGCCAACTGCCGCAGGTGGTGGTGCTGGACCCCGGGCACAACGGCGGCAACATCGACCACCCGGGCGAGGTCGACGCGGAGGTGCCGGCCGGCAACGGGCAGACCAAGGCGTGCAACACGACCGGTACGCAGACCAACAGCGGCTACCCCGAGCACGCGTTCACCTTCGACGTGGCGCTCCGTGCGCAGCGCATCCTGGCGGCCCACCGCGTCACCGCCGTACTCACTCGATCGGATGATCATGGTGTGGGCCCGTGCGTCAATGAGCGAGCCGCCTTCGGCAACGCCCGGAAGGCGGCCGCGGTGGTCGCGATCCACGCCGACGGGTACCTGGGCGGCGGCCACGGCTTCCACGTGATCGAGGCGTCCGTACCGCCGGCCGGGCCGCTCGTCTCACTCGCCTCGCACCGGCTCGCCGTCGCCGTACACGATGTGTACGCGGCCGAGTCCGGCTTCGGGACGGCCACCTACATCGGCGCGTACGGGTACGCCCGGCGCGCGGACCTGGCCGGGCTGAACCTCTCACTGCGCCCGTCGATCTTCATCGAATGCGGCAACATGCGCGATTCCGCGGACGCGGCGCGGATGGTGACCGCGGCCGGCCGGCAGCGGATAGCGCAGGCCATCGCCGACGGCATCCTGCGCTACCTGCGCCCCTGACGGCTCACCAGGGCAGCGGCTCACCAGGGGAGCGGCTCGCCGTCGCCCCAGAACCCGCCGGTCGGCCCGCCCTCGGGCAGGGTCGCCAGCCACACGGGCGTACGCGCCCCGGCGGTGACGGTACGGGGTGCCCGCGGGCCGCCCATGCCGGTACGCACCCAGCCGGGCGAGGCGGCATTGACGAGGATCCCGGTGCCGGCGAGTTCGGCGGCCAGGATGCGGGTGAGCGCGTTGAGGCCGGTCTTCGACACCCGGTACGCGGGCTCGCCGCCGGACATCGCCGCCAGCGAGGCCAGCCGGCTGGACAGGTTCACGATCCGGCCGTACCCCTGCCGGCGCATGTGTGGCACCACCTCGGCGCAGCACCGCCAGGCACCGACCAGGTTGACCGCGAACGTACGCCCGACCAGGTCGAAGTCGACCTCCAGCGCGGGCCGGTCGGCGTCCAGCGCGACCCCGGCGTTGTTGACCAGTACGTCCAGCCGGCCGAGCCGGTCCACCACCTCGGCGACCGCGCGCGGCACGCTGTCCGCGTCGGCCACGTCCAGCGGCACCGCGCTGGCTGCCAGCCCCGCGCGGGTCAGCGCGGTGACGGCGAGGGCGGCCCGGCCGGCGTCCCGGGCACCGACGACCACGTGCGCGCCCCGCTCGGCGAGCTGCCTGGCTATCTCGTACCCGAGGCCGCGGGCGGCACCGGTGACCAGGGCGACCCGGCCGGCCGCGACCCCGGTCGCCGCGCCGTCAGGCGGCGTACTGCTGCAACTCCTCATCCAGTTCCTTGGCCAGCGGGTTCTGCCGCCACCCCTGGAGCTGGCCGCGGAAGATCGACATCTCGGTCGCGATGCGGTGCGAGCTGTTCATCCTGGCCAGCGCGCACGCGTCCATCCCGAGCGAGTAGGCGTACTCCAGGTCGCCGAGCTTCAACTGGGTGCTGGCCAGGCGCAGGTGGTAGATCGTGCGGTCGCGGGCGAAGGTCGGGTTCTGCATCCGCAGCGCGTCCGCGATCTCGGTGTTGGCCGCCTCGTACTGGCCGAGCACCAGCTGGCAGGCGCCGGCCTGGGCGGCCAGCTCGGCCTCGTCGAAGTAGTAGATCCAGAGCGGTTCCTCGATGTGCTCGTCGCAGCGCGCGAGGGCCTCCCCGGCACGGCCGATCGCGGCCAGGCACGACTTCCGGTCGCCCGCCAGCGCGTACGCCCTGGCCTGCCGCGCCGCGAGCATGGCGGCGACCCGGGGGCTGGCCACCCGGCGGGCGCCCTCGCAGGCGCGTTCGGACAGCGCGATCGCGTCGGTGACCTCACCCGCGGTGGTCGCCTGGTAGCTCATGCCGGCCAGCACGTTGGCTCCGAGCACGGGGTTGCCCGCGGCCTGGGCGGCGTGCAGGGCGGCGACGTAGTACCGCTGCGCCGCGCTGTGCAGCCCGGCGTCGAAGGACACCCAGCCGGCCAGCTGGCCGAGGTCGGCCGCCGCCGCGTACAGCCGGCTGCCCACGGTGGTGTTGTACGCGCCGTCGCCGAGCAGCCCGTTCACCAGCCGCAGCTCGGCGTCGACGACCTGCCGGAGCTGTGCGCCCCCGAGCTGGTCGTCCATCTTGCGCAGCATGGGGATGCGGTCCTCGATCCAGCCGACCACATCCGCGTCGACCCGGGCCCGGCCGCCCAGTGCGGCGTCGATCTTGTCAGGGCTCACCGACAGCCACTGATCGGCAAGCCCGGTGAGGACTCCTCCGGACAACACCATGAATCCACGACGGTCCAGCATTGCTCGCTCCAAAGCGTCGGCTAGCGCGGTACGGCAGCCGTCTGCCGTCCACGGGAAGTCCGCTCGGACCGTGTCCCCGGCCGGGAGCCACTGCGGCCAGCCCATCCGGTCCAGCCGCTCTTCAGGTACCTGGAGTACCGCGGCCAAGGCGAGCTGAGTGGCCCGATCGGGGACAACACCCCAGTGCTCCCAACGCCAGGCCTTCTCCCGGCGTGCCGCCATGTTGCCGATGCGTGGCATCTTGGCGGCCTGCCGGGCGATGGCGTCAACGAGCCCTTGGTAGGACCAGCCGTACGAGTGCCGAACCACCGCCAGCGGATGACCGAAACTGGACGGCTCTGCACTGGTCACGCCGGACCACCTCCCCCGAACGGATCCACCGGGCCTCAACGACCAGACCTACCTGACGGGTACGTCGCCAGCGGGTGACCAGGCGTTTCGGCTGGGACAACACAGAGACAACGAGACACCTAGCGTCGCCTCCTGTTCACTGTGCGTTACAGCAAGCATCACACACCGCTACCACGTACCGATAGCCGAGGGCGCCCCTGATGGCAGGTTCGACCACACCGCCACTGACCCAGCCGAGTACCGGTCACACCGGCCACGGCGACGGGGCCCCGGCAACCTCTGGCAGCACGCCGCGCGCCACGGTCTACGACGACCCGGCCTTCGCGGCGTTCTACATCGAGTACTGCCAGAGCCCGCACGAGGTCCCGTACGGGATCTGAGTCCTCATCCCCCGCGACCGCATCCCGCGGCGCGGCAGCGGGCGCCCGTGTCCCGGCGCCTGCCCCCTGATTACCCGGCGGGTGGCTGACAAGGGTCGTCGCCCGTTGGAAGGCGCCGGTTGCCGTACCGGATGGCGCTTGTCGCCGACCGGGCGGCGGGTACCGGCGTGGCCCGGCTGGCTGGTGGACCGGTCCCCACCGGCCAGTCGTGTCCGGCATGGCGGTGCGGGGCGCTCTGACCCTTCCGGCGCCCCGCACCGACCAGTCGCCCATACCTTGTCCTTATTACCTAGGCATATTGGCCGTTCCGGTCGATCCCGCCGGGCCGCGATCACGCGCCCGATGTGGCAATGTCGACGGCATGACGGTGACCCTCTCCGACCTGCTGGACGCCCGGACGACGCGAGCGTTCGACCTCAGCCCCGACGGCCACGTCCTGGTCGGCAACGACGACTCCGGCACCGTCCAGCTATACGAGATATCGCCGAGCGGCGACTGGTGCCGGCTCACCCGTCTGGGTGAAGCGTGCAGCGGCCGGTACGTGTCCGGTGAACGCGCCGTCATCGTGCAGCACGACGTCGGCGGCTCCGAGCGTTACCAGCTGTCGCTGCTGCGGCTGGACGAGCCGGACGCCGAGCTGACCCAGCTGGTCCACGACCCGGACTACCGGCACCTGCTCGTCGACGTGCTGCCCGGCCGGATCGTCTACACCACCAACCGGCGCGACGGCGTCGAATTCGACGTCATCGTCCGCGACCTGGCCGACGGCAGCGAACGCGTCCTGTACGACGGCGGCGGCTGGGTAGAAGAGGTGGCCGTCTCGCCGGACGAGCGGTACGTCGTGCTGACCCGCCCGTCCCTGCTGGCCAACTCCGCGCAGCTCATCCTGGTGGAGACCGCGTCCGGCAAGTACACCGAGCTGACCCCGGCCGAGGAGCTGGCCAGCTACGGCAACCCGGTCTGGGCGCCCGACTCGGCCTCGTTCACCTTCTCCACCAACTCCGGCCGCGAGTTCGAGGGACCGGCCCGGTACGACGTGACGGCACGATCATGGGCGTACGCCGACGACGAGGACCACTGCGACACGTACGCGTTCCCGGCGCCGGACGGGACCCGGACGCTGCTGCTGAAGAACGTGGACGGCGCGTTCCACTTCATCCTCGACGGGGCCAGGCTGCCGCTGCCGCACGACGGGGTCACGCTGCGCGGGATGACGCCGGTGTGGGCGCCGGACAGCTCGCAGGTGGCGTTCACCTTCTCCTCGCCGATCGAGCCCGGCGATGTGTGGGTGGCCACCGCGACCGGGAAGCTGCACCGGGTCACCGACTCCTCACCCGACCTGGACAAGGAGGCGCTGGCGTTCCCGACCAGCCACCGGATCCCCGCGCCGGACGGCAACCAGATCCCGTGCTTCCTCTACCGCGGGCCGGCCTGCGACGGCGCGGTCGTGCTGAACATCCACGGCGGCCCCGAGGCCCAGGCGCTGCGCACCTGGAACCCGATCGTGCAGGCGCTGGTCGCGCAGGGCCAGGCCGTCCTCGTCCCGAACGTGCGCGGCTCCACCGGGTACGGCAAGAGCTGGTATTCGGCCGACGACGTACGCAAGCGGCTGGACTCGGTGGCCGACCTGGCCGCGGTGCACAAGTGGCTGCCGTCGGTGGACCTCGACGCCGACCGGGCCGCGCTGTACGGCGGCTCGTACGGGGGTTACATGGTGCTGGCCGGGCTGACCATGCAGCCGTCGCTGTGGGCCGCCGGGGTGGACATCGTCGGCATCTCCTCGCTCGTCACGTTCCTGGAGAACACCTCGGCGTACCGGCGGGCGCAGCGCGAGCGCGAGTACGGGTCGCTGGAGCACGACCGCGAGTTCCTGATCTCCGCCTCGCCGATCACCTACATCGACCAGTTGCGCGCGCCGCTGCTGATCCTGCACGGCGCCAACGACCCGCGCGTACCGGTGTCGGAGGCGGAGCAGATGGCCGCCGCGCTGAGCGAGCGCGGGGTGGAGTGCGAGCTGGTGGTCTACCCCGACGAGGGGCACGGCTTCGCCAAGCGGCACACGCAGTACGACTCGCTGCCGCGGATCGCCGCGTTCCTGGCCGCGAAGCTGGCTCAGCGCTCGTAGAGCATCAGCAGGGCGTACGCCGCGAGGGTGCTGTCATCCTTGATCTGGCCGTCGCGGATCATCGCCTCGAAGCCGGCGCGCGGGATCCAGGAATGCCGCATGTCCTGCTCCTCGTGCTCGCGCGACGGCGGGCCGGGGATGAGGTCGGTGGCCAGGAACACGTCGTACCCCTGGCTGCTGGTGCCGTGCGCTCCGAACAGCCTGCCCAGGTGGTCGAGCCGGCCGGCCAGGAAGCCGGTCTCCTCGGCCAACTCGGCGCGGGCCAGGTCGGCCGGAGTGCCGGCGCGGCCGGCCGGGAAGCCGCCCTGCGGGAAGCTCCAGTAGCGGCCGGCGACCGGATACCGGTACTCCTCGACCAGGTGGAAGCCGTCGTTCTCGGCCGGGATGATCAGCGCGAAGTCCCGCTTGTCGACGACGCTGTACGCCCCGCGTGAGCCGTCCGGGCGTTCGATCTCGTCGACCCGCAAGCTCATCCACTGGTCGCTGTACACGATGCGGCTGGACAACTGCCGGATGATGCCCTCCGTCATCCCGCCACCCTGCCATGCCGCCGGCCGGTTGCTGCCACAGTTGCCGGCATCCGCCCGGGTGATCTCCGTACGGCCTGCGCTGCCGGTACGGTCAGGCACGAACCGGTACGTACCAGCCTTGCCCGGCGCGACCCCGGAGGTACCGATGACCGAGTCCACCCAGGGCACGCCGCCAGACCCGGACGCCGCCCGGCACGTGGAGGTCCCCGCCCCGCGAACCGGCGCCCCCACCCCACCGCCCGCCGAACCCGCCGGCGGGCCCGAGCCGGAAGTCCTGTCCGGAGCCCCGCCAGGCCAGGGCCTGCCGCCGCCCGCAGCCGCACCACCCCCGCAACCAGGCCCCCCGCCGCCTGCAGATCCGCCGCCGCCTCCGGGTCTACCGCCGTCTGCGGGATCGCCACCGCCCGCGGGATCCTTCACGCCGGGACCGCCACCGCCTCCAGGATCGCCACCGCCGGCGCCATCGTCCGCCGGGGCACTGCATGCACAGCCACCCGGGCCGCTGGGATCGCCATTGCCGCCAGGATCGCCTGCGGCGTCGGGGTCGCCGGTGGGGGCGGTGCCGCCGGGGGGTTCGCCTCTGCCGCCGGGACCGCCACCGCCGCCGCCGGGACCGCCTCCCGGCGGGATGCCGCCGGGGGCGCCGAGCATGCAGGCAGGCCCGCCGCCGGGAGCGCCTGGCGGGCCGGCGGGTGGGCCGTACCCGGGCGCGCCTGGCGGGCCGGGGGGCGGCCCGTACCCGGGCGCGCCGGGCGGTCCGCCGGGTGGGTATCCGGACCCGAGGTGGCAGCCCCAGGCGGGCTGGCAGCAGGCGCCGCCGCGCAACTCGCTCGGCACCGCGCTGGCCTTCGTGCCGCTGCTCGCCATCCCTGTCGGCCTGCTCGTCCCCGAGCGCGGCGTGAAATTCTGGGACGGCACCGAGGCGTGGTCCGTACTCGCCCTGCTGTGCGCCCTGATCCAACTCGCGCCGCTGCTCGCCTCGACGTTCAGCTGGTCCCCGCCGCAGGCGTGGCGGATCGCCGCGGTCGGGGTCGGCGGGCTGGCACTGTTCTGGGTGCTGCTCGTCCTGCCGGGCGTCGGGCGCAACACCTCGTTCGCCCTGACCGTCGGCACCGCCGCCGCGGCCGCCGCCCTCTGGCTCGCGCCGGGCCGCCCGCGATGATCACCGGAGCGGGACGGTTGCGGGTCAACCGCCCCGCGCTGGTCGCCGCGGCCGGCCTCGGGCTGCTCGCCCTGGGTCTGCCCTGGTCGCGCCTCCCCGAGATCCCGGGCGCGGTCTACCCCGGCGTGGTGGTCGACTACCCGACCGGCAACGGCCTCGACCTCGGCGTCAGCTACCTGCCGCCGTTCTTCTTCCCGACGATCCCGGGCAGCACCGTGGCGGGCCTACAGCACCCGATGCGGCTGCTCGGCCTCGCCGCGGCGCTGCTGCTGTGGTTGGCGATCCGCCGCGGCTCCCGCCCGCTCGGCTGGCTGGCGCTCGCGGTCGGCACGCTCGCCGTCCCGCTCGGTCTGCAACTCAGCGCCATGCAGTCCGGTCGGGTGTGTTACCTCGCCGCGCTGGTCTGCGCCGCGTACGCGATCGGCCTGATCCGGCGACCACACCTGCGGCGGTCCTAGGAACCGTCGTCCATCTGCTGCGCGCCGAGCGTGCTCTTCAGCAATGAGATCGCGTCCCGCTCCGGGTCGGCCGGCGCGGGCGGCGGCGCCGGTGGGTCGTCCGGCGAGACCTCGTCCCGCGGATCCTCCTCCCGGAACGGCGCGCTGTTGACCCCTCCCACGCTGCCACCGCCGATCGAGCCGTCCTCGACCTCGACCTTGATCCGCCAGTCCACCCCGAGGATCTCGCGCAGCGCGGTCCGTACGTGCTCCAGGTTGTTGCCCTCCGACAGCAGCCGCGCCAGCGGTGCCGTGGCCATCGCCAGCACCAGCGTCGAACCGTCCACTGTGGACACAACAGCACTGTGCAGCAACGCATGCGTACGCCGCTGCCGCCCCTTGATCAACTCCAGCACTTCCGGCCAGACCCGCCGAACCCCAGCAGCCTCAATCCCCCCACCCGAACCGCCCGCAGGGCCCACCGCACCACGACCAGCCACACCCGAGCCGCCCGCACCGCGACCTGCAGCGCTCACGCCTGCGGCGCCGTGATCGGCAGCGCCGGAGCCTGCTGTACCAGGGCTCGCCGCGCCCGAACCAACGGCGCCAGCGCTCGTCACTCCGCGCCCGGCACCTCTGCCCACGGCGCCAGCCTCAGACATGCCAGCGTTGGCCGCTCCGCGACCAGCACGACCCGCCCCCCCGCCAGCTCCGGCCCCGCCTGCGTCGGCATCGCCGATCGCCGAGGTCCCGCGGCCGGCATCGCTCGTACCACCGGTCCCTGTCTGACCAGCCACAGCCGGGTCCGAACCATCCCCGCCCGGACCAGCGTCGTCGCCTGCGCTTGCGCCTCCGCGCGCTGTTCCGGCGCCACCCGCCGAGCCGGCACCCGCCGGATCCACACCACGCGCGCCGCTTGTTTCCGGTCGTGCGCTGCCGGAGCGACCGGGGGCCCGGGAGGTGGCCGCGGCCACCGCGGCTCGCGCCGCCGCCGAACCCCCGGCGCTTGGTGATGTGGGATTGGCCGGCGGCACGGCGTCGGCCGGCGCCCGCTCCGTACCCGCCTGATCCTCACGCCCACCAGAGCGGCGCTGGCGCAGCGTCTCCCGGACCAGATCCGCCGTCCCCGCAGGCTCCTCGCCCGCGCGCGGTGCGGGTGTCGTCACGATGTCGGCGCGCCGCTCCAACCGCTCCAGCCGCTGCAACAAGGCTGCCGCATCGGACTCCACCGACGGCAGCAGCATCCGCGCACACACCAGTTCGAGCAGCAGCCGCGGCGAGGTCGTACCCCGCATCTCGACCAGACCGTTGTGCACGATGTCCGCCAACCGCGACAGCGTCGCCGAACCCAACCGCTTCGCCTGGTCCTGCATCCGCTCCAACTGGTCGGCCGGCCCGTCCAGTAGCCCCTTGACCACCGCGTCCGGCACCGCGTCCAGCACCAGCAGATCCCGCAACCGGTCCAGCAGATCCCCCGCGAACCGCCGCGGATCGTGCCCCGCCTCCACCACCCGGTCGACCGCCTGGAAGACGGCCGCCCCGTCCCGCGCCGACAGCGCGTCGATGGTCTCGTCCAGCAACGCCGAATCGGTCACGCCCAACAGCGCGACCGCCTTCGCGTACTCCACCCCCGCCGGGCCGGCCCCGGCCAGCAACTGGTCCAGCACCGACAGCGAATCCCGCGCGGAACCGTTCCCAGCCCGTACGACAAGCGGGTAGACCGGCGGCTCGACGGTGACCGCCTCATCCCCGCAGATCCGCTCCAGCAACCCGCGCAGCACCCCCGGCGGGATCAACCGGAACGGGTAGTGGTGCGTACGCGAGCGGATGGTCGGCAGCACCTTGTCCGGCTCGGTGGTGGCGAAGATGAACACCAGGAACTCCGGCGGCTCCTCGACCAGCTTCAGCAGCGCGTTGAAGCCCTGCGAGCTGACCATGTGCGCCTCGTCGATGATGTACACCTTGTAGCGCGAACTGACCGGCGCGAAGAACGCCCGCTCCCGCAGGTCCCGCGCGTCGTCGACCCCGCCGTGCGAGGCCGCGTCGATCTCGATCACGTCCAGGCTGCCCGGCCCGTCCGGCGCCAGCGCCACACACGACTCGCAACTGCCACACGGGGTCGGCGTCGGGCCCTTCTCGCAGTTGAGCGAGCGCGCCATGATCCGCGCCGACGAGGTCTTCCCGCAGCCCCGGGGCCCGGAGAACAGGTACGCGTGGTTGATCCGGCCGCTGGTCAACGCCTGCTGCAGCGGGCCTGTCACGTGATCCTGCCCGACGACCTCCGCGAAGGTGGCGGGCCGGTACTTGCGGTAGAGCGCGAGAGCCACGGGAGCGAACCTACGCCATGCCTCCGACAATCTCCGGGGCGGTCGCCGGCTGGCATAGGTTGGTGGCATGGAGCATCGTGTGTTGGGCCGTACCGGGGTACGGGTGAGCCCGCTGTGCCTGGGCGCCATGATGTACGGCGCGTGGGGCAGTCAGGGTTACGAGGAGTCCCTGCCGCAGATCCGGCGGGCGCTGGAGGCGGGGATCAACTTCATCGACACCGCCGACGTCTACTCCGCGGGCCAGTCGGAGGAGATCGTCGGGCAGGCGCTGGAAGAGCTGGGCGTACGGGACCAGGTCGTCCTGGCCACCAAGGCACACGGTCCGATGGGCCAGGACGTCAACGAGCGCGGCAACTCCCGCCGCTGGATCACCCGCGAGGTGGACAACAGCCTGCGCCGGCTGCGTACCGACTGGATCGACCTCTACCAGATCCACCGCCCCGACCCGGACACCGACATCGACGAGACCCTGGGCGTACTCACCGACCTCGTCCGCGCCGGCAAGATCCGCTACTTCGGCTCGTCCACCTTCCCGGCGTACCAGGTCGTGCAGGCCCAGTGGGTCGCCGAGCGCCGCGGCCGGGAACGCTTCGTGAGCGAGCAGCCGCCGTACTCGATCCTGGTACGCGGGATCGAGGCCGACCTGCTGCCGGTGTGCCAGCAGTACGGCATGGGCGTGATTCCGTGGAGCCCGCTGGCCGGCGGCTGGCTGTCCGGCCGGTACCGGCTGGGCCAGGAGAACCAGACCAGCCGCCGGGTAGCCATGCTGCCGGACCGCTTCGACCTCTCCCTGCCCGACAACCAGCGCAAACTGGCCGCCGCGGACGAGCTGGCCAAACTCGCCGACGAGGCGGGCATCACCCTCATCGAGATGGCCCTCGCCTTCGTCCTCCAGCACCCCGCGGTCACCGCGGCCATCATCGGCCCGCGCACCATGGAGCAACTGGAGAGCCAGCTCGGCGCCCCCGACGTACGCCTGGACGCCGACCTCCTGGACCGCATCGACAAGATCGTCCCGCCCGGCACCAACGTGAACCCAGGCGACGCCGGCTACCAGTCCCCAGCCCTGACCACCCCGGCCCGCCGCCGCCGCTGACCCGCTGCTTGCCCGCTGCTTGCCCGGGGCACGCCCCGGGCAAGCAAAGACCCCCCGTGCACCCGCCAGAGCCTGGTTACCCTTGCTGCCTTCCGGCCCTGGGGGAGTTAGCAGGATGAGCGCCACACGAGGGGCTCCGCCGAGTCTACCCAACCGCCCCGCGCCCCTCCCCCCGGACCACCTGTATCCTCTCCCCCGTACCAGGAGGATTCGCCTAGTGGCCTAGGGCGCACGCTTGGAAAGCGTGTTGGGGGCAACCCCTCAGGAGTTCGAATCTCCTATCCTCCGCCCTGCTGACCTGCACCGACGTTGCGCTGCGAGCATCCGACCTGCTGCCGGTCGGACGACCAGGACGTGGTCGACGAGGCCATGTCTCTCACCCATGAGACCGCTGAGGATGTCTCGTTCGAGGCGCTTCGCCTGGCCGTCGTCTACCTCGTCCGACCGCATCGTGATCGGCTCTCCGTTGCTGCCGCTTGAGGAGCAGATCACAATCATCTGGCAGATCTCCGAACCGAGCGACCTTCCGACCCCGCCTCAATTCTGCAAAGAAGCCACGATCTCTTCGAGCAGGAACTGCACCTTTGGTTGAACCGAACGGCCGGGATAGGCCCGTTCCACCAGGTCGAGTCCCTCATCCACCGTCGTGAAGCCCACCACTCGATAGAGCAATGCGATGTCGTCGGCATCCGCCTCAGCTCGAGAGGAGAAGAGCTTCATCGCAAGGAGATACTCGGCTGACGCGACATCCACGAGAAGACCCGGCGCCTCGAAGTATCGCACCGCGTTGGGATCCGGACCGTGGAGATATCCCTTGACCGCGTCGTTCAGCCAGTCCGCGTCGAGTCCTTCGCGCTCGGCGACGATTGCCGCCGCGCTGCGCACATCGCTGGTAGGTGCAAATGCGGCGTCCAGGTCTCGGGTGGCTCGACGACCGTCGAAACACAGAGCGATGGCAGCGCCGCCGACCAGGAAGACTTCGGCACGAGTCCCTCGCGCGTCGAGTTCCGCGGCGAGTTCAGTGAAGAGGCGACGGATGTCGCCCGCCGAGAGCGGACCGGAGCTCACACGCGGCTCAGCGCGTCCGCTGTGATGAAGACGCCACGCTTCCTGAAGGACGGCGGCGACTGCTGCATGGCGGTAGCGTGCATGCCCTTCAGTGGCGTGACGAACCACCAGTGCTGTGTGTAGCGACCGGCCGCGCGCACCCAGGCAGACGCTGACCAATCGTCCCGCCGCGCGAGGTGCTCGGCGAGGGCGGCGAGGCCGGCGTCGACCTCGGCAGAACCGGTCGGCGGGGGCTCCTCCTCGAAACGCCGGCTCGCCTGCCCCGCTCCTGCGCGTCGAGCCTCGCTCGTGTAGTCGTCCAGGAGCTGGACGAGGCAGTAGCGCCAGACAACCAGCAACGACTCGCCTTCGTCGAGCATCTGCCGAGCCTGGATGGCCGCGCCGGCAGCCGTCAGCCCTCGCACCGCCACTTCACCTCACTTCGACCGTAGTGACGCGACGCTCCTGCCAGCGTACTCAGGGCGCAAGATCGGAAAGCGCAGTTGCGTACGCCACGGACGGGCGGGTTGGCCCATGTGAG
>Ga0081455_10001816_pt1 | contig 25720 bp, 23 predicted proteins | sample TabmetS3T2R1_FD_70207 | JGI IMG/M metagenome (GOLD analysis project Ga0081455, IMG submission 70207) | Tabebuia heterophylla rhizosphere microbial communities from the University of Puerto Rico - S3T2R1 | ecosystem: Host-associated > Plants > Roots > Rhizosphere ...
TACCCAGCGCGAGCACCAGATGGGTTCATATAGTGCGGACGGACCGGACGGTTGGATAGTTGGACGGCTGAGAAAATCTCAAAAATGTCGAAAGCACTCACGGTTCGAACCGTCGAAGCTATTAAGCCCGGCCCGGTGCGGCGCGAGATCCCGGACGCGTTGCTGCCCGGGCACTATCTCGTCATCCAGCCTTCCGGGGCCCGGTCCTGGGCCGTGCGTTACCGCAGTAGCGGGCGTCCTCGCAAACATACGCTCGGCTCCTACCCCGCCATCGATCTCGCGAGCGCTCGCAAGCTCGCCAGCGCCGTACTGCGCAAGGTCGCGGAAGGAGGCGACCCCGCTCGAGATAAGAAGCACGCGCGAGCGCCCAAGGCCGACAGCTTCGAGTCCATCGCGGCCCAGTTCATCGAGCGCCATTGCAAACGAGCCAATCGCCCGCGGACGGTCGAGGAGACCGAGCGGCTCCTCCGGCTGCATGTCCTGCCCCGCTGGCGTGGGCGGATGGTGCATGACATCTCCCGTCGCGACGTGCTCGAGGTGCCGGGGTTGCACCACACCCTGACGGACTCGCACTTCACCGAGCGGGACCGCCTCGGTCGTTCGCTCGTGTTCATGGCCCGGACGATCGCCGACGGCTGGGCCGACGTCGCAAGGGGGCTCGGCATCGACGAGGACACCGCGGTGCTCCTCGACGCCGACGGGTCCGCGGCCGTGATCGGGCAGGGAACCGCGTCGTTCATGCGGATGACCGCCGACGACGTGGTGACCTGCGCCCATGGTGAGTCGCTGACGACCGGTCCGGTCGATGTGAGCATCGTGCCTCGCGGTGGGTCGTTCGACGTGGGTTCGTGGCAGGGCGACACCGCCGATCACCACGTGGTGCGGGTGACGGCCGGCGAGATCGCCTGGGAGTCATAGGGGTTCACCGGTGAGCTGCTAGGTTCGGACCTCGGATGGCGCCTGGTGCCCGAACGCTTGGCCGCGAAGGGGTCGCTCCGCGGCCCGTCACCACCGGGTATCGGGTCGCGTTGGCCGGGCTGTCGATCACGGCGATCGTGGTGCAGCTGTCCAGGGTCATCGACCGAGACGGCTCCGTCGTGCACTTCTTCAGCTACTTCACGATCCAGAGCAACGTGCTCGCGATCGTGTCGTTCCTCTGGGCGACCGTCGCCTCGTACCGCATCGTGAGCCATGGGTTGGATCGGTTCCGGGGCGCGGTCGTTGTGTACATGCTGATGACCGGCGTCGTGTACGCGTTGCTGCTGTCGGGGCGCACCGCCGGAGCGGACTCCACGATCGCCTGGGTGAACACGGTGGTCCATCGGGTGATGCCCGTCGCCGTCGCGCTCGACTGGCTGCTGGACCCACCCATCGAGCGGATCGGCCGGCGCGAGGCGGCGTGGTGGCTCGCCTTCCCACTCGTGTGGACGGTTTACACCCTGGTGCGTGGACCCATCGTCGACTGGTATCCGTACCCGTTCATCGACCCGGGCATGCACGGCGCTCTCGGTGTCGCCGGCTACGTGGGGGGCATCGCGGTCGCGTTCGTGGTCATGATCGCGCTCGTGGCCTGGATCGGGAACCTCCGCCGGGCGGGATGACCCGGAGATGATCCACCGCTTCCTCATCGGGCCGGCGACGGTCTTGGCGATCGGGGCGGCTCTCGTCGCGTGCCGGCACGAGCCCATCACCACCTCTGCAACCGGTTCCTCGACGCCGATCGCGGTGTCGCGCTCATCGGCCCCGGATCCAGTGGTCGGCGAGTGGACACGGATCAACTCGTGCGACGACTTCGTGAGAGCGTTCGAACGGGCTCACCTCCGCCCGCTCTTGACCGAGTGGCTCGTTGCGGCCGGCTACTTCGTTCGCGAAGACCTGGTGGATCCGGCGGCGCCCTGCACGGGGGCGGTCGAGGACCGGAACTCGTACTTCTTCCAGCCATCGGGCCGGTTCGGATCGCTCGACCAGGACGGGGTGATCGTCGAGGACGGCGCGTACGCGTCGGCCGGCGATCACACGATCGCGATCGAAGGGAAGACATCCGGCCGGCGGTTCCGGGTCCGGTACCACATCGCGAACGCCCGGATCCGCTTCCGGGTCGCGATGCTGGCCGCGTGCGCGGGGGAGTGCCGGGACGACCTGGCCTGGGTGCTCTCGATGTTCTATCCCGGCGAGCTCACCCGCTCGACGTGAAGCTCCTCGGATCGGCTCGTCCGATCGCGCTCGAGGAGCCGCTTCACCACGTACCTCGCGTCCCGGGCCACCCCGGGGATCAGGTCCGAGGCCAGCGCGAACTGGAAAGGGAGACCCACGAAATACAGGCCCGGCTCACTCGTGACCACTCCTCGTTCATGCATCGGCGAGCCAGACTCGTCGAAGATCGGGAGGTCGATCCATGACAGGTCGTGACGGAACCCCGTACACCAGATCACGTTCGCGACGTCGAGCACCTGCCCGTCCTCGAGCACCGGCAGCCCGTCCTGCACCGCAACCACCTTGCCGACCTGCCGGACACCGGCGGCGTCGAGCCATCTCGGCTTGACGCGAACGAGCGCCATGCCATGGGACATCGCATCCTTCCGCTTCCGGCGCCCCATGGGCGTTCGAAGGGTCAGCACGTGCACGAAGAGGAACCGCACGACGCGGAACGCGACGTGTCGGGAGAACCCCGTGTCGATGTCGAACGGGATGGATCCCGGGATCCGGCCGGCGAGCCAGGTGGGGTGCGTCGACGCCACCTCGAGCGAGATGTCGGCTCCCGAGTTGCCGGCGCCGACCACGAGGACGCCGCCGTCACGCAGCTGGGACGGGTTCCGGTACTCGGCGGAATGCAGCTGGACGATCGAGGGGTCGAGCTCGCGCGCGAGGGCCGGTACGCGTGGTTCGCGGTGGGCGCCGGAGGCGACGATCACGTCCGTCGCCTCCAGGCGACGCCCGCCGGCCGTGACGACGTACGTGTCACCCTCGCGGCGGATGCCGTCGACACGAACGCCGGTCCTCACGGGAAGCTCGAGGTGCGTGGCGTACGCCTCGAGGTAATCCGCCATCTCGTCCTTCAGCGGTGTCGTGAAGCCTCTCGCCGGGAAGGGCCACCCGGGCAGGCTGACCGCGTAGGCGGGTGTGAACAACCGCAGCGAGTCGTAGCGCTCGCGCCAGTTGTCGCCGACCCGATCGTGCGCGTCGAGGATCACGAACGACCGACCGGTCTTGCGCAGATAGGAGCCGGCGCTCAGGCCCGCCTGCCCCGCGCCCACGATGATGGTGTCGAACCGTTCGATGTGCGTGCGCTCCACCGTCCTCCTCCTCCGTTTCCGATCCGAGGCGAACGGTAGGGATGCGCGGATGCGCGAGTCATCGCTCGAACCAGCCAACCTGACGTCGTGGAGCCGTGGTGAGGAATCACCACGCCGGGATGCCGTTCAGGCCAGATCGTGCTCGTAGGCGAACGCCGTGGCACCCGCCCGCGAGGTGACGCCGAGCTTCGCGAACATGTTCTGCAGGTGCCGTGCAACGGTGTGCTCGCTGATCACGAGCTCCACGGCGATGTCCCGGTTGGTCTTGCCGGCTGCGACGAGCCGGAGCACTTCGGCCTCGCGAACGGTCAGGCCGCCGGGCAGCGCCACCGGCCCACCCAACAGGTCCGAGGCCCTCGCAGCTTCGACCACGGCGCCCAGGTGCTCGAAGGCCGTGAGCGCCGCCCGAAGCTCGAGGCGAGCGTCGTCGTCGTCGCCGGCGGCGCGAAGCGCGATGCCGTACGCCATCCGGGTGCGGGCGCCCTCGTAGGGAAGTCGTAGGTCCTGCCAGAGTGCACCGGCGCGGCGCAGATTCGTCAGAGCCTGCGGTGCGTCGCCCTCCGCCAGCTTGATCGAGCCACGGACCGTGGTGGCGATCGCGTCGAGCACGGAGGCATCGGCCGCCTCTCGGGCGATCGCGCCGAGCTCGTTCGAGACCGAACGCGCCGCATCGATGTCGCCTGCCGTGAGGGCGGTATCGGCCAACGCCCAGAGCAACCGTGCCCGGCGGAGGCGGCTGCCGGACGCGCCGGCGGCGGCGACACGGAGCGCCGCGAACGCCGCCTCCACCTTGCCCTGGGCGAGCCGCACCAGCGCCAACCCCGGGTGCGGCTCGAACCCCAGCTCATGGGCACGCTCGAAGGCCTCCTCGGCGCCGGCGAGATCACCGCAGCGTCGGCGAACCTCACCGGTCTCGTAGAACGCCTCGCCGGCCAACGGCGGGTTGACGGTGAGCAACTCCTTCGTGGCACGCAGGGCCTCGTCCTCGGCCTGCGACCAATCACCTCGAAGGGTCGCGAGCTCGGCGCGGTTGATCCGGCACATGCCCGGGTAGGGCGACTCGGGCGGGATCGACTCCGCCCAGGCGCGTGCGGCCTCCGCCCAATCGCCGGCGCGACGGACGTCGGCGATCTCCAGGCAGGCGCCGATCACGTTGCAGTAGATCGCTCCGGTGAAGTAGTCGTTCACCTCTCCGGCGACGACGGACGTCATCGCCTCGTCCAGGAGCGCGACACCCTCCGCGATCCGACCCTGCTCGACGAGGATCAGCCCCTGCTGATGGATCGCCATCCCCAGCAGGTTCCGGTCGTGGAACCGTTGACCGATCTCGGCTGCCTGCTCGGCCAGGGGGAACGCCCCCGCGAGGTCGCCGCCGTACCGGAGCATCGTGGACTCGAGGAGGGCCGCGAAGCCGAGCTCCACGCAATCCGGCAGGGCCTCCGCATGCCGCTGCGACCGTGCGAACCACCCGGCCCCCAGCGTCGGCTCGTCCCGGAGGAAGTGCTCGATACACAATCGCGCAGCCATCCACCCGGCTCGCCGATCGTTGCCCGCCTCCGCATAGCCAGCGTAGGCGCGCTGCCGCGCCTCGGTCGACTCCTTCCTGTGGCCGGTCCACCACGCCGCGTCGGCGTACCGCTCCCAGTCCTCGGGCGTGAGGTCAGCGGATCCGAGGTCGTGGTAGGCCTCGAACGCCTCCGACCAGGCCTTCCGCTCGACCGCCGATCGGGCCGCGTCGATCTCCGCGACAGGATCGGCCAGGCCCGCGTCTTCGTCGGTCACGTGATCGATGCTCGAAGCAGGTGGATCGGTCCGGAGACGCCTTTCAGCTCCACCGGACCGATGTCGGCGAACGTGATCTCGTGACCCTGCGAGGCGTCACCGACCGCCCGGCTGACGAGGACCTCCCCGGGTCGCGCGTAGTCGGCGATGCGCGACGCGAGGTTCACGGTCTGCCCGAAGTAGTCACCTTCTTGGAACAGGACGGGACCCGCGTGCACCCCGACATGGGCTGGAGGCAGCTGGGCGACCGCTAGCGCCTCCACCATCTCGATGGCGGAGCGCACGGCCGGGCTCGCCTCGGGGAAGTGGAACATCACGCCGTCTCCGAGCCACTTGATGGGCTTGCCGCCGTGCTCCACCGAGCTCCTGCGGACGATCCGTGCCATGGTCGCGGCCAGCTCGGCGGCGGCATCGTCGCCGAGCTCCTGGGTGAGGCGGGTGTAGCCGGTGATGTCGAGGAAACAGATCGCAGGGAGTCGTTCGAGCCGACTGTGGATCCCGGCGCTGGCCATCATCGTCTCGAAGCCCTCGATGATATTGGCGGTCCACTCGCGGGCCTGCTGCGCGTGATACATGGCCACGAGGGACTGCTCTGCCAGCGGCGAGATCCGATCGGCGAACTCCGGGTTCGAGATCGCTTCCGGGCCCTTGCCCGCGGCCATCGCCGGCTCGATCACCTCGGTGGTCCACCACGCGGCCTCCTGCTCGGTGATGCGGCGGGTGCCGTCGCCGAAGACGCGGAGCAGACGCTCGATGGCGACCGGTCGGAACCCGGCGGAGATCTGCAGCTCGAGGAACGGCACGATCGCCATCTCGTCCTCGCGCAGCTGGTCGCTCGGCGAGGGGGGCGCCATGCCGATCGCCTCCCGGACGACCATCAGGAGCTCGAGGGGGACCCCTGTTCGGTCGCTCACCTCCTGGAACGACTCGTCGGCGAGCGCGGCGAACCGCTCGTAGCTGGCCGTGTCGAGGAACTCGAGCGACAGGATGCCGCGCTTCAGGGCCGCGACCAGTCCGTCCAGCGGGATGCCGGCATCCTCCAGGCACTTGGCCAACCGGACGCGTCGCACGTCGCCGGGCGTGAACCGGCCGGGTACCTCGGGGGACACGACGCCCAGCTCGACCAGATGCGCGAGGTACGAGGGGTCGACGCCGGCACGCCCGGCGGCGGTTCCATGCGAGTACGAGGGCACGGATCGCAGCCTAACGGCGCCTCCGGTCGACGTCTTCGTCGGCTGCCTCACGCTGCGCGCGAGCGCGACGGAACGCCGTCATGTCCAGGAGAGCTGTGACAGCGAGAGGATGTTCCCTTCCGGATCCTTGAACCACGCCGCCCGCTCCCCGCCGAGCTCGGCGATCCCGTTCTCGGTCTTGAGGCCGGGCATGTCGTATTCCTCGAACGTCACGCCCTTGGCCCGGAGGTCGCTCACGGAGGCGTCGAGGTCACCGACCAGGAACCCGCCGAGGGTGTGCTGCGCCGTCCCCGCGAACTGGGTGGGGTAAAGCTGGATCACGGAGTCACCGGATCGATAGGTGATGCCCGCCTCGTTCTCCATCACGACCTGGAGCCCGAGCACATCCTCGTAGAACTTCCTAGTGCCCTGGAGATCCTTGGCCGGGATCGTCGCGGCGAACGACCGATCGGCCGGCATCTGCATGGCCATGCTGTCCTCCTTCGTGTTCACGGCGGTCGCCCTCGAGCCTATCCCGGCGCCTCCCCATGCGTCTCGGATCTCCGTGGTCAGGATGCGCGCCACGAGCCCGACCGATCGCGTCGGCGACGCCGGTCGCCGATGTCGGACCCGGTCGAACGCGCCTCGGCTCAAGGATCGGTGGTCCGTCCGCGTCGATCCAGGCGCCCGAGAGATCGTTGGAGCAGGCGCACGCCCTCGGGGATCTTGGACGTTGCGATCCCTCCGTAGCCGAACAGCAGTCCGTGGGCGGGTTCGACGTCCTGTGTGAACCAGGAGAGCTCCTGGATCGCGACACCCGCACGAATGGCGGCGTCCGCGATGCCGTCGATCGCCCCGGCATCACTGGCCAGCGCCGCGACGTGCAGCCCAGCCATCGACGGGACGAGGTCGAGGGTGCCGGCGAAGTCGCGACCGATCAGATCGGTGATCATCTCGTGCCGCTCCTGATAGACGGAGCGCATCTTCCGGATGTGTCGTGCGAAGCCTCCCTCGTCGATGAACGCCGCGAGAGCGGCCTGTATCGGCATGGACGTGTGCCAGTCGCTCACCGACTTGGCAGTGCGAGCGGCTTCGGCGATCGTGGGGGGCATCACGAGGAACCCCAGACGGAGCGTCGGCAACATGGTCTTGGAAAACGTCCCGACGTAGATGACGCGGTCGCTCGTATCGAGCGTCTTGAGGGGTTCGACCGGACGACCGGCGAAGCGGAACTCGCTGTCGTAGTCGTCTTCGAGGATCGCTGCATCGTTCCGATCCGCCCACTCGAGCAACGCGTGTCTGCGCCGCAGCGACAACACGACACCGAGGGGGTATTGGTGCGACGGCGTCACGAGCACCAACCGTGATGCGGCCGGGAGGGCGTCCACCACGATTCCCTCCCGGTCCACGGGCGTGCCTCGAACGTCGATGCCGAGCGATCGGAGGAGCCGCCTCGGCGCCTGGTAGCCGGGGTCCTCGACGGCCACCCGATCGCCCGGTGACAGCAGGGTCCGGGCGACGACGTCCAGCGCCTGTTGCGTCCCGTTCGTGATGAGGACGTCGTCGCTCGACACGTCGATCCCACGAGCGACGCCGAGATGGTGTGCGATCGCCTCGCGAAGGCGCGGATGTCCTGCCGGGCCCGCGTATGTCCCGGTCTCGATCGATGAAGCGCGCCACTGCCGGTCCATGTGCCGCCTCCAGGCGTCGAACGGGAACGCCGAGACGTCGGCAACCCCGGTTCGGAAGTCGAACGGCGCCGAACGGGCCAACGCCGTCGGCGGGGAGATCGAGTCCCAGATCGGCCGTGCCCGCAGGGACGGCTGCACCTGCCTTCGGGAAGGTTCTGCCTGCGAGGTCGTGACATGGTCAGCGACGAACGTGCCGGCGCCGACACGCGGCGTCACGAAGCCCGCACCTGCGAGGCGCTCGTAGGCGACGGTCACCGTCATCCGGGACACGCGCAGGCTCCTCGCAAGCTCTCGCGTGGGGGGAAGGCGGTCGTTCGGGCGCAACCGGTGCTCGACGATGGCTCGGCGAACCTGCCGGTAGATCTCTCCGCTGAGATCGCCCCGGCCGACCAGGCTGATATGCAGATCCATGGCCCGCACCCTAACCGGGGGCGGGGAGATTGGTCTGGTCGATCCGGCGTGTATTGGCTCTGGCGGTAGACCATTCGAGCGTCTTACCGTGGGATGCAACAACCGCTGTGCGTGCCCGCGATCGATCGATGACGGTGGTCCCGCTGACCGAGTTCGCTCTCCCTCTCCATCCGTGATGAACGCCAGGACAGCCTCGACGGCAACCGCGCTGACGACCACGCTCGGTTCGGCGACCGCGGCGTGGCTGCTCGTGGTCCCAAAGATGGAAGACATGGACACGACGCCCGGGACCGGGCTCGGTCCGTTCACGTTCTTGGTGGCTCTGTGGCTGCCGATGATGGCGGCGATGATGCTGCCGGGCGCGGTTCCGGCGGTGCTTCGGGCGACGCGAGCCAGCGGCCGGGTGCGCGCTGCTCCGATGTTCGTCGGGTCCTACCTCGCCATCTGGAGTCTCGTGGGGACCGCGGCGTGGGTGGTGTATGGGCCACATCGACCGTTCGTCGCCGGTGCGATCGTCCTCGCGGCAGGGATGTACGAGCTGACGCCGCTCAAGCGCGAATTCCGTCGGCGGTGTCGCGGGGGTGGCGGCTCGGGGGTCCGGTTCGGGCTCTGTTGCGTCGGCTCGAGCATCGGACTGATGCTCATGCTGGTGGCGCTGGGTGTCATGAGCGTCCCTTGGATGATCGTGATCACCGTGGTCGTCCTCGGCCAGAAGATCTTGGCACCCACCTTCGTCATCGATGTGCCGATCGCTCTCGCGATCGTCGGACTCGGGATCGCGATCGCCCTGGCACCCTCATCGATCCCGTGGTTGATGCCACAGATGTGACTCGTGATCCGAGGCGATCGACTCGCCCGAAAGGAGAGACCGATGACTGATCACACCATCGCGACACGGGAAGCGTGGACGGCCGCGCGCGAAGCGTTGCTCGCGCGAGAGAAGGAACACACGCGGATGGGCGACGAGCTCGCGGAACAGCGGCGGGAGCTGCCGTGGGTCGCGGTGGAGAAGGAGTACCGCTTCGACACCGACGACGGGGAGCGGACGCTCCTCGGGCTCTTCGACGGGCGATCGCAACTGCTCGTGTACCACTTCATGTTCGGACCGAGTTATGACGTTGGATGTCCCACGTGTTCGGCGATCGCGGACGGCGTCGACGCCTTGCTCCCGCACCTCCATGCGCGGGACGTGACGTTCGTCCTGGTTTCACAAGCACCGCTGGAGCGCCTCCAGTCCTTCCGGCGCCGCATGGGCTGGAGCGTTCCCTGGGCCTCCACCTCGCGGAGCGACTTCAACCTCGAGATCGGCTTCTCGCACACGATCGAGGAAACCCGCGAAGCCGTGACGCCCGCGGTCCAGGCCTCCCTCCCGCCGATCGCTGCCCACAACGCCGACTCCACCGGCACCGACACGATCAGCTACATCAGTGAGGGTTTCGGGTTCAACGCGTTCGCGCACGAGGACGGCACCGTCTATCACACGTACGCGACCGCGGGACGGGGAGTCGAGTTCCTCATGGGGTTCTACGCGATCCTCGACCGTGCGCCCAAGGGTCGTGACGAGGCCGAAGGGTTCCAGCTGTGGATCCGCCGCCACGACGAGTATCACGGCGGGTGAGAGAGCTACGGGCCGAGATCCGGCGTGGTCCGCTGAAGAGGCGCCACCAGGTACCAGGTCTCCATCGGGCCTTTGCCCTTGACCTCGATCGTGCCCCGTGGCCGGCACTCGAACGCGTCCTTCAGCAGCTCGTACGTAGCCCGCGTGATCTGGATCTCGCCGGGCATGCTCTGCGACTCCATCCGGCTCGCCATGTTCACGGCATCGCCCCACAGGTCATAGAGGAAACGCTTCGTGCCGATCACCCCGGCCACGACGGGTCCCGAGTTGATGCCGATCCGGACCTCCAGGCGCGATCCATCGGCGACCGGCGAGTTCACGACCGCGTCCCGCATGTCGAGCGCCAGGAGCGCCGCCTTGCGAGCGTGATCGTCCGTGGGATCCGGCACGCCCGAGGCCGCCATGTAGCAATCGCCGATCGTCTTGATCTTCTCCAGGCCGTGGCGCTCGACGAGCGCGTCGAAGCGAGAGAACAGCTCATCGAGGATCGCGACCACCTCCGCGGGTGGAAGGCGACGTGCGAGCGGCGTGAAGTCGACGACGTCGGCGAACAGGATCGAGGCCGACGAGAAGTGATCCGCGATCGTCTGCCTGGTGCCCTTCAGTCGCTCGGCGATCGAGCTCGGGAGGATGTTCACGAGGAGCGCTTCGGACTTCTCCTGCTCGACGCGCAGCGCCGCCAGCGCCGTGTTGCGCTGGTTCGCGAACGTGGCCAGGAGCGTGAACGCGATGGCCCCGGTCCCGACGATGTTCAAGGCCAGCATCGTGCTGGTGAACGCGACCGGCAGGTCGGCGTCGGTGAACAGCACCTCGCCGGCGATGCCGAAGGCCAGGAACACGACGACGAACCCGACGAACCATCGGACGGCCTGACGCACGTCGAGGAAGACCAGGGCACCGAGCGGCGCGAGCATCCCCCAGAGCCCGACCCCTCCGGAGGGGAGGAATCCGCCGGTGACCATCATGCCCGCCGTCGTCGTCAGGAGGAGGTCGAGCAGCTGGGTGACGAGGAGGAACCGGAAGCTCCCGGTCCGCGCGAACACCAGCAACGACCCCAGCGAGACGGCGAAGTAGATGAACGGGATGATCCCGGCCGGCGACCCGAAAGCGAGATACAGGCTGCCCCAGACGACCGATACGGGCAGGATCAGGACCGCGAGCAGGACGAGCAGCGCCTTCTTCTGGCGGAGCTCCTCGTCGTCGGCGGGATCAGCGCCGATCCGGGCGAGGCGCGAAGCCGCACCCGCCCTCCAGGGGACCTTGGAGGGCACGGGCGCGTCAGACGAGGTCGTGATCTCCTCGGTCACGATGCGTCACCCTCGTGGCGGGTTCCACGGACCGACGCCTCCGATCCGCTCGGGTGTGACGCGGGTGACGAACCCCGGCGGCGGATCGGGCATGCCTGGGAAGACGACGTCGGGTCCGAGGTAGGTGCGGGCGAGCTGCTGGAGCATCTCCGCTGCACCACCCTCGCTCACGCTGGCCGTCCCGTAGACGACCAGGTATTCGCGCAGGCCCCAGTCGTTGGTGACGTCCGACGGAACCGAGATGGCCACCCGTGGATCGCGTCGGATGTTCCGGAGTTTCCGCTGGTCCGGCATGGTCGCGAACACGATGTCGTCGCCCTCCAGGCCGACCCATGCCAGGGTCACCTGTGGTCCGCCGTCCTGGTCGACGGTGATCACGGTCGCGACGGCATCGCTCTCGAGGAGCGCGCGGGCCGGATCGGGTAGCGAGAAGACCGTCATCCGACGGGATGGTACGCGGAAGGAGCGATCGGGCGGGGACTACATGTCCGTCCGTCGCATGTCGCGACCGTGCACCGTGAGTGCCCAGATCACCGCCACGGCGATCACGATGATGATGATGCCCCACACGGGGTACCACGGCAGCCACGCGAAGCCCACGATCGCGCTGATGAAGGCCAGGATCACACCGATCGTCCGTGCCCAGACCGCGCCGGTGAACAGTCCGAGCCCGGCGAGCAGGATCACGATCCCGAGGATCAGATGGATCCAGCCCCACGTGGTCCGGTCGAACTGGAACACGTACTCCCGGGTCGCGACGTAGAACGTGTCGTCGATGATCGCGACGAGGCCGGCGATCGCGTGGAAGCCGCCGATCAGCAGCATCATGAACGCTGCGAACATCGTCCAGCCCACCGCCCAGCCACTGGGTCGATCAGACATAGGACGCCTCCCCCTTGGGTTGTCACGAAGTATCGAACCACCGGGTCGAGCCCAGGCGCAACCCTCCCCGCGTGAACGGCAGGTGATCAGGCGGGGATCTGCTGCGTGATGCAGTGGGGGCCGCCGCCCCCGAATTCCAGCACCCCGCCGGGGACGGGGACAACGGTCCGATCGGGGAAGATCTCGCTCAAGCGGTCGAGGACCTCGTCGTCGTTGGGCACACCGCCGGTCGGGAACACGACGCCGCCGTTCGGCAGGTAGAAGTTCGCGTAGGGGATCTCTACGTCGAGATCTCCGACCCGCACCCGCGTCGTCGGCTCCAACCCGAGCACCTCGGGGGTCCGACCGCGAGCATCCCTCGCCGCGGCGAGTCGCTCCAGGTTCCGCCTCGTCTGCTCGAAGTTGTGGTTCGAAGGATCCGTCGGGGTCACGAGCACGATCGTGCCGGGGCGGACGATCTGCGCGATGCCATCGACGTGTCCGTCCGTGTCGCGGTCCTCGAATGCCTCCAACCAGATCACGGTCTCCGCGCCCAGGAACTCGAGGAGGTACCACTCGATGTCGTCCCGAGTGAGCGTGGGGTTCCGGCTCGGGTGGAGGAGGCACTGCTCCGTCGTGATGACCGTGCCCTCGCCGTCGACGAAGAAGGAGCCACCCTCGAGGACGAAGTCGGGAGCGTAGCGAGGCACGCCGTAGTGCGCCGCCAGCCGAGCGGTCACCTCCGCGTCCCGGTCCCACGGCGCGTACTTCTCGCCCCAAGAGTTGAACCGGAAATCGACGATCGCGAGATCGCCTCGATCGTCGACCACGAAGATCGGGCCGCTGTCGCGGATCCACGAGTCGTCGATCGGAAGTTCGAGGATCTCGACCACGGACCCGCATCGATCTCGGACGTCGGTCGTCGCTCCCGGCTCGCAGATCATCGTGAGCGGTTCGAAATCGGCGATGGCGCGAGCGACCGCAGCGTAGTCGTCCTTGGCCGGATCGAACTGGTCAGCCCAGAACTCCCGGCGTGTCGTGGTCGGCCACGCCATGAGACAGCCCCGGTGCTCCGCGAACTCGCCCGGCATGCGGAACCCGTCCTGGCGCGGGGTCGGTTCTGAGCGATCTCGCGACGGCATGATCTCGAGACACTAGTCGTTCTCGGTCCCGGTCTGAGCACCGAGGGCGGCCACGAGCTGCTCGAGGGCATCGTTGATGGCGCGGGCACGTGCGCTTGAGGTGATCTCGCCCTTCTCCAGGGCTTCGGTCACCTTGTCCTGCAGCTCCGTGATCTTCTCGAGCGCCTTCTCCGCGTCCTGATCCTCGTCCGCGTCTCGGAAGACCTCGTCCATCGTGTGCTGCACCTCTCCCGCGATCCCGCCCGTGACCTCTCCGGCCGCGATGCCCTCGCCCACGACCTCGAACACGTGCTGCGCGGCTTCCTGTGGTGAGAGCGGTTCGGTCGCGGTCGCGGGCGATCCGGTCGTCGCCGTTCGAGCGGTGGCGCTCGACGTCGTACCGGCGTCGGCGACGGCGCCACGACCAGCATCGGAGTCCGCGACGAGTCTCGGCACCGCCGCCAGGAGCACGAGCCCGACCACGACGGCGACGATGGCGGGGATGACCCATCTTCCGGACGTCGGTGCGCGGTGCTTCGGCCCGCCCGTGATCCGCTCGGAGCGTGCGCGAGATCCCGCGCCGGCCAGAGCGGCTCGCACGTCGACCGCTCGCTGCGGCCGGGCCGACGGCTCCTTCTGCAGCAGGGACGCCACCAGCGCATCGAGGGCCGGTGGGACCGCTGGCTCGAGCGACCTCACGCGGGGCGCCGGCCGGTGGACGTGCGCATACGTGAGCGCGGCGGCATCACCCTCGAACGGCGGTCGGCCGGCCAGCATCTCGAACAGAACGCAACCGAGCGAATAGAGGTCGGCCCGTCCGTCGACGGGGTCGCCGCGCGCCTGCTCCGGCGAGATGTACTGGGCCGTGCCGAGGACGGCGGTCGTCACCGCCGCGTCCGGCGAGAGCAGCTTCGCGATCCCGAGGTCGGCCAGCTTGACGTGATCGCCCGACGTGATGAGCACGTTCGATGGCTTGATGTCCCGGTGCACCACGTTCCGCTCATGTGCGTACGCCAGAGCGTTCGCCACCTCCGCGGTGATGGTGGCGGCTCGGGCGGGGTCCAGGCGTCCGCTCCGATCCAGGATCTCCCGGAGCGTCGGCCCGTCGACGAGCTCCATCACGATGTATCGATCTCCGCGGTCGGTTCCGGCGTCGAACACGGTCACGATGTTCGGGTGCTGGAGCCGAGCGAGCACGTGAGCCTCGCGCTCGAACCGCGCGATCGCCCGCGGGGCGCCGTCCGATCGCAGGACCTTGATGGCCACATGCCGGTGGAGCACGGTGTCCTCGGCACGCAGCACCTCGGACATGCCGCCTCTGGCGAGCAGGGGTCCGAGCTCGTACCGCTCGTTCAGCTGTCGTGCCATGGCGAAGAGCTTTCCCTGACCCTGGAGACCTCCAACCTCCCCAAGCATGCTGGGCCCCACCCGCATAATCGGACACATCGCTCGTGTCTCGGGCAACCGACGACGTGGAGGACGTCATGGGCCAATCACTGACGAGGGTGTATCGCGGAGGGGTCCTCGAGGAGGAAGGGTTCCCGGTCGCGGATGTCTCCGAGCACCTCGAGCGACCGGACACGTTCGTGTGGGTCGACCTCCACGCTCCGTCCGTCGATGAGATGCACGAGCTCGCCGGTGAGCTGGGCCTGCACGAGCTGGCGGTCGAGGATGCGCTCGGCCGTCACCAGCGACCCAAACTGGACCGATACGCGACGCATCTGTTCCTGTCCTGCCACGCGGTCCGGATGGATCGAGAGCGGGCGAGCCTCGAGGAGACCGAGATCGACGCCTTCATCAACGAACGCTGGCTCGTGACGGTCCGCAAGGACGACGGGTTCGACATCGGCGAGGTGGTGAAGCGATGGGATCGGTCGCCTGATCTCACCCGGTACGGTGTGAGCTTCCTGCTCTACGGCCTCCTCGACGTGGTCGTCGACGGCTACTTCGAGGCCGTCGAGGTCTTCGACACCTACTACGACGAGGTGAGCGATGGGATCTTCGCCGACCGACCGCTCGACCCCGTGCAGCAGCGGCATTGGTTCGACATGCGGCGAGCGATGGTCAGGTTCCACCGCCTCGTGGTCCCCACCCGCGAGGCCGTCAGCAGCTTGATGCGACGCGAACACACGGCGGTCGCCGACGAGCTGTATCCCTACTACCAGGACGTGTACGACCACATCCTTCGGGTCAGCGAGTCGTCGGACTCCCTGCGCGACCTGGTCAGCACGATCGTAGAGACGAACCTCAGCCTGCGTGACTATCGCCAGAACCAGATCGTGAAGAAGGTGAGTAGCTGGGCGGCCATCATCGCCGTCCCAGCCCTGATCACCGGGTACTACGGCATGAACGTCCCGTACCCGGGGTCCGGGCGAACCTGGGGCGTCGTCTCGTCCATCGTCTTGATCATCCTGGTGTCGGCGGGGCTGTACGCGTTGTTCCGGCGTCAGGACTGGCTATGAGGCGCCCTGCCTTCATGGAGGTCAAGGAAGGCAGGTCGACGGAGTGACGGCCTGCGGAGATGGTGGGCTCCTGGGGACTTGAGGCCCCCTGAACCTGCGGATCGGGCACGCAGGAGATCGCTTCGGTTCTCGGCTTTTCAGGGAGTCGCCCGGTCTGACGCTTGGGCCCACGCCAGACGTACCGAACGATCAGGAGCAGAAGCGCGATCTCAACCAAGCTGAGGAACTCGGGCCGCGCATCGTCCCACTGCTGGATCGATGCTAGTGACAGGTACCGCTCGTCCTGTCCTTGACCGTGCCGCCAACGGCGACGAAGCTCGATGCCCAGCCGTTCGGGGAGAGGGCGAGTTCCGTCACACCCTTCGTGTTCGTGATCCGGACCGCGGAGTTCGGCTCCGCCGGTCCGAAGGGGTAGGTGCCCACGCCGCCGGTCCCCACGACGAACTGCACGATGCCGCCGGCAGCCGCCTGGCCCCACGGGGTCTGGGGTCGGAAACGCTCGTAATTGTGCTCATGCCCGTTGAGCACGATCTCGGCCCCCTCCGCGTACAGGAGACTCCACAAGGGCCGAACGCTCGCCGAGCCGCCGTGGGTCGAACCGGACGAGAACAGCGGCTGGTGCCAGTAGGCGAGCGTGCACGGGTGGTCATCGTCGGAGAGGTCGGCTTTCAAGAACGCGTATTGCGCCGATCCGGGACCGCATCCCCCGGTCCTGGAACACGTGCCGTCGAGCGAGACGAGGTGCCAGCCGCCGAGATCGAACGAGTACCAGGGTCTGCCGCTCGTCAACACGCGACTGCCGAAGTACGCCGTGTACCCGATGAGGCTGCCCCCCCATTCGTGGTTGCCTGGGGCAGGCCGCGTGCCGGCCTTGAACGTGCCCCACTGCAGGTCGTAGGAGTCGAGGTATTGCTGAAGGGTGCCCGACTGATACTGGTTGTCGCCGAGGGCGAGGGCGACGGTCGGATCCAAGGATCGGACGAGATCGGCGGTGCCCTTGCATGAAAGTGGCCGATCCTGGCCGCAGATGTCACCGGCGGCGGCGATCGTCACGGTCGACGTACGAGCCACACTGGGCTGTCGAGGGGCGATGATCACGGCGATCGTCACGAGCACGAACGACGATGCCACCAGCCCGTACGCGACAGGTCGACGCATCCCCCAACGGTGCACGGGTCAAGCGACCAGAAGGCGACCCAAGCCCCAACAGCGGCGAACGTGCGGACGAATGGATCCGGGAGAACGCCCACGGGGCTCGTGAACGGTCGGCAAAGACGGTTGCCCGAGGCCCGCCACTTCATGTTCGATGCACAGACAGGGCGGCTGCTCGGCGGCGTGACTGGTCCGAGGTCGAACGGCGGGCCAAGGCCCTCGGCTGGCCCCTCGCCTCGAAGCACGCCCAGCGGGCGCCATTCGATCACGAATCGGTACGCGTGCTGGTGTTCGCGTTGCTGCTCGCTCGTCCCAACGAGGCCGACCGTATGGGTCGATGACCCGCCTCCTATAGGCAGGCGCAAGAGTGGCCGCGTGGCGGCCAGGTATCTGGCGAAGCGCCGGAACGACCGCTCCGCTCGTGGGTGATGGCGCGCGTCGTCGTGGGTAAAGACGTCACATGGAGTTACCCGGCACCACGCAGAAGCTCCACGCGCTGCTCACGGCGATCCCGACGCTCACGAGCGACGATCTGGCGGTGCTCGTGGAGAAGCTGGAGTTGCAGCACCAAGCGGTGGGAGGCACGGAGGTGTGGCGGGCGACCGAGACCCGCGTGCACACCGAGCTGGATCGAACGATGTCCAAGCAGCGGCACTTCCAACAGTTCCTCGATGCCCTCAACGCGGTGGCCAGAGCGTGCACGAAGGCGCGGATCATGGGACCGGAGGCGGAGCCGATCTTGAACACAGCACGGGCCATCTGCGGGTTGGGCCGCATCCGCGACGAAGACGTGAGTTGGCTCAACGCGCCGTTCTGCGAGATGTGGCTTGAGCGCCATCCGAACCAGCCGGAGCCCCTGGCCGTATAGCGGTCCGCCAGGCTTCGTTCCCCACCACGATCGCTTCGCCCATCGCTCGACATCCGATCCACGCCATAACCGCCGCCCCGAGACCTCGATCGGCGCAGGGGGTCCTGTCGGATCCGTAGCTGCCCGCCCGCTGACGGCCCACGCCCAGGAACTCAGCGGCGTCGCTCGTCCTTCGGTAGCCGCGTTCGACCATTCGCAAGACCTCGAGCGACTCGGGCTCGGTCGGACCTTATCTGGTCATCCCGAAGGAGCTGGCGACCGAGTTCGAGGTCATCGATCATCCACACGGGAACGGTCCACTCGGGCTGATCGACCTCCGCGTCGGCCAAGCGGCGTGATCGCCTCAGCCAGTCCCTCGGAGAACCACGATTCATCGCCACCTCGAGGAGTTGAACGCCAGGTGGCCACCCTGCGAACGCGATGTGGGCATGCTCCTGGCCCGGGTCCGCCGGGACGGGTGGACCCATTCCACGAGCCTCAGGACCGCGCTGGCAGCGCGGATCCTGCGAGGTCCTGGGCGAAGGCAGTCACGGCCAAACACTTCCGGCACGTCAGGCAGATGAGTTTGTGGATCCACGTCTCGTGTCGGAAGGTTCCCGACTCAACCAGGTCCGTCGAACCGCACTCGGTGCATTCTGTGGGCATCATGCCTTGTCCTTCGTACCGAACTGTCTCTAGATGAAGACCTGCGGCCCGATTCAGAACGAAGGTCCACGAGGGTCTGGCCGAACGGGAGCAGGCGTTCTGGTGCTCGGGTGATGGAACCTAGTCAGAGGAGTGTCCACTCGACTGGGTATCGTGCGGCACATGCTCCCCGCCCTGATCGCCCAGCTCCCAGCCGATCGCAAACGCTCCGACGGATGAATCTGTCGATACGAGTCTTCGGGTCGCTCGATGAGTGGGGCGGTGCGCTCCCAGCAGACGTTGAGGCGGTCGCACGATCCGCGGCGGCCTGCCTCGACGCCTTCGATCAGGAGGACTCGATCTCGACCGCAGTGGGACATCGTCACGGACCTTCGCCGATCACCAGGCACGCCAGGAGCGAACTTGGGAGTTCGTCGTTCTTCTGACGGTGGCGGGCACGAGGTGGGATCAGATGGCCTTCCAGTTCGCTCATGAGTACTGCCACGTCATCGCGGACATGGCGACATGGGATGGCGACAGCCGATCCGGATGGCTGGAAGAGGCCCCTTGTGAAACCGCCTCCATCGTTGCTCTTCGGATGATGGCGAGTGGTGGGCCCCCGGGGACTTGAACCCCGAACCTGCGGATTAAGAGTCCGTTGCTCTGCCGAATTGAGCTAGAGGCCCGACACAGCCTACCGACTGAGGATCGCGGGCGTCCCGGCAGCTGCGTTCGCCTTCGCCGGTCGCGAAGTTGTACGTGCACCGAGGGCACCGGCGGAACTGCTTCCACCTCCGACCGACCGCGTTTGCGAGGACCCGGCGACGGAGAGCATCATCGGAAGTCAGGCGCCGGTCGGATCGCGGCGTCGGATCGTGAGCCCGTGGAAGAACGTCGTCGCGTCGTCGTGGTTGTTGCCCTACTGGCGGTTCCGCTCGCCGGGTTGTTGCTCCTGCTCGCGCAACCCGACTTCGACGTCATGTGGGAGCACCACCCCACGCATTTCTGGCTCGTGCTCGCGACCGCGGTTGTATCCGTCGGCCTGGGCATCGCGGTCGGTGTCGTCGCCGATCGCCGGGCCGATGCTCGACTCGCCCTCGTATCGCTGGCGATGCTCGCGAGCGCCGGGTTCCTCGGCCTCCACGCGCTGGCGACGCCGAGCGTCCTACTGCTCGGGCCCAACCTCGGGTTCGTGGTTGCGACCCCGATCGGGCTCGTGCTGGCGTCGGGGTTCGCGTTCGCCTCGACCTCGGCGCTCACCGAGACGCGGACGACGGATGTGCTCCGGTGGGCCGGGGTGGCCAGGATCGTGCTGGTCCTGGTCCTCGTCGCGTGGGCGATCGTGTCGCTCACGCTCTTGCCGGTGCGCGATCCTGACCTGCCGGCGCTCGAGATCCCGGCCGGGCTCCGGGTGCTCGCCGTCGCCGGCGTGATCGCGTTCGGCCTCGCCGCGATCCGGTACGTCGGCGTGTACCGGAACCGCCGCGCGATGCTCGCCCTCGCGGTCGCCGCCGCGTGGATCCTGCTCGCCGAGGCGCTGATCGCCGTCACGGTGGGACGCAGCTGGCACGCCTCGTGGTGGGAGTGGCACGTGTTGATGGCGCTCGCGTTCGGAGAGCTCGCGCTCGTGGTTCGCACGCGGTACCGGCAGGAGCAGTCGCTCACCGCGGCGCTCACCGGGCTCTACCTCGATGCGACCCTTCGCCGGCTCGATGCACGCGACGCCGCAGCGCTGGGACCCATCGTGGCCGCGCTCGAGCGCGGGGAACCGACCGGACCCGTCGTGGATCGTCTCCGTCGGGAGCAGGGACTAACCAGGGACGAGACCGACGTGCTCGTCGGATCGGCCCAGGAGCTCCGCCGGATGGACGAGCTGTTCCGTCCATACATCGCGCCGCAGCTCGCGGAGACGATCGAACGCGCTCCGGAGCTCGCGAGGCTCGGAGGTCGGGAGCGGGAGGTGTCGGTCGTGTTCGCCGATCTGGAGAACTACACGACGTTCAGCGAGGCCAGGCCGGCCGGCGAGACGATCGAGATGCTCAACGCGTACTGGGCCGCGATCGTCCCCGCGGTTCTGGAGCGGGAAGCGGGCGTGATCGAACGCTTCGCCGGTGACGCGGTCATGGTGCTGTTCAATGCGTTCGGCGATCAACCCGACCACGGCCTCCGCGCCGCGCGGGCGGCGCTCGCGCTCCGTGATGCCGCCGAGCGCGTGGCTGGCGCTCGCCCCGACTGGCCTCGGTTCCGCGTCGGCGTGAACTCGGGTCCCGCTGTCGTGGGCAACGTCGGCGCGGGAGCGCAGCGGAGCTTCGCCGCGATCGGCGACACGGTGAACGTCGCCGCCCGCCTGCAGACCACCGCGCACGCCGGTCACGTCCTCGTGAGCACGGCGACGGAACAGCTGCTCGAGGGCCGGGCCGACCTCGAGCCCGCCGGATCGCTCCACCTCAAGGGCAAGGACGAACCGGTCGAGGCGTGGGAGTTGATCGACATCCGCAACGACGGCGGGCCAACCTCGCCGACCGAAGGGTCTCGAGTGTGATCCCTACGCGCCGTGCACGAAGACGTCGTCGACGTCGTTCGTGTCGCCCGTGACCAGGTTGGACGCGAGCGATCGGAAGGCCACGCAGGGCTCGCTCGCGCAGATCGACGGTTGATAGCTGTCGGCGTTCCCCTGGACCCCGGTGGAGCTCACGCTGACCCGTGCTGTCCTCCCGGTCCACCGATCGCGGACGAACACGTCGAAGGCGCCGTTCGTGTCGCTCGGGACCAGGTTCGAGGCGACCGAGTAGAAGGCCACGCGGTGTCCGTCCGCGGAGATCGAGGCTTCGGCGCTGTCGGCGTTCCCCTGGATACCGGCTGAGCTCGTGCTGACCCGCCTCGTGGTCCCGGTCCACCGATCGCGCACGAACACATCCGAGGCGCCGTTCGTGTCGCCGCCGACCAGGTTCGCGGCGAGCGAGCGGAAGGCGACGAAGCGGCCGTTCCCGGAGATCGAAGGGCCGTCGCTGCCTGAGTTTCCCTCTCCGCCGGCCGAGCTCACGCTGACCCGGTCCGTCGTGTGAACCCGCCGGTCACGAACGAACACATCGGTGGTGCCATTCGCATCCACCCCGATCAGGTTCGATGCCCACGAATAGTAGGCGACGAAGCGTCCGTCCGCAGAGATCGAGGGGTCGTAGCTGTCCGAGTTCCCCTCGACACCGCCGGAGCTCACGCTGACCCTCGTCGTCGTCCGGGTCCATCGATCGCGCACGAAGACGTCGTAGACGGCGTTGGCGTCGCCGCCCACGAGGTTCGAGGCGACAGATGTGAAGGCGACGAACCGTCCGTCGGAGGATATCGAGGGGGCGGCGCTGTAGGAATCGCCCTGAACGCCGGCGGAGCTCACGCTGACCCGCTTCGTCGAGTGGGTCCATATGTCTCGCACGAATACGTCGGGGAGATCGTTCGTATCGCCCGTGACCAGGTTCGATGCGTCTGAGGTGAAGGCAACGAAGCGCCCGTTCGCGGAGATCGACGGTTCGGCACTGTCTGAGTTCCCCTCGACACCGCCGGAGCTCACGCTGACCCGTCGGGTCGTGTGGGTCCATCGGTCTCGCACGAAGACGTCGGAGAAGGTGTTCGTATCGCCTGCCACGAGGTTCGAGGCGATCGAGGTGAAGGCGACGAAGCGCGCGTCGGCCGAGATCGACGGTTCGTAGCTCCCGTGGTCTCCCTCGACGCCGGCCGTGCTCACGCTGACTCGACCCGTCCTCGCGGTCAGTCCCCATCCGGTGAGGGCCGTCGCGGCGACGATCGATGCGACGAGGAGAACGAGCGACATCCCGATGCCGCGCATGCTGAGCCTGCTGGATGTCGTGGGGATCACCTACGCCCTGTTCCGGGGCTTCGGTTCTATCGGACGGAAGCTTGGACGGTCAAGAGACCGTCCGCTGATGACCTTCGTGATCCGGATGCTCTGGATCTCCGCGCTGAAGGGTGAGTGACGGGATTCGAACCCGCGACCTCCTGGACCACAACCAGGCGCTCTCACCGGACTGAGCTACACCCACCACGCCGTGCGAGGTCAACGATACCAACAGGGGTTGCCTGACCCGGCCTCCGTGAGGCATGATTGAACGGCCGTTCAAACATGCGTTGCGGTGCCCGCAGCGGGGCGGCCCGACAGGAGGCGACACACCCATGGCAGTGTCCGAAGACGTGCAGGGCCGGATCGCGTTCGACCTGGAGTTGATCGACGAGCTGATCGCGCGCGAGGAGGCGGCGCTCGAGCCGAAGCATCGCGCGTCGATCGAGTACCGGAAGGTGGCGGACCGGTTCGTGGCGGGCGGCGTCGCCTCCAGCTGGCAGGATTCGCCCCCGCACGCGATCTTCATCGATCGCGGCAAGGGCAACCGCGTCTGGGACATCGACGACAACGAGTACATCGACTTCCATCTGGGCTACGGCGCGATGGTGGTCGGTCACGCCCACCCCGTGATCGTCGAGGCGATCCAGCGAGCCGCCGAGCGGGGCACGCATTTCGCGCAACCCACCCGCGACCTCGACGTGATCGGGGAGAACCTCGCCGGTCGGTTCCACCTGCCGCTGTGGCGGTTCTGCAACTCCGGGACCGAGGCGACGCTCGAGGCCGGTCGTCTGATGCGGGCGAACACCGGCCGCGACGTGCTGATCAAGATCGAGGGCACGTACCACGGGCATCACGATTCCCTGATGTTCTCCGTGGGTCCGGAGCCCGACCAGATCGGTCCGCGCGAGCACCCGGTGACGCTGCCGCAGGCGATGGGTATCCCGCAGGCGTTCGCCGACCTCGTCCGGGTCGTGCCGTTCAACGACCTCGAGGCGGCCCGGGCGGCGTTCGAGGAGCTGGACGGCCGTGTCGCCGGCATGTTCGTGGAACCGGCGATGATGAACTGCGGCGTGATCCTGCCCGAGCCCGGCTACCTCCAGGGGCTGAAGGATCTCTGCCACGAGCATGGCGCGTACCTCGCGTTCGACGAGGTGAAGACCGGCGCGACGATCGCCTACGGTGGGGCCGTGGAGGCGTTCGGGGTCGTGCCCGACATCGTGTGCCTCGCCAAAGCGATCGGGGGCGGCACGCCGTGCGGTGCGATCGGCGCGACGCGCGAGCTCTATCGGCTGATCGTCGACGCCGACTACGACATGGCGGGCACGTTCAACGGGAACCCACTCACGATGGCGGAGAGCCGCGCCGCGTTGACCGAGGTGCTCGTGCCCGATGCGTACCCATGTTTCGATCGCATCGACGCGTACATGAAGGACGGGCTCACCTCGGTGATCGATCGCTACCGCCTACCGGCCTACGTCACCGGGGTCGGCGCCAAGGGGTCCGTGATCTATTCGGCCACGCCGGTCCGCGAGTACCGCGACGCCGTGGGGATCGACGAGCGCATCAGCTACCTCGCATGGCTGTTCCAGCAGAACCGGGGCGTCTTCAAGTCGCCCTGGACGAAGCAGGAAACGTGGACGCTCTCGGTGTGGCACGCTGACGAGGACGCCCAGCGGTACATCGACAACTTCGAGACGTTCGCGGCCGCGGTCTCGGGCGGCTAGTCTTGATCAGACTAGTGGCCCGGAGCGGCACGCGAGACGCGATGGAGGGGGAGCGATGAGCGACGGCACCGTCGAGATCGATCTCGGACTGGTCGAGGAGCTCACGAAGCGGGAGACCGCCGCGCTCGACGAGAAGCACGCGCGCAGCATCTCCTACCGGCAGGAAGCGGCCGCACACCTGCCCGGCGGGGTGTCGAGCAGCTGGCAGTCCTGGCCGCCCCACCCGATCTACGTGACTCGGGGCGAGGGTTCGCACGTCTGGGACATCGACGGGAACGACTACGTCGACTACCACAACGGCTACGGCGTGATGGTCATGGGCCATGCCCATCCCAAGATCGTCGAGGCCGTTCGGGAACGCGTCGCCCTCGGGACGCACTTCGCGCAGCCCACCGAGGAAGCGCTGATCGTCGCGGAGAACCTCGCCGAGCGGACGGGCCTGCCGTTCTGGCGGTTCGGCAACTCCGGGACGGAATCCACGCTCGATGCGGTGCGGATCATGCGCGCGTCGACCGGTCGCGACAAGATCCTGAAGGTCGAGGGCACGTACCACGGTCACCACGACTCCCTGATGGTGAGCGTGTTCCCCTCGGCCGACGACGCGGGTCCGATCGACCATCCGAACCCGGTCCCGCAGTCCAAGGGCATCCCGATGGAGTTCGTGCGGCTCGTCGTGAACGTGCCGTTCAACGACGCCGACGCGGTCGAGCGCGCGTTCGCCGAACATCCGGGCGAGATCGCCGGCATGATCATCGAGCCGGTCATGACCAACTGCGGCGTGGTGCTGCCCGACGACGGCTATCTCGGGCGCCTCAAGGAGATCTGCCACGCGAACGGCGCGATGTTCGCCTACGACGAAGTCAAGACCGGGTTCACGGTCGCGTGGGGTGGGGCCGTCGAGGCGTTCGGCGTGCAGCCCGACCTCGTGGCGTACGCGAAGGCGCTCGGTGCGGGCCTGCCATGCGGAGCGATCGGCGGCACCGAAGAGGCCATGAGCATGGTGATCGCCGGCGACCTCGACCAGGTCGGCACGTTCAACGGCAACCCGCTCACGATGGCCGCCGCCAAAGTGAATCTCACCGAGGTGCTCACGAAGGACGCGTACACGCGACTGGACGAGATCGACGCGATCCTGCATCGCTGCGAGGACGTGATCGCGACGTACCGCCTGCCGGCTTCGATGAAGTCGCTCGCCGCGAAGGGCTCGATCGACTGGCGGGAGGTGCCGATCCATTCTTATCGGGACCTGTGGGAGATCGATGACCGCATCCCGCAGCTCGCGTGGCTGTGGCAGCTCAATCGTGGCGTCTTCAAGAGCCCCGGGTCGAAGTGGGAGAGCTGGACGACCTCGATCGTCCACTCGGACGCCGACGTCCGGCGGTACGTCGACAACCTCGAGGAGTTCGCCGCCACCGTCACGAACCCGGGCGCGTAGCGCGGGATCCGTCGCCTCATCGACGCGGCTACACTCGGGTCGATGGCCGAGCCGCAGGTCGGCGTGATCATGGGCTCCCGGTCCGACTGGGAGACGATGAAGCACTGCTGCGACACGCTCGAGGAGCTCGGCGTCCGGTTCGAGTCGAAGGTCGTCTCCGCCCACCGCACCCCCGACCGGATGGCCGAGTACGCCAAGACCGCTGCCGACCGCGGGCTCCGCGTGATCGTCGCCGGCGCCGGGGGAGCGGCGCATCTGCCCGGCATGACGGCCGCCCACACCCACCTGCCCGTCCTCGGCGTCCCGATCCAATCGAAGGCGCTGAAGGGGATGGATTCGTTGCTGT
>Ga0081455_10001817_pt1 | contig 25709 bp, 26 predicted proteins | sample TabmetS3T2R1_FD_70207 | JGI IMG/M metagenome (GOLD analysis project Ga0081455, IMG submission 70207) | Tabebuia heterophylla rhizosphere microbial communities from the University of Puerto Rico - S3T2R1 | ecosystem: Host-associated > Plants > Roots > Rhizosphere ...
CCGGATCGAAGACCGATTCGATCATGAAGACAAGCTTCGAGCGCGTTTCTCGACTGTAGATTACAGGCGGCGTGTACTCCGCTTTCGGCGAGATGTAGCTCACTTTCCCGACGAATGGGTCTTTTACGCCATCTACCCACGCGCGAACTTCATCGCCATAATGAATCGAGCCGAGGCGCGGCTCCGGAACAAACGCGCGCACCTTGATGTTTTGCGGCGGCAGAAGCACTACGACGGGTTTGCCAGCGGCGACCCATTCGCCCTGGCGAAACAGCGTGTCGTAAACCAGACCTGACTGCGGCGCTGCTTGTTTTTTTTGGTCGAAACTCCAGTTCGTTTGATCAAGCCGCTTCCGGTCCTGATCTCGAGCGGAACGCGCCCGATCCAAATCTTGCGGCGCGGCCACGCCGGTGCGGAAAAGTTTTTCCTGTCGCGTGAGCTCCGCTTCTGAAAGCACAAGCGCAGCTTCAATCTGTTGGCGGGCTGCTTTTTCGGCCGTCTCATCCAACGCAAATAGCGGCTGTCCTGTTGTCACCTGGTCACCGCGTTGCACGGAAAGTATTTCCAATTGCCCAGCAAGCGGTGAGGCGACATAAACAAATTCGCCCTCCACATAACCTTGGAACCGGTCTTGGTACCGATCGCTGCATCCAGCGAAAGCGAGCAACAAAATCAAAGCCCCAGCCGCGCGAGCGAGACGTCGATCTAAGGCGCTCATGCTTTTCGTCCTTTCGTAGTCAGTGCGCCTTCGAGAATGATTTTCAGAATTCCGGCGAAACCTTCCTTTGGCATCATCCCGAGCTCCTCCATCTTCGGCGGGTTCATGATCGATTGAACCAACGCCAGCAAGATTTCGATGATCAGTTTGACCGGAACATCCTTGCGTACCATTCCCGTCCGTTGACCGTCGACGAAAAATTTTCCGAAGTAGCGCTGGATTAGCGCGGCCCGCCGGCGTTCGACGATCTTGAAGACCTCAGGTGCTTTCTGGCGCATATCGCGCACGAACGGCGGCTTGATCTCATCTAATTCGCGGTGCGTTCCAGCCAACAACTCGCGCAAAGTCGCTGGGAAATTGTGCGCGTCTGTTCGCGTAAGTTCTTTCAACATCGCTTCGACGCTGGCGAATTTGTCGGCAAGCACGGCCTCGAGCAGATCGAACTTGCCCGGAAAATGCGCGTAGAGCGTTTTCTTGCTGATGCCCAGTTCCTCCGCCAGGTCGTCCATGGTGACACTGCGGAATCCATGATTGAAAAAGTGGATCCGTGCAGCATCGACGATTCGCTGCCGGTTTGGATCGCTCTTTCGACTTCGCGATCGAGATTTTGGGGGTTGCTTCATATTCGCTGTACTCTTACCACAATGCGGAAACTAATCCAGTATATTTAGTTTCCATGGGAAGGGTTGTTATGTCGAGCGAAGTCGCGACATCTCTTGCTTCTTATTGGGGGCTTGGGTGGAAGGGGATCAGAGATTTGATTCGCTCACTCCTATTCGCTCAGCCTTCGGCCTTCCCGTCTATGTCGTGGCTTCCCCAGCCGCTCCATTCTCGACTCCGCTCGGAATGACGGAAGTTTTCGACAAACCCACGCTCAATCGCTAAAGCACAGTAACGATGACCGGTTACTCAGGAACACCGCTACCACAGAAGCTGGGAATCAAACCGGGCCTGAGCGTCATCACCATCGACGCGCCGACAAACTATCGTCGATTACTCGGTACAATTCCCGAAGGCGTAACTTTTTCCGATCGCCTGAAGGCGGAGTCGAGTTTTGTCCACGTTTTCACCAAAGAGCGCAGCGATTTGGAGCAGAAATTGTCCATCTTGCGCGAGAGAATCGCCGACACCGGAACAGTCTGGGTTTCCTGGCCAAAGAAATCGGCGGGCGTGCCCACTGATGTAACCGAAGATGCGGTTCGCGCCGTCGCGCTGCCGCTGGGATTTGTCGATGTAAAGGTGTGCGCAATTGACGAGACTTGGTCAGGACTGAAGCTGATGGTCCGAAGAGAGAATCGAAAATGAAAACGCGTTGCTTTGATCACATCGATTTACGAGTGAAAAACATGGAGACAGCGAAAACCTTTTACGCACAATTTTTGCCGCAGCTCGGATTTGTTCGCGAACGGCACGAACCGTCGCCGCGTCCGGAAGCCGGAGGAGATTTCCATACTTTTTATTCTGCCGGCGTCGACAAGCCGTCGGAGTTCTTTGGATTTACCGAGGACAAGAATCATCAGCCAAACGGAACGCGCATCGCATTCTGGGCCGACACGCGAGAGGAAGTCGATCGTATTGCGGAACTGGTGCAAAAAGCCGGCGGAAAAAATCTGGAAGGTCCGGAAATCTGTATCGAATACAGCCCGGGCTATTACGGCTTCTTCTTCGAGGACCCTGACGGGAACAAATTGGAAATCTGCTGCCGGGAAAGTCCGATCGTCTCCGCTTAGGAAGACGAGCCGCCAGCCGGTCGCGCGGAGGCTGTTTGTTGTTTGAAATTCAAAAGCTCAATCGATAGTCCGATGAACACTAATAGAGTGGCAAAAAATGTGTTTCCGTAGAGTTGGGCGCCGCGCGGGAATGGTATGCCGAGAGCGAGTAACGCCAAAGCCGGCAAGCTCCACCACAAAACAGCGGAGTCTTTTCCGACGAGAACTCGCTGCGTAATTATGGCGAATGGCAGCATTAGCCAGGAATAGAAGTAGCCAAACGAAAGTGGAGTGACCATCAACATCAGCAGAAGAAGCAGAGCGAACTCGATGGCATCGCTCTCCGCTGTTCGCATGTCGTACCGAGGCATCACAAAGATGAACATGATGCCAAACGCCAGCGCGACGCTAACGATGATCGCGTTGACGACTTGGAACTTGAGATCCGCGAAGTTTACGTAAACCGGCTGGTGCTGCGCGGAAGCGGCATCAGCATCAACGTGGCGAAGCAAGCGATTACTTACGCCAATAAGCGATTGATTTTTCCACGTGTAACTACGCATCGGACGCTGCCCAACGGTGACTTCGCTGTATTTCAACATTCCAGCGCTCCACTTCCCGAGGTCGCTCCATGCGCGTTCGAATCCTCGGAACGGCGCCGGCAAAATGAGAAGCAAAAATACAAGGGTCGCGACAAGGCTAGCCGCTGCGGTCCAATAGCGCCGGTAAATCAGATAAATGATCGCAAGGATTGGAAATGCTTTGATCGCAGCAGCGACTGCAATGAGACCACCGGCGACGAATTCGCGCTCCGCACGGAGCGCAAAGAAAGCGCCAAGCATCAGCGCGAGCAAAACCAGGTTGGGCTGACCGAGGTGATAACTCGACCAGATATACACGATCACCAGGAGACTCGGGATCAGATATAACCATGGATTTGTTGCGCGTTCGTCGCCTCGGGCAAGGCTCGCACTTAGCTTGGCGCTGCAAAACCACGCGACGGAGTTGATTGCGACGAGAAGAAAAATCAATCCTCCCTGTCCAAGCAAACTCGCGCCCGCTAAGAAAAGCGCGCATGGCGGCGGGTACATGAAATCGTATTTCCCGGCGCGGAAGGAATAGATTTCGTCGCCTGCGAGGACATGTTTGCCGGTGGCGTACCAGAGTTCGTAATCAAAGATCGTATGTCCGCGGAGGTAACGCAGCAGTGGAAGGGCAGAGAAGATTGTCGCAGTCATGAGGAAGACTACGAGCAAGGCGCGAAGTCCTGCCGGGTTGTTGAATCCCCAAGTGAACCTAGACCCGCGTGCCGCAGCCGCTCCGTGCGATTTCATTCACATGTGCAAGACGACAACGCGCAGAGTGTCATCCCGAGCGCAGCGAGGGACCTCTCACAGGATGATTGAGCACCCTCTATACTCAGGTGAGCACCAGCTTCGTAGGCGAGGTCCCTCACTTCGTTCGGGATGACGCGCCGCTGTATCACAGATCCGAATTGTCTGTTGACCGCGTGTTCACGATTGTGGTTTCTGCGCCGGCGTAGCGATAGGCGGGCGTGCCTTGTGCCAGTCTGTGCTTTGTTCATAAGCATGCGCGATTTGGAAAATGCGCGCTTCATCGAGCGGCTTGCCTAACAACTGCAAACCAATCGGCAGCCGATGACCGTCGGCTTCAGCAAAACCGCACGGCAGACTGATTCCGCAAATTCCAGCAAGGTTGGCCGCGATGGTGAAGATGTCGGCAAGATACATTTGCAATGGATCTGCGGTGCGTTCGCCTAACTTGAATGCAGGCACAGGCGACGTCGGCGAAATTAATGCATCAACTTTCTCGAACGCCTTCGCGAAATCCTGGCGTATCAGCTCACGCACTTTTTGCGCGCGCAAATAATAGGCGTCGTAATAACCAGAGCTCAAAACATACGTGCCGAGAATAATGCGCCGTTTTACTTCGGACCCGAAACCTTCCTCGCGAGTCCGGCCATAAAGATCGAGCATATCCCTGGGATTTTCCGCTCTGTATCCATAACGGACGCCATCGAAGCGAGCGAGATTGGCGGAAGCTTCCGCGGTGGCGAGAATGTAATAGACAGCGACCGCGTAGTCCGTATGCGGCAATGAAATATCGACGATCTCTGCCCCTAACGAATTCGCCTGTTGCACCGCGACGTTGATCGCCGCTTTCACTTGGGGATCGATCCCTTCGGTCGTGTATTCCTTCGGCAAGCCTAACCGGACTCCGCGCAAATCGTTTCCAAGCTTTGCAGTGTAGTCAGGCACCGGCTCGTTGAGACAGGTGCTGTCCTGCGGATCATAACCTGCGATCGCATTCATGATGAGCGCGGAGTCGCGAACAGTTTTGGTTAACGGCCCGATTTGATCGAGTGACGATGCGAACGCTACCAGACCGAATCGCGAAACCCTCCCATAAGTCGGTTTGAAACCGACTACGCCCGAAAGCGCAGCCGGTTGCCGAATTGACCCGCCCGTATCGCTGCCCAACGCACCAAACGCCGCGTCCGCAGCAACTGCCGCCGCCGAGCCGCCACTCGAGCCGCCCGGAACGCGCGACAGGTCCCATGGATTGCGTGTCAATTTAATGGCAGAATTTTCGGTGGACGAACCCATGGCAAACTCGTCCAGGTTGGTTTTGCCAAATGGAATTGCGCCGGCGGCGCGCAACTTTTGAATGACAGTTGCATCGTAGGTCGCCCGATAACCCTGCAAAATCTTCGACCCGCAGGTACAAGGTTGGCCCATCAAACTAATGATGTCTTTGATCGCGAGCGGCACACCGCCCAATGGAAGATCAACATTCGCCTTCTCCGCTTCTTTAGTGGCAGCTTCGAAATCGAGCGACAGATAAGCGGCGATTTTCCCATCGACTGTTTCGATGCGTTCTCGCAGAGCGTTAATTACCTCGCTTGGGGAAACTTCCTTGCGACGCAACAACGATTGCAGATCGGCGATGCTCAGCGCCGGCAGGTCCTTCTCGGTCATTCCAGAACTTTAGGAACGATAAAAAGATCGTTGGCCTTTCGTGGCGCATTGCTCAGCGCTTGTTCCGCCGTAAACCAATCGCGTGACTCGTCCTCACGGAAAACATTGAAGATTGGAAGCGCGTGGGCAGTTGCTTCCACATGGCTTACGTCCGCCCGGCGAAGTTTTTCGACGTAATTCAGCACATCGTCCAATTGTTTTTGAAAAGCATTCGCTTCCTCTCCAGACAGATTGATCCGCGCCAGTCTGGCGACGTACGGAACATCGAGATCTGCTGCCCCGGCCATGGCTGTCGTTCAGGAATGCAGATTGCTGATCAGCCAAATGACTGCGACGGCAAGCGCAACCACAAGTAAGAGAAAGATGATCTGGCCGTCTCGTCTCTCTTTGCGCAAAGAACGAGGACGTCGGGCGCTTCTGCTTTCACGCTGGTCTTGCGCTGCGACCGAGACGCGAAATCGTTTGTCGGTTCGACTATCCTTTGGTCCTTGTTCCGCTCTGTTTTTCTCGATTACCGGCACCTTTGCAACAAGACGCTCGAGTTTTTCAAGTCGCTCACGCAGTTCCGCCTCCTGTCTGGCAATTTCTTCATGCCTGCGGCGAAGCGGCGGACTGGACTTGCGCGAACGACGAAACATCCCCATCACTTGCTCGCCAACCAGACGAAAAGCGCAAGGGCAACAGCGCCAAAGATAATCAATGGCAAAGTGAGGGCGACGCCAATCTGGAACCACTGAACAAACGAACGCCCATCGCTGCTCTCGTAACCGTCGGCCACGACGTCGGGTAGTGGCGTATCGCCTTCATTTCCCCCCGCTGCCTGCAACCGGCTGCGTTGCTCATTGTACACCGTGCGCGCTTCATCCACTGTGCTCAAGGCCCGGCTCAACTCCTTGTGTAAATCAGAGGGGTTCCAACTTTTTGGATCGATCGCTTCGATTAGTTCCAAATGCTGACCGAAACTCTCCCGGGCCGCGCGAATCTGTTCGAGCCGGCTTTGCGCGTTGTAGGCTTCGCGCTCGAGCACAACGAGCGAGCGAGTCAATTTATCGGCCATTTCCGCGCGACCACGCTCCAATTCGTCCTGGCGGCGGCTTAGTTCTTCCAGCTCGCGCTTTTGTTTCTCGATCTGCTCCTGCTGGCGCTTCAGTTGCAGCAGTTGCTCCTGCGCCTTTTGCACTTGCGAGTCCAAGTGCTCGGGAGAATTGGCTTCGTCCTCGCTCAATTCGAGCATTTGTTCAACCTGTCGAAGTTTTTCTGCCATGACAAATCGGGACTCGCCGTCCGGGCTCGCTGTAGCGCCATATTAAATGGCTGAATTAAGAATTCCACATATTTCGTTAAGCAGGTGCGAAAAATTTCGCATCACTATTTGTTCATCGCGACAGGCTGTCATCGTCCCGGCATCATTTCCAGAAGGAAACCTTTGAAGTATTCCGTTTCAGGAATTGTTGGCAGGACTGGATGATCAGGCGCTTGCTCGAATCGACGCAAGTGTCGCGCAGAACGCCGGGCATCGACAAGCGCATCGGCGATTGTCTGCGAAAACGCCGTGTCGCTTACGTGATGCGAGCACGAAAAAGTCGCCAGTAAGCCATCCTTCGACAAGAGCTTGCACGCGCGCATGTGCAATTCGCGATAACCGCGCAGCGCGTCGCGCAATCCACTCCTGGTTTTTGTAAACGAGGGCGGATCGAGAACGATCAAATCATACTGCGCCCCCGCTTTTTCCGCAGCGCGCAAAAACTGAAAAACTTCCTGCTCAATCCATCGCACGTTCAAATCGTTCCGCGCTGCGTTTTGCCTGGACGCTGCAATGTTGCCGTGACTTTCTTCAACTCCGGTCACCTCTGTCGCACCTGCTCGCGCACACGTCAGGGCAAATGCTCCCTGATTTGTGAAGCAATCCAAAACGCGCCTCCCGTGTGCGAACTCGGCGACGGCTGGATAGTTGTATCTCTGATCGAGATAGAAACCGGTCTTGTGCCCGCGTAGGAGATCGAGCTCGAACTTTACGTTGTCGATTTCGATCTCGATTTGCGACGGCGCATCTCCGCGCAAGACGGCTGTGTGCAATTCTAGCCCTTCTGCCTTGCGAACCGGCGCGTCATTGCGTTCGATGATGGAGATCGATTGTAGGGCCGGCACTCCGCCTGCCAGTCGTTCAGCGCCGGCAAGCGACGGGCTTGCCCCGCAAAAAACACCTGCGATCGCGTCGGCAATCAAATTCTTCCGCATGTCCATTGCCAGCGTAAGCGTCTGAACCACGAAATGATCGCCGTATCGGTCGACGATCAACCCTGGAACTCCGTCGCTTTCGCTCCACACAACGCGGCAGAGTTTTTGGTCAACGCCTCGCCGCGTGCGGTATTCCGCTGCTTGGGCGATGCGGCGCTTAAAAAAATTCAAGTCTAATTCCTGTTTGCGGCGCGAGAAACGACGCGCGACAATTTGTGACTTGGAATTGTAGATCGCGCTGCCGATTAAACGATCCTTACCATCCTTGAGGGAGACGACATCGCCGTCCGCCGGCTTGCCAAAAACCTTCAGCACTTCACTGGAAAAGACCCAATCGTGTCCGTGCAAAATTCGCGCACGCGGTTTGACAACAATTCCCGGCATAGAAGGACTTCAACCTCCAACGTTCAACCCGCCTTCGCAATGCAACGGTGCGGGGCGCGTGCTCAACACTTTGACGAAATCGCAGTCGTCCCATAGTTTCGGGGGCTTGCCTGAACATGGTGCAATCTCACGAACGGCGTTCCATTTCCGTCGTCACGCCGGTTTATAACGGCGAGGCTTCCATTGCCGAGCTGTGCCGGCGCCTGGCCGAAGTGTTGCCGCGCATCTCCACCCAATACGAGGTTATCCTGGTTAATGATGGCAGCCGGGATCGAAGTTGGGAGACGATCTCGGAATTATCTTCGCGATCGCCCATGGTGCGAGGCCTGAACCTGATGCGCAACTACGGCCAGCATAATGCGCTGCTTTGCGGCATCCGGGCGGCGAAATATGAAGTTATCGTGACCATGGATGACGATCTCCAGCATTCGCCCGAGGAAATCCCGCGCCTGCTGGCCCGACTGGAAGAGGGATTTGATGTCGTTTACGGCGCGCCAAAAACGGAACAGAACGGCCTTATGCGCGCGCTGGCATCCCGCATCACACGGCTTGCGCTACGCGCTGCTATCGGCAGCGAAGTCGCGAAAAACGTGAGCGCATTTCGCGTCTTTCCGACGCAACTGCGCGAGGCATTCGCCAGTTATGAATCTCCGTTTGTTTCCATCGACGTACTGCTCACCTGGGCAACAACCCGCTTTGGCGCAACGACGGTTGCTTTCCAGCCGCGCCATTCAGGCTCTTCAAACTACACTTTCACAAAGCTGGTGCGCTTTGCGCTAGATATGATGACCGGTTTCAGCACCGCACCGTTGCAGCTTGCCAGCTTGACTGGTTTTGGCTTCACGTTGTTTGGCATCGGTGTTCTCGTCTACGTTGTGGGCCGATATGTTCTTGAAGGCAGCATTCCGGGATTCCCATTTCTGGCCTCAATGATCGCGATTTTTTCGGGCGCACAGCTTTTTGCCCTGGGAGTAATTGGCGAATATCTCGCTCGCATGCATTTTCGGACAATGAACCGGCCAGCCTATGCCATTCGCGACGTTGTTAAAGCAGAGAACTCAAATAGCCAAAACCCGAAATGATCGCGCGAGTGGATCTAGTGGCGATCGATCAGCTGCGCGAGGCATTGCCGCGATTTACCCACCCTCCGTTAGGCCATTTGCATCATCTAAATCCTGATCAACATCGCGCTCATTGGCTCAACGAAATCAGCAAGAGCTTGGCGGACCAGCCTTCGATCGCGTTTGCGTCAATCGTCTCCGAAAAGGTCAATGGATTTCTTATTTATAACGAGTCGCCATGGGACAGCCAAATCACGGGCAAGCGCATCGGCAATATTAAACACCTTGCTGTCGCCGCGGATGATCATGCAGCAACCGAAATCTTTCAGGACTTAATTGACGAACTCACGCGAACTCTCGGCAAACGTGAGACGCTATGTGTAGCCTGCAGGGTCAACTCCAGCGAGTTGGCTGCGATTCACGCGTTGGAACAAAGCGGGTTCCTACTGATGGATACATTGTTGGATTTGGTCTTCGATTTTTCCCGCGTTCCAACCGAACAGGCTAGCCGTCCGCAGCGAGATGAACGATTAAAGACTCGTCGGGCGGAACCAGGGGACATCCCTGAATTGATGGCGATGAGCGAAAGAGCCTTTGCCGGCTATTTCGGCCGATACCACGCAGATTCGCGAATACCGCGAAGCACAGCCACCAGGATTTATTCAGAATGGGTCCGCGCCGCAGTTGAGGGATGGGCAGACTGGATTCTTGTCGCTGAGTTCGATAATAAAATTGCCGGCCATACCGTCTGGAGAAAGATTTTGGAGAGACAGGACGCGAATTCTCTTGGTGTTGCTTCCTGCGATTTACTGGTAGTTGATCCCGAATTTCAGGGCCATCGTTTAGGAGCGGCTCTCGTGCACGACGGCATGCAGATCGCGCGCGATTTTGCGCGATATCTCGTCACCCCTCTGCACGTGTGCAATTATTCTGTCCAACGGACGTTCCAAAGCCTTGGTTGGAGAATTGCCGGCGCCAGGCATTCTTTTCATAAGTGGCTCAATCCATAATTTCAGACCTCCACAGTGGCATTTCCACTCTGGTAAATTGGAAGTAGCAAGCGGACCCAGAAAAACTCCATGCAAAGTAACGCCGGATTATTGCGCTGGCTGAAAGTGCCATTTTTCTACAACCTGTTTCAGGGTGTCGTTGGAGGAAACGCGTTGCGGCGGAGGATCATTCAAAACCACGCCCGAGCCAAACCTGGCGATAAAGTGATCGATATTGGGTGCGGTCCGGCGCAAGCACTGCAAAGTCTCCCGAACGTTGAATATCTTGGGCTCGACATTAACCCGGATTACATTGCGTTTGCCAGGCGGACGTACGGAAACAAGGGGACTTTTGTTGTTGGCGACACGCGATCCCTTCGGGGCGACTCGCGATTTAAGGATGCCGACGTTGTGATTGCGGTCAGCGTGCTACACCACCTCGACGACGAGGAAGCTGCGGATTGCATTCGTTTCGCCCATGATGCTCTAAAGCAAGGAGGCCGCTTGATCTGTCATGATGCGTGTTGGGTTCCCAATCAGGGAGCGCTCTCACGGTATATCATGTCGACGGACCGAGGGCGGAACATTCGAACGGAGCAACAATATCACCAACTTGCCGCGAAGGTTTTTAGAAGTGTTCGCGCATGGGTCGACACGAAGCCAATGCGCATCCCCTACGTGACCATCATTCTTGAATGTGAAAAGTGACGTTTCGTGAAAAAAATGCCGTCAGGGTCCAAATGGCCTTGTGCGTGAGCGAAGGATGAAACGCTGCCTTGCGTGCGAAGCTCTCTTTGAAAGCACCGACTGGACATGTCCGAAGTGCGGTTATCAGCCACCGCTACGTGATGAGATATATAAATTCATGGACGAACCGTCGGAGACGCATGCCGGATTCAAACCCGAATACTTCGCGCAGCTCGCTAGGATTGAAGAATCAAATTTCTGGTTTCGCGCACGGAACGAGCTCATTCAGTGGGCGCTCCGAACTTATTTTCCGGATGCCAAAAGTTTTTTCGAAGTTGGTTGCGGAACTGGTTTCGTGCTTAAAGGGATTCGTGAAAGGTTTCCACGAATGTGCCTGGCAGGCAGCGAAATTTTTGTGGATGGCCTTGCCATTGCCAAAGCACGCTCGCCGAATGTGGAGTTGTATCAGATGGACGCACGACGCATTCCATTTGAGCGCGAATTTGACGTGGTGGGAGCATTCGACGTCCTGGAGCACGTCATTGAGGATGAGAATGCATTAATACAAATGTTCAATGCAGCTCAACCTGGCGGTGGATTGCTAATCACTGTGCCACAGCATCCTTTCCTCTGGAGTGCCAGCGACGAACATGCGAAGCACCAACGTCGTTACAATCGTGCCGAATTGCGCCGAAAAGTTGAGGATGTTGGCTTCCGGATCGAGCGAATCACTTCTTTTAATTCGCTGTTATTGCCACTTATGATTTGTTCGCGTATGCAGCGAAAACGCGATCAAAACGCAAACCCCTGGAGAGAATTTGAAATCAGCTCCGCTCTTAACAGAACCCTTGAAAGCATTTTGAGCTTCGAGCGAATAATGATAAGAAAAGGCGTTTCATTTCCGGCAGGAGGATCGCTCCTGTTGATCGGTCGAAAACCTTGAGACCATCGTGATCCGCATTCCTTTTAATCGTCCGTTCGCGACCGGCCACGAACTTGAGTACATCCGCGCGGCGGTCGCTACGCCGAAATTTTCCGGTGACGGCAGCTTTACTGCGCAGTGCCACGCCTTGCTCGAACAGTCACTCGGTATCCAGAAAGCTCTGCTGACGACCTCCTGCACTCACGCGCTGGAAATGACGGCGCTCCTTCTAAATATCGCTCCTGGAGATGAAGTCATTATTCCCTCCTTCACTTTTCCCTCCGCTGCGAACGCGTTCGTCTTGCGCGGTGCCAGACCTGTCTTCGTCGATATTCGTGCCGACACGCTAAACATTGATGAGAGCAAAATCGAACGACGCATTACCGCCCGCACGAAGGCGATTTGTCTTGTGCATTACGCGGGGGTCGCGTGCGAAATGGACACAATCATGGCAATCGCGCGGCGGCACGCGATCGCAGTGGTGGAAGATAATGCGCATGGCCTCTATGGAAGATATCGTGGACGATATCTGGGAACGTTCGGGCAGCTTGGAACTCTCAGCTTTCATGAGACAAAGAATTTTTCGTGCGGAGAAGGCGGGGCGTTGTTGATCAACGATATGCAGTTTAATCGACGGGCCGAGATCCTTCGCGAAAAGGGAACGAACCGTAGCCAATTTTTTCGCGGTGAGATCGACAAATACACCTGGGTGGATATCGGGTCGAGCTATCTGCCTGCAGATCTACTGGCAGCTTTCCTTCGCGCGCAACTCGAACACCGCGATCAAATCCAGTCGATGCGACGCACAATCTGGGAAAACTACGCGGCGGAGCTGGATTCGTGGGCCAAAACAAATGGCGTCCGGCTGCCAATCATTCCGCCGCAATGCGAACAGAGTTACCACATCTTCTACGTAATCATGCCGTCTCTCGAGACCAGGCAAGCATTGATTTCGCATCTCGCGAACCTGGGGATTCTGGCCGTATTTCATTATCTGCCGCTGCATCTCTCCCCCATGGGTCTCCGGTTTGGCGGCCACCAGGGCGACTGTCCCGTCACGGAAGATTTGGCCGATCGCTTGTTGCGTTTTCCATTTTTCACCGGAATGAGCAGCTCAGAGCAAGCGCAGGTAATCGATGCTGTGCGCGCGTTTCGCTGCTAGGCGGTCTGTCTCTCAGACACATGGCGGCCCGCTAGCTTGCTTGCGATTTTCGTCATTTTTATCGTCTGGACGACACGTGCGCGGATTTTACTAGACGCTCTGCGGCAAACGTTGAACGTTCGCTGTTTGTAAATGGAAACTTCACCTCAATCCGACATCGAGATTCCAGGAATAAAAAAACTGCGCAGCGGCAAGGTGCGCGAAGTCTTTGATCTTGGCGACACCCTCCTGTTTGTCGTCACCGATCGTATCTCGGCGTTCGACGTGATCCTGCCCGATCCAATTCCCCACAAAGGGGCCGTTCTGAATCAAATTTCCGCATTTTGGTTTAAACGCTTCGACACGATCCGGAACCACCTTGTTACGGCGAATTTCGAAGAGTTTCCGAAGGAATTGCATCCATTCCGCGAACAACTCGCTGGACGATCGATGATCGTAAAGAAAACGACGCCGCTCCCTGTGGAATGCGTGGTGCGCGGTTATCTTGCCGGGTCTGGTTGGAAGGAATATCAGGAATCGCAGAGCGTCTGCGGAATCGAACTGCCGGCCAGGCTAAAGCTGGCTTCCGAATTGCCGTCGCCGATTTTTACGCCGGCGACAAAGGCGGAGCAAGGTCATGACGAGAACATCGACATGAAACAATGTGCTCAGATTCTCGGCGATGAAATCGCCAAACGCGTGAAAACACTCAGTCTGGAAATTTATTCGAGCGGCCGCGAATATGCCGCACAGAAAGGGATCATCGTCGCCGACACGAAATTCGAGTTTGGAACTGTCGATGGGGAATTGCTTTTGATTGACGAATGTCTGACGCCTGACTCTTCGCGATTCTGGCCGAAAGATGAATACGTCGTTGGCAAGAGCCCACCCAGTTTTGATAAACAATTCGTGCGCGATTATCTGGAGACGCTTGATTGGGACAAAACTCCGCCCGCGCCGCGTCTGCCAAAAGATGTCATCGAGAAAACATCGGCGAAATATCTCGAGGCGTTCCGTCGGCTGACGGATAGCGAACTCGTAACCACCTAGATCATCGCTTGCCGCGCCTGAGCGGGTCCCTTCACGAAGATGTCATCCCCCAGCCCCGACATTTTGTTTATCATGACGGACCAGCAGCGATTCGATACCATCGCTGCTCTCGGTAATTCGCGCATTTACACGCCCAACATGGATCGGCTGGTACGCAGGGGAATCAGCTTTTCCCGGGCATACGCTACCTGTCCGATTTGCATCCCCGCGCGTTACACGATCCGCACAGGCTGCGAACCGATAACTACGCGCGCCTTCAGTAATGCAAAACCAAAACCGGCTACAGGGCAGGCAGCTGAAATGGAAGAGCGTTGCGGACCGTATCTGGCACGCACAATGTCGCGTCAGGGATATCGGACTTTTGGAATCGGGAAGTTCCATACGTATCCCTGGAATGAAGATGTCGGCTACGAAACGCTCTGGCGCTGTGAAGAGACGTACCATCCGCCAGCGCGCGAAGGTGACGACTACGGTTCATGGCTGACGCGGGAGCATTCGGCGTTCGATTTTCTGGAGCAACCGTTTGGGGAACGCACCGAGATGTACTACCTGCCACAGCGCAGTCCGCTTCCGGCCGAGCTTGGCGCCGAGTGGTGGATTGCTGGCTGCGCCGTGGAAAAGATTATAAAGTCAGACAATTCGCGACCTTTTTTTGGTTTTGTGTCTTTTGTCGGTCCGCATCCGCCGCTGGCGCCGCCAATTCCCTTCAATCGGATGTACGACCCAGATCGAATGGCAGACCTGGTCCTCGGCAAGGAAGAGGAAGATCATCTGGACGAAGAAATTCCGTTCATGCGATACGCCATCTGGGCAGATGCAATTAACCCGGCGCTGGCGCGAATCGTGAAAGCTCGCTACTACGGCGAGATCAGCTATTTGGATTACTGTCTCGGACGAATCCTTGACGCCGTCGAGGCGCGACCGAAACCCGAGAATGTTCTAATCTGCTTCTTTTCGGACCACGGCGATCTCATGGGTGATCATCACGGCTGGCAAAAAGCAAACTTCTTCGAGGCTGCGTGTCGTGTTCCTCTCCTTCTTAGTTGGCCAGCGGTGCTCCCAAAGGGAACGGTCCGGAATGAACTGATCAGCCTTGCGGATTTATTCGGAATCGCGACTGGGGCAGCGGGCGAGGGCGAGTTGCGCGAGGGAACGAACGTTCTGAAAACGTTGCGAGGCGAATGCGCGCCGCGTGAATATCTTATTGGGATGGCCGAACCCCCCGGCTCACACGACTTCAAACTCATGGTCGTGACGGATGAGTGGAAATACATTTTCATGGCAAACGGTGGCCGTGAACAACTTTTCAACACCAAGCAAGATCCGAACGAACTGTCGAACTACGTCGCATCGGCCTCGAAGATCAGAAACGAGCTGCATGCTCTGGGAGTGCAAGCATGCAAGGCGCCGGGCGCGATCGATGCACTCGATGGTGACAAGCTTGGCGCGTTTCCGTTCCGCGAACGCCCACGGACGCGTATCTATCAGTTCGACCGGTCGCGTGGAGTCGTTGGATTTCCTGATCGGCCGGAGGATGCATTGAAAGGTTTCGATCGCGCCACGTTGAAGCGCGTGGATTGATATGGACGTGCCTCAGGAAAGTTTAGGTGTCGGTCTCAAGCCGGGAGATGCGCACTACCGCGCCTATGTCGGTCCTCCGGAAGATTACGACTTGATCGCAGCGATGACGTTCAACCTCCTGACCACTCTGGGTCTGCGGCAACATCATTCACTGCTCGACATCGGGTGCGGTTCGCTTCGGATCGGCCGCTTGTTAATTCCCTACCTGAATCGCGGAAAATATTTTGGCGTCGAGCCCAACAAATGGCTGGTGGAGGAAGGAATTAAACGAGAGCTCGGCGACGCTTTAGTGGAAATCAAAAGCCCGACCTTTTTCTTTTCTGATTCGCCGGACGCAATTACTCAAGCGAAGGTCTCATTCCATTTCGCGGTGGCTCAATCGATCTTCAGTCACTGCGGACTGGACCTGATTAAAGGTTGGCTGTCCGCGATTTCGCGCTCGCTTGTGGAGGATGGAGCTTTGGTCGCCACGTTTTTAACTGGCGAAGAGGACTCCCTAACCATGGGCTGGGTTTATCCTGAATGTGTGAATTACAGACCAGCGACAATGAGACAGGTGGCGGCGGACGCAGGTTTGCGATTTGAATTGCTAGACTGGAAACATCCCAGGCAAATGTGGGCGCTTTTTGCCGCACCAAAGTTTGATTCGGCGTGGTTCAAGAACAAACCTCTCACTTGGAATGCAGGACTGGCAAAGACGCTGGCGAAGAACAAAGGCGGGGATGTCCCTTCTGCAGCGCCGGCGGCTTCCGCCGGTTTTTCGCACGCCGAAGGCCACGTCTACGACCAGGACGGACTGCGATCGATTCACAATCATGAATTCATGGACGATTCGGCTTTTCGAAAAGCCTACGCGCGCGGTGTTCGCGCTGCCGGCGACGATTATCGATGGCACTGGCGGGCCCACGTGGGTCTGTGGGCCGCGGCCTGTGCTGCGGGGCTCGAAGGCGACTTCGTCGAATGCGGCGTGAACCGCGGTTTTCTATCGTCCGCGATTATGGATTATCTGAACTGGGATTCCCTGGAGAAACACTTTTATCTGTTGGATACTTTTCGCGGCTTGGACGAACGGTTTGTTTCACCTGCAGACAAGGCTTCAGGCGCGTTGGAGAAAAACATCAAGAGCCTGGCTTCGGGATTTTACGCCCAGGGGATCGAAGAAGTTCGGGCTAACTTTTCTGAATGGAAAAATGTTTCTCTAATCGAAGGATCGATTCCGGAAACGCTGCCGCAGGTCCGCGCGGAGAAGATCGCCTATTTGCACCTCGACATGAATTGCTCGGAACCCGAGGTCGCAGCGATCCGGTTCTTTTGGGACCGTCTCGTTCCGGGCGCGCTTGTACTCCTCGATGACTATGCCTACTACGGCTATCTTTCGCAGAAATTAGCGATGGACCAGTTCGCGCAGGAAAAAGGGATCAGAATTTTGTCGTTGCCAACTGGCCAGGGCCTCCTGGTGAAGCCGATCGATAGTCGTTAGGTGAAATGGGTGAATTGTCACCGAGTTTGAAAATTTGCCCGGTATGCGGCGGCGACCGGTTTGCAAATGAACCAGTACTCTGGCCGGAATTAATCGACCAATGGGAGTTGTCGCCCGACGAAGTCGCCTACATCGATTTACAGCAGGGATTTTGCTGCGCCGAATGCAAGAACAACCTGAGAACCATGACGCTGGCCGCGGCGATGACCCGCGCGTTCCGGTTCGTGGGTAGTTTCAAGGATTTTTGTCGCAATGACCCAGGAATTCGTCAGCTGTCTGTGATTGAAATCAATCCTGCCAAAAATTTGTCGCCGTTTCTTCAGGTCCTTCCAAAACATGCGCTTCATTCGTTCCCTCAGCTCGACATGCAACGAACGAGCTTTGAGGATTCATCGATCGACGTCATCGTTCATTCCGACACGTTGGAGCACATCCCAGACTCAAAGGCCGCTCTGAAAGAGACCCTGCGCGTTCTGAAACCGGGCGGTCATTTATTTTATACTGTGCCGATTGTAATTGGCCGCTTGACGCGGACACGACGCGGTTTACCTCCGAGTTATCACGGAAAGTCGGGCGTAAACCGGGACGATTGCATTGTGCAAAGGGAATACGGCGCCGACTTCTGGTGCGAGATTTTCGAGGCAGGATTTCGCGAAATCAGCCTGACAAGCCTGATCTTCCCTGCATCCGTAGCAATCCACGCGATCAAGTCCTAAGTCCAGGGGCACGCGATCGCCGCCAAGGTTCGCGGAAAATGTTTAGTACCAAGGGCGCGGTCTCACTACAGCCTGGGGCAACGCCCCAGGAAACGAAATTGCTTCACAAAAAACAAGCGCTGTTGGCGCTAAACAGTTACCGCTGGCGAGATGTTAGGAAATCAAATCGCTAACGAGAGACTTCTCTTCTTTCAACTCCGCTACTGAAGCATCAATTTTCGAGCGGCTGAAATCGTTGATCGGTAATCCCTGCACGATTTCCCGTTTCCCGCCGCGCACGCGAACTGGGAATGATGAAATCAGCCCTTTCTCGACATCATAACTTCCGTCGGAACAAACCGCCACGCTGTGCCAGTCGTTCTCAGGCGTGTCATTGGTAAGCGAAACGACTGTATCGACGACCGCGTTCGCCGCGGAAGCGGCCGAGGAAAGTCCCCGCGCTTTGATTACCGCTGCGCCGCGTTGTTGCACGGTGGCGATGAATTCTTCCTTTAACCATTTTTCGTCGCCGATGACTTCGTTCGCTGGACGATTGTCGATCTTCGCATTGTAGAAATCCGGATACTGCGTCGCAGAATGGTTTCCCCAGATGGTCATGTTTGTGACCGAAGAAATGCCAACACCCGCTTTGTGCGCGAGCTGCGCGCGCGCGCGATTTTCGTCTAGTCGGGTCATGGCAAACCAGCGATCGCTCGGAATTTCTTTGGCGTTGTTCATCGCAATCAGACAATTGGTATTACAGGGATTTCCGACTACGAGCACCCGCACATCGGAGGCAGCGTTTTTTTCGACGGCCTGACCTTGTCCGATGAAAATCTTGCCGTTGATCCCCAGCAAATCCTTTCGTTCCATGCCGGCCTTGCGCGGGACACTTCCGACAAGCAACGCCCAATTAATGTCACGGAAGCCTTCGTTGAGGTCAGCCGTCGGCACAACCGATTCAAGAAGGGGAAAAGCGCAATCATGTAACTCCATCACGACGCCATCCAGTGCACCGAGCGCAGGTGGAATTTCGATCAAATGCAAACTGAGCGGCTGGTCCGACCCGAACATCTGTCCGGACGCAATGCGGAACAAAAGCGCATAACCAATCTGTCCGGCGGCGCCGGTTACAGCGACTTTTATCGGAGTCTTCATAATGCAATTAGCCATAAACGCCTTGGTGAGCAAAGCCAAAGCCGTGATAGGTTAACGACGCTCCATGTATCCGACGAAGCTAAACAAGATCATCAATCTCTTCGAAACGTTGCCTGAAGACGAGCGACGCGAGACTCTCGTATCCTATGCGGACAACGCGAAGAACCAGGAGCCGCGCGAGGGCGAGAAGTTTGAGCTTGTCGATGTACGGAAAGACGAGGAGTGCACCGACACGGTCGGCGTTTATTTGCATGTGGATGAGAACGGTAAGGCGCAGATTCGCATGACGCTCGGTCCGGAAGTGCAGACACTTACCCGCTCGATGACAGCGATTCTTTGCAAGGGACTGGACGGCTCGACACCGCAGGAAATTCTCGATCTTCCGAGCGATTTCGTCAGACGCATCGTGGGGACGGAGCTGGTGCGCATCCGTAGCCAGACGGTTTATTACGTGCTCACGCGGATCAAGAGCATTTGTAAAGTCTGGCTGGACCGACAACGCATGGCGCAGGTAGCCTAGCAAGAGTTCGCCTGCTGGCCGAATCCGCGACAAGGCGCCTACCTGTGGGGGCGCACATCTTTCCTTTGGACCGCCGAGCGCTGCGCGAGCCAAGGAGCACACGCGCCACAAGGCGCGGTGATCCTGGCGCATCAAACAAGCGAAGCAATCCTTTGGGTTAGCGGGTTAGGCGTGGAGTTGGCAGAAGCCAGAACGCGAGGAACTCCGGCTGAGTAGGAATTCCGGAAGCGAAGACCGTCTGGTTGCCGTTGGGTGTAAACTTTAAAATCTCATTCGCTGGGGCTAGCTCCGAGACAAAGAGATTACCGCTCCCATCAAACGCCAATCCCCGAGGATTAGTGAGGTTCATGGCAAACGTGCTTTGCATGCCATCCGGCGTGAATTTGAGGATCGTATCCGGCTCCACGAGATTCGACTCAGTGGACACGAAAAGATTGCCGAAGCGATCAAAAGCCAGCCCAACGAGTCCTTGGTCAGGATTGATTGATGCAATAACGAAGACACTCCTTGTGCCGTCTGGAGTAAACTTCCAGATAGTTTGAAACACGGCGTCGGCTGCGAAGAGATTGCCGGCGCCATCAAAGGCCAGGCCGAAGCCTTGGCCAGGCATAGAGCCGAACGTGCTTTGCACCCCGCGAGGAGTAAATTTGTAGATTGTGGAGGCCTGATTCGGGTCGTTCTGATCCTGAGCAATGACAAATAGGTTGCCTGAGCTATCAAACGCCACGTCTTCACCGAAAAAGTTACCGCTGAGTGTGGCAAAGGTGCTCTGTACGCCACCTGGAGTAATTTTCACAATCGTCGCCTGATATGTCTGGGAACCGGGATCGAACGTGGTGTTTGCAACGAACAAATTGCCTCCGTGGCCAAAGGCCATGCCGCGAGGCTCGGACAGCGCAGAAGCAAAGATGCTCTGCACCCCGGTCGGCGTATATTGGTAAATAAAACCGCCACCATTGCTGAAATCACCATTGATGGAAACGAACAGGTCGTTCGGAGCGCCATTTGCAGTTACAGCGCCTATAGCAAGAATGACAACCGTGAAGGCTAGGTAAATGAGTTTAGTTATTGTTTTCATGCGTACAGATAACTACGTGCCGTCTTCTCTTTCCAGTGGCGTAAACGTCATAATGTGGTAATCATACGCCATGCGTTCCCATCTTGTCGCCGTGGTCGCCTATGACGACTTGTGCACGTTCGAGTTTGCCTGTGCGGCTGAAATTTTTTCCGTGCGATGGCCCGGCATTGACGCGCCGTGGTACAATTTCGGCGTGTGCGCGGCGACGCGGTCCCCGCTGCGCGCGACCGGAGGCGTCCGTTTTACCGCGCCGCACTCGCTGCGCCTCCTCGACCGGGCGGACACCATCGTCATTCCCGGCTGGCGGCCGGCTGTGCCACCGCCGCGATTGTTGATTCGAAAACTCCAAAATGCGCACGCGCGCGGAGCGCGACTCTGTTCGATCTGCACAGGCGCGTTCGTCCTCGCCGCAACCGGCCTGCTCGACGGGAAGCCCGCCACAACGCATTGGATACACGTCGCGCGATTGCAGGAGCGATACCCGGAGATCGAAGTGCGAAGCAACGAGCTCTATGTGGACACGGGCCGGATCATCACGTCGGCTGGATCCGCAGCCGGACTAGATATGATGCTGCACATTGTTCGGCGCGATCACGGGGCGAAGATTGCGAATCTGGTCGCGCGAGGTCTCGTTATCCCGGCGCATCGTGAGGGCGGACAAGCGCAGTTTCTTCCACACGCCGTCTCGCTGAACGCCTCGCACCCGATCGCGCCGTTGCTTGAGTGGATGCGAGGGAATCTGAAAACGAAGCATGATTTGAGATCGCTGGCTCGCCGCGCCGGCGTGAGCGAGCGGACCTTGCAGCGCCAGTTTCGTGACGCCACCGGACTCTGGCCCACACAGTGGATCGTGCACGAGCGGGTAGCGCGCGCAAAAGATACGCTGGAAACCACCCGCGCGCCGTTGTGGGCTGTGGCGGACTCTTGCGGCTTCGGCACAGAAGAATCGTTTCGCCATCACTTTCGCCGGATAGCCGGCATCAGTCCGGGTCGGTATCGACGAAGGTTCAGCCAGCTACCGGCCACTTTAGGGATCGGGAGAACCGCGGATTACACCGATAGCCCGGATAGGGCTATTCCTCGTCTTCTTGCAAAGATCACCTAGCCTGTTGGTCGACGCCGAAAACTTCGACCTATCTGGGCAATCCGTGGTTAAATTCTGAAGTGTTGATCTATTACGATTTGCCGTTCGCGTAGCGACGCACCACGAGCGCAATGGGCAGGCCCACGCAAAACATGTGAATGACCAGTTGCGGCCACCCCATTGAGGGCTTGAATGAGACCGGCGTGTGCAGATAGAGGCTGCCAGCCCAAGGAAAAATGGTATGCGCTTACGGGGCGCCTCGTTGATGCAAAAGTGGAAGCGGACGGCGATATTCACCTTGCGCTTCAAGATGCTGACGGCAAGAACGCCGGAACCGTCAGCGCCGAAATTCCTGTTGGCCCAAAATGGTGTGAGATTCGGCAAATTGTGTTCGGCTGGACGAAGCAGAAGTTTCCATTCGCGGTCAAGAGCATGCACGACCTTACAATTGCGGAGCACGTCGTCACTGTTACGGGCAAAGCATTCTACAACATCGCACACGCGCCAGCCGATCATTCAAATCGGAGAACGTCGCCAAAAGATTACGCTGTTTGGGAAATTCATCCGATTGGCTAACGAGTCTATCCGGCTGGGAACTCAGACATCGGCGGCCAGCCAATTGGCCGAAGACTGGTAGCATGCGACGGCCGCCTCTTTTTTCGCAGCCGTAATTGATCGAGCGTCAAATAGATGACCGGAGTCCTGTAAAGCGTCAGGATTTGTGAAACAACAAGACCTCCCACGACCGGTATTCGGTTACAACGATCTAATCCTATTTGGTTCGGAGTTTGGACACCTCGTCCGCTTGTACACAGACCAAGGAGGTGGCAAGATATTCAAAGCCCCACCATTATCTTTCGAGGTAGGCGTTCTTAGCCCAAAGCGCCAAACGCAAGTCCTAGTCCGTACGTGACGACCGCGACGATGATGCCAATCCAAGTCATCTCCAGACCTGACGCCCACCACGACCGAATGGTAATAAGGGATTTCAGGGCGCCGACGGCAAAGTGCGCAACGAGACTGATTCCAAAGGAAGCGATAACGGCATCGAGGCCGCCGGAGAAAAAGAACGGAATAACCGGGACGAATGCGCCAATGGCTGTGGAAATGCCGGCTGATAAAGCAGCGGTCCATTGGTTTGGAAACCGATGCTCGGACAAACCGAGTTCGCTCTGAGCCATGGCCTGCACAAATTGCTCCGGCTGTTGAGCAAGGCGCTCCGCCATTTTTTGTGATTCTTCAGGCGTGAATCCCTGCAACTGATAGAAGAGCGACATTTCTTCGATTTCTTCTTCAGGATTCTCTTCCACCTCGGCGCGCTCGCGCGAGATCTCCGCTTCGTAGACTTCAGCCTCACTTTTTGCGGCAAGATACGCGCCTGCGCCCATCGACAGAGTGGAAGCGAGCATGCCGGCAAGACCGGAGATCAAAATGTAATGCTGCTGATTGTTTGTCGCACCAGCGACACCCGAAACGATTCCAAACACTGCGCCAAGCCCATCATTTGCGCCGTAAATTGCGTCGGCCACCCAACTGCCGCCGCGTCCGTGCCAGCGTTCGCGCTTGAGGATTTTATCCAGCGCCGTGCGCGGATTCACCGGCGGCGTCATCGCGCTCAAGACTCGCGCGTGAGCTTTCTCTTCGATTGCGCTTTTGCGCAGAAATTCCTGAACGTCCTGCTGGCCCGCGAACGCGCGCTCAGCTTGATCGTGAAATTCTGCTTCCTGCCTTTCTTCCGTCGCTTCCATACGGCGAATGGCAATCTCCGCTCCGGCGATTTTGTTCCACCACCGATTTAGACGGCGCCCAATCGTGTCGCGGTAAACAGGTGCTCCGGCACCGAGCTCCTTTAGCTTTGCTTCCCAACGCTGCGCATGACGTTCTTCTGCTTCTGCCATGCGGAAAAGAATTCCTTTGCGTTTTTCGTCGCGCTCTCGTTCCGCAAGATCGCGGTAGGTTTGGGCGGTCTCGACTTCCGCCTGCCAGTTGCGCCTTGCCGCATCGATCGTTTGCTGACGATCGTTCCGCTCGGCGGCCATGCCGCATTAAAGCGCAAGGAGGGATGGTTTCCAATCCGCCTTCTTAACGCGGCGGCCTGGAGACCGCCGCTTCTTGATCAATCAGCCGGCTCCATCGCAGCGCCCAAGGCCGGCTCGACGCGCGCTCGTAGCTGCTGTGCCGTGATTATGAGTGCCACTGAACCGATGATGAGAGCGGCAGCAACCAACATACGTGCAGTGACGGTTTCACCGGCGAAGAAAGTGCCAAGCAGGACGGCGACAATAGGATTCACATAGGCGTACGTGGCGACCTTCGCCGGATCACAGTGACGCAGCAGCCAAATGTAAGCCGTGTACCCGACCACGGCGCCGATCACCACGAGATATACAAATGCGCCGAGCGACAACATGGAAATTGAACCTGGATGAAACCGCGGCAGTTCACCTGTGATAACGCCTGCAATCAAAAGCAAAACTCCTCCACAGATCATCTGTTGAGCGGCAGTGAGAAATGGCGAAGGGGCGTGTTTCGTGGCGCGGGAGTAAAGCGAACCCGCGGACCAAATGAAACTTGTTACAAGCAGGATTGAAATTCCGATGACGGGATTTCGTCCGCCTGGGGAGTGAAGCTGTAGACCCGGTCCGAATAGGATCCCCACCCCAACAAAACCGCCCGCAAGCCCTAACCACATGATTGGCGTCGGACGTGGCGCCATTCCCGTCGCCCACCCCAGAAGCGCGATGTAAATCGGAACGATCGCCACGATCAGCGCCGCCAACCCGGAATCGATATACTGTTCAGAGATCGTCACGCCGCCATTGCCGCCGAGCAGCAAACACGCTCCGATGATCAACGACGCGCGCCAGTTTCTCCACGTCGATTTGCCTATTCCCTGTGACCAGGCAATCGCATACATGATTAAGCCGGCCAACACAAATCGCGCACCTGCCATCAGAAAGGGCGGAATCGTTTCAATAGAGAACCGGATCGCGAGATACGTGGAGCCCCAAATCACATACAGCGCGGCAAACGCGATGATAACAAGCGTTTTCTTCGGTGCGGCCATTGAGGAATGACAATGTCGCATTCGCTAGGCAGAGCAACCGCGCGCGAATCGATTGTAGAAGCGTTTGTGTCAAACGCCTAACCGCCTGATGAAAGCCACTGTGCTCTCCGGGGCGAGCACCGCAAAATGATGGTAGGCTGTCGCTACTCTTTGCGCTTGAAAAGCAATCGGTAGAGCAGCAACAGGATCATGGCGCCGATGACCGACATGATCCAGCCCGCTGGTTGTCCGGGCTTGTACCAGCCGACCGCCTGGCCGAGGTAACTGGCAATAAACGCGCCAGCGATGCCGAGCAGAATAGTAACGATAAAACCACCGGGATCTTTTCCCGGCATCAATAGCTTCGCGATTGCGCCAACGATAAGGCCGACAAGAATAGTCGAAAGAATAGCCATAGTGAACCGCGTTGTATCGAATTGATTCGTACTCGGCAAGGAAATTCATTTAAATTGAACAATCGATTCTGTAGCCACGCGCCTGTGGTGCGTATGGCCAGAGCGATTACTCGAGACGGCCCGCAAGGCCGTGGCTACAACTGGATCACCTGCGCGGAATGAATGTCCTCGCTCCCGCGAATTTCGCGGAGCAACTGTTCACTCGGAGCGGTGTCGAGATTCAACACTGTGAGTGCGGTACCACCAGCCTGATTTCGGCTGAGTGACATCGTGGCGATGTTTACGCCATGCTTGCCCAGCAGCGTGCCGATCCGACCAACCATTCCGGGACGATCCGTGTTTTCCAGCACGAGCACCACGCCCTGCGGTCGAGCTTCGACCGGTCGACTGTTGATACTCACAATTCGGGGCGTGGCTCCGAAGAATGCGCCACCTACTGAAACGGTTCTTCCTTCGCCAGCGGCAGAAAGTTCAAGCATGTCGGTGTAATCGCCCGGCGCGCTTAGCCGTGATTCGCTCACCTTCAAACCGAGGGTTTCGGCAAACGCGAGCGCATTAACCTCGTTGATTTCACCGCCGCCGGCGATTTGCAGGAAGCCTTTCAACGCTGCGCGCGTGATTGCAGTCGTATCAACTTCGTTCACCTTGCCGCTGTAGTTGATGTTGAGCGACTCCGCGCGTTTCGGCGCGATCTGCGACAGAAATCTCCCGAGCTTTTCGGCGAAACGGAGGTGCGGTCCGATGATTGCCAGC
>Ga0081455_10001818_pt1 | contig 25693 bp, 25 predicted proteins | sample TabmetS3T2R1_FD_70207 | JGI IMG/M metagenome (GOLD analysis project Ga0081455, IMG submission 70207) | Tabebuia heterophylla rhizosphere microbial communities from the University of Puerto Rico - S3T2R1 | ecosystem: Host-associated > Plants > Roots > Rhizosphere ...
CCATGGCGGTCGCGGTCCTGCTGCTGCTGGCGGTCGGCGCGAGCCCCGCGCATGCCGTGAGAAATTCCCCGGCGGCGGCATCGACTGCTCATGTCTACCTGCTCCGCGGCGTTCTCAATATCTTTTCGCTGGGTCTCGATGACATTGCGGCGCAATTGCGGGCGCAGGGCATCCCGGTCACCGTCGCGAACTTCGCCTCCTGGTCGTCGCTCGCCGACGAAGCCGCCACCGCATACAGGAGCGGCAGGATCAAGACGATCATTCTGGTCGGGCATTCGTCGGGCGCAACCGCGCTACCCGACATGGTCGCCAAGCTCGATCAGCTTGGCGCCCCCGTGAAGCTGGCCATCGGCCTGGATTCGGTGTTCCGCACCAAGCTCTCGGGGCGCGTGGGACGCTACATCAATTTCTATATCGCCAACGGCAATGGCGAGCCGGTCGCGAGGACCGCGCAATTGCAAGGCAAGCTCGAGAATATCAACGTGCAGAACGTGCCTGGCGTGGGGCACATGTCCATCGAAAAGAACCAGATCATGCAGCGCAAGGTGATCAGCGAGATCGACGCAGTCGTCTTCGGCCGGTCGCCACCCGCTGCCGAGGTTCAGAAGCCGCGGCAGGCCGGAGCGGGCGGCACGGTGCGGCACGGAACGGCCAGCACCGCGGCGGTACGCCAGTAGCTCGATTGGCCCGGTTCCAGGGCGGGTGCCGGGTGCCGCAAATTCTGCCAATTCCGCGACGATAGATGGTCTGCAGAGCGCCGGGTGGCGTTGGCGTGTCCCTGCACGCCGGGAATCGCGGGTAGAAATGCGCATGAACAATCCGACGCAGGTTGCGGCCGTGATGATGTGGGCGGCGCTCTCCGGCTGCGTCTTCTTGTCCGGCTGCCATCCAGCGTCAGCCAGTCCGCTCGCGCGCTCTACCGATCCCGTCGCGACGGCCGCTCCTGTCGCACCGCTCGCCGCAACCCAGCCGCAGCCGCGCGTCTACCTGTTCCGCGGCGCGCTCGGTCCGATCTTTTCGCGCGGGATGGACCGCCTGACCAAGCGCCTCCAGGAAGCCGGTATCCGGGCTGACGTCTACGAATTCACCATCTGCCGGCTGATCGCGGATCAGGCCATCCGCGATTACCGTGATAATGGCGCTCCGATCGTCCTGATCGGTCATTCGATGGGCGGACTGTGCGCCTTGACGTTCGCGGGGATACTGAAGTCCGAAAACATCTCGGTAAGCCTGGTGGTCACCGTCGATCCAGCCCACGCAAGTCCGAAGGTGCCGCTGAACGTCGAGCGCTTCATCAACATTTTCCTGTCCGACAGCGTATTGGGCGGCGGCGATGTGGTGGCCGAGCAGGGTTATCAGGGTCACTACGCGAGCTTCGATTTGAAGCAGCACGAGGAAGTCACCCACATCAACATCGACAAGATGGATACCGTCCACGAGCAATTGGTGACTGCGATTACGCAGCTTCCGGCGACGCCTTTGCCGGCCAAGGGAGAGGCGCTGCCGCTGCGCTACGTCGTTCCTCCCGATGCCCCGCTGGAGCTGTGGGACAGCGGTACGCAGCAATTCGCCCGCTCGGGCGATACCTTGCAAAGGCTTGCGGCACTTAACCACGTACCGCTGTGGTCGCTTACCCAGGCCAATCAATTTTCCGACAGCGCACCGCTGTCGGTTGGCCAGCGCGTTCTGATTCCGCGCCGTCTCGTGCCGCCTGCCGCGACACCGGCGGCGCCGCGACCGAAACGATAGATTGCAGATGTCGCCGCGTCAGGTGGGCCGCAGGAACGGAATCAGCATTGGAACGCGACGGCAATACGATCCATAGGCATCCGCGCCGAGCTCAGCCGTGAGGAAGCCCTCCTCCATACGGGCCTTCAACCCCATCCCGAGCGAGATCAGCGCCGCACCCAGCATCGCAGTCACCGTTCCGACCGCGATACCCGTCACCAGCATCCCGGCGATAAGCCCCGTATAGATCGGGTGGCGCACCATACCGTAGGGGCCGGTGTCGATGACCTGATGGCCCTCCTTGTGGGTGATCGCGTTCGACCAGAATCGTCCGAGATGAATTCTCCCCCACCAGGTGAACGAGATCCCCGCCAGGACAAGGCACGCCAGCAGGTAGATGCCGAAATTGCCGAACTGCCAGAGCGGCTTTTCCCCCAGCACCTTGCCGGTCAATGGCAGGAAGAGAATGGCGCCCGCGAGAATCGGCAAGCGGTATTTGAGCGAGTCCGCGGTCATCACGTGCTTCTTCGTTTGACCGGACCAGAACGACGCCAACACCCAACTGGCGACCCACAGAATCCAGATGATGGCGAGCAATTGCGTGGGCCAGGTAGTGGTCCAGCCACTCAGGGCGAAAGTGAACCATTGACCAGGATCATTCATATCGCAGACCGTCTCAAGTGATTGGATCAACCGCCGAACCGGCGCTCGACATGAAACGGTCGAGAGCGAGCAGTCGGCGTTGAGTCCCATTCGGGTTGATTGTTGCCGCCATCAAGCAGATGCGCAATGGTTTCACGCAATACGGGTTCTACGGGGCCCGGCGCATAGCCCAGCTCTCGCTGCGCTCTTTCGATCGACAAGGCCCCCGCCCGCAATGCGATACGAACGCCTTCGGCCGTACCGGACGGAGGCCGGCGCGTCACGTGATCGGCGATGAACTCCAGCGTTGCAGTGACCATTTCGGCGACCTTGCCGTTCACGTGAATGCACCGGACGCGACGACCGCTGATCTCAGCCATGATTTCGAGAACGCGTCTTAGCGGTATGCTTTCGCCGCCGAGCACGTAGCGATGTCCGGCGCGTCCGCGCTCCATGGCCAGGATCAGCCCTTCGGCGGCGTCGCGCACGTCGACGAGGTTCACGACAAAATCGAGATGCAATTGAAGACGTCGGTTGAGGAAATACCGGAGCATCGCCGTCGGCGGCGTCACGTTGTGGTCATAGGGCCCGACGGGCATGGTGGGACAGCCGATAACGACCGGGTATCCGGATGCGGCCGCCTGCATCGCGAACCGGTCGGCGAGCATTTTCGAGCGCGTATATGGACCCGGCATGTCGTCCGGCAGGAACGCATCATCATCGACAGGCGCCAACGATGGCGAGGCACGGAACAGAATGGATTCGGTCGAGCAGTGCAGGAAGCGCTTGATGCCGCGTTTGCGCGCCGTCTCGATGACGATCTCGGTGCCACCGAAATTGACGGTGTGAAAATCGGCCTTCCGCGGCAGCCACATCCCCGGCAGGCCGGCCAGGTGATAGACCTCGTCGACCCCGTCCATCGCGCGGTCCACCAGGTCCCGATCAAGCACCGATCCCCTGACATGCTCAACCTGCGCCAATGCGCCAGGAAGCGGCTGAAGATCGAGCACCCTCACCTGCTGCCCCCGCGCGACAAGCGCCGAGACGAGGTGCTTCCCGATGAATCCACTACCGCCTGTGACCAGTATGCGCGTCATGCTACGGGTGCACTCAAGCTAAACTATTCGAAATCAAGATGCAGCACCTTGGGGCTGCCCCTGGATGATGACAGCGAGATCGCGCCGGAAGCCCAGCGCGATAAACAGCTTTGCCATGACAAACATGGGGCCCAGCAGCAGGTGGGTCGGATTGTCGACCAGCGCCGGCTGCCGCCCCTCGAACACGCGGTGCCCGACAATTTGCGATGCGACGCCGACGACGATCAGGATGGCCGTCAATGACCACATGCCGGTAGTCGTCGTATGACCGACGATCACGGCAGCGGTCGAGAGCAGCACGACCGCGAATGCAAGGATCCCGGCGCCAAGCGCGAAATCGAGCAAGAACCAATAGACGAGCACCGGTATGACAGCGATGGTTGCCGCGCTGGCCTGGATCCCGAATACCGTGATCGGCCACAGGCTGAGCGGAAGGATGGCGGCCAGGAACAAGAACACGATGCCAAAGACATGCATCGCGCAATTCCAGGGGTCGCGATGATACTCAACGTAATCCGCAAGCTGCCGCCGAAAATATGAACTCATTCGGTGCTTATCCCTGCTGTCGGCAGACGCGGCTGGATGGATCAACCGCAAACCCGGCGCGCCTGCTTCGATGGCCAACTCCCATCAGACAAATATAGCGGTAGGTAAACCCGGGAATCATCATCAAGTCAAAGCGCGCGGCACGTTTTGCACCCCACCGGATGCGCGAAGGCGTGCCAGCGTCGAAAAATCGTGCGGTAATTCAGGCGATTAGCGTCGTACCCAGTATCGGGAACCCGCATTGCACTGCGATAATTTCCCGCAGGTGTTGCCGTTCAGCCGAGCACTCAGTATCGTTTTCGTGAGTACGCGCATTACCTGCGACGCCAAGCACGAGCGCCGGCTTGTGACCAGAGTTTAGGTCCCTCCCCCAGGGCCGATAACGACAAGCTGCCGTTCGGAATCAAGAATGACCCTTGTTCCAAACTGCTGACACTTCCCATCCAGGGTCTGCTGGATCCATTCGATGTCCCGCCATGTTGGAATGGAGAGACGAAAGTTCTTGATCTGCAGGGGAACCAGTTTGAGCGCATGAAGGCTTCCGCTGGTCGGGTCCAGGTCGGCGAAATACATCAACGCAAGGTCGTCGCGATAGCGCTCGTAACCAGCGATGCCTTCATAGTCGTTCAGGAAATCACCGCAGCCATACAGAATGAGGCGGTCTCGATAAATTTCGATCGCTCGCGGATGATGCGAAGAATGGCCGTGAACGATCGACACGCCTGCCTTGTCGATGAGGGCCCGGGCCAGAATTTGCTGCTCATGGGGAATGTGATAGCCCCAATTGGATCCCCAATGGATTGAAACGACGACGAGATCGCCCGGCCTCCTCCGCGCCATGATCTGGTCGGCGACATCAGACGCACTCGTCTCGGAGAGGTCAGGCAGCAGGTTGACGCCTGGCGCGTCTGACGTCGCGGCCCATTCGAGCGGAATGCCGCTCGATGTCGATCCAAACGAAAAGATCAAGAGGCGCGCTTCACCAAGCATCAGCACCGCGGGTGCGCGCGCTTCATGATCGTTGCGTCCCGCGCCCGTCGCCTTGACGTTGAGTTTCTGCAGGGTCGTCAGCGTCTCCAGCAAGCCGGCGCGGCCCCAATCGAGCACGTGGTTGTTGGCCAAGACACAGCAGTCGATCCCGGCCGCTGCGAGACATTCTGCATTCTCGGGGCTCATGCGGTAATTGATGCCCTTGTTCTCGCGGTCGTTGCTGCGGGTCACAGCCGTTTCGAGATTGATGATCCGCGCATCCGGCTGCATGCGTTCCAACTGGCCCAGTGCAGCGCCCCAAACGTAGGACGGCCCGTTGCGCCGCGGAATGGGCCCGTTCGACCGCTCGGCGAGCAGCACGTAGTCCTCCGCCGATCGCAGGTAGCGTTCGTAAATCTCGGGGCTGCAGGGGTGCGCCAACACCTGGTCGATGCCGCGGCCGCACATGACATCGCCGCATAGAAAGAGCCGCACCAATTTCGGATGTCGAGCCGGCAAATGTCTTTCCTCCGGCATGAATTACGCTCAGGTTCTTGAGTCAGATGTCGGCCCCCTGAACGCCGTCATCACCTCGGCCAGCATCCGCTCCTGCTCTCCCGCATAGCGCGGAGAGAAGTGAAACGGCTCGACGCGGCGCACATTGGCTTTCCGCGCAATTTCTCCGGCAGCCGTCGTTGTAAGGTGGGCGCGGTCCCTCGCCAATGCGGCATCCGTCCCCGCGAATGCCGCCTCAATGAAGAGGATGTCCGCATTCTGCACCAGCGCCACGATGGCGGCGCGATTGGTCGGCGTGTCGGCAACGTCAGTAACATAGGCAATTTTCTGGCCGGCGGCGACCGTCAGGAGGTCACGCAGGTTGCCGAGTTGCTCGAGGCGACCGCCAGATGCTGCAGCACCATCGATCCGTATCAAATGATCGTCCGCGCGGCCTTCCACAACCGCCTGCTTGAGCCACTGCAACCACGGGCCGACCGGAAGCCCGCGCTCGGCCAGTCGATTCTTCCAGATGTTGACATGGGCCGCTTCCTGCAGGGCGAAGCCGAGGCAGGGCGTGCCATGCTCGAGGATGGCGGCTGAGACGCGGCAGATTCGCTCGTCACACAGGACGCCGTCTGAAATTGTCTTCGACACCGGCGGTTCCGCGGCAAAAGCCCTTTTCAGCCGGAACTGCCTGGTGGAGATGGAGTTCGTCGTCTCAAGTTCGCTGACAACGAAGACAAGATCGGCGCTGTAGCTTTCGACCAGATTCCATCGATAGGCCTGAAGCTTGTGAAAGACGCGCTCGGCAAAGCCGGCCGGGCCGTAAAGATGTACGGTTTTCTCCTGTCCCACGAGCAAACGGAGCAGATGATCGAAGCCAACGAAATGATCGATATGCGCATGCGAGACGAAGATCCGATCGACGCGTCGTATCTTCCGCGGTGACAGTGACGCGATTTCCCCGAGATCGAACAGCACACTGTGCGTTTTGAACAGGGTCTCCACATAGACCGTCGGGTCGCCGTAGCGACCGTTGACCAGGCTCGGATGGAAGATCGGTCGCATGACAAGCTATTCTGCAGCGGGATTTTCACGCGACTTGTGCGTCACTCTACCGTCACGGCCCAAGGATCCCTCCTTCTATGCCAAGTCGATTTTGGACAACGCTTCATGCCCCTCCAGATTTAAGCAGACTTTTGGACTCCGCACCGGCCTTGATCGAACTGCGGCGCTGCAATCTGATCGCGCTCGCGACGCAATGAGGTCGGGCAATCGATGCTGGCTCGCTGCGACGAGCAGGAACTCGCTGCGATCCACGCACGAATCGCGGCAGCATCCGTGCAGTGACATCCACTGCCATGATGGTGAACATGCATTCAAGAAAGTTTCTCGTTGTTCCCTGCAACAGGCCAAGGCGGCATTCGTTTTACCCGCGGTAACAACGAGTGGAGAGGAACAATGAGAAAGCTCTCTTACGTGCTGGCCGCCTTGGCGACCCTCGCCATCGGTGTACCCACGGCCGCAAGCGCAGGCGGATTCGGCGTCTATGTGGGCGGCGACCGGGACTATTACGGCGACCGTTACTACGGCGGTCCCCGCTTCGGGTTCTATCAACACGATCGCGGCCTGCATCGCGGATGGTATCACCGCAACTATTATGGCGACCGAGGCGTCGTCATCCGGCGTCATTACTGGGACGACTAGTTAAAGACGCTGACCAATGAAAATGGCCCCTTCAAGGGGCCATTTTTTTCGTCTGATCGGGCCGAATGCCCACCTCTCAATTCGTAATCTTGTACCCCGTCTCTTTCACGATCGGCTGCCAGAAGGCGGTGTTGGCGGCGAGCTCCTTCGTCAGGCCTTCGGGCGTCGAGCCGACCGGGATCAGGCCGATCGCTGCGAGCTTTTCCTTGACCTCCGGCTTGGCGAGCGCGGTGGCGGTTGCCTCGCTCAGCTTCTTTGCAAACTCCGCCGAAGCGCCCGCCGGCAGCCACATGCCGTACCAGGCATCCGCCACCAGATCGACGCCGCTCTCCCGCAGCGTCGGCGCCTCCGGCAGGAACGGCGAGCGCGCCGCGCTGCCGACGGCGAGAATGCGGACGTTGCCGGCGCGATGCTGCGGGATGGCATCGGTCAGCGTGGAAATCGCGAACGGCATGTGGCCGCCGACGAGGTCGTTGATGATCGGCGCGCTGCCGCGATAGGCCACGCGGGTCAGCTTGATGCCGAGCGCCTGCTCGAGCCGCGATCCCGTAAAGTGCGGAATGGTGCCGTTGCTGGGAACGCCGAACGTCGCCTTGTCCGGATTGGCTTTCAGCCAGGCGACGAACTGCCTGAAGTCCTTGACCTCGGCTGGGACCGCCGTGCCGACGAACACACAGAACTCGAAGCGGGTGAGCTGGCTGACCGGAACGAAATCCTTTGCCGCGTCGAAACTCGGCGTGGTCTCGACCATCGGCAGCAGATACATCGTCGGCCCAGTGGTCACGAGGATGGTGGCGCCGTCGGGAGGAGCCCCCTTCACCGCCTTGATGCCGATCAGCCCGTCGCCGCCGGTGCGGTTCTCGACGATGATGTTGCGATCGAGCAAGGGAGCGATGTGCTGCGCCAGCAGCCGGCAAAGCGCGTCGCCGCCGCCGCCGGCCGCAAACGGAAAGATGATCCTGGTCAGCGGCCCGGTCTGTGCGAACGCCCTGCCCGTCATCGCGGCAAACGAACATGCGGCGGTTGCCGCCAGAAAATCTCGGCGCTTCATCCTGTCTCCTCCCAACACGTTATTATAATTGTTCACCGGCCTGTACGCCGAGGCGAGCCGGGCCTCAGGCCAGCACCGTCTCGACCACCGTCATGATTCCGATCGCGATCGTGGCAAGGCCGACGGCGCCCTGCAGGCCGCGGTTAGCCCAGGTAAGCGAGCGCGCGGAGACCGCAAGCGGCACCGCGATCACCGTCGACAGCGCGCCCATGCCGATCATCGAGCCGACCCCGAACAGCGCGATATAGCCCAGCCCGACGACGGGGCTGGAGGCCTGCGTGACCGCGAGTACCAGAAGCGCGGCCGAGCCCGCCATGCCGTGCATCAAGCCGACCAGCAGGGTGCGCCAGCGAAAGCCATGGTCATGCGCGTGGACGGCGCGGGCATGCGGCGCGGTTTCGCCAGCATGGCTATGGGCATGGAAATGCACCGTGCCGTCGTCATGGCCGTGCCGGTGGAAATGCACGCGGTCGCGCCACAGCCGCCACAGCACATGCGTGCCGAGGCCGATCAGCATCACGCCGACCGCGGTCTCGATCGGGCGGGCCACGCTTTCAGGGATCGCGCGACCGAGCAGAATCGCGGCGCCGGCAAACACGAACAGCGTGAGCGTATGGCCGAGCCCCCAGGTCAGGCCGTGCTTGACGATATCGGCGACATGGCTGCGGCGTGCGGCGATGCTGGAGACGGCGGCGATATGATCGGCTTCGAGCGCATGCTGCATGCCCAGCAAAAACCCCAGCCCCAGAATTCCGAACATACGCCCCCTGCTCGCTCTATCAGTTGAAGCCCGACTCAAAGCCGAACTTCTCATTTTGATTTTGCCCGCGTCTACTTCGCGAACCGGCAACCCGCCCGCGGATCAGTTCCGAAGGCAGGCTTCGCTCGAAATGCCATGAAATACCAGCTGGAAGTCTTTGTCAGGTCAAGACTTCATCGAGCAGGCTTTTTCCAGGAGCGGCGGTTGGCCTGCTCGTTGTAGTGCGCGGCGCGCATGATCGATGCCGTGGAAACTGACCACGGCCTCGCGGCGATCCGCGAGCGCGCATCACGCTGGTTTGACCCAGCACGCGCACCCGCCAAGGAACGATCAAGCATATGCACGTTTAGCTTGCATCCCCCGCAATGGAGTACTCCCCATGACCAGATATGGAATGTTAGCCGCCGCCGCGGTTTTCGCATCCGCGCTGGCAACCCCTGCCCTGGCGCAGCAGGTCATCTACAATCCCGGCTATTGCGCGCAGTTCTATCCGAACGCCAATTGCCAGAACCGGGGACCGGGAAGCCCCTATAGCAGCAGCTACTACCAGCGGCAGGCCTATCAGGACCGCGCCTGGCGCAACAGCTATAACCGCTACGACAACAGTGGCTTCTGGCCCGGCGATGTCGCGGCCGGCGTTGTCGGCGGCGCGGTTGGCACGGCGGCTGCGATCGCCACCGCCCCGGCCGCCATCGCAGCCCCGATCGGCGGCGACGAGTACGCCCGGCGCAACGGCTTTGTCTGCACGCCCGGCACCTGGTTCCGCGGCGAGGACGGCCGCAGGCACCTCTGCCAGTGAGGCCTAAAGCGTGATGGCTTTTCCTCGAATCGTCATCCCGTTTTATCTTCTTGTTTGAGCATGATCTTTTCGGAAAACCGGTGCCCACTTTTGCGCTAACGCGGCGCTGCGGGTCCGGATCATGCTCTAGCCGAATCGGGCACGAAAGGCGGCCGAAAGGCCGCCTTTTTCATGCGTGGTCGGCGGCAAGAGAATGCGGGGGGTTCTGGCCCTTTGCGGACAAGTCTGGTATTCGAGCCGCGAAGATCGGACCAGAGCGGCGAAGCATTTCACGCTTGCCCATTGCTTCAGATTCGCCGGCTTAGCTCAGCGGTAGAGCAGCGGTTTTGTAAACCGAAGGTCGGGGGTTCAATCCCCTCAGCCGGCACCACGACCCAAGTCTCAAGACCCAAGTCTCAAGGCACGCAGCACTACGCTTTTTTGTGCCCACTTCCGACAGCAGAGCTTTTCTTGCCGGGAAGAAGCTCCCACTCGCGTGGCACGTTCCGAATCATGGAATGCACGTGCCCTGAAAAGTAAAAACCTCCGGCAGGGCATTGCCGGAGGTTTTGGAGGTTTATCATGAAGGAGTTATGCGCCCCTTCAGGATCAACAGGCAGCCAGCTAGCAACCGACTACTTGAGACCATAATAGATTAGATAATTACATGAGTAAATCACATTTTTACATTTTTTATCGTTTCCAGACTTTTTCTGGCAGCCCGCCGAGCTCCTTCCCCCCGTCTACGCATCAACTGATGCCGGGCCGGCACTTGCGAAGATGAGCATCATACAAAGAAAAACTCCCGGCAGTTGCCTGCCGGGAGTTCTCCGAGTGTTTCAAGTCTTTCGGGATCAGAAGTTACGCTGAGCGCGAACGTTCAGGAACACAGTGCTCTGGTCCTTGAACTCGTACAGAGCGGTCGGCTTCGGAGCAGACGGCGTGAACGTCGAGCTGCCAGCCATCTTCTGGTCGAGGAAGAATGCGCCGACTTCAGCCGAGAACGTCAGGTTCTTGACGGGAGTCCAGCGGGTGACCACACCCACCTGAGCGATGTTGAAGTCCGGGTTACAGCTGTAGGTACCCGTACCAGCAACACCGGTCTGACCGGCGTGAGTTGCCGCGAAGGCTGCGCAGTAGACGCCCTTGGCGGACGCGATGCCAGCCAGGTTGTCGTTGGCACCACCGTCATAACGGACGGCGGCGTAGCTGCCCCAGAGGCTGGTCGACCAGTAGGGATCCCAGTTGTGGTTGAACGCACCACGGATACCCCAAGCCGAGGTCAGGATGATGCCGCCCGTGCCGGCAGCGCCGGGCAGGTAGAGGCCGTCAGCCGAGTTGCCAAGGCCAACGCTCTGGTAGCCGCCGGGAACGCCGGTGCTGCCAAACATCGCGAAGTTCGGCGTTGCGCCGCTGGTCGAGATCACGGCCTTGGTGGCACCCTTGGCGTAGGTGGCGTCGATCTTGATGTCGTCGCCCGCGCCGGTCGGGAGGTTCTTGATCTGCAAGGCAGCCGTCACCGCACCGCCCCACTTGTCATCGGGGTGACCGGAGATTTCCGACAGAGCGGTCGCAGAGCCACCGGCACCGAGGGTGTTGTAGGTGGCGCTCACGAGGTGGGCCATACCTGAAATCTGGAACAGACCCCAAGCCTGGTCGACGCGGATGTTACCGACGACGTCGGGAGCATGCACGCCGCTGTAGGCGTTGGTGCCGGTGCCGCTGGCATTGATGCCGTTGGCAATGTTCCAGACCGCGGTGCGGTTGAACACGGTCGGATCATCGAGACCGATGGTGGCCGACACGCCGTTGCCGAACTGAGCGGTGTACTGGATGTTGTTGACGCCGGTGACGTAGTCCGGGCCGCCCATCAGGTACGAGTTGTTGTTGCCCGGATAGCCGTTCCAAGGCGTCGCGTAGGCCGAAGCCGACTTACCGAAGGTGAAACCAGCGAACTGGATGAACACCATTTCGACGCCGACGTAGCCGCCGCCTGCCGTGGAGAGCAGCGCGTTGTTGAGCGATTGGCCGGTCTGCTGAGGAGTAGCGGGGTTGCCCGGGTTGGTCGTTCCGAAATTCTGGAACTGGAAGTCGGCCTGACCGAAGGTGCGGACCACGCCGTATTCGGTGGCAGTGCGGGTATCAACCGTCAGCGCCATACGGGAACGTGAAAGGAAGTAATCGCGGTAGCGATTGCCCTGGCCGCCGTCGCCGTTATAGAACGGGCCGCCGTAGACGCCGCCGTTGAACGTGGTGTCAACGCGCAGATAACCACCCAGCTTGATGCAGGTGTCGGTGCCCGGGATGTAGAAGAATCCCGCGCCGTACAGGGAGCAGATCCTCACGTACTCGACCGCTTTGGCCTTGACCGGAAGATCCGCCGCCTGTGCCCCGCTCATGGCGATCAGACCCGCCGCTGAGCCGAGAACAAGGCTCTTGATCATATTCATGTTAAACCTCCAAGTTGCTCTCTGCAGAACGAGGGCGGACCTCTGATAATCCCCCAGAGGACGGCCCGCCCCCGTTCATGAAAACCGCTCAGTCGCTTCGCGCCTTCGGACACACCCGCATGAACGCGAGGGACTTAAGCGAACCACCAAAACGGAACGATCGAGGACCCCCCTGACCGTCTTCAGAACTATGCCTGCGCAACTTACGTAATCAAAATACTTTATGAACTCAGTTATCTCTATCCAATCCGACTGTGTCGCGACGGCAACACCGCCAGACGCGCGAAATTGTGTTCGCGGACCGCTCCAATTGGATGATTTTGTTATTAAATCGGCTAAGCTGCGTCGCGCAGACCTTGGGACGGGACACAGCCATGAGACAGGACCCACGCAAGGCATCGGACTCGTCGAGCCGCGCCAAACGCGGAGAATCGAATGAGATCAGCGGGAAGAATCACGACATCGCCCGGCAATTCGCCTGGGAAATCGCCGCCATCAACGTGCACCTTCAGGAGATTCGCTATTTCTGGGCAAAAGCCCTCGGCATCAGCGGCCCGCAATGGATGATTCTGATGGCCCTGGCCGATCTGGATCAGGGAGGGGGCGTACCTGTGAAGGTGGTGTCAAAGATGCTCCACGTTGACCCGTCCTTCGTAACGACCCAGTCGAAGATGCTCGAGAAGAAAGGCTTCATGCGCCGGAAGGCATCGGAGGACGATGCCAGGGTCGTGCAGATGTCCCTGACCGACAAGACCTACAAACATATCGCAAGCCTGGCTTCTCAGCAGGAGGAGCTCAACAACTTCATCTTTGCGGAGTTCAGCGACCGTGAGCTCAGCGAGTTTACCAGCAAGCTGTCGGCACTGAAGGACCGTCTCGAGAAGGCCAGCCTGAGGGTTGCGATAGGCATATGAATGGCTGCCGCCCGGCTAACGCGTGATGACTTTTCTTGGAATCGTCATCCCGTTTTATCTTCTTGGCTGAGGATGAATTCCGCGCACGCGCGTTTGTCGCGAGGGAAAACCGCTACACACTTTGCGCTAACGCGGCCCTGCGGATCCGGATCAAGCTCTAGTTCGTTACCAGCTTGAGGCGATCGGCCATCCAGTCGAAAATGAACTCGTTGGCGAGCGTGGGATTGTCGCTATGCCCTTGCGCGGAGGCCGTTTCGGAGCCCTCGAAGATTTTTAGTGAAACATCGGGCTGATCGGCCTTCAACCGTTCGAACAGATGGGTCACGCGGTCGCTTTCGAGCCAACCCTCGGCGCCCATGGTAATCAGGACCGGGCAGCGGAATTTTCGCCTGGGCCAGCCGCCGTCAGTTCCTGCATTCCCGGGGGTGCCCGACGGAACACGGCCCATCAAAAAAGCCCGCTCCTGCATATCCCAAATTCCGCCGTCGCAAACCGCCGCGGCGAAACGATTGTCGAGAGCAACGCCGCGCGCCACGAAGGAAGATCCTGCCCCGTCGCCGAGAATTCCTATCCGGTGTTCGTCGACATCATCCCTCGTCGTGAGGTAGTCCATGACGAGGCTGATCGACGTTTCCAGGTCGGCGCGGCCGACGACGTCTTCGAATTTGGCGCTCGCGTCCGAGCCAAACAGGTCCACCGCCAGCAGCGACATTCCCCGCTCGCGGGCGTAGCGCGCGACCTTGAAGAGATATTCCTCCTTCCGATGCCCGGGGTCGCCCATGCATATGACGACAGGCCCGCGGCCAGAAGTAGCCGCCGGCAAAAAATAGCCTTCCAACGCGTGACCTTCCAGCCAGGGAATCTCCACGACCTCGCCGGCAGGCGTCAAATGCGAGATGTAGCGGCGGGCACAGGCTCGCATGGCCTCGATTGCGCCCTGCTGCTTCTTGTCGGCAATATCGAATGCGAACGCTGACACCTGATAGTAATTGAGGGCGCGGAGCCAGTTGCTTTGTGCGGTCAGTATATGACCTCGCTCCAGGGAAGCGTCGGCGCGCGCGTTGTTGGCTTCCGCCACCCTCGTCCATTCCCGATACCAGGACTCGCCGCCGTCGCTTGGATCGATTCGGCTGGCAGCAAGGAAGCATTCGGATATCAACGAGCCGCCTTCCTGAGCCATGCCGAGCAGCTTCACGAATTCGGTCGAGAACTCTTCGTTGTCAGGCCACTGAATCCAGCCTCCCGCGCCAAAATGAACTTTCATATCAGTAACAAACATCTGCACGGGATGGCCCAACTTGCCGGGTTATGCCGTTGTATAAATGCAACCATCATATGTATGCAAGCATACATATGGATAGTTCGCTGGAGGTGACAGCCAACGCTACGGCCGGCAATTTTGTTGGGCAAACTCGTATCGGGACCAGGCTTGCAACCGGCAAAAGCTCGCCAGCTACCTGCTCGTTAAAGGTGCAATTCCAGCATGGCTCTCGAATCGCGCCCTGCTCCACGCACCGCTGACGCGCCGGGAACCAAGGCCCGCTTGTTCTGTTTTCCTCGCATGAGGATTCGCGAAGAAGACTGCAACATGGTCCTGCTGGTTGCTGTCACATTGGTCAGCGTGGCGGTCGCCGGCGGCGCAATGCTGCTTGGGTTGGACGAGAAGCCGGTCCGGCTCGCCGATCGGGCCACCCGCGTCGATCATGCTCCCGCGGCCGACAAGCGGATCATCTATATCAATGACCAACCGCCGGTCCGCGTGATCGGCGCGCCCTTCGTCCCGAACACAAATCCGCGCGAACGCTAGCGCCGGCTTCAACCGGCCCGCTCTTGCAGGGAGTGACATCTTCGTCACTCAGCGCGACGCGCATGTGCACGCCAGCGCACCGAACTGTCACCGTTTTGTCACCTTGCGCGCAAAAGCAAAGGTGTTATCCACCGTTACCTCCGCGGCCGCTTGATTCCACAAAAGCCGTTTGATGGAGTGGCTTGGGCCGAGGTGTTTCCATGAAATGGATGAAGGAACGCGATCTCCTGATCGCGCAGACGATGGCGTTTGTGCAATCGGTAACCGGCAAGCTGCCGGAGGCCGAGAAGACGATCGCGGCGCCGGTTGCCCTGCCCGCGGTCGAGCCATTCGAATCGGCCCGCGCTGCCGTGCCGTTGCCCGACATGTCATTGCCCGACATGCCGTTGCCTGTCATGCCGTTACCCGACATCAAGACCGTGTTGGTGGAGACGACGCCCGCCGCCCGCGCGCCAGTGGACATGCCGAGGGAGCTATCAAGGCCCGCCCCTCTTCCGCGTCTCGACCTGCGAGACGATTTCCGAGACGATTTCCAGGCCGAGATCAGGGCGCGGGTCGCGAATTTCCGCGCGCATCAGGAGCGGTTCAACCGCGAGCGGGAGGCCTATTGCAGCGCGACCATGGCCAAGGTGCACGCCACGCTCCGGGAAGGCGAGCCGTCGGCGAAGTAGACGTTAGAGCGTGATCTCCGCGCAAACGCGTTCGCGTTTGTCGCGAGGGAAAACCGGTATCCACTTTCCCGGATCATGCTCTAAGACGCCGAACCGCACGCCCCGATATCCGCGCGAAGTTCAGAGCCAGGCATAGACCAGCGCCATGTTGGCCGCACAGGCGACCAGCAGGCAGACGGTCAGCGTGAGCTGGACACGCTGGCAGGAGGTCTGGAGGCTCGTTCTCATGGCCGGAACCATCCGGCGATTCTGGCCGGGGAGTCTCGGGGATTCTTTTTTCGGGGATTTACGGCTCGTTAAAGACTCAGAGACTCCACGAAAATGGGCCGAAGCGAGCCAATTTGCTCCCGAAACAGTCTGTGGAATGGCGGCATGGCAGCCAAGCCTGAAACCCGGACCTCATTTCCGCGTTGACCGTTTTTACCGGAGCCGACAATGCCCTACGCGCTGTTCTCAAACGATGCCAAGCTGAGCAAGGCCTATCCCACCGCGGCCGATGTCTGGAAGATTGCCCAGAAGAGCGGCCTCGTGGTCGATGTCATCTCCGAGCAGGACAACGCCGGCCCCCGTCCGGTGCTGGACCATGATTACGAGATCAAGCCGTGCCAGCTCGAGCCGCACGAAGACCCCGCCCGCAACAAGGCCGACGCCGAGCGCGACGCGCAGACGGAATTGCAGTTGGCGTCGTAAGGAGACGCGGGCCGCCGGGCGAGCGACCGGCCTCCGCCTGTCAGTCCCGTTGGCCGGGACGACACCCGAGGCGGAAAATCGGATCTTACGGCGTCGCCGAGACCAGCGATGCCTGCTCCGCAGACAGGGGCACACAGGCCTTGCGCCGCTGCAGACCCCTGATCGCACCGGTTACCTTGCGCACCTTGCCGGCCCCGCACGAGGGATCCTGCACAAAGGCGATTTCATAGGGAGCAAGGATAAGCGGTTCGGATTTCAGGACAGTTTGGGCAAGGCACGGAAACGCCGCTGCAGAAATGATCAGCCCTAACGCAAAAGCACGCATGTTCGTTGTCCCACCAGCCGGCGGAACCATAATATCGGATCGTGACGAAAAGTTGCATGCAGCGCAAAATTTTTTCGCGCGCGCCAAAAACAATCGACACGCGCTCGCCGCGTCATTTGCCAAAACAAAAAGGCCGGCGTGAAGCCGGCCTTTGCGCATGTCGAGACTAAGGTCGCTATCAATATTTGGAAGCGGCGGGGCCACCCCAACCGAACCGGTAGTTCACGCCGACCTTGGCGGTGTGCTCGTCGTCGCGGAAGCTGCGGCCGGTGATGTCGGCGGGGCCTGAGGTGAAGGTGGTGCTGCCGAAATTGTAGTACTGGTACTCGGCCTTGGCCGACCAGTTCGGGGCGAACATGTATTCGAGGCCACCGCCGACCGTATAGCCGTCCTTGCGGTTGCCGTTGGTGGTGAAGCCCGCGGGCACGCCTGCTACCGATACCCCGAGATTGTTGCCGTCACGCCAGCCGTAACCGCCCTTGGCGTAGAGCAGCGCCGGGCCCCAGGTGTAGCCGAGCCGGCCGGTTACCGAGCCGAGCTGGTCGGAGTTGGAGGTCACGATCGTGCCGCCAGGAAACACCGTGCCATTATTATTGCCGTTGGACAGCCAGCTATATTGGGCTTCGGCGCCCAGCACCCAGTTCGGCGCGAACTGATAGTCGAAGCCGCCCTGCACGCCGCCAAGGAAGCGGGCGTCGCTGCCCTGCAGGGAGTTGTTGCCCGCGAAGGCGCCGCCTGCATGGCCGCCGATATAGAATCCGGTCCAGTTGTAGACCACCTGCGGCGCGGTATAGGCCGGCGCCTTGGTGTAGGGGCGCGGCGGCATGTCGGCCGCAAAGGCTGGAACCGCCATGGCGGCCAGCGCGGCAGCGCCGAGCAGTATCTTCTTCATCACTATCCCCGTTACAGACGTTGCGGATACCAATCCAAACAACGTGACCTCATTTAGGTTGCTTTGCGGCATTGGCCTGCGACCCGACGGCGCGCTGCTGTGACGACAGAGCAACAAAGCCTTCCAGTTCCCTCGCACGTAAGGTTTTTTTCGAGGTTAACCGGGGGATTTCCTACTTAGGTGATGTCCGGGATCAATAAGACAAGGTTCAAGCATCGCCGAAAAGTGATCGGAATTCGTTCACGGTTCCGTCCCGGGAACACCGCCGGTGCCATGTGGCCGCCGGCGGCTCTATCATCCCCTCACCCTCGGTAACCGGCCACCTCGATGACGGCATCGGCAAAGGCCTGCGGGGCTTCCTGCGGGGGGTTATGTCCGATCCCGCCGGTTAGCAGCCGGTGGACATATTTGCCGGAAAACTTCCTGGCGTAGACGCTGGGGTCCGGATGGGGCGCACCGTTGGCGTCGCCTTCGAGGGTGACGGTCGGGACCGTGATGACCGGAAACTCGGCCAGCCGCTTTTCCAGTTCGTCGTATTTGGCCTCGCCCGGGGCGAGACCGAGCCGCCAGCGGTAATTGTGGATCACGATGGCGACGTGGTCCGGGTTGTCGAAGGACGCCGCGCTCCGCTCGAACGTAGCGTCATCGAAATTCCACTTCGGCGAGGCGAGCTGCCAGATCAGCCTGGAAAGCTCGCGACGGTATTTCTCGTAGCCGAGCCGGCCGCGCTCGGTCGCAAAATAGTACTGGTACCACCATTGCAGTTCGGCCGACGGCGGCAGCGGCTTCGCGTTGGCCTGCTGGCTACCGATCAGATAACCGCTGACCGAGACCAGCGCCTTGACGCGCTCCGGCCAGATCGCGGCAACGATGTCGGCGGTCCGGGCGCCCCAGTCGAAGCCGGCCACAACAGCCTTTTCGATTCTGAGCGCGTCCATCAGCGCGATCACGTCATTGGCGAGCGCGCCCTGCTGGCCGTTGCGCGGCGTATCGGCCGAGAGGAAGCGCGTGGTGCCATAGCCGCGCAGATACGGCACGATGACCCGGAAACCCGCTGCTGCCAGCACCGGGGCCACATCGACGAAGGCATGGATGTCGTAGGGCCAGCCGTGCAGCAGGATGACGGCGGGACCATTGGCAGGCCCGGCTTCGGCGTAACCGATATTGAGGACGCCGGCATCGATCTGCTTCAGCGCGGCAAACGAGGTGTGGACGCCCGGCTTGACCGCCCCCGCGCCGGATTTGGCGTCGCCGGACTGCGCGAACAGGCTGCCACTCAGGGCGAACGGTGCAGCGGCAAGGGTTACGGCGGCGGCGCCAAGGAAGCGGCGGCGGTCAGGCGTGACGGGCTGGGACATGGGTCTTGGCTCCTTCTATATCTTATGCGATTAGATCGGATACGATATAAATAGCCTGCCCGCTTCGTGTCAATCATTGCGGTCTAACGGGCACGGCACACACCATCACACTCTCGTGTGGGCGGGAGGCGCGGATGAATCGGCAGTACAGATCCGGCCGGCGCAAGTTCTGCGCTTTCGACGCAGCCCAAGTAATTCTAGCGCGTCATTTTTTCCAGTTCCGCGAATGGCGCGTAGGCCGCCCCCGCACAGGGCTCGGCAGCGTTTTCGATAATGCGGTCGAGCCGTCCATCGACAAAGAGGATGGCCCGTTCGCGCGGCTCCCGGTAGCCGCCCTCGGTTTCTCGGGCGCTGAACCTGACGCAGGCAACGTAGCGCTGCCGTCCGCCGATGACGCGCTCGACCGGCTCGGCCATGGCGGCGTCGCGCACACCGACGGGATTGTTGAGATAGGTCTTCAGAAACGCCAGCACTTCGGCGCGGTAATTCTTGGGAAATGGCTGGCTGGAGATGCCGCGATCCTCGGTAAAGGTAATCGGCTTGCCCTCGTCGCTGGCCGCGCAGGCCGAAAGCGCGATCGGCAACAACATCATCGCCGCAATTTTGACTGAACGCCTCAAGCGAACTCTTCCCCTGCCCGATCGCCGTCTCTTAGACCGATCGGCGGCGGAATGGAATTCGCAACTCGGTTATCCCCTCACACAGCTCTCGAAAAGTTGAGCGTGCGCCAGCCCACGGCCATTGGCGAAGCAAATGGCGCGTGGGCTGGCCTGACATTCGCAGGCGCGGGGGGCAATGGGGGGCGAAACGCGCGCCGGCGAATCAGATTCAGCTACGCTTCGCGGAAGGCGTCACGTGCTTGACCGCAACGTGCGGCTTCGCATGCGACTTCAGCGCGTGGTGCCGGTGATGCCGATAATGCTTGTGATGGCGGCCCATCTTGGCATTGGCGTTCAGCGCCTTCGATTTGCCCTGCTCCGTCTTGATGACAGGCGTCTGCGCGCTCTTGTTCACCGGAGCTTGAACGGTCTTGTTCGCCGGTGCCTGCGCGGTCTTGGCCGGCGTACCGGCAAGTGCAGGCGCGGCGAGAACGGAAACGGCAACGAGCGCTGCGGAAATGGTCTTGAGCATGGTTATCTCCTTTTCCTTCTCCTTGAGGACCCGCGGGCATTCCGGTCGAATGGCCGGGCTCGCCGATCATGCAAGCGACGCTAGTGGCTGCGGACTGAACCCCTCCTGAATCGAGCTTTTGGAGTCCGTTCATCTGAATGACGCTCCGTTCATCTGAATGACATCTTCGTCATGTCCGTTGACGACGGGCCGCCGATGAAAATTGGCGGAATCGCGGTGAAAGGCGCCTGGGAATGTTCTCGGCCGCCAGGTGTTCACATCAACGGGCTTCGGTGTAGGATCGCCGGGCCGGCCATCAGGAGAAGTGCATGAATAAGTTAGCGATCAGGCTTTTGACTCTCGCAATGTTGTCGCTCACGCTTGCGGCAGCCCCTGTCGTTACCGTCGTTTACGCTGCGCCCGACAACGATCCACCGCCGCCGCCGAAGAAGAAGAAATCCAGCGAAGCCCGTCCCGGCAGCGAACAGACCGCTTTTGCCGACGGCTATCGCGCCGCCTACGCCACGATCTATGAGCGCCACGATTATGCTGCGGCGATCGCGCAATTGAAGGCGCTCGGCCACGATGACTCGGCCGCCGTCGCCAATCTGATCGGCTATTCCTATCGTCAGCTCGGCGACTACAAGGTCTCGCAAATCTGGTATGAGCGCGCGCTGAAGGCCGATCCCAACCACGTCAAGACCTGGCAATATTATGGCCTGTGGCAGGTCGAACAGGGCAACCGCGATCAGGCACAGTTTCACCTGAACAAGATCGCTCAGCTCACCGGCACCTCGAGCGAGGAATATCGCTCGCTCGCCGCCGCGCTGGAAAAGGCGCCGGGCACGGGGTTGGTTTACTGAGGCGTTAGTCTCTCCTCGTCATTGCGAGCGAAGCGAAGCAATCCATCTCTCCGTTACGCCGCGACATGGATTGCTTCGTCGCTTCGCTCCCTTGCGCAAACGCTTCGCGTTTGTCGCAGGCAATGACGAACAATAACAACCGGCGCAGTTCATCACTGCGCCGGTTTTATTTTGCTCACTGCATCACCTTCTCGACTTCCGTGCGAAACGCCTGACGCGTGGCGTCGCGCGAATAGAACATGTGGCCGCCGGGATAGACGACGAGCTTGACCCGGTCCGATCGCGCATAGGCGGGCAACTGATCGAGAATGACCTTCGAGGCGAAATAGGGCGTGGCAAGATCGAACAGCCCGTGGCTGACCAGCAATTTCATTTTCGGGTCGAGCGCCAGAATCTGGCGCACCTGCGAGACCGACTCGGCCGGTCCGCGGCCGAAATCCCAGGCCCGGTACACGGCCTCGTTGAGCAGGTGATACGAACCATCGGGGCGCCAGTTGAGCTTGCGCGTCGTGAGATCGACGGCCGCACTCGTCAGCGGCGCCATCAGGGAATCGCCGGACGGATCGCCGAAATGCGAATAGTTCGAATCCGGATAGGGATCGAGGCCCGAAACCGAGGCGTCGTAGCGTCCCGTCACGCGGCCGTTGCTGCGGTCGAACTCCCGGCGGAATTCACCGATTTCAAAACGGCCGGCCAGCCTTCGGCTGACCGCCTGATCGATGCCGGTCAATGACGCCACCTTGTCGGCCAGCCGTGTCGTCGCCTCCTTGTCGGCCTGGCCCTTGACGAGATCGGCCAGGAACTCGCCCTGCGCGTAGCGCTCGACGTCGGCGAGATCGGCGCGCGTCACCGGCCCCTTGCCCTCTCCCTTGTTGCCTTCTCCCTTGGCCTCGCGCGCTACCGCCGTCATGCTCGGCAGCGTGTTCATGTATTGCAGCAGGCTCGAGCCGGAAAAGTCGCGGTAGTCGAACAGAGGTGAGACCAGGATCAGCCCGCGCACGCCGACGCCCTGCTGGGTCTGCAAATTGCGTACGATCTTCGGTCCGCGGATACCGCCATAGCTTTCGCCGACGACGAATTTCGGCGACTGCAGGCGGTCGTATTTTTCCAGCCAGCGCCGGATCACGAGCGCGACGGCGCTGACGTCGCCGTCGACGGAGTAGAATCGCTTGCGCGCATCCTCGCCGGTGGCAACGAAGCGGCTATAGCCGGTGCCGACCGGATCGATGAAGACGAGATCGGTGAAGTCGAGCCAGGTCTCGGCGTTGGGCAGCAGATCGGGCGTTGCCGACGACACCGCGCCCTCACCTGTGATCGACACCCGCCAGGGACCGGCGGCGCCGAACTGCAGCCAGGCCGAGGACGCGCCCGGGCCGCCATTGAACAGGAACGTCACCGGCCGGCTGGCGCGATCGGCGCCGTCGAGCTGGTAGGAGGTGTAGGCGATATCGGCCTGCGGCTCGCCCTTGTCGTCGAACAGCCGGATCGAGCCGGCGGTGGCTGAGAAGTTGAGCGTGCGGCCGGGCAGCGCCAGCGTCTGCCTGGTGGTGGAATCCGGCGGCAGGCGATGCTGTTCGGCCGACGCCGGTGGCGGCGCGGCGGTGCCCCGCCCGGCTCCCTTCTGGCCCGACGGCGACGGTGACGGCGTGGCCGCAGCTGGTTCCTGCGAGGTTAGCGAACTCGCCTCCTCGGCGCGCGCGCCGCCCACGCAACACACAACCAGAAGGATGGCGGCAAGACGCATCGGGCGCGCCGCCGTGAAACGAAAAGCCATGCCGTTTGCTCCCTGCGCGCGCCCCGCGATCCCGGATTCTACCGCGAGAGTGCGACAATGGGGCGGTGGTGCACAACACGGAGAAACCTCCCCGAAAATCACAATCCCGACAGCATCCCGTGAGAAAATGGCCGCCACGTCTGTTGGTTGTCCCCGCCGGCCGTTAGGTGTTATCGGTCGGTTCCGCGGGCGTGTTTGCCCGGTATTTTTGATCCATCCATGAAACCATTCTGGCGCTGGCGCGACTAATGAACCTGCGCTTTTCAATGGGGTCTTTAAAAATGAAATGCACGATTGCTGTCTGTTTCGGCCTAGTGGCGCTGGCTTCTCCGGCGGCCGCAGAGTCGCCGTCCGCGGTGGTCGAAGACGTTCAGGGCAAGGTCACGGGCGCGGAGTTCATGGACTATGTGACGCCCAAGGCCGTGATCAAGATCGGCGACGGCGGCTCCGTCATTCTCAGCTACCTGAAATCATGCCGACGCGAGACGATCACCGGCACCGGCACCGTCGTCGTCGGCACCGACGAGAGCGCCGTTCACCTCGCCGACGTCAAGGCCGAGAAGACCAATTGCGATGCCAACCAGGCCAACGTGACGACGCGGGAGACCAGCGGCGTCGCCGCCACCGTGCTGCGCAGCGTCGACGCCAGCAAGGCGTCGTTGCCGCAGCCGCAGCTCACGCTGTACGGCGCCTCGCCATTGGTGGAGGCCAAGGGACGCGGCAAGCTGGTCATTCGGCGCCTCGACGTGCCGGATGAGCGTCAGGAGATCAGCCTGGGCGGCACCCAGCTCAAGGGACGGTTCGTCGACTTTGCCAGCGAGAACGTCGCGCTGGCGCCCGGCGGCCTCTACGCCGCCTCGTTCAAGTCGTCGAAGATCGTGTTCCGCGTCGATGAGCAAGCCAAGCCCGGCGCGACGCCGATTGTCGGCCGGCTCTTGCGGATGGAATAGGCGTGCCGGACCTTCCAGCTTGAGAGTAAGGCGCAGCACGCGCAACAGGATGGCGATCGCGGCCATCGCGCTGATTTGCGCCGCCGCGTCGGTTTCTCCCGCGGCCCGGCCGATCCGCGGGCTCTCCATCGATATCCTCACGGCGCTGCGCTGGGATGTGTTCGGCAGAAGGCAGGATCCCGCCGCCTCACCTGCGGTCGTCGTCGCGATGGATGAGGAGAGCCTGCGTACCGCGCCGTTCAAGGATTCGCCGATGCTGACCTGGACCGGCGAGATCGGCCGCGTGCTGTCGGCGACGCTCGAAGGCGGCGCCAAGGTTGCCGGCTTCGACGTGGTGATCCAGAAATCGATCGAGCAGTCGGAGATACCGTTCGGCGAGGGCACGCTCGGCGAGAAAGTCCGTGGCTTCGACCGCGACTTTCTGCGCGCGCTTGCCGGCGCGTCGGCGAACGGCAAGGTCGTGCTGGGAGAAGTCCTCGGCGGCGACCAGCCGGTCCGGCCGTCGCCGGGACAGCGCGTCGCGGTTCGCCAGCAGCAGAACATCCGCCCGCTCAATGTTCATATCGACAGCGACGATATCCTGCGGCGCATGCCGCTGAGCTTTGCCGTCAACGGCACGAGAGTGCCCACGATGGCGGTCGAGCTGGCCTCGCGGGCACTTGGCGCTGCACCCGAATTCGACGAGCGCGGCAGGCTGACGCTGGCCGGTTACCAGGTTCCGGGCCGTGTACCCAACACGATGACGCTGAATTTCGAAGGCGGCGGCGACGACATTCCGACCTTCTCCTTTGCCGATCTGCGCGCCTGCGCCGTCAAGAACGACAAGGATTATTTCCGGCGCTGGTTCGCCGGCAAGGTGGTGATCTTCGGCACCGTGCTCGACATCGAGGACCGCCGCTTCACGTCCAAGCGCTTTGCCACCGGCATTGAGGGCGCGCGCGTCCCGCGCTGCACGAACGAGAGCACGCCGATCGCAGCGAGCTTCAAGAAGAGCACGATCGCAGGCGTCTATATCCATGCCACCGCCGTCAACAACCTGATCGCGCGCAATGGCGTGATCGAACCCGGTCCGCTTCCCCGCCTGCTGATCGCGACGCTTGTTGCCGCGCTCGCCGCGGCGGCCGCCTGGCGGTTTCGGCCGGTGATCGCCTTCGCGGCCTGGACGGGCATGATGGTGCTCGGCGTGGCAGTTGCGACCATCGCCTTCAACCACGCGCTGGCGCTGCCGGTGGTCGAGCCGTTCCTGGCCAGCCTTGCCGCGCTGTCCGCCACGATCGGCTTTCGCTTCGTCGTCGCCGACAAGGACCGCCGCCTCCTGCAAAAGAGCTTTGCGCTCTATCTCGCCCCGCACGTCATCAACCGCATGCTGTCGTCGAACAAATTGCCGGAGCTCGGCGGCGAGACCCGCAACGTGACGGTGTTCTTCTCCGACATCGAAGGATTTTCGCTGATCGCGGAAAAGATGTCGCCCGACGGCCTGATGGAGCTGATGAACGAATATCTGTCGGCGATGACCGACGTCATCGAGAGCCATGGCGGCTACGTCGACAAATATATCGGCGATTCCGTCGTGGCGGTGTTCGGCGCGCCGGCCGACGATCCCGATCATGCCGCCAATGCGGCGCGCGCCGCGCTGGATTGTTGCAAGCAGCTTGCCGAGCTCAACGCTTCTTCCCCCCTCTTCCAGCAATACAGACTGGCGCAGCGGATCGGCATCAATTCCGGCGAGGCGCTGGTCGGCAATTTCGGATCGCGGCGGCGCTTCAACTACTCGGTGATGAGCGATGCCGTGAACCTGGCATCGCGGCTGGAGGGCGCCAACAAGTTCTACGGCACCACCGTGATCGCTTCCGAGACCACGGTTGCGCTGGCCGGCGAGGCCTTCGCCTGGCGCGAACTCGACGCCATCAGGGTCAAGGGACGAACCCAGGCGCTGAAAATCTACCAGTTGCTGGCGCTGGCGGCCGGGCTGACGCCCGCGCAGCAGACCGTGATTGCCAACTACGCCGAAGGGCTGGCGCACTGGCGGGCCCGCGAATTCGAACGTGCCGCAGAGTGTTTCGGCCGGTTGGCCGATATCGACCGCCCGGCGTCGCTATTTGCCGCGCGGGCC
>Ga0081455_10001819_pt1 | contig 25669 bp, 20 predicted proteins | sample TabmetS3T2R1_FD_70207 | JGI IMG/M metagenome (GOLD analysis project Ga0081455, IMG submission 70207) | Tabebuia heterophylla rhizosphere microbial communities from the University of Puerto Rico - S3T2R1 | ecosystem: Host-associated > Plants > Roots > Rhizosphere ...
AATCGGTGATTAATCCGTCAATTAGCGTCACGTGAGCGCCGAGTTCGCGACACTCCAGAATGTTCGCGCGCGGCGTATCGCGCGGCATGAATACCTGCGCCTCCAGGCTAGCTCTTGCCGCATACGCAGCAAGCGCGCCACCGGCATTCCCCGCGCTGGGGACGGCGAGCTTGGTCGCACCGAGATGTTTCGCCATCGAAACAGCCACACTCATTCCGCGCGCCTTGAAGCTCTGCGTCGGATTGAGCGACTCGTCCTTGATCCAGAGATCGCCGTCGTCAACGAATTTGCGTGCACGCAGCAGCGGCGTTCCGCCTTCACCTAACGAGACCGACTCAACACCGGCTGGCAACGGCAATACCTCGCGGTAACGCCACAATGATCTTTCCCGCGCGGGGAGCGTCTCGCGGGTCAGTGTTCGACTCGCCGCGACGAGATCGACGATTGCAAACAGCGGTTTATTGCAGGAGCGACAAAGATTTTGCAGCTGAGACCATTGGTGCTCAAGTCCGCACGCGCTGCATTCGAGACGCTTCAGAAACATGGAAGCAATTGAAGCGTACATCTGCCGAAACGGCCAACTACTGTAGCCGCTTCGCTGTGCGAAGCGCTGGTCACCGAAGGGAACCGTGATGGGTCGCACAACGTCGCCCACAGCGCGACGGCTACTGCAGGCGGCCAGCCTTGTGTCATGTGATACATTTCAACACAATGAATTTGCTAACGCTGACGGAAATTCGCCGCGCGACCCAGAAAGGAGCGGCGTCTGCGCGCGTGCATGTGCAGGTGGAAAGTGCGACGCCCAAACTCACCCGCGAACAGCAACCGTATTGCGAACTTGCATTGGCCGAAGCATGCGACCGGATGACGCTGCGCGTGTGGAGCGATCATCCCGCGTACAAAACGTGCAGCGCGTTAACCAGCCAGGATTTCATCGAACTCACCGCAGACTTTTTTCAATCGCAATACGGACTCGACGCTCGAAAGTGGACGGTCCGGCCGTTGACCGAACAGGAAAAAAACGAATTACTCCAAGGCCCCGCCGATTTACGCGCTAAACAGGCGTCAGACTTCGAATTCGTCAGGCAAACTGTGGCGGGGATCAGCGATCCGCGGTTGGTCGCGTTGGGTGAAGCCTTTCTCGGTGAATGGGGCGACCGATTCCGGCGCACTGCAGCCGCGCGCAATTACCACCACGCCCGACGCGGCGGACTGGTCGAGCACACAGCGCAAATGATGCGCCTCGCCAGGCAGATCGCACCGCTCTACCCTGAGCTGAACCTCGACCTGTTACTTGCTGGAATACTTTTCCACGACTCCGGCAAACTTTGGGAGAACGCCCTGCCGGAGAACGGCTTCGTCATGAATTATGATGAATTGGGCGAGCTGATGGGGCACATCTCCATTGGACTAGAGTTGGTAAACGCGTTGTGGAGAAGATTGAGCGTCGAAAACGCCGACGCATGGAAGGATCTCACGCCGGCATCGGAAGATGTGCGAATTCATCTACTGCACCTCATCGGCGCGCATCATGGCGAGCCGGAATTTGGTTCGCCCGTCGCGCCGAAAACGCCGGAGGCGATGGCGCTTCATTACATCGACAATCTGGATGCGCGTCTGGAGATGTTTGCGGCTGGTTATACCACGGCCAAACCTTTGGCCGCGCGCATCTTTGATCGCGTGCGGCCGTTGCCCGGGAATTTGGTGAAGTCACTGGAGAAATTTCAGGAAGCCGCGAAAACGCCAGCCGACAAGCTTCTGTGACACGCTACGAACACACGCAGATCGGTCACGTAATCATTTGGTCCCTTCTCGCGATCATTTTGATTGTAAGTAGTGGATTCGCGGGATTGTCTCATCGCGAGATACCTTCGGTGGTTTTGATTATCCTGCTGGTTTGCCTCGTTCTGTTCTACAAACTCAGGATTACGATCGAAAATCAAACTTTGTGCACGTCATTTGGACCCGGCATTATTCGCAGGAAAGTGCCACTTGCAGAAATTGTCGGATGCGAGCCCATTCGCGTTCGGTGGTGGTATGGCTGGGGCATTCATCTGACGCCGAGAGGGTTGCTTTACAATGTTTCTGGCTTCGACGCCGTAGCGATAACGTTACGCGATGGCCGAAAATTCGCGCTCGGCACTAATGATCCTCACGGACTCATCACAGCGATCCGGGCCGGGATGTCGTAAGCGCATGCTGCGCTAGTTACTGCAGTTGGCGGAACCATCGCAGCGCGATGGAAGTTTGGGCATCATTGACTTCGTGGCCGCCGTGGAAGGTGCCAATCCGGATTCGTTGAAATCCGGTGCGTTTGATTGAACCTGCCACGTTGTACTGCTGCTCCAAAGTCGCGATCCGATCATCGCGCCCGCCGCTAATGTAAACCGGTGTCATGAGAAACTGGTTTCCCGGCCCGACGCGCGCGTAACCCTCGCTCAACCGGTCTTCATTCGCTCCGGTGATGTAGATGCCCGCGACACGAATGCCATTCTTCGCAAGCAAAGGCGCGACCAGCCCTACGCCTTTGCCGCCTCCCGAAAATCCAGCACACGCGATGGGCCATTTATCCGAACCGGGAAAGCTACGGTGCAGCGCGTTGATCGCGGCGAGAGTCATCGCTCCACGCCACGCTCCAGTATCGCTCCGCGCAGGCTGCGGCCCGTCGCCTGCAAGCAGCACCCAACCTTCCGCAAGTCCAACCCTGCGGTAGAACTCGACAAGGTCATCGCGATTCTGCCGTTTGAAATCGCTGGTAGAGCAGACAACCAATACTGGCCAACTTTTTCGCGGATCAAAATTCGAAGGAGTGACGAGCATGGCCACGGCAGTCGGCGGCACTGCGTTTCCGCCTTGCCCTGCCAATGACTTTTCCTGCGCGCTCAAAGGAACGTTAGCTTTGACGGTTGAACCCGGAGAAAAAGCAACTCCACCGAACGTCAGCGAACCTGCCGTTGCTGCGAACGAGCCAGCGTGGAGTAGTAGAATCAACCCAGCCACCGAAAACAATCGGGCGTTTGTGTCGTAGCTGCGTTGGAAAGCCAGTAGGATCATGCTGTTTCGTATTCTTGAGCAAAAAACGTGCGGAATGAAACGCTCAACTCTAATTTAGATCCGAAATGTGAAATCGGCCATGGCCCCCCGTATTCGCGCAAACGTGCAGGTAATGTTTTTCGACACCGATTGCGGAGGCGTTGTATCCAATATTGCCTATCTGCGCTTCATCGAGGTCGCGCGTACACACCTTGCGGAAGAGCTCGGTCTCGCGCTCGTGGAGATGGCTCAAAAGCAAACGTATCCCGTCGTGGTCCGCACCGAGATCGATTATCGACGCGCGGCGAAGCTCGGCGATCGGCTGGTGATTGAAGGTTGGTTGGATCGCGTAGAGCGCGCGCGATTCTGGTGCGCATTTCGCATCACGCGTCCGCAAGACAACACGTTGATCGCCGAGTGCCGCCAGATGCTCGCATTGATCGAGATGCCGGCGGGAAAATTGCAGCGTTTGCCTGAGCATTGGAAAACGTACCACAAAGCCGAATCCAGCGACCATCCCGGTCGCGAATTTCGAGGCGGAACTGTGCAATGACCGCAAGCGCCCGCACTCTAAGCATCGAAGAAACGCTGCTGGAACCGCCGGCGTTGCCGCCGCCGCCGACGCGGCATGCTCTGCTCGTAATTCTGATTGCGCTCGCAGCGCTGTTACATGTCGTGACCATTGGGACGGGCGATCTCTACAGTGAGACGGAGGGCCAATACGCTGGAGCCGCGCGCGAGATGGCGGCGAGCCATAACTGGTTGCTTCCAACGAACAATGGCATACCGCGCCTGCAAAAACCGCCATTGCTTTACTGGCTCATCATTGCTTCGTACAAAATTCTCGGCGTGAATGAGGCAGCGGCTCGGTTGCCGGTCGCGCTGGCCGTAGTAGCGACGGTTGCATTTATCTTTTTAATTGGCGAAAAGCTGTCGGATTACTGGCGCGGTTTCATCGCTGGTCTGATCTATCTCAGCTTTTGCGGAACGTTTCTCCTGGCGCGGATTGTGATGCCCGAACCGCTCGTCAGCGCGTTCATGGCCGGCGCGATGTTTTGTGGATTATGCGGCTACGAACGGAGGCGCCATCGGCGCGTGTGGTTTGCCGGTGTCTGGATCTTCGCGGCGCTGGCCTGCCTAACGAAAGGCTTGCTCGGCATCGTATACCCTGCTGGGGTGTTTGTTTTGCTCTCAATTTTTTATCGCGAAGCGAGGATACGGTTTCGGGGGCTGCTGCGGTGGGAATACGCGTTGATTTTTCTTTTGATCCTGGCTCCCTGGCACGTCTGGGCGCAATGGCATTTCCCGGATTACTTTCGTTACGTAGTCAGGTCGGAATGGCTGGGACATCTGCGCGGTCTGACTGATGAGACGCACGATTTCCTCGGCGTGCCTGCCTATCAATTTGTGATCCTGCACGTGGCGTGGTGGTTTCCATGGTCGATCGCGCTACTGCCCGGCCTAATTTTTGCCTGGCGCCGTGTCGCCCGGCCGCGCGAGATCAATTTCGGCGATGCATTACTACTTTGCTGGATGGGCGTGGTGTTCATTCCGCTGCTCTTTTTGGGGCAGCGACAAGATTATTATTCGATGACTATGTGGAGCGCATTTGCGCTCTGGGCAGCAGTAGCTTGGGACCGGACTCCCCAATCGTTGCGCGCTGCAGGCGCGATCGGGGTGGGCGTTGCCGGTTTGATCCTTGGGGCAGGAACGTTGTTCGTGACGCGTGCCGCGCGTGCTTTAAACGGAAACTGGGGAGTAATGGACGCCCGCTGGACCGCCTGGAGAGCGTTGCATGATATGCCCGTATCCGCTTGGGTAGCACTGCGGCCCATGCTCGTGATTACGGCTGTGTCATTCCTGTTTTTCTCGATCCTATCCCTTTACTTCATTTTCAAACAGCGCGGAAAACTGGCGGCCATTGCTCTCGGGGTCTCGATGATTCCAGCCGGGCTTAGCATGGTAGTCGGCGTCGCGAAAGTCTCGCCCTATTTCTCACTCGCCGATGTTGCCCATTACCTGAATCCGCGGTTGGAGACAGGCGGCCGCGCGATGTTTGAAGGGCCACTGGACAACAGCAGCAGCCTTATTTTTTATCTCAATCAAAAATTCTTTTTCGTTAACCAAAATCCCAGGAAAGAAGCTCCGATCGGCGCACCCGCCGCCGATATTTTTCTGAACGAACAAGAGGTCCTGGACAAATGGGGTCAACCCGATGCGGTTTACCTGATTGTGGAGCAAAGCCGGGCGGACTACTGGAAAGAGCGAGTTGTCAGCCGCTTTCACGTTTATCACCAGGTCACTTCATCCGGTACGTACGTTGTGCTTAGTAATCAGCTGTAGATCCAGCCGATCGCCTTTTCCGGCGCGTTTCTTGAAAAATTCCCGCGCCAGCTTAGAGTGCCCGCTCGCTTTCCGTTGTAACGTTGTAACTCTTGTAACTTAAGTTTATGTCCCAACATCGCAGTTTAAAAGGTGCTAGCACCATTGCAGCTAAACGCAATGTGCTGAAACGCTTCGAGCGCGTCGAGCTTCTCAAGAAACGCGGGCAGTGGAAGGACGGTCAGAAGGTGATCGGCCTGCCGAAGACAAAGCCGGACGTCTAATTTGTGAATCGTTGAATCGTTACATCGTTAAATCGGCACGACGATTCGCGATTTAACGATTTGCGGATCACGATTGTGCGCCTGAATCGTTTCCTCGCCGCCGCCGGCGTCGGATCGCGCCGGCATTGTGATGAATTGATCGCCGCGGGCCGCGTCGCTATCAACGGGAAAACCTGCACTGACTTCAGCGCGCAACCCGACCAGCGCGACCACGTCAAGGTGGATGGCAAACTTGTTCACGTCGCCCCGCCGCTTACCATCATGTTGCACAAGCCTGCAGGATTTGTTTCGACCCGGAGAGATCCGCAGATGCGCGACACTGTTTTTGATTTGCTGCCAGCAAAATTCTCACGGCTGTTCAACATCGGGCGCTTGGACGCACAAACCGAAGGTCTGCTGCTCTTAACAAACAATGGCGATCTGGCACAGCGCCTAACCCATCCACGCTACAGTATCGAGAAGGAATACGAGGTGACTCTGGATCGCCCGTGGGATCCGCTGCTTGTGCCGAAACTAACGCGCGGAATTTTTCTCGATGATCGGCGAGCAAAAATTGCCCAACTTCACTCTATTTCTCCCATGCATTTGCGGGTTGTATTGCGGCAGGGAATCAATCGCCAGATTCGACGTATGTTTGAAGCCGTCGGTTACCGCGTCAAAAATCTCATCCGCGTTCGCATCGCAAGTATTCGGCTTGGCGACCTTCCGCGGGGTCATTGGCGCGCGTTGACAAAGCGCGAGCTAAAATCCTTGGAAGGGCGCGGTCATGATGAAACTCGAAAGCTGTAATGCCCTAATCACGGGGGCTTCGGCCGGGATCGGGCGCGAATTTGCGCGCCAACTCGCTGGTCGTGCTCGCTCGATGACTTTGGTCGCGCGGCGAGACGAAAGGTTGATCGAGTTGGCTGATCAACTCCAACGAGAGCATCCAAAGCTTGTCGTTCACATTCGAAAAGTTGATCTCGCTGATCTTGGTCAATTGCAGGATTTCCTGGAGTGGCTTGATCGCGAAAAGCTTGAAGTGGATCTCCTAGTCAACAACGCCGGACTCGGCGACAGCGGTCCTTTTGCGAAGAGCGAGGCCGATCGTAACAAGGAAATGACGCTCGTGAACGTCGCAACGTTGACATTGATTACTCGTCATTTGCTTCCGCAGATGATTGCAAAGCGCCGCGGCGCCATTCTCAACGTCAGCTCGTCAGCTGGCTTTATTCCAATTCCCGGCTCCGCTGTTTACGCGGCCACGAAAGCGTATGTAACAAGTTTCTCTGAAGCGCTTAGAGCCGAGCTGCACGGAACTGGGGTGAGCGTATGCGCGCTCTGTCCCGGTCCTGTGGTAACGGAATTCCAGCAAGTCGCCAAGCGGACGGGAGCGCAACCGGATATCGGTCCGAAGTTCATCGTTGTTACAGTGGAACAGGTCGTGCGCGATGCGCTCGCCGCGCTTGAAGCAGACCGGCCGCTCGTTATTCCGGGATTCGCGATGAAGCTGTTGATGCTTCTCGCTCGATTAATGCCGCTGCCGGTCTTGCGATGGGTGGCGCGGATGTCATCGAGGGGAACACGCGGCGTTGTGTAGTCTCAAAGGGCGCTCAAACGGTGCAGAAATGTCAAAGGTGAAACCAGTTGTGTTCGCTCAGGAAGACGACCCGGTCCACGAGAATTTCCGAGGTTGTCATAAACACGACGACCAACCCTACCACTACGAGAGGCAAAGCGGTGTTGATCCGACCACACGCCCAGGAGACGCCATACACATAGACAACGGCGAACGGAATCAACGCGCCGCTTAGCAATCGGCCAGACGTGAAATAAGGATGTCCCCGTGATGGGTTGATGCAGTTGCCGAAATCGAATTGAATTGAGAGCAGCGCGAGGAACGCAACGCCGGCCAGAAAAATCAAAATTGCGCTTCCAATCGCCTCGCGCTGAAATGCTGTAAGCCCAGCCTGTTTCCGCAATCCGGCCATAGCCGCAGCGAGGAAAAGCAACGACGAGACCGCGTAGAATCCATCGGCACCGCGCCAACGCAACGGTTGACCGTGCCAGCTGACTTCTCCGCGCCAGCCGCTCGCCACTAAATCCGACCAGAAAGTCCAGACACCGCGCAGTGTGAAAATGGGATGCTGCCACCAATCACTAAACGGTTTTCGCGTCCAACCGAGCAAACCTATTTTCGCTGTCGATCCGGTGAGATCGCCAAAACGGAATTTTGTCCACACCATCCAAGCGCCGATTGGAATTGCGGCGCACGAAATCAGCGCGGTAAGCGTGACAAACCCAGCGCGAGGCGTTCGTAAGATGATCGCAATGGATCTCGCAACGATCACCGCGAGCGGGACCACTAGCAGCGGCAAATTGGACAGCTTGGTCAGGCAGGTAGCTGCGACCGCCAGACCTGTAAGCGCTCCGAGCAAAAAGCTTGGCGCATTCGTTCGCAACCAATGCAACATGCAAAGGAACACCACGCCGAAGCAGAGCGGCGAGAGTACGTCGTTATTCATCGCGTAGAACACATTTTGAGGAATAAAGGCCAGTAGCAGCGGCGCACCGATGCGCTGGTCGATCCGTTCTGGCGCAATCGTGCGGGAGGTTACGTAAGCCAGCCAAACCATCATCGCCACCAACGGGATATTCAGAAATCGAAGCCAGTACAACGATTGAAGCCCCGCCAATCCAATGTGCTTCCCCATCCACCACCACGCACTTGCCAACGCATAATAGAGTGGTGGTTGAGAGGACTGGAAATTGATTTCACTGCTCCATGCAGATCTCGTTGCGGCAATCTCCGGTTCAACCTTCGACCAAGGCTCTTTCCACAGCGGCGCTGGAAATTTTGCATCGGGAAACCGCTCCGGTGGAAATAGGAACTCCGGAGAAGCGTAAGGAACAATCCAGTTCAGTGTTTCTTCTTTCAGCCGATCAAAAGTGCCGGGGACCTGGGCATGTGAATACTGCGTGATCAAATCGAAATGCAGGTCCTCATCAATGTTGCTGAAGAACGGGAATGCTGCCGAGAATATGAAAACGCGAAGCGCAGCGGCGATGCAGAGAAGCAGAATGAGAATGTACTCGTTCCTGGACGACTTTGATTCTGCGGACGCCATGGAAACTGCCTGCCAAGCACAAGCGATGACGCGCAATTTTGCACATCAAATCATGAGCGCAAAAGCGACGCGAGGACGCCTGCGCGCTAACAAAGCGCTTTCGAGCGAAATCCAATAAGGACAAGCCGTTTTTCGCGAAGTTTTGGAGTGGGCGCGTCCTCGCGTCGCTTTGGTCCTTCACATCGTCTTCAAAAGAAAAGCGGCGGCCGCAGTCGGACCGCCGCTCTGAAACTTTCGAATCCTGCCAGTGCAGGAATTCTACGAGGATTTGTATTTAACCGAGCAACCGTACGGCTTCGTCTCTGGTGTGCTGACGGACTTGCCTGCCAATGATTGATCGAGCGCCGCCTTCACGTAGTTCGTGGAACTCGGGATGTCGGACGGGTTGGGGGTAGCTTTGCTGTCAATTGCGCCGCGGTAAATGATCTTCCCGTCTGGATTGATGACCACCATGTTCGGCGTGTTCTTCGCACCGTAAGCGCGCCCTGCGTTGCCTTCGGGATCCAGCAATAGCGCGGTCTCATGCGTCTTCCACGATGTCGCGACCTTTTGCGCCTCTTCCGGCGTTAGATTCCCTTCGGTACCGGGCGCATTGGAATCGATCGTCAGCCAGACAACGCCTTTATCAGTGAATTCCTTCTGCAGATTTTGCATGTTGCCGCCGCCGTAATGTTTTTTCACGAACGGGCACTGTGGATTAAACCATTCAAGCACGACGTACTTGCCCTTGTATTGCGACAGCGAATGCGTCTTGCCTTTCGCGTCCGTGAGAGAAAAATCCGGCGCGGCGCTTCCAACCGGCGGAGCATCCGTGGCAAAGACCGCGGTTCCGATCAATGATGCAAGGGCAGTTAACAGTAATTTCGTGTTCATATGAGCTATTAGAAAACAGAGTTGCTGAGTCGTTTAAAGTTCTTCGAATAAAACAATCGTCGTGGCTGGAAAAATTTCAACGTTAAGCGGCTCGATTTCCCCTGCGCATGCGTCCCGCTGCTCGCGAGAGCTGGCAGACGTAATTATTGCGAGGCGACGCTACCCGCGACGGTTTCAAGCTTGTCCAAAACCATGCTCTTGGTGAGCACCTCCGGAAAAACAATTGGTTCTTCGTTCTTCGCGGGATAAAGCACGTAGAGTGGAACACCCGGGCGACCGAACTGCCGCAATAACTTTGTGATCACGGGATCGCCGTTGGTCCAATCGGCTTTCAATTTCACAACTCCATGGCGCTGGAACGCCTCTCGCACATCCTGAGCTTCAAGCACGCTCGCTTCGTTGAATTTGCAGGTAAGACACCACGCGGCCGTGAAATCGACAAAGACAGTCCGGCCTTGCTCCAGTTCGGCTTGCAAGCGCTCGGGCGTGAAGGGGTGCCAATCACCCCGGATCTGCGAATCTGCGGAAGCAATTTTTGCCGACTGAAATTTATCGCCGATGAAATAAGCACTGCTCCCGATCACGAGCAGGAGCATGAACACGAGCACGACAATCCGCTTCACAGCTGGCGCTGTTGGCACAACAAACGCGCCTTTCATCCAGCACACGACACTGATCACGAGCAGGAAACAGCTCGCCCAGATCGCTCCTTCCAACCCACGTTGCGCGCCGACCACATAAAGCAAAAAGAGCAGCGTCGCCAACAGCAGAAAGCCCATGAACTGTTTCACATGCAGCATCCAGGGTCCGGGCTTTGGCAAAAAACGCAGCCACGCAGGCTGCGCGCTCAAAAGCAGATATGGCGCGCTCATACCGGCAGCGATGGCAATAAACATCGCCAGAATGATCGCCGCTGACTGCGTGAACGCGAAGCCAAGCGCGGTGCCGAGAAATGGCGCCGTACACGGCGTGGCCAGCACAGTCGCGAATACGCCTTGGAAAAATGAGCCGAGCAGGTCCTTGCGCTCGCTCGTCGAAAGCAAACCGCGCGTAACGGATCGTGGCAACGAAACCTCAAACACGCCGAAGAGATTCAGGGCGAATACAAGCACAATCACGCTCAAGGCTAGGACGAAGTATGGATTCGTGAACTGAAAACCGCCCCACGTTACGTCACGCCCAGCGCCTTTAAGTGCGATCAGCAGCACTGCCAGCGCGACGAACCACGCAAAAATCCCAAGGGTGAACGCAATCCCGCTGCGCAAAATTTTCTGCCGGCTCTGTCCGGCTTGTTGGACAAAGCCGAAAATCTTGAGCGAGATCACCGGCAGTACGCACGGCATCAAGTTCAAAATGATCCCACCGAGAAACCCAAAGAGCAGAAACGTGAAAATTCCGCGGACGGGCGCCGGACGACTCACAGAAACAGCCAGCGCACTGGTGATCTGCCACGCCGCGCGATCGTCGCCGTTCGGTTGCTGCGCAAACACTACGAGACCGGGCATCGACGAGAGATCCTTCGGCGCCGACTCAAGCGGAATGCGAAACACAATTTCATTGTTGTTCCGCGATTGAACCGCGGGATGACCAACGATCACATCATGGCCCGGCAACGGAAAGAAATCGACTGAGGGGTATTTCGCCAAAGTTTCGCTCACAATTTTCAAACGAAGATCGGATCCAACACGGCTCCAATCGGAGCGTGCCACATCAGGTCCCAGAATATTTTGCGGGACCAAATGCCGATAACGCGCAAAGACGTCCGTGTTCGCGGGCTGGTTTTCTGACGCTACAGGCAAATCCAACTGCAACGCGGCGCCGCCGGGGATGCAGATTTTTTCGCAAACCAGCCAATTCGCTTCCGTCGAAAGCTTTGCTGAGGAACTGTCGAGCTTCGACGGTGGCGTGATTTCCTGCATTAACAAGACTTCATTTTCATAGCCGTAGGTTTCGATGTCGCCGGGATCGATCGTTTTCAAAGGAATTGGCCATTGGATGTCGCCGATCTTCCAGCCCGACGGCAGGTTCCATTTCATTTCGGTTGGCAGACCTGCGTCGCCGGAAAATTTCCAGTACGTGTGCCAACCGGGAACCATTCGCAAGAGCAGCCCCACCGTGAACGGCTTGCCTGGAACGACCGCGTTTGTGTCCGCTAGAAGTTCTGGCCTAACAAGCTGCTTTCCCTGGTAGCTTTGTGCAAGGCCATGTGGGGCAACAGAGATGAGCAGCCAGCAAAGCAGTGAATAAACGGACGATCTCCACGCAATTCGCATAAGATTAGGTAACACTCGCTGCATTCGACGGCAATTCAGTAAGATGTAGCCGCTTCGCCGTGCGAAGCGTGACATCGATATTGACACCGCGGTCCCAGCGCCCATTAAGGCGACGGCTACAATACCTATGGCACGATAAAAATCTTGTCAGTCCAGGGATCTTTAACTTTGGTCCCTGGAGTGTAACCGCTCACGTCAACGTATCTGCCGCTCGAATCAAATGGACTAAACACGTATCCCGGCTTGTCAGGCACTGCTTTTGCAGTTGGGAACGCGGACTTGGAGGATGTTTGCACCGGCGATGACGGTTTTGGTTCGGGCTCTCTGGTTTCGCTGTAAGCGACAACCGGAGTTGTTCCGGGCGGCTTTTGAGATCTTGTCGTATCAGCTTTTCGCCGTTGCGGCGGCGAGGCCACCTGCGTCGATGCAACCGGGTGACCGGGCTGGGTCACGTCGGATTGGATTACATCTGTCGTTCCGACCATGGTTGGCTCTTTACTGTGGCGCCGCAGAGCGTAATGCACCGGCGCGGTCGCAACGCGATAAGAACCGACTGCGACGTCGCGCGTCACGTGATATGAAGTCTTTGCTACGTCGCGAGTTGTTCCGCATCCGGCAAGCAAGACCGCCGCCAATACCGTTGCTCGTTCAAGTACGTTCATGTCGTTTGTAAGATCGTTCCCAACACAATCTGTTCAATCATTTAATCGCGCCAAGATCGTCAATAAGCATTGAAATCTCCTCGTCATTGGTAGACCAAGAACACATCAGACGGTAAATGTCGGGCTCCACAAATTTGCAAAAGCGCCAGCCCCGCGCGTGTAGGCCACGCACGAGTTGATCGTCCAAGCGCACGAAGACCGCATTCGATTCCACCGGAAATACGGTTTTCATCCCTGCCTCGTTTCGAAGGCGCCGCGCAAGCTCGCGCGCCGCCTCGTTCGCGTGCCGCGCGTTTCGCAACCAAACGTCGCCATTCAACAACCCCAGCCACGGCGCAGCGAGAAAGCGCATTTTCGAGCCGAGCTGCCCAGCTTGTTTCACCCGATATTGAAAATCACGCGAGGATTTCTTATCGAAGAAAACGACCAGCTCGCCCGCCGCAACGCCATTTTTCGTCCCACCAAAGCTGAGAATATCTACGCCCGCTTTCCAAGTGATCGTTTTCGGCGCGCAGCCAAGTGATGCGACGGCATTGGCGAAGCGCGCGCCGTCCATATGAAGCAACATTCGATGCGCACGCGCAAAGCCGCCAATAGCCGCAACTTCATCCGGTGTGTAAACCGTTCCGAGCTCCGTGGCCTGTGCGATGCTGATGGCGCGCATCATGTGCCCGTGCAGCTCGACCTGCTGGGCGATAAGTTTTTCTGCCTGGCCGAGGTCGATCTTTCCATTACTGGTGTCCGTCAAAAACAGTTTGGCTCCCCGTGTGTAAAACTCCGTCGCGCCACCTTCGTCCGTCTGGATGTGGGCACGCTCGTGACAGATCACTCCGTGGAAGGGTTGGCAAAGCTGGGCCAGACCGAGCGCGTTCGCTCCAGTGCCGGTGAACACAAAATAAACATCGCAATCAACTTCGAAAATCTTCCGTATGCGTTGGCACACCTCTGCCGTCCAATCGTCCTCGCCGTACGCGGGAGCATAATTTGTATTTGCTTCCTCCAAAGCCGCCCACGCCTCTCGACAAATCGCCGCCGTGTTATCACTGGCAAAATCATAACGAACCGTGTCGGCGCGCATCCCGCCTCTTATTACGCAACTATTTCAGCCTGACAATCCGTACAAAGAGATTGCCTGACAGCGGAGCCCTGGGCCTCCGGTCTGCCAGGCAAATCTCTCCTCTACTTGCTCCTCGAATTGCGTACTACAGTTTCATTTTCTATTTCGGAACGAGCGCGTCGGGTGAGCGTGTTTCCTAGTAAGTTTTTGCACCGTGATGATCGGTTTTCGTCGCATTTTGCTTAACGCGCGCGCGCAGACTAACCTTCGCCAATGAGATCGCTCCAGAGTGACATCGAGCAGAGCGGCACGCGTATTTTTGAGCTCGTCGACAGACATCCGGAACGACTTTTCAGCAAGGCCGGATTTTATCAGCGTCTAATGGCACTCTCGATGCATGACGAGCAATTCAAGACCCAACTGTTTCGGTTTGTCGCCGTCCTGCCTTCACTGCGCGGGTCGCGTGAGATTATTCAGCATCTGCAAGAATATTTCAGCGATAGCGATGATGGTTTCCACCGGCTGGTACGCACAGGCGTTCGTTTGGCGCGCCTCGTTCCATGGATAAGTGCTCCGCTTTTGCGCTGGAACGTTTCCGAAACAGCGCGCCAGTTTATTGCCGGACGAAATCCAGACGAAGTCGTAGCGACTTTGCGCAAGCGACGGGCACAAAAAATCGGCTTTACGGTCGATGTTTTGGGCGAGGCCGTTGTCAGCGAAGCCGAGGCGGACAAGTATGCCGCGCGTTACTCGGATTTACTGGAGAAACTGGCGCGCGAAACAGGAGACTGGATCGATCCGCTCGGAAAAAACGCGGAGCTTTTCCCGGTTGTAAATCTGTCGGTCAAAATCTCCGCCCTGTATTCGCAAATGAGTCCGGCTGCTGCGGCGGATGCCATTGCCCATGTTAGCACCAAGCTTCGACCGCTTCTCCGTCGCGCGCGTGAGCTCGAGGCATTCATCAATATCGACATGGAGAGTTACGCGCTCAAAAATACGACTCTCGAACTGTTCAAAACCATTCTAACCGAGCCAGAGTTCAAAGACTGGCCGCACGCCGGAATTGTCATCCAAGCCTATTTGCGAGATTCAGAGGCCGACTTGCGCGACCTGATCGAGTGGGGCCGCGCACGGGGTACTCGCTTCGCAGTCCGACTGGTAAAAGGCGCCTATTGGGATTACGAGACAACGAAATCGGGCCAGAATGGATCGAATCCTCCCGTCTTTCTTCAAAAGCCGGAGAGCGACGCGAATTTCGAGAAGCTGACGCGTGTGCTTTTTGAAAATGAGTCCGTTGTTACCCCTGCGTTTGGATCGCATAACGTACGCAGCATCGCGCACGCGCAATCGGTTGCGGAGGAGCTCGGCGTCGATCTCAGCCGGTTCGAGTTCCAACTGCTTTACGGCATGGCCGGACCAATCAAGCGCGCGCTGGTGGAGACGGGGTATCGGGTCCGGGAATATTGTCCGATCGGCGAGTTGCTGCCCGGCATGGCTTATCTGGTTCGGCGGCTGCTCGAGAACACGTCGAACGAAGGATTTTTGCGCGCAAAATTTGCCGAAAACGTGCCAGCGAAAGAATTGCTGCGCGACCCAATGGAACTGATCAAGCCGAACCACAAAAATGGCGCTTCACTTCACGCAACAGCTGGCGATAGTTTCCGAAACGCGCCGCTCGTGAGTTTCATTTACAAAGACAGCCAGGACAAAATGCAGAGCGCATTGCGCGAAGCGCGAAAGCGCTTCGGCGAAAAGCATCCGCTGTACATCGGAGGGGAAAAGATTTGGACCGATAATTTGGCGCCCTCGGTTAATCCAGCTGAGCCGACCGAAATTGTCGGCTACGGAACGGAAGCTGGGATCGACGAAGCCGAGCGCGCCGTCAAAGCTGCGCGCGCGGCATTCGAAAAATGGAGATGGACGCCGTTCGAAGAGCGGGCGCAGTTGCTGGAACGCGCGGCCGATATCCTGGAACGCCGGCGCTACGAACTCTCAGCAGTAGAAGTTTTCGAAGTCGGCAAGCCATGGTCTGAAGCTGATGCCGATATCCGCGAAGCGATCGATTTCTGCACGTTCTACGCACAGCAAATGCGGCGACTCGGACGCCCTAAACTCACGCAACAGGTTCCGGGCGAAGAAAGTTACCACCATTACTGGCCGCGTGGCGTCGCCTTCGTAATCGCGCCATGGAATTTTCCGATCGCGATTCTCTGCGGCATGGCGTCGGCTGGAGTTGTTGCAGGAAACGCGGTGATCATGAAACCGTCCGAGCAATCGATCGTCTGCGGCGCCATGCTAATGCAGGTGTTCGAGGAAGCAGGTGTTCCGCCGGGCGTATTGAATTTTTTGTCAGGACACGGCTCCACGATCGGAGCGCATTTGGTCGATCACAAGGACGTCGACTTAATCGCGTTCACCGGTTCGCGCGAAGTCGGATTGAAAATCTGGGAGTCGGCCGGAATCACCCGCCCCGGTCAACGCGAGCTGAAGCGGGTGATTTGCGAGATGGGCGGCAAAAACGCGATGATCGTTGATGCGGACGCAGACCTTGATGAGACGATCATGTATTCAATTTATTCCGCATTCGGTTTTCAGGGACAAAAGTGTTCGGCGCTATCGCGTCTGATTCTGCTTGAGGAAAATTACGATCGAGTGATGGAACGTTTGATTCCGGCCGCAGCCAGTCTGCGAATCGGCAATCCTGAGCAACCAGGCATCATGGTCGGCCCGGTTATTGATGAAGCTGCGTACCGGCGCATTCTGGAATACATCGACATTGGCAAAAAAGAGGCGACGCTCGCTTACCAAGCCAAGGAAGTCCCGCCGCATGGGTATTTTATTCCGCCGACAATTTTCACCGACGTGAAACCGAATATGCGTATTGCACGCGAAGAAATTTTCGGCCCGATCTTAAGCGTCTTGAAAGTGAAGGATCTCGACGAGGCGCTTGAAGTGGCGAATGGAACGGACTACGCGTTGACTGGCGGCTTTTTCTCCCGCAGCCCCGATAACATCGAGCGCATCAAAGCGCGACTGGAAGCCGGCAACGTTTACATCAACCGCTCATGCACCGGCGCGATCGTCGGACGTCACCCCTTTGGTGGATTTAAGATGAGTGGTAGCGGCACTAAAGCCGGTAGCGAAGATTATCTTCTGCACTTTCTCGTGCCGCGCGTGGTGACTGAAAACACGAGCCGTCACGGCTTCGCTCCAGAAAAATCGCCCGAGTATCGCGACGAATTTCTCTGGCCTATATCGCGGCAGTAAGCCACTCGAACAGCGGCCCGATCAATTCAGGGGTCGTCCTTTGCTGAGCAACTTCACAACCGTAACAATCATGTAGACCACTGGCCAGGCTGAGGTGAGGACAATCACGGCGAAAGCTGCCACCTCCCTTGCTCTTTCGCGCGCCGCTTCGATACGGTATTCGCGTCCCAGATTAAAAAGATTCCTGAACCGCGATCTATCTTCTCCGTCGGAAGACCAGAAATGGCCGCGCCAATGACCAAAACCGGAATGAAAAAAATAATCGGTTTGCGGAAAGCGTCCCTTACCGCCCATGGAAGGACTCCTCGGTTTCATAGACTCTGACCGACAACTGGTTTGGAACCAGCAACACAATACCACGTTCAAAAATTCAATCAGCTTGAAAAAATAACTTTCCAATAGCGACAAACCCGCGACACACTCGAAACGCAAAATGAAAACCGCCGTGTATCACGCTGGTAAGTTGTTGGTGAGGTTCATGTCCGGCTGTGTTGCACGCATTCGGGTAGTTGGCCGCGAAAATGCAAACCGCGCCGGTGGCTTTTTGCTCGCATCGAATCACATCAGTCATTTCGATCCGTTTCTCATTTCGCTCCCCGTGAGGCGAAAGATCGATTGGATGACGATGGCCGAATTCTTTCGGCCGCCTACGCCGGGCTTTTTCCTGCGCTCAATTGACGCGTTCCCGGCAGAACGAGACCGCGCTGATCTCAAAACAATTCGCACCGCAATCGACCGATTAAAAAGCGGACGCATCGTGGGCGTTTTTCCTGAGGGCGGCATTCGCGATGGTGCGCGCTCTCTGCTCGAAGGCGCGCCGCTCCGGCCGGGCGCAGCCACACTCGCGCAACTCGCCAAGGTTCCGGTCGTGCCGTGCGTCATTCTCGGTACGGATCGCTTTTATTCCAAAAAGCAGTGGCTGCCATTCCGGCGCACGCCGGTGTGGATCGCGTTTGGAAAACCGATTCCATGTTTTCCAGAGTTGCAAAAATCTCAGGCGCGCGAACAAATCGAATCCGAACTGATTACCGCTTTCAAACATCTTTTCGCAGAATTGCGCGAAGAATTTTGCCTCACGGCGGACGATCTGCCGAAGTCGCCGCGAGAGCGCTCTGGAGTGCCGCAGGATACCGCCGCTTTGCAAACTGCTGACACGTCTGTGCGCTCCAAAGTTCACCGGGTAAGAACGACACCTGTAGACTCGCTTCTTTGCGCGTCGATCAACTGGCTTCATCGACGCCACCCGCTGAATGGACACAGTCGACAAGAGATGGAGCGTTACCTGATCGCGTGCGAGCGACTGTCGCCGCAGGAATATTATGTCTCTCCGCAAGAGGCCGGTAGCAACGGGCACTCCGATTCGAAGCCGGCGGTGAATAGAATGCTCGATGGACGTATCACAAGGCTGTCATGGCGAAGCCCGATCAAAACAGCCTTTGCAGCAAACAATACCGCGCGCGCGGATTTCTTCCGAGCTGATGTACAGACTTGGCCCGAAGCGCCGACAGTATTTCTGCTGCACTCGCTGATGTCGTCCAGTCCGACCGGCTATTATCGCTGGGCAGAGAAGTTCAATGAACTCGGCTGGAACGCGTGTTTTGTGCATTTGCCATATCATTTCTCCCGTGTCCCGACTGGTTACTGGAATGGCGAACTGGCGATCACACCGGATTTGATTCGCAACGCGGAAGGCCTGCGTCAGGGCGTCATCGAGCTACGGCAAATAATCGAATCATTGCGAGGACACGGCTGCCGCGAGTTCGGCGTGCTAGCCACCAGTTACGGCGGATGGATTGGCGCGCTGCTGACGCTCGTGGAGAGCGATTTCCGATTTGTGGCGTTAATGTCGCCGATCGTAAACGTTGAGCACGCCATCTGGCACAGCCCGGCAGCGCGGCGCCTTCGACGCGAACTGGTCCAGGCAAATGTCGAGCGCGCTCTGGTTGCCCGGCATTTTCATTTGAGCTCGCCTTTGCACGGTCGTCCGGTGTGCGATCCGAGGCGGATTCTGTTCGTCACCGGGGAATTCGATTCGATTGCGCCACCTGCGGAAATCGAGGCGATCCACCAAACATGGCTCGGCTCGGAACTTTTACGTGTGCGACAAGGACATTTCGGCCATCGAATGATGCGGGAAACAATCGCGCACCTCAAACAACGCGGCGATTTGCGATGAAGCAACGGCAGTAGCTAGGTCGCCTAAAAGGGACGGATTGGAAAGCATCCTTCCTTGGATCAGCGGATTTCAAGAAACTCCAGACTCGCTTTCAAATCACTGAATGCCGCTTCGGCCAGAACGTTGTGTCCTTCCACGGACGCATGCCACCCATCGATTGGATGCAGGAATTCCGCGCGGCTGAGGTCCGCCGTCGCTAGCGCATTGGAATATCGCAACTGAATGTGTTTGGTCTGCTGGACGAGTTTGCGATTCAATCCTTCCACCATTTCGCGCAGCTCCTGGTTCACCATCGCCGCAAGCCGAATCAAATTGCTCCGATAACGTGGATGGAATGAGACAAAATATTTGTAGGTCGTTTCCAGGTGCGGATACAAGGTTGTGTCTGATTCTCGAAGACGCTCGACTGCCTCGCGACCCTTGAAGTACAATTCGAAATTAATCAGTCCGTAAACGACAATCGCCACGCGATGTTGCTGGATGCGCGCGCCATCGAGCAGGCGTCGCAACTCGCGCGCGTAATTCTGCCGAAGCTCTTTGCTCAGACGTTCTAATCGCTGGTCCGGTGCGTCGAGTTCGTGTGGCGGACATCGCCATGTCCAATCGACATTGTTGTGTCCGATCGATATCAGGATCAAATCGGGAAACCGATGTGTTCGCACCAACTGAGTGATTTGCCCTGAAAAATTGCGTGTCCCGAGGATGCGACGGAAAAGATTTTGACGCTCATGTTCATGATCCACGAGCGCACCAATCCCTGCGTATTGGATAGCGACAAAGGGCGTGATTGCCTCCAATCCTTTCGAGACACTGCAAATGCTTGGAGCAGCGTCGAGGTGAAGAAACCAATTCTTCCCGCGTGACGTGCGCGCGCGCCGCAAAGTGCTCCACGGTGACGAGATGTAAATGCCCCTGCAGACGCTGTCGCCGAGCATGGCAACATGCGGCAACCGGCCAATCAACTCCGCGCGCGTGATCTCGCCTCTTCGGTAGGCCAAGTAATCAGGATGAAAGAGTGACTTAGGTTCAGCCACGCGCTCCAGGAAGTTCGGGCTGACAAAGGGACCAGATTTCATCTCGCCCAAGCTACGCTGTACTCACTCGGGTCAGGCGGGATTCCTGCACGTTACTCATCGAGCCAATCCATCGACTCGAGCAACCTACGAAACTTCGGATTGTCAGCGGAGAGGACCGGCAGCCATTCTCCGACTGGTTCGCGCTTCCACCATGCTTTGTCGCCAATCGGCGCAAATTGATAACGGTAAAGTCGCGCTCGAATGTAATGTGGCGGCGCGTCGGGAAACGGATTGTTCGCGATCAGTGACAACGTGTCACGATCGTTGTGCAGTAGTTTCCATACAAAATGTAGTGTCCACGGATACTCGGAAGGTGACGACATTGCAGCGAACCAGATTTGCCAATCAATTCGCGGCTGATATGGCGCGACGAATGGCGGCCGGCGATTCGGATCACCGGGCTTGGCCTTGAATTGGTATTCTTTCCATTTCGTGTCGCCGCTAATCAGCGCGTCATCTGTTCCCTCAAAAATAATTTCGTCGCGTTCGCGTCCTACTGTCCCGAATGCGCCGTAAGTGTTCACAAGGTCAAGCGGATCATACGAGTAATTCATCAGTTGTCGGCCGGAGGCGAGATTGAGCACCGTTGGTATGCTGAGCCAGATCACGATAATCGTTAACGCAGCAGCAATACCGTTGTTGACTCGCGACGGTTGCGAATTCTGAGCCGCTTGTTGTGCGCGTCTCACAACCGGGCGTGGGAGAAAACGCCCAAGAAAAGTATCATCAAAGCACGCCAGAAATGGAATGATCGTGAGACAGTTGAGAAAGGAAAGATTGCCGCTGATGATGAGAAAAATCTGGAACGTGACCAGCAGCACTCCGGCAATGTGCCGCGCCATTCGCGGACCGAAAGAAAACCAGGGTACGATTAGCTCGGCGAAGTGATTCCAAAGCACTTCAAATTTGTGGAACCAAAGCGGGGCGAAATGCAGGTAGCGACTGATCGGGTTTGGGATGGGTTGCGTTTCGTAATGGTAGTAGAGACAGGTGAGATCCCGCCAGCAGGGGTCTCCCCGCAATTTGATCAGGCCGGCGCCAAACATGATGCGAAAACCGAGCCAGCGAAAAAGCCAGATCACCAGGATCGGCGGCCTGGACTTGGGGAAGGGCCGGCCATCGAGCAGCGGACAAAGAAAGATCGATAGGAATCCCGTCTCGAGCAGCTGGATTTCCCAGCCGTAGCCGTACCAAATCTGGCCGATGTGAACGATCGACATATACATCGCCCAAAGCACCACCAGCAGGATTGCGTTCGCGTACCCGCCGAGAACAAAGAGCGACAGCACAAACCCAACCCAGGAGAAGAGCGACAACGCATGGTCGGAAATTCCGAACCAGAAAATCGTCGGCACTCGCAGCATGCCAGCGCTTCTCGAGCCGAGTTGTGTTTGAACAGCATTAAGAAAATGCGTGGCTGGCGTCAATCCATGCTCGCCAATCAGCGGGACGAGCTGATTGGCTGCGACCAAAAATGCAATTGCATAGACAAACCCAAGCAGTCGCAGGATCACAAATCGAGTCAGCCAATAGGAATTTCCGAGTGCGAAAAACTCTTCGAGAACTCGTTTGCGGTTCATCAATCCGAACCTGCTTACCAGCACATTAAGACACCTTCAACGCTCAACGCTCTTGGAACAATCCATTCGCTTCTTGGCGCGTTGACACTGGATGTGATGAGATAAAGTTTCCTCCCTTCTGCCAGGGTAGCTCAGTGGTAGAGCAGGGGACTCATAAGCCCTTGGTCGGGAGTTCGAATCTCCCCCCTGGCATTTTTTAATATCGCTTGGGTTTACATTCTTCGCGGCTCAGGCCGTCGCCACCATATTGGTTTGTGCGTTTACCTACACGCCCCGCTTTGCGCAGCATCTCCGCAGTCACACGGCCACAACAAAAGCGTTTGGGAAGGAAAATTGAGATCGTTGCACAAAAACAAGTAGGAGCTTTGGAAGAGCGCGGAGAATCGAGCGAGTACTGAACGGAAAAAGAATCCCCACCCTCGCAATCTTTTTACCTTCGACAGTAGAACGCCGAAACCTTTCGGGGTTGGTCGGGAGTTCGAATCTCCTTCTGGCACTGCTCTACTCCTTCGCTTTTGCGATGTACGATTGTAAATCCTTGCCGCCACCGCGGACCGCGGCCATGAAGCAAACACCGCTGTGTTCGGTTACTGCACCCGTCCAGCCTTCCTGGTGAACATAGCGCCAGCCGGGAAACCGCAGCACCGCCCCGGTCTTGCTGTCTCTCTCCGCCGGGAAAAGAAAGAACTGCATGCGTTTCTCAGAGACCCAGATTTGAGCGATACGCCGTGACTCATCGTCTTCGAAAACGCGGCAACCAATGGTTCCAAAGTCGGCGAACTCTGTCGCAACATCGTAATGTTCCAAGCCGTGTTTCATAAAGAACAAGTCGCCTAACGTTCCTGCTTCAGTGTTCACCGGATCCAGCATCACCGGTCGCGTGGAAGCAGCGACCCCCAACAATTTGCGAGCTGTCGCCGACCCGGGGAAATCGTTTAAGTGGCTAACGAAATTGAACACGAACACTCCCGCAATCACGGCGAGGGCGATGCTGATCGCCAGCACGGCGGGATTGCGCAGCATTGTTTTCCAGGTCCGCTTGGAGACGGGGACGAGGTCTTTTTCCGAGAACCACTCGGCAGACTCGGCCGGAATGGGAATAAGCCGAACCAGTCGCGCGACGGCGCGATCGAAGTTCTGTTGATCGGCAAATTCGGCGGAACCGTCTGCACGAGAGATTGCCGAGCGCATGGGACGATCGGCCAACTGCCGCGCGCTGATGGGAGCGCAATTCAAAAGAGTGCGTTGCCGGCGCAACGACGAAAGTGGCTTCATACCTTGCTCGTTTGAGGAAATTTCGAATCGAGCCATGCCTGCAATTGCCGGCGGCCTTTAGCGAGGAAGCGCGAAAGCTCGCTTAGTTTCAGTTCGCCGATATCGAGGATTTCCCGGTAGTCGAACTCGTCCAGATAAAATAGTGCCAGTGCGCTCCGCTGCGGATCGGGTGCAGCCGAAATCCAAATCGCGAGTTGCATAGGATCGAGACGCTGAATTTGTGATTCAGCCTCTGGAGTGACATCGCACTCATCCATTTCAACCGGCTCCGGTTGCAAGTCACTTTTTGTCGCTTCCAGGCAGCGCCAGCGCGCGTCACGGAACAGCCAGAACGGTTCGCCCGGGAGTTCCCCGCGGGCAGCGCGCACCGCGGCTTCACGCAATGTCGCGTGAAAGACTTCCTGCGCCTTCCGCGACTCGCCGAGCATCAGGAAACAAAAGCGATAAAGCTGTGGCAGATTTTGTTTTCGTTCCGGCACGCCAGATGGTTTCCGAAAAAACTTCGCGCACTCTACGCGACTGGTGTACCGCAGGCAATCCTGTCTGCGTGAATTCGATTGGCAGACGAAATTCTCTGCATCACGAGCTTCGCAGAGTTTTCAAACGCCGCGCCACTTCCTCCGCGTTTTTCCTGCTGTTGAACGCCGAGATGCGAAAGTAACCCTCTCCTTGCGCGCCGAAACCCGCGCCAGGCGTGATGACGACATTCAACTCGCGCAACATGCGGTCAAACAGTTGCCAGCTCGTTAGGCCATCTGGTGTTTTTACCCAGATGTAAGGCGCATCGACTCCACCGAAAGCCTCCAGGCCGGCATCACGCGCCGCGTCGCGAAGGACTTTGGCATTTCCCATGTAATGATCGATGAGCTCACGAACCTGTTTATGGCCCTCAGCGGAATACAACGCTTCAGCGCCACGTTGCACCGGATAAGCAACACTGTTCGACTTCGTGCTCCAACGACGCTGCCAAAGCGGATACAACGGGAGCCGGCGCCCGTCACCGGTTCGTGCGAGCACGGATTTCGGCATTACCGTAAACCCACATCGCACACCGGTGAACCCACCATTTTTTGAGAAACTCCGCAGTTCGACGGCGCACTCGCGTGCCCCAGGAATTTCGAAGATAGAATGCGGAATTTCAGGGTCGGAGATGTACGCTTCGTACGCGGCATCGAAGAGCAAAAGTGTATCGTGTTCGTGCGCGTAACCGACCCAGTGCGCGAGCTGCGCGCGCGATGCAACGGCACCAGTTGGGTTATTTGGAAAACATAGATAGACGAGATCGACGCGATCGTTAGGCGGCTCGGGCACGAAATTATTTTCTGCCGTGCAGGGCAAATAATAAATGCCCTCGTAGCTGCCATCCTTTCGTGCCGGGCCGGTGTGACCGGCCATGACGTTTGTGTCCACATACACCGGGTACACCGGATCGGGGACCGCGACCTTGTTTTGGCGGCCGAGAATGTCGAGGACGTAACCGCAATCGTTTTTTGATCCGTCAGAGACGAAAATTTCGTCGTCAGCAATGTCGATATTGCGATCGCGGTAGTCGCTTTGCGCGATGGTTGATCTGAGAAAGTCGTAGCCATGTTCTGGACCATAGCCGCGAAAACTTTCGCGGTGTCCCAACTCATCGATCGCCCGCTTCATTGCTTCAATTGCTGCGGGCGGAAGCGGCTCGGTAACATCACCGATTCCGCAGCGAATCAATCGCTTTGCACCTTCGGGATGGGCTTCGCAGAATTCGCGGACGCGCCGCGCCACCTCTGGAAAGAGATAGCCGGCCTGAAGCTTCAGGTAATTTTCGTTTAAATAAGCCATAACTGTAGCGGCGCCTGTCTGAGCGCCGAAGAACGGCGGTCAGAGACCGCCGCTACAGAAATTCGCCTTGCGCAGCTTCAGTACTTATCAGCGATGGCGTCCCAGTTCACGACGTTCCACCATGCCTTGAGGTAATCGGCCCGCCGGTTTTGATATTTCAGGTAATACGCATGCTCCCACACATCGACACCGAGGATGGGCGTGTTGCCGTCCATCAGAGGGCTGTCTTGATTTGGCGTGGAGATTATCTCGAGGCTTCCATTTTTGTTCTTGATGAGCCAGGCCCAACCGCTGCCGAAACGACCCACACCGGCAGCACTGAGTTTTTCCTTAAACTGATCGAAGCTGCCGAAGGCGGATTTGATGTCGTCGGCGAGTTTGCCTTTAGGCTCGCCACCGGCATTCGGTCCCATGATTTTCCAAAAGAATGAATGATTGGCGTGACCGCCACCGTTGTTGCGCACGACTGTGCGAATGTTTTCCGGCACGGCATTGAGATCACTGATCAGGTCTTCTACGGTTTTCTTCTCTAGATCGGTGCCCTTGACTGCCTTGTTTAGGTTATCGACGTAGGTCTGGTGATGTTTCGTGTAGTGAATTTCCATTGTGCGCGCATCGATGTGCGGCTCCAACGCATCATACGCATAGGGTAATTTAGGTAGTTCGTAAGCCATAATTGTTACTGTTAGATCGAATTATGCCGAACGACAGGTTTTATTTTCGGTCGAAACACGACAGGCCTTCCCTGCCATCGCCGTCTACATGTCGCAGCGATAAAAGCCGACTCGATTCCCGATTCCGCCGCGATGATTCACATATGTCGCGAGAGCCAAAAGCGGGAAGTTCTGGCGATACATGTCGTA
>Ga0081455_10001820_pt1 | contig 25666 bp, 22 predicted proteins | sample TabmetS3T2R1_FD_70207 | JGI IMG/M metagenome (GOLD analysis project Ga0081455, IMG submission 70207) | Tabebuia heterophylla rhizosphere microbial communities from the University of Puerto Rico - S3T2R1 | ecosystem: Host-associated > Plants > Roots > Rhizosphere ...
TTGTAGATCGCGGCCGCCGATGCGCTGAATGATGATCGTCAGCACCAGCCCGACGACGACCAAGATCACACCGATCACGCTCGCCGCACCCATCTGGTTGGCCTGGAAGCCGCGGATGTACATGTCCAGGGCGAGGATGCGCGTGGCGTTGCCCGGGCCGCCCTGGGTGAGAACCCAGATGAGATCGAAATAGACCAGCGACCCGACAAGCATCAGAGTCGAGGATGTGATGATCGTGTACTTCAGCTGCGGCACCGTGATGGAGAAGAACTGCCGAACCCGTCCTGCCCCGTCGATCTGAGCCGCCTCATACATCTGCTCCGGGATCTGGCGTACGCCACCTTGGTAGAGGAGCGTATGGAACGGTACGAACTGCCAGGCGATCACGAAGATCACAGTGAGGAACGCCAGCGTCGGGTCACCCAGCCAGTCCTGCGCAAGGAAAGGCAGATGCAGCCCGGCGCTCAGCCCGAAGTTCGGGTCAAGCAGGGACTTGAAAGCGATGGCTATGGCGGCCGACGACATCAGCAGGGGCAGGAAGAACAGGACAGCCAGGAATGCCCGGTAACGCTGCTGCCCGGCGATGAAAGTGCCCAACAGCAGGCTGATCGGGGTTTGCACCAGCCACGTGATGATCATGACCGCGAACGTCAGCCACACCGCGTGCCAAGTCTCGGGATCGGTCAGCACCTGCTGCCAGCTCTGGCCGCCGACGAATCCGATGGCACCGATCCCGTCCCAGTCAGTGAACGACAGCACTAGGACGCCGATCAGCGGAACAAAGGCGAACGCGAGGAACATCAGCAAGGCCGGGATCACCAGAATGCCGAGACGGCTCTTCGCGCCGCCCGGCGCCCGGCCCTGCTCCAGCAGCTGGCTCCGGTCCTCAAGCAGGGGAGCTAGGGCTGCCATGTCACGTCCCGATGGTGCTGTTCATGGCAGAGGCAAACTGCTCTGGCGTGATCTTCAGCAAGAAGAGCTGGTCGATGTTGTTCAGCAGTTTCTCCGCCTGTGCAGGACTCAATGCCTGGTCCCAGGACTGCTGGAAGTTGGGCGCCTCCTTGACCATGTTGAAGACGAACTGCAGGAATGGAGCATCGGGTGAACTGGCGAGCTTTGATTCCGCGCCCTTGACGATCGGCACCTGACCGCTTTGGATGAACGCGTCGGTGACGGCGTCGGTGAACAGCCCCTCGGTGAAATAGGCCTTGGCGACTGTCTTCTCCTCATCAGTTGCTTTGGAGGAGATGGAGAAGTAGTTGGTCGGGTTGCCCACGATGTTCTTCGGATCACCCTTTCCACCGGGCACGGTAGGAAAGGTGCCGAATGCCAGCCCGCTGGCGACGAACTTCGGTTGGGTTGCCTTGATGCCGCCGTACACCCAGCCGCCGTGCAGCATCATCGCCGCCTTGCCGGTGAAGAGCAGGGCTTGGTCGGCGTTGGTATCAGCGGCAATCGAGGAGAACCCCTTGATGAAACCATTCGCCTTGACAAGTTCTTGGATCTTTTGACCGGTCTGGATCACAGCGGGGTCGGACCAGGCGTCAGGTTTATTGGCGAAGATCGCGTCGAAGACCTCTGGACCGCCGATGCGGTCGAGCAGGTACTCCAGCCACATCATCGAGGTCCACTTTGACTGGCCGCCCAGGGAGAACGGCGCGACACCTTGGGAGTTGAAGACCTCGACCAGCTTCATCACGTCGTCCCAGGTCGCGGGAGGCTGGGCACCGGCCTTGTCGAACAGGGTCTTGTTGTAGTACATGACGATCGGCTGGGTGGTCTGCATCGGAACGGCGTAGACCTTGTTGTCGAAGGTCGCGGCACGCCAGGTCGATGGCAGCACCTTGTCCTTGAAGTCAGCGTTCTCGCCAAGCCAACTCGTCAGATCGTCCACTTGACCGGCGTCCGCGTACGACTTGAGAATGCCGCCACCCCAACCGAAGATCAGCGTGGGCGCCTGCCCAGCTCCTACCGCGGTACGGATTTTGGCCTTGTAGGGGTCGTTCTGGAAGAAGGTGGCCTTGATCGTTCCCTTCCCCAGCTGATCGAACGCATCGACCGAGTTCTTCCGAATAGTTTCATTGGGCTGCCCGCTCAGCGCCCACATGGTGGCGGTCCCAGCCGCAGCACCACCGGCGGGTGCACTGCCGCTGGCGGCGGCTCCGCCAGGCTGAGCGGGACCTGAGGTGCCACAGGCTGACAGCCCGACGGCGCCGAGGGCTGAACCCGCCGCGAGGCCAAGGAATGTGCGGCGGCTGGTGCGCGAAGTTGTCATCGATCCTCCAGGAGAGACAGTGAAAACCTTGTCGATGCTTCGAAAAGTTTCGAAGCTATCGAAAGTTCCCGCCCACGATAGGATTTCCTAGGTTTGGTGTCAAGAGCTGCACTTTGCTGCTTTTGGATGTATACATAACGATTACAGGCTGACGGTCAAAGCGGTGATCGTCGAAACTTGTTTAGACCGGAGGCGATTGTGGCGAAAGAACGTACCACGCTTGCGGAAATTGCGGGGGCTGCTGGGGTATCGGTGGCAACGGTGTCGAAGGTGCTCAACGATCGCGCCGACGTCTCCGCCGAGACGCGGAGGCGGGTGCAGAAACACCTGAGGGACTCTGACTATCGACCGGCCGGGTCAGATTCAGCGCGGCAACGTGACCACAGCCGATCCATTCAGGTCGTGATTCCCGAGCTGCAGAACGCGTACGTCATCGGCGTGCTGGAAGGCGTCATTTCATCGGCGGCGAGAGACGGCTTCGAGGTGATTGTCAGTCAAAGACTCAGTTCTGACGCCTCCTGGGTCAATCCGCAAGCGCTGCTCAGATCCGAGCGCGCCGGCGCGATCTTCATTACCGCCGACGCCTCGAGCGCATCGCTCAAGGCGCTGGACGACGCCGGCTTTCCGGTCGTTGTCGTCGATCCACTTCGGGTCGCCGATACCAAGTGCATCACTATCGGTGCCACCAACTTCACCGGCGGCGTTACTGCGGCTGAACATCTGTTGTCTCTTGGGCACCGGCGCATCGCCCATGCCGGCGGACCGCAGTCGGTCGACCTCAGCCATGCCCGGCTGGCTGGATACAGCTCCGCACTGCGAAAGGCAGGAATCGACCTGGACGAGACGCTGATCACACACTGTGCGTTTGCCTATGACGCAGCTCGAGAGGTCGCCGGGGAGTTGCTCGATCGATCAGATCGGCCCACGGCGATCTTCGCCGCCAGTGACGAGATCGCTCTTGGGATCATGGAGGAGGCGCGTCGCCGTTCCATCCGGATACCTCAGGACCTTAGCGTCGTAGGGTTCGACGACACGTTCCTCGCCAGCCGGTCGGCTCCACCGCTGACCACAGTGGCGCAGCCCCTGCTCGAGATGGGCCGGGTAGCTACCCGATCTCTCGCTCAAATGATCACTAATGATGTCGTCGGCACCCGCCACATCGAACTGGCGACCCGGCTGGTCATCCGCAACTCAACCGCGCCACCAAGCCAAAGCGCATCGTCCTCGACCTAAGGCATTCACTCAGTCGCGAATCCTGCGCCAGAACGGCAAAGACTCCAGTTCAACGTCAACCACGATCTGAGCCGGACCTTCGGTCATTGATCCATCGCTGTCTCGCCAGCGGCCGGAAGGGAGAACGACGCTCCGGGTGCGGGCGTCCGGTTGCAGAATCGGAGCACACAAGATCTCTTCGCCGAGCAAGAATTGATCTTGCACCGTCTCGTAGCCCGGGAAGTGGTAAGCGAGCGGTCGCAGGATCGGTTCTCCGGTCTGTGCCGCGTGTTCGAACAACCGTGACAAGTCGGGCATCAAAGACTGGCGAGCATGGACAGCGGCCCGGACTGCGGACAGATGCCGATCATCGAGGATCCGCCAGGGAGCCAGGGAGAACTGCATCATCGGGAACAAGGCAGAGCACTGGGCAAACCGTACGAACAGCTCCTGATCCAAGGGCAGCCCATCGCGAAACGATCCCAGCTCGCCGCCGCCGATCATGTCCGGACAGTTGAAGGAGTGTCCGATCAGGCCTTGCGCGATCGCTTCCGGAATCAGTGAAGCCAGCCCGCCGTCGTCCCATACTCGCGGCTTGTCGTGCAGCCGTTGCACAAGCGGCTGACCACCCATCTTCCAGCAGGCACGCAGTTCGTTGAAGCTGAACTCGGTTGCCAACCTGGCCCATGCCTCGCACTGTCCGACCGCGCCGTCGCCCGCCATGGTTACGTCGTCAACGCGATAAGCCCACAGGTCGCCGGCGTCGAATTTGAACCCGTCCACTCCCGCCACCGACTGCAGCCGATGCAAGGCTTGCCGCAGCCACGCCACGGCATCCGCGTTCGTCAGATCGAGAATCGTGCTGTAGCCGTTCCACCACTCGCGTATCACGGGTCGACCATCCGGGCCCTTGATCAACCAGCCGTTGTTCGCCGCCATCCGAGAGTTCTCGCTGTCCGGACTCACAAATGGCACCAGCCACACCATGACGGAGAAGCCGAGTTCATGCAGTTCGCGCGTCATCTTGGCCGGATCCGGAAAGCGCAGAGGGTCGAACATCCAATTGCCGTAGTCCACCGACCATCGGTCATCGATCATGATCAAACCCGCCGGGAACCCTGCGTCCAGCGCGCCGCGCGCGTAGTCGAGCACCGCCTGCTGCGTGGGGTGGTACGGCATCTCGATCCAGGTGTTGTACTGCGGGGCGGTGAACATCTGCTCGGCCGGAGTCCGGGTCGACGCCGGGAAGTGCTTGGCAGCGGCGCCGCGAAACGCCGATGCGAGCGTCTTGCCGGCCTGGCGCACGACGAGGTCCTGACCGTCGAGTTCGAGTCCGCCAGCCCCGTCGAAGGCGAACCTGAACGGTCGATCGGACCAGACGTACCGGCCGGCGCTGGATACCAGCAGCGGTGCTGACTGGTTGGCGCCACGGGTGTCGTCGCCGAGGAAGCCCGCCGACATGGCCAGGTCGCGTTGGTGCGGTACCCGCCCGAAGGGCATCAGCTGACCATCTGCGACGGCACCACCCCACCACCACTCGTCAGCCTCGATATCGAGTCGCTCAACTCGTGATTCAGAAGGCACATCAATATGAGAGAACAATGAGAGGACCTAGCATTCTCGCCCTCACATGCTGGACGGTACGGCGCTAGGACCTGCAGACTTTTGACACCGGACCACATAATGTGCCGCGGTCAGAGGGAGCCCACCGTGAATCGCACTTCCGGGCAGCCGTTCGTCCGCCTCGAGGCCGTTTCGAAGTCGTATGGCAGCGGCTCTTCGAAGCTTGAGGTGCTGGACGGGCTGAACCTGGAGTTGCCACAGGGCGAGACAACGAGTCTCGTCGGACGGTCTGGAACCGGAAAATCCACCCTGCTTTCGCTCATCGCTGGACTCATGCGTCCCGATGCCGGACATGTCTACATCGGCGGACAGCAGATGGACCAACTCGATGACGACGCCCGCGCCGGCCTGCGTGCCGAACGGATCGGCTTCGTGCTTCAGTCCGAGAACCTGATTCCATTCCTGACCGCCGTCGAGAACGTCGAAGTGGCTATCGGCCTCGCGTCGGGCCGCCGCTCTACCGCGCAGGCCCGAGAACTCCTGTCCGACCTTGGCCTACGACACCGGATGGACCATCTTCCGCGGCAGCTGTCCGGCGGAGAGTCGCAACGAGTGGCGGTGGCGGTGGCACTTGCCAACGAACCGGACCTGCTGCTCGGCGATGAGGTGGTGGGCCAACTCGACTCGGCCACTGCCGGCGACGTCATGGAGATGGTCTTCACGGCTTGCCGGGATCGCAACCTCACCGTCTTGTACGTGACGCACGATGAGGAACTGGCTCGGCAGGCTCATCACTCGCTCCGCCTGGTAGACCGCAAGGTCGTCCCGGCATGAGCAGTGACGCGTCCATCACGGTGGACTCGGTTGTTGTTGAGCACCAGACATCAAGCGGTCCGGTACGGGCACTCGATGGGGTCTCCTTCACCGTTCGCGGCGGCACGAGCGTGGCTATCACCGGACCCAGCGGTGGTGGCAAATCGACGCTCCTCGGAGTCATCGGAGGCCTCGCCAGGCCCACTTCCGGCAGCGTACGGATCGGCGATTCGAAGATCTCTGAACTTTCCGACAATGATCGATCCGACTTTCGCCGCAGCCAGATTGGCTTCGTCTACCAGGCAGACAATCTGCTCCCTTTCCTTACTCTGCTGGAGAACGTTGGTCTGCAGCTCGCGCTGGACGGCGAGCCTTCGGGGACCGGCAAATCGCTCGCCGCGCTCGGCAACCTCGGCCTGGCGGGTCTGGCCTACCGACTTCCCGACCAGCTATCTGGCGGTCAGCGACAGCGTGCCGCTGTCGCTCGAGCGATCGTCCATCAACCGGCGATCATTCTGGCTGATGAGCCAACCGGCGCCCTCGACACGACCAATGCCGTCGGAGTGATCGATCTGCTGCTGGGGATGCAGCGCGAGATCAGCGCGACGCTGATCATGGTGACCCATGACCGGGATGCCGCCCGCCGGCTCGATCGGCAGATCCATCTGCGAGACGGACGCGTTTCATGATCGGCCGCTATGTCTGGCGTGATCTTCGCCGCAACCCGAGACGCACCCTGACGGCGCTGGCCGGGATGACGCTCGGGATCGGCTTGTTCTCGGCGGTCTTGTTCTTCATCGACGGCTCCTCGGCGACCATGACCGCGCGGGCGATTGCTCCCATCCCGATCGACATGCAACGGGTGCTGGCAGATCCGCTCGGTAACAAAGTGCGCCTGACCCAGGAGATCGCTCCGTCCCAACTCGAGCCGGGTCAGCGCGGACACGTCACGCTGCTGCTGACGAACAACAGCTCGCATCCCGCCAATGAGGTCGTCATCAGAGACGAACCACCGCCTCCGTTGAGTTACGTCCCCAACACCATGACGATCGACGGCTCTCGAATGCCCGATCCCGGCGGTGAATTCCCGCTGGCACAAGGAGAGGGCAACTTCGGGCTCAATCTCGGCACCGTGCCGCCCAAGTCCGCGGTCACGCTTGGGTACGACGTGACAGCGGACGCGGCCGTTGAATCTGTCCCCTCGCTCGGTTCCAGCGCGAGCTTCTCGAGCCGGGAGATCGGGGTGCCGGTCAAGGCCAACACATCCGAACCGTTGAGCCTTGAGGAGCTGACCCGCCAGATCGGCCAGATCCCGGGCGTCGCCAGAGCAGAGCCGCTGTCGTTCGTCGATCTCGACGCCGGCGCACTCTCTGCCGGTCCGAAGCGACCCTCAGAAGCGGTCCGGGTCTTCGGCCTGGAGAGGCGATACCTGGAGCAGGATCCGTCGATCAGAATCGTCGAGGGCTCCTTCGAACCCGGCGCCGGGCTGCTCAGCGCTGAGGCAGCACGGGCATTGTCAATAGGACCGGGTGGTGTGGTGCACGTCCGGGTGCCGGGCATGAAGCAACCCCTCAGCGTACGCATCAGCGGCATCACCGACATATCGCGTGCCAAGTCCCTCTTCTACAGCCGGGAGGGAAAGCAACTCGAGCAGTTCGTCTATGTCCGGAACTCATTGATCGTCGGGCCCGAGGTATTCGGAAAAACGATCATCCCGGCCTTTCAGAACGTGACGACGGCTCCGGGCACAGTCCTTCGGAGTCAACCGATCCTCGAGGTCGACGTCTTTATGCAGCGCGAGCCGCTCGACGCCGATCCCGCAACGGCCCTGTCCCAGACCAAGGCGGTCGCTGATGCCGTCAATGCTGTTGCCCCTGGGCAGGACATCTTGATCGACAACGTCTCCAACGCCCTGCAGGTTGCCAGCGATGACGCCCGAACGGCCAAGCGGATGTTCGTCTTCCTTGGACTTCCCGGAGCCTTGTTGGCCGCCATACTCACCGGCTACGCGGGCGGGGTGCTGGCTGGTGCGCTGCGTCGCGAGCAGGCGATCTTGCGAATCCGTGGCGCCAACCGGCGTCACCTGCTTCGCATGCATGCGCTACGAACCCTCGCGCTGGCCGCTGTCGGATCGGTGCTTGGGGTCGCCTTGGGACTCGTCTCGACTGCGGTGGTGCTGTCCGCCGATGCGCTGGCCAGCGCCTCTCCGGTGAGCCTGCTGGTGTCCGCTCTGCTTGGTGCCGGTGCCGGATTTCTTACCACTGGTGTCGCGCTGTATGCCGCAGGGCGACGCTCGGTCAAGCGCCAGATCAGCGACGAGCGAGCTCAGCTAGCGTCCCAAAAGCCGCTCTGGCGCCTGCTCGGGATCGACTTCTTGATCTTGGCGGCGGTAGTGGCTGTGGAGTGGTATCAGCGCCGTCACGGCGGCTTCGAGGGTGTCCGCGGCTCGGTGTACTACGGCCGCGCGGTGTCCTTGCAGCTGCATCTGGTGATCGTTCCCATCGGGATCTGGCTTGGCGGCGTGCTAGTGCTGGGCAGGGTCGTGGAGCGAGTGTTCGCGCACCTGCCGCTGCCCCGCCGACGTCGGTTCGGCAGGCCCCTTCGAGGCCTTTTGACCCGCAGCATTCGCCGCCGCTCGTGGGCCGCCGCTGCCGCGGCGATCATGGTGGGCTTGATCGTCGCTCTCGGCGCGAGCGTGGCGTCCTTCAGCGCCTCCTACAACCAGGCCAAGGCCCGTGATGCCAGGTTTGTGGTGGGCTCGGACGTACGCGTCACACCATCCCCGATCAGTGCCCTCGAACATCCCCCGCAGTACGCCGAGAAGCTACAAGTCCAAGGCATCCAGCGGGCGACGCCAGTCGTATACGGCCTGCTCAACACGCTGGTGGAAAGCGAGGTCAACGAGGACGCGGGCAACATGGCCGCAATCGAACCCGCCGCCTTCGGGCAGGTGGCACCACTGATCGATACCGATTTCATCGGGACCACCGCGGCCAGTGCCATGGACGCCTTGCAGCGCCAACCAGACGGTGTGTTCCTAGATATCGAGTTCGCCGATCTTCTGGATGTGGAGCCGGGCGACGAGGTTCAGGTGCTGTTCGCCCGAGCGACCCAGGATCAGAAGCTGTCAGAGATGAAGGTCCTTGGACTTTTCCAACGCCTACCCGGATTCCCTGACGGCGTGCAGGTACTGGCCAACATCAAACGCCAGATGCAGCTCATCCCGTCGACCAACACCACCTTCTTCCTGGCCCAGACCACCGATCCGAGCGATGCCACTCTTGATCAAGCTCTCGCTGGACTGCAATCCGGCCCCGGTACGACTGATGCTCTGCAGATCGACACCCGAGCCACCGCACTCGACAAGGACCAATCGAGCCTTGCTGCGCTGAATATCCGCGGCCTGCTCACCCTCGACTCTGCCTATGCACTGGCCATGGCGGCGACTGCGATCACGATCTTCGTCTTCGGATTGCTGCTGCAGCGGCGCCGGGAGTACGTCACCCTGCTTGCCCAGGGGATGCGAATCGGGAAGATCCGATCACTTTTGATCACCGAGTCCGTTGGAGTGGTGATCGTCGGAGCGGTTGTCGGGGCGCTAGTTGGCGGCGTCATGGCTTACTTCTTGGTGACCGTGCTACAGCCGCTGTTTGTCCTGCAACCCGAAGTGATCATCCCGCGCGCCGACATTGCGGTGCTTGCCACGCTCGTACTTGCTGTATCGGTGGCTGCATCATTGGCGGCCACCACCCTTATCCGTCGTCTACCCCCTGGGGAGTTGTTGCGTGATGAGTAGCGACTCAAAGAACGTTCAGCTCAGCACGATGGTTGCGCATGTCGGCTTCGGCCGGAGGACTCTTGCCGCGGCCAGTGCTTTCGTCGTTGTGTCTACCGCAGCAGCTTGTAGCGGCGGCCCACCAGCACAGACGGCACCATCTCCGCCGCAGAACCCAACCCCGACGCAGGCAGCCGCAACCACGTCGACACCATCCCCCACCGCATCCGCCAAGCAGAGCAGCCCGCCGGCGAAGAAGGTCAACGCGAACTACAAGAGGTTCGACGCGAAAAACTTCGGAGATCCGATCGGTGATCCGAACAGGTGGTATCCGCTGGTCCCCGGTACCCAGACGCTGAGGGACGGTTCGATAACCCGAGGAAGCAGGAAGCTCAAGCACCAGCTACGCACCACAGTCACTGACGTCACTAAAGAGGTGAACGGTGTCAAGACCGTCCTGGTTCTGGACCAGGACATTGACGCGGGCCAGGTTGGCGAAGCCTCTATCGATTACCTCGCTCAAGACAAGTCAGGCAATATCTGGTACCTCGGGTCGTACACCGAGCTTTATGAGGGCGGCCAGTTCGTCAACGCCGTCGACGCCTGGCTTGCCGGCAAGAAAGGCGCGAGGCCCGGTGTCTGGATGCTGACTGACCCGAAAGAGGGCATGAAGTACGTCCAGATGCACAATTCGCGGGAAACCATTCGCTCCGTGGTCGACAAGGTGGACGACCGGAAGTGCGTCCCGTTCAAGTGCTTCAAGTCGCTACGGATTCTCGAGGACGGCACCGAGTTCAAGTACTTCGGCCCGGGAGTGGGCCATATTGCGACGGAGCCGGACTACTCCGGCGGTGAGCAGGAAAAGGAAGAACTGGTCAACGTCGTCAAGCTGAGCAAAAAGGGCTTGGCCGAAATGAGTGCCGAGGCTCTCAAGATGGACAAGCACGCCCGGAAAGAGGCCAAGAGCGTATTCGGTAAGTCCGAACCGGCGCAGCGGCCCTGATCCAAGGCCTACGCCTCCGCTCGGCTTCCTTCGTCCCGCTCCAGCACCTGCAGCCGGCGCACCCGTAGTTGATCAACTTCCAACTCATCGATGCGCAGCCGGCGTACCGCCGCATCTCCGATCCTCAGCCGCCCCACCGCCAGGGCACCGATTGCGACCGCGCCCATAGCCACGGCTCCGGCCGCGGCGGCGATGACGGCGGTGAACGCGACCGATGACGCGCCGGTGGAGCTGGCGCCAGTTGCCTGGGCGCCGATGGCATCTGCTCGCTTTGTACCCATGATCATTTTCCTCCAGATGGGGTTGCTCCTAAACGTGCCATGGAGCAGCGCAGCACCGCCTCACCCCGACGGGGTGACAGAGAGGTGGTCAGCTCACCGGAGGTGCTTCTAGGGAACAGCCGCTGTCACGACTATTCACCCCCTTGGCGGACCTGACTGTTTGAGCCATTCAGTAGAGCCGCCGGTCGCCGGATGAGCAGGATGCAGATGATGATCATCCACACCCAGAAGGCGGCGTACGGCAAGTACCAGATCTCCGAAATCCAGAAGAACCGGGAGACTACGAGCCCCAGTCCGGCAGCGATCGCCAACCAGCCGAGCCAACGACCCACGATCCGCGTCGACAGAATGAGCCAGCCACAGCACACCGCGAGGCTGGCCATGGCGATCCAGACATTTGCGAATCCGAGGTTGCCGGTATCGAAGGCGTAGTTCGCGACCGCCGGATCCAGATCAGCGCTGCCGAATGAGGCGGCGTCCCAGCTCACATCCAGCAGCAGGTACGCGGGCAGCAGAATTCCTGACACGAGCGCGACCGCGGATCGCCACGGTGGACTCCCCTCGGCTCGGCCCAGCAGCAGGCACAGGCCAACCACGAACCAGATCAGTCCAATCGCTGACAGGGTGATCAACGACGTCGCCGCCTGTGCCCAGCCCGCACTGCCGTTGATGAAGAACGCCCTGGCTTGCTCCGCGCTGGCAACGAATGGCGGCTCGCCCAGGGACGAGATCGCGATGATCGGAGCAAACAGCAGGACGATGCTGACCAGCCCCACCACACCGGTGCCTCGAATCATGCGTGTCCAGCTGTCGGCGTTCGTCTCGATCAGCAAAGTCATGGCAGCGCCCTTTCGATCGCTTCGACTGGTCGGTGCGGGATGGCGCACGCCAATGCCAACACGACCATCAATGACCAGTAGTACAGCGCTACCCAGGCGCCGCGCGGTGTGTTGACGGCCAGGTCGGGGCCACCGAATGAGGGAACGGTCGACACCCAGATCGGAATCATGCTTGCGAAGACCAATCCGCAACCGATCCGTGCCCAGCGCGGACCGCGCCCCGACAAGGCGTAACCGCCGAGAATCCCGTAGATGGGCACTCCGATCGCACCGCCGCCGACTCCGCCTTCGAACATGGTGGCTGGATCGAGCAGTCCAGGCACCAGCACGCCTGCGAACACCAGCGGAGACAGCGCTAGCCATCGCCAGGCACGCCGCCCTCCCCTGCGGCGCAGGTACTCGGCCCAGCCGAGCAGCATGCCGGTCACCAGACCAGGAAGCAGGATCCAGCCGAAAGTTCCCAGCCATGACACGCCGGACTCCACGCCGGCAATCTGTGCCATGAAGCCGCGGAGGGAAGCAGCCCAGGCCAGTCCGCAGATCCCACCGATGGCCAGCAGCGGCCACAATCTCATGGTGGATTTGGTAGCTATCGGCGCCGGCCGTGCCACCAACTCGCCGGTCATCGTTCCCCCCAGCCGGTGAACACCCGCGCCGCCAGCAGCAGCGAATAGACCGGCAGGCCGAGCCAGCCGAGGAAGGCGACTGCCTGCCCGGCCCATCCGATGATCTGACCAACGGGGTTGGTAAGCACCAGGCTCGCACCAACCAGCACCATGCCGGTCAAGAAGCCGACAGCCAGCATCACGCCGCTCAGGGTGACAGCGCGCGGCAGTGTCCGGAACCGGTGTGCCGCAAGGTTGGCCGCCAGCAGCCAGGCGTAGATCAGCAGAATGGTGACGATCACCGGTCCGATTTGCTGCTGGTAGGTGAGCACATCGGTCACCAGCAGCACGCCGAGCACGGCCAAGGCGATCGCGCCAGCCACCGCAACGACGGTGACAGCGCGCAGCCATCGAGTCACGGGCAACCGTCGATGGAGTGCCCAGATCACCGGTGCGAAGGCCGCGAACTGGACGATCCCGACGACATCGTTCGCGGTTCCCAGCCAGGTGTGGCCAGCCAATGCGAAGAAGCCGATCAGCAAGAGTCCGGCAACCAGACCGGCGACACCGCTGACCAGCGCACAAGTGCGAGCGATCCGGGTGTCCGAACGAGCCCCAGCAGTGACGGGCATCGTGGGTGTCATGTCTTGAGAATCATGGCGATCGCGTCCTGTTGTCAGCAGACGTTGTCCTATCTGGGCTGGGACGTTTGATTGGGCATGTTTTCCGTCCAAGGACGGCTAACGAGTGTCGTATCACGTGGTTGGGCACCCGTTAGCCGTCTCGAGACGGATAGCGATGTACCCGAGGCGAGCGGGAGTGCCACCCTCAGTCGGCGGTGGCACCGCCCAGACCGGCATCGCGAGCTTTCAGCACAGCTGCCGTGCGATCGGTCACCTGCAGCTTGGTGATGATGTTCGAGACGTAGTTGCGAACCGTCTTGCCGCTCACCCCCAGTCGCCGCGAGACCGCTGCATTGTCGGCGCCCGCGGCGATCAGCCGAAGCACCTCATGCTCGCGGTCGGTGAGCTGTGGAAAGGGAGCGGCCGACGCCGCTCGCGAGAAGTGCTGCAGGATCCGCGCCGCGATACCGGCCCCGAACACCGCTTCCCCGTGGGCGACAGCCCGGACGGCGGCGACGATCTCGTCGGGACCAGCACCCTTGACGGCATAACCGTACGCACCCGCCCGGAGCGCAGCGAGCACGTTCTCGTCCTCGTCGGACATGGTCAAGATCAACACTCTGGTCGGCAGCCCGGCCTCGCGTACCTGGGCACAGACCCAGAGCCCGTCACCATCGGGCATAGAAAGATCGAGGATCGCGATCTCCGGCTGATCATCGATCACCGCCTGCAGCGCTAGTCGGCCAGTTGCGGCGACTGTCGTGACCTGCATGTCCTCCTCGGCGTCGAGAACGGTACGCAGACCGGCGGCGAAGACCGGATGATCGTCTGCGAGCACGAGACGGATCATCGGTGAGCTCCTAGGTCCAGTGGGAGGGTTGCCATGACCTCAGTGCCACTGCCGTCGCGTGACCATACCCGGCACTGGCCACCAACCTCGGCAGCGCGATCGTGCATCGACCGCAGCCCGACATCGGCTCCGCGGTTCGGATCCATGCCAACTCCGTCGTCTCGTACGTCCACCCTCACCTCCCGCGCATTGACATCGATGGCGACTGCACAGTGCCGAGCCCGACTGTGACGTACTGCATTGGTCATCGCCTCAACGGCGATCCGGTACGCAGCCGTCTCCACTGCGGCGGGCAGCGCAGGCGGATCCTTCGGCCCGGCGACATCGAAGTCCAGGTCACCCGAGAGTGATGCGGCGCGCGCCCGAACCGCACCAACCAGACCCAGCTCGTCTAGCGCCGGCGGGCGTAGCGCGTCGACCACCCGGCGGATGTCGGCGATGCTCGAGGAGACCTCAGTACCGATCTCATCAAGCAGAGTCCGCGTCGGAGTCCCCTCTGCAACGCCGCGAGCGGCCAAGCCGGCCTTGAGGCGGATCGCAGCCAGCGATGGACCGAGACCGTCGTGCAGATCGCGACGGAGGCGGAGCCGCTCGTCCTCGCGAGACGCAACGACCGCGGCTCTGGAACGGACCAAGTCCTCGTGCAGCCGTACTGCCTGGACCGCCGGTCCAATTTGTTGAGCCAGAGATCCGATCAGAGCGAGATCTGTCTCGTCAAGCGGGTCATCGCGGCCCCGCCCGGACACCCGCAAGAGGCCCACAGTCTCGCCATGGAGGACGAGCGGAGTGTTGTGCACCGCACCCACCGGACTCCCGTGCTCGGCTGCCAGCCGGAAGTCACCGGTCCCGTCGGCGAGGTCGATCGCCACGAACGGCACCCGCAATGATTCGGCGACCTCTTCGACCGCAGCCGGCAGCAGCTCAGCGGGCAGCAGCACTGACTGCAACCGAGCGCCAAGATCATCAAGAACCCGAGCAGGGTCGTCTCGCTTGCCGTACATCAAGCGGTTGACCGTCCGTTGCGCCACACCCCGTAAGGGAGCAAGCGCCAACGCAATCAGGACCGCGACCAGGGCGGCAGCCACCGTTCCAGAGACCTGCAGAACTGTCGTCAGCAGCGCAACCAGTACGACGTAGCTGCCGACCAGGATGGCGATGACGAAACCGTAGGCCAGCGAGCGGTTGACAAGACGCTCGATATCGAAGAGCTGGTGGCGGCGCAGCGCCACGGCAAGTCCGGCCACGAAGGGCAGCCCGGCGAGCCCAAGGGCGCCGCTAGGCAACAGCGGCTGACCAGTGATCAACTCCGGAATCAGCCACCCGGCGAGACCGATACCGATGGCGATTGCCGCGGTGGCGGCGAGCCACCGCAAGCGACTCCGCATCAGGGGGTCGCGGGAGAAACGGTAGCCAACGACACCAGCGGCGATCACGAGCAGTTCGGTGACGATGATCACCGGTGTCAGGGCGGCATAGACCAGGGCAAGCCGATCGAGCGTCCCGGAGACGGCAAGCATGACCCCTACCGTCCAGAGGCCCAGCACACCGGCCGGCCCGGCGTACGCCAGTGCCAGCACGGCTCGAGGATTGCGGCGCAACCACGGGTGCTCTGTCACCACCAGCATCGCCATCGCGACCATCCCGCCCCAGCCCACCGCGTACACGGGGAACGTGCTGAGATGAAACAGCCACAGCAGCGGACCTCCGGTGGCCAGGGCCAGCGTCGGTAGGTCCGCCACGACCACCACGGTGCTGCTGAACAGACCGGCTGCACCGACAAGCAAGGCGGCAGTGGCCGGTTCCTCCGGGCGGCGCCAGTACAGTGCCACTGCCAGACCGGCCAGCGCACAGACGAAGATCAAGTTGCCCCAGCCATCCTTGATCATGGCGACCGGGCTGGGTCGCTGCATCGGAACCGGACGCACCACACCGTTCACCTGGTACGGCAACGATTGTCCATCCGTGGCTTGCGGCACGCCCCCAGGTGGCTGTGTCAGCCGGTGTCCGGCGATAGCCGTCACGACATCGCCGGAGTGCAGCACCGTGTCCGGCTCGGCTGCGGGCACGTCAATCACGACACCGTCGGCCTGCCAGGTCGACCAGCCCAACTCAGGGATCCCCGGGTCGGCGGGGGTATCCAAGCGGACCACCGTGGCGAGCAGTCCCAGTACCACCAGTCCCGCGGCTACCAGCGCAGCTGCAGTTCGCCAGGGATGCGCCGACCTCACCGCATCCGACACCTTGCTCACAGCTCATCATCGCGGTCACCGGTCAAAGGATCAACGCAGCCGCCAGCCGAAGATCGCCTGCATGGCGGCCGGCAAGATCACCAGGCAAAGGAATAGGTCCAGCAAGATCAGTACGGGCAGCACGAGGAGCGCAATCAGGACACCGATGAGCCGCACCACCGTCCAGAACGCCCGATGGCGTTCCTGCGTGACGACGACCGGCGTCGGGTGCTCGATGGTCATGGTCTGGTAATGGAGATGTCGGAGAGTTTGACTCTGGCGAGCAACGGGTCACCGTTCCGGCTGTGTTGCACGGCCCGCGTCCACCCCGAGACCAGCTCAAGTCGGGCACGTCCGGCCTTGCGGTCCCGATGGACGGCGAGGGCCTGCGCAGCCGCATCGGCGCGATTCTCGGCGGCCCGCAACCGTGCGTGGGCGAACTCGTGAATGATCACCGCCCACCGGTACTGATCTTGTGCCGCGGCGTACGCCCGCGCGCCTGGTCGGTGCTGGCGAGCAGCCAGGGCCGCGGCACCAGCCAACTCCCCCAGCGCCAGCCCGGCGAACATCAGGGCTGACGACAGCTGGCTGATGCCGACAGTGTGGACTGGCCACAGTGATCACGAACGGGATGCCTTGCTGCAGCTGCTCGACCAGCGCGACGACTGGATCAGGGTGTGTGGGCCGGACCATCCGTACTCGTTGCGAATGCAGCACATCCTGGCCCAATACCGCGGCAAGATCGGCGACCTGACCAAGGCCAACATCGAGATGCGAGCGGTATACCGGCGACGGCGTCAGGTGTTGGGCGATCGACACCCCGATACCCTCAAGAGCCGGCAGGATCTGGCCGTACTGCGCGGTCAGCTCGGTGACCCGCAAGGCGCAGTATTCGATCTGATCGAGCTGCTACAGGATCGGCTCAGAATTCTAGGGATGCGCTCGATCGAGACCTTTCGCACCCGCCGGCTGCTCGCCGAGTGGATCGCCCGCGCGGGTCATCCCGAGACGGGACTTGCGGAACTGCGCTACCTGCAGGCCGATCTTGGCAAATTCGTTAAGGACGAACATCCCGAACTCGAAGAAGTCGCAGCAGCGATCGCCGGACTCAGCTGAGGGTGTCCGTTGCTCCCGGTGTGCTGCGCCTTGACATCAACCCTAGCCATCTGTTTAGATCGATCCAAGAAGGTTTAGATCGATCTAAGTGGGATGCGGAGGCGGCGCGTGGGGCGTGTGACACTCATGGACGTGGCCCGCCATTGCGGCGTATCGCGGGCGACGGTGAGCCTGGTGCTGAACGACAGTCCGCTGGTCGCCGCAAAGACCCGCGACCGGGTTCACGAAGCCATGACCGAGCTCGGCTACGTCTACAACCGCGCGGCGGCAGCGCTGCGTACCCAGCACAGTGACGCCATCGGCGTAGTCCTGACCAACATCACCAATCCGTACTTTGCAGAGTTCGCCGCCGGCCTCCAAGACACCCTGACCACCATCGGGACCGTGCCACTGCTGGCCGTCAGCAATGAGGAACGCGATCTTCAGCACCGCCTGATCAAGTCCTTGGTCGAACGCAATGTGGACGGGATCGTGCTGGTACCCGCCCACGGCACCACGCCCACCGACTTGCCCAATCTCCTCGGCACCCCGCTGGTGCTGCTCGCCCGTCGCTTTGAAGGGATGGACGTCGATTACGTCGGCGCCCAAAATCGGGACGGTGGGTACGCGGCCGCCGAGCATCTGTACAGCCACGGCTGCCGGCGGATCGCCTTCGTCGGTGGCTTCACCGATTCCTCCGCCCGTGAGGAGCGTGCCGCTGGGGTCACGGAGTTCTTGAATGATCACAACCTCACCCTTGACCCGCAGCACTCCGTCGTCTGCGAGTCGGGTCGCCCGGAAGCACGGGAGGCGGCGATGCGGCTGCTGACCACTGACTCCGAGGTGGACGGCATCGTCTGTTTCAGCGACGTCGTTGCCTTTGGCGTCCTGGATGCGATCGCGGATATCGGGCGCCACGTCGGATCGGACGTGCGGGTGATCGGTTTTGACGACGTTCACGATGCCGGACTCAACCGGCCCTCGCTCAGCAGCGTTGCGGTGCCAGCTCGTGAGACCGGCCGCCGCGCCGGCCAGCTCGTCCTGGAACGAGCGGCGGGATCAACAGAGCCGACCGTACGCGAGGAGTTCCCAACCAAGCTCGAGCCGCGAGAGACCTGTGGCTGTCCCCGTCCCCAACTCATAACCTGAAATCGGACCGTCTGAGGATCTCAACCATGCGAAACGTACCCGTGCTGACCGGTGGCGACGCCGCTCGGCTGATCGCCGACTCCGCGGTGATCACCATCTCTTCCTCATCCGGGCTCGGCTGCCCCGACGCCGTACTGGAGGCGATCGGGCAGTGTTACGAAGAGACCGGCTCGCCGGCCAACCTCACCACCCTGCATCCGATTGCCGCTGGGGACATGTATGGCATCAAGGGCATTGATCATTTGTGCCGTCCGGGACAACTGCGCCGAGTGCTGGCAGGTTCCTATCCTTCCGGAGGGTCAAAGCTTGACCCTCCATTGATCCGCGGGCTGATTCACAATGATCAGATCCAAGCTCTGAACATCCCCTCTGGGGTCCTGTTCCAGATCCACCGAGCCGCCTCCACCGGGCAACCGGGGGTGCTGACCGAGGTCGGGCTCGGCACGTACGCCGACCCGCGGATCGAAGGCGCCAAAATGAATGCTGTTACCGATGACTTCGTCCAGGTCATGAAGGTCAACGGCACCGAGTACCTGTTCTATCCGGCGGTCAACGTTGACGTCGCGATCATCCGAGCCACTACCGCCGACCCCTACGGCAACCTCTCCTACGAGGAGGAGTGCAGCACCCTCGGTGCGCTCGATCAGGCCTACGCTGCCCACAACAACGGCGGCATCGTGATCGCCCAGGTGAAGAGGCTTGCTAAAACCCAGCTGGCAACTCAGGCTGTACGCATCCCTGGGGTTCTGGTGGATGCGATCGTGCTGGATTCTGATCAGATGCAGACCACCCAGACCTTCTATGACCCTGCCCTCTCCGGGCAGATCCACCGCGATCTCGACGACATCGAGCCGGTCGAGTTCGGGCTGGAGAAGGTGATCGCCCGACGGGCAGCCGCCGAACTGCAAGTCGACGCCACTGTGAACCTCGGCTTCGGTATCTCCGCCGCCATTCCCCGGGTGCTGCTGGAGGAGGGCCACGCCGATGACGTCACCTGGGTAATCGAGCAAGGCGCTGTCGGCGGCTTCCCGGCGACCGGCTTCGCATTCGGCTGTGCGTTCAACCCGCAGGCGTTGGTGCAAAGCGCTGATCAATTCACCCTGCTGCAAGGCGGTGGCTTCGATGTTGCGATGCTGTCGTTCCTCGAGGTGTCAGGCGCCGGCGACGTCAACGTGTCTCACCTCGCTGCTCGGCCTCACGTCACCGCCGGCGTGGGCGGCTTCAGCGACATCATCACGCGGGCACCCAAGATCGTTTACTCCGGCTACTTCACCGCCGGCAAGAAGGACATCCGACTCAGCGACGGACAGCTCAAGATCATCTCTGACGGCACGATTGCCAAGTTCGTCCCCCACATCGCCCAGATCTCCTTCTCCGGTGAAATGGCCCGCAGGCGCCGCCAAGAGGTGCTTTACGTCACCGAGCGCTGCGTCATCGAGCTGACCGCGGATGGACTGACGGTGATCGAAATCGCACCGGGAGTCGATCTTGAAAAAGATGTCCTCGGCAAGGCCGACGTACCGCTGCTGGTCAGCCCCGACCTGCGGCTGATGTCCGGGGCCCTGTTCCGGCCAGAACCGATGGGACTGATCTTGTCCCGCAGGCCCTCCCGTCTCTCCCATCCTTCGTCCATCACTCCGCCCGCTACGCGATAGGAGCTGCCCGTCATGCCCGCCACCCACTACGACTACGTGATCATCGGCGCCGGCGCCGCCGGCTGCGCAGTAGCCAATCGGCTCTCCGCCGACCCCAACACCACCGTGCTGCTGCTCGAAGCCGGTGGTAAGGACTGGTCCCCGCTGGTCCACATGCCTGTTGGATTCACCAAGCTCGGCGGCCCTCGCTACAACTGGGAGTTCTCCACCGTCCCGCAGCCGCAACTGAACAACCGGGAGATGTGGTATCCGCAGGGCCGCACCCTGGGCGGCAGCACTTCGATCAACGCGATGATCTACATCCGCGGCCAGAAAGAGGACTATGAGGCTTGGGCGGAGCTGGGCAACAAGCACTGGGGCTACGAGCAGGTGTTGCCGTTCTTCCGGCGCGCCGAGGCGAATGAGCGGCTGAACGACCGATATCACAGCAGCGAGGGGGCGGTGAACGTCACCGAGCAGGTCCAGCACAACCCACTGAGCAAGGCGTTCGTGCGGGCGGCTCAGGAGCTGGGAGTTCCCTTCATCGCCGACTTCAACGGCGCAGTCCAAGAAGGCGTCAGCTGGTACGACGTCACCCAGAAGAATGCCCGTCGCGAGAGCACCGCCACCGCGTACCTGAAGCCAGTCCGGTCCCGAAGGAACCTCACCGTCGTTACTCATGCGCTGGGCCGCAAGATCATCGTCCGGAACGGTCGGGTGACCGGCCTGGATATGTTGATCAATGGCAAGCCCGAGCATGTCCAGGTCGATCGAGAGTTGATCTTGAGCAGCGGCGCGATCAATTCGCCGCGACTGCTGCTGCTGTCGGGCATTGGGCCGGCCGAGGAGCTGCGCGGGCTCGGCGTTCCTGTGGTCCACGACCTACCTGGTGTCGGCAAGAACCTCCAAGATCACATGGACGTCTATCTGACCGCCGTGACAGCTCCGGTCAGTTACAACGCATCTGATCGGCCAGACAAGGCCATACTCGCCGGCCTGCAATACGTCACCACCAGGACGGGACCGGTCACTGCCTCGGTGTGTGAGGCGGGGATGTTCGTACGCAGCGGTTCTGATGTGGCCACCCCTGACATCCAGATGCACGCGTTGCCGGCGTATGTGATCGATCACGGCCGGATGCGGGTCAAGGGCCATGGCATGACGATCAATACCTGCCATCTGCGGCCTCGCAGCATCGGCTCGGTTACCTTGCATACCGCCAATCCGGATGACGCTCCAGCCATCGATCCGGCCTTCCTCACCGACCCTTACGACTGGGAGAAGTCGCTGGAGGGATTTCGCTGGGGCCGGGAGATGATGCGCAGCAAGGCGTACCGGCCGTTCCTGCTCAAGGAGTACCTACCAAGCGCGGATGTCGAGACCGACTCGGAGGTCCGCGAGTACGTCAAGCAGTGGGCCAAGACCGACTACCACCCCGTCGGCTCCTGCAAGCTGGGCGACGACGACCTGGCCGTTGTCGATCAAGAGCTCAAAGTGCGAGGCATGGAGGGTCTCCGAGTGATCGACGCGTCGATCATGCCGAAGTTGATCAGCGGTAACACGATGGCAACCTCGACCATGATCGGTGAGAAAGGCGCCCACCACGTACTGCATGGCCTCACCCCGCCCGACCCAAGCGATGGCCCGCTATGAGTGCAACCGCAACACCGGAAATCGGTGAGATCAGCGTCGAGGCGGACATCGTCGCCACCATCTGCATCAATCGACCCGCCAAGCACAATGCGCTGACCCCAGAAATGCTGGCACAGTTCGAGGAGATCCTCCTCAGCCTGGACACCAACCGTGAGGTGCGGGTCGTCCTCGTCACTGCCGCGGGGGACCGTTCCTTCTGTGCCGGCGCAGACATCAAACGCTTCAAGGCGTTGCCTCCGCTGGATATGTGGGCGCAGTGGACTCGCCAGGGTCATCGGGTGTTCGACCGCCTCGCGGGGCTGCGGCAGCCCACGATCGCGGCTGTCTCCGGCAATGCGTACGGAGGCGGGTTCGAGCTGGCGCTGGCCTGCGACCTGCGCATCCTGGCTGACGATGCCACTCTCGGCCTGACGGAGGTCGGCATCGGCACCCTTCCTGGATGGGGCGGCACCGGGCGGCTTCGCGACCTGGTCGGTCCCGGACGAGCCAAAGAATTGATCTTCACTGCTGAACCACTCAGCGCAGAGCGGGCCTTGTCCTGGGGTGTGGTCAACCAACTCGCACCCAGGGCGGACGTGATCACCACCGCACACGCCCTAGCCGTCAAGATCGCCGAGCGAGCCCCGATCGCCGTCCAGATGGCAAAGCAGGCCATCGACGCCGGTGACGCCTCCGCGGCAGTGGAGCAGGTGAGCTCCGCAGCTACCGCTTTCACCGAGGACGCCGTGGAAGGGTTCGCATCCTTCGTCGAAAAACGCGACCCGCTGTATCGCGGGAGTTGAATCCCATCACCGAGCACCTATCAGCATCGACCGAAAGCGCCGCCATGACCACCATCACCAGCACCGCCCCGCCCACCATTACCGCTCGCATCTGGCCCAACATCATCAACGGCCGCGAGGTCGGCGGTGGAGGTCAGGAGGTACGGCGCGACAGCCCGGCTCATGACGTCCGCGTGGCCAGCTACCACAGCGCCAGTGAGGCTGATGTCGACGCCGCGGTCACCGCAGCTCATCAAGCCTTCAGTGCTGGCGACTGGCCGCAAACGTCAGGAGCGGAACGAGCTGCGCTGCTGCGGCGTGTCGCGGCGCGGATTGAAGCCGAACTCGACGAGCTGGCGTTGATCGAGACGCTGGAATCCGGCAAGCCCATCGCACAGGCCAAGGACGAGGTGGCCAGTGCGGCAGGCATCTGGTACTACGCGGCAAGCCTTGCGCAGCACGCGTACGGTGATGCCCACAATCACCTGGGGCCGAACTACCTGGCCGTGACAGTCAAGGAACCGGTCGGCGCCGTCGGCGTGATCACCCCGTGGAACTTTCCGCTCTTGATCGTTTCCCAGAAGTTGCCATTTGCGCTCGCAGTGGGATGTACCGCTGTCGTCAAGCCCAGTGATCTCACGCCGGGTACCACAACCCGCCTGGTCCAGATCTTGCACGACGAAGGGCTACCCAATGGTGTCGTCAATCTGGTTCACGGCGGTGGCGACGTCGGCGGTTGGTTGTCGGGCCATCCCGGTACCCAGATGACGACATTCACCGGATCCACCGGTGTTGGCCGCATGGTCGCCGAGGCGGCCGCGAAGGACCTGAAGAAGGTGAGCCTGGAGCTCGGTGGCAAGAACCCGCAAGTGATCTTTCCCAATGCTGATCTTGATGCCGCACTGGAGAAGGTCGTCTTCGGCGCGTACTTCAATCAAGGTGAGTGCTGCAATGCCGGCTCCAGGCTTCTGGTGCACGCCGACATCGCCGAAGAGTTCACCGAGCGTGTCGTGCAGCGTGCGCAGGACGTCGTCGTCGGAGATCCGCTCGACCTGACTACCAAGGTGGGAGCGCTGATCTCTCAGAAGCATCTCGGTGTAGTCAGCGGCTATGTCAATCTTGGTCAGCAGGAAGGCGCTGCGGTTGCACTCGGCGGAAGTCAGCTCGACTCCGATCGCGGTCGCTACTACTCCCCCACCGTGCTCGCCGACGTACCCAAGACCGCCCGAGTTGCTCGAGAGGAGATCTTCGGGCCGGTGCTGTCGGTGGTCAGGTTTGCTGATCTTGCTGAGGCTGTGGAGATCACCAACGCAACCGGGTACGGGCTCAGCGCCGGCGTATGGAGCCGCGACATCGACACTGCGCTCGGCTATGCGCGGGCCACCAAGGCCGGGACCGTCTGGATCAACTGCTACATGGACGGCTTCCCGGAGATCTCGTTCGGAGGGTACGGCGCCTCCGGTATCGGTCGTGAGCTTGGCCGTACAGCGATCGATGAATACATCGAACACAAGAGCACGGTCATCCGGATCGGCGCCCAGGCGCCTTCCTGGGTCGGCGGCGTCGGCGAGAAGTGAGTTGGACCTCCACTATGACTCCGCTACCGCCACTGCCGTCACTACGCGAGGGCGCGCTCGTCAATCCTGATCACGACGCGTTGACAGCCGACGTAGTGATCATCGGCTCTGGCATGGGCGGCGGCACTCTGGCGTGGGCGCTCAGGGACTCCGGGTTGGACGTGCTGATCGTTGAGCGCGGTCAGTTCCTACCGAGAGAGCCCGAGAACAGCCAACCCGACCACATGTTCATCAAGAAGCGCTATGTCACCTCCAAGCCCTGGTACGACGCCCAAACCGGGCAACCGTTCCAGCCTGGTGTCTACTACTGGGTCGGCGGTAACACCAAAATGTATGGAGCATGCCTGCCCCGCTTCCGTCGAAGCGACTTCGAGGAAGTGCCGCATCACGATGGCGCGTCCCCCGCGTGGCCGTTCAGGTATGACGATCTCGAGCCGTTCTATGCGCAGGCCGAGGAGTTGTACGCGGTGCATGGCGCACTCGGCGAGGACCCCACCGAGCCCGAGCATTCCGCTCCGTATCCCTTTCCGCCGCTCAGCCATGAGCCGGCCGTCGAGCGGTTCGCCGTACGGCTCCGCCAGCAGGGCCTGCATCCCTTCCACATGGCAAACGGCATGAGCCTGCCATCGATGAGGGAACGACGCGCGGACGCCACTGCCGATGGGTCACCCTCGGCGACTGGTAACAAGAGCGATGCGGAGAATCGAGCGGTAAGGCCCGCGCTGGAGTCGCCGAACGTTCGGCTGTTACTCGGTGCATACGTATGCCGGCTGCATACCCGCCCCGATGGTCACGCTGTCACCGCTGCAGAGGCACAGGTGGGTGAGCGGACCGTGCGGATCGAGGCCAAGACCTTCGTCGTATCTGGCGGCGCGGTGAATTCAGCTGCCTTGCTGCTGCGCTCAGTGAGCGACCAGCATCCTGACGGTCTGGGAAACTCCTCCGGCCTGCTGGGCCGCAATTACATGGTGCACAACAGCACGTTCTTCATGGCGGTGAACCCGGCCCGCCGCAACGACACCGCCTGGCAGAAGACTCTCGGCCTCAACGACTGGTACGAGGCTGGACCTGACACGCCGTACCCACTCGGCAACCTGCAGATGCTCGGCAAACTGCGAGCGCCGATGATCAAGGCTGCCCGTCCCCGGGTACCGATGTGGGCACTGAAGACGGTCACGGACCGGAGCCTCGACATCTACCTGAGCAGCGAAGACCTACCCCGACCGGACAACCGGGTCACCGTCGACGGCGACCAGATCATGATCAACTGGACGCCGAACAACCTCGCACCGCACCAGGAGCTGGTCAAGCGGGTCAGCCGCGCGGTCCGCAAGACCGGCTACCCGATCGTGCTCACCGAACGCATGGGCATCGCCACCAACTCCCACATGTGCGGCACTGCAGTGGCTGGCACTGATCCGTCCACGAGCGTGCTCGACCCTGACTGTCGTTGCCGCGACGTCAGCAACCTGTTCATCGTCGATAGCAGCTTCTTCCCGTCATCAGCCGCACTCAATCCAGCGTTGACCATTGCCGCAAATGCGCTCCGAGTCGCCCCCACGGTCGCGGCTAGCGCAGGAGGGTCAGCGTCGGCCTAGTTGCCGGTATTTGCGGGCGTGCTGCGGCACGCCAGATCGCTTGGGCGAATTCGCCGTCGCCGAGTGGGTGGGTGCCGGTGGCGTTGACCAGGTAGATGCGTTTGTGGGGTGATCGCCACAGCCAAATGCCGG